>FWPU01008945.1_pt1 | contig 16332 bp, 12 predicted proteins | sample 2228361 | NCBI WGS metagenome assembly FWPU01 (sample SAMEA103939777, study PRJEB20133) | metagenome
GAAACCGAGAATACCCCATGAGCCGATTTTCATCAAGGACGCGTCCCATCGGTTTGGCGCGCTAACAAAAGTTTCGGCGCGGTCTCCTGATCGCGCCCCTGGCTGATCAGGAGACCAGCCAGAACCGTGTACACGTTCCTGAGTAAGATGTGGTGGGACGAGTGAGAAGAAATCGCCGGCTGGGAAGCCGGCGACGAGCCAGAACGAGCGGGGACCAGGTGTCAGGTCGGCGACGAACACGAACGCGCCGATCAGGAATTGCGATCCGGCTTGGGCAGGCGGGGGATCAGCCATCCCAGGAAGGCGTCCATGCTGCGCGTCTGCAAGAAGACGCGACCCGGACCGGTGAGGTCGACCACCAGCCCCTCGCCGGAGAAGAGGGTCGATTTGATGCCGCCGATGCGCCGCACTTTGAAGCCGAGCGTCTCCGGAAAGGCCACCAGGTGTCCGGTGTCGACGGTGAAGGTCTCGCCAGCCGCCAGGTTCACCTCGTGGATCGCGCCGTAGGAGGAGAAGATCACCGAGCCAGCGCCGGAGACGCGCAGCATGATCAGCCCCTCGCTGGCGAAGAACGTTCGGGCGCCGCCCCATTTGGTGTCGAGCTGGACGCCGTCGGAGGCGGCGACGAAGGCCCCCGATTGCAGCAGCAGCGTCTGGCCGTTGAGGTCGATAGCGGTGATGTCGCCCGGGAGCGGCGGCGCCAGGCTGATCTGGCCGCCCTGCGCGGGCGCCACGTAGCGATTGACGAAGAACGATTCCCCGCCCAGCACCGAGCGCGCCAGGCTCTTGAGGAGGCCGCCTTCGGCCTTCGTCTCCAGGGTGATGCCCGCCGTCATGCTGACCATCGAGCCAGCTTCGACGCGGATCGGCTCGTTGGCGCCCAGCGTCACGATCGCGAGCGAATACGAAGGGGCGTACTTGATCTCTGTCTGCATGTTCCTGTCCTTTCCCATGCGGTAGGCGCGGTCCTTGCATAAACTGACGGAAGCAGTTTATGCTTCGATGATCGCACATCCTCTGGCGTTGTCAAGTTGCTCTCGGAGGGACGAACATGATCCCCAAATCATCAGCCGATCATCGCTTATCGAAGGCGTCGCCAGGAGCTGATCGACGCGGCGACCACCGCGGAGGATCGTTGATCGTTTGCCGGCTGGCAGGGATCAGGCGATCACGAGCACGGCGTGGATCTCGATGCGCGGCGCATGGATGGTGAGCATCCCGCCGCTGTGCTCCCAGGCGATCCCCTCCGCCCCGATCGCGGTCACCGTCGTCGGCGGCTGTTCGCGTCGGACGTGAACGACGACGTCCTGGACGGGCGGCAGCTCCTCGACGATCACGCGATTGGGGGCGAGCGCCTCGCCCGCGCCGCGGTTGATCAGGTTGACCAGCAGCCTGCCCTCTTTTTGGCGGACGATCAGTTCCAGGCGCGGCGGCGCCGCGACCGTCACCTGCCAGGGGATGGCGAGGCGGGCGATCAGATCTCCGATGAAGCGACGCAGCAGCGGGTAGTGTCCCAGGAAGTAATTGGCGAAGAGGGGGCCGTGCACAGCCACGATGCTGCCAGCGCCCACGCGCCGACAGGTGACGACGACGCGATCGGTGGCATCCTTTTCGATCTCCTGTTCCGCGAGCGCGTATGCCCATGGCTCGACGCCGGCTGACGGCTGTATCGCCTGCCATGGCCCGAACGCTGGCGTCGCCTGTCCTCGTGTTGGCAGGTAGATCGCCTCATCGCTCCAGCCGTCAGCGCAGGGGGCGGCGCCGACGAGCGCTGGCTGTTCGGCGGCCAGATGCGCGCCGCTCAGCAGCACATGCCCACCGCTTTGCGCGTAGTCAAGCAGGGCCGCGACAAGTTCCGCGGAAAGTCGGGTCTGCTCGGGCACAACGATCAGGCGATAGGCGCTCATACGTTGTCGGGCGGCGTCTTCAGTCAGCAGGTCTGTTGAGATATGGTTCTCCAGCAACGCATGCAGGGCGCCTTCCACTGGTCGTACGGCCAGGCCGTAATTGAACAAAGGCTGGTTATGCGCGTAGTAATGGCTGGCCAGGTGGAGGATAGCGGCCTGCGATGCAGTCTGCGTGCGAAAGCAGACCGCCTGGCGGGCGCGACAGAAGGCGGCGACCTCGGCGATCGTCTGCTGGCGCCAGCCGGTCAGCCACCCTGTGCGTTGCGGCTGATCGTAGAGCATGACCGCTCCGCCCAGCGCCAGGACCTCGGCCACTTCCTGGCAGAGGTGGAGCGTCGGCTTCATCACCCAGGGTGGGTCCTCGTGCATTGAGCCGGTCTTCGTGAAGGCCCACGCCATCAAGTCCCAGCTCGATCCGCGCCCGTCGAGCAATCGCCCCTCGACGGCGGCGCGCTGCGCCCCCCACGCCCAATCGAAATCGCCGCTCAGGTAATCGATAGGGGCCGCGATGGGGTCTGGCTGGCGCACGGTGTACATCCAGTTGCTGCAGACCAGGCAGCCGGGCTTGCGCGCGTGGACGGCATTCGCGTAGCGAACAACGTGCTCGACGAAGAGATCGCGGTGGAAGGCCAGCCATTCCTCCCAGTGGGCCTGTCCTGGCGCGCGCGGGATCGTCTGGCAACCCGTGCGGCGCATGAACTCGGCCTGACAGCGCGCGCACCAACACGGCCGCGCCGCCCAGTTCTCGCCATCCACCCAGAAGCCATCGACGTCGTAGCGGTCGATGATCTCGATCATCTGGGGGATCATCAGCTCGTCGTCGTAGGGGCTGAGGCGGCAAGTGATGTCGGGGTCCGGCTGGCCTTCCGCGTCGATGCGCGCCCAGTCGGGGTGCAGCTCGATCGCGCGCGTGTCCCATACGCCGGAATAATGGACGCCCAGCTTGATGCCCAGCTCGCGCGTGACCTCGCGCTGGATGCGCAATTGGTCCTGGACCACTCCTGGCGCCGTGGAGCCGACCGTCGTCGGCCAGCTTGTGTAGCCAGGGTGGCCCTTGCAGTCGACCTGAATCCAGTCTGGCCGGACCAGCAACAGCCGCTCGCGCAGGTGTTCGGCCGTCAGCTCGCGGCCCAGCTCCGTATCCTGAGCATTGGCGTGCAGGTCATAGTGGATGCCGAAGAAGGCCTCCTCATGCCAGTTGAGTGATGACATCTCCTCACCTCCGATAGTCTCCCTGTGGAGTGGTGCCGGGCATTTTACCGCGGAGGACGCCGAGTTCGCAGAGAATCTTGCTGAATCCCTCTGCGTCTACTGCGGTTGAAAAGTGGTCTGTTCCTGCTAACAACGCGCAAGAGGGAGAGCACTCACCTCTGGGGTAACAAAAACCCTCTGCCGTCGGCAGAGGGTCATGATTGGAGCGTTTGGGGGACTCAGTTCATGTTGCGGGCGTTGTAGCCAGGCCCCTCGCTGAAGAAGCGGGCGTTGATCTCGGCGAAGTGCGCCTTATCGGGCGGCAGGTTCTCCAGCGGGAAGATGGCGTTATTCTGGCACTCCGATTCGCACGAGCCGCATTCGATGCAGGCGTCGGGATCGATATAGTAGGTCGGCCACTCCTCCTCGGGCATACCAGCGATGATGCTCTCGGAAGGGCAGACTTCAGCGCACAGTCCATCGCGAATACAGGCGTCGGTGATCACGTAAGGCATCTGGCATCTCCTTTTGGGGGATTGATCTCACGGCCCGCATTGTAGCGCGCCCGCGCGCGTTCTACTATGATCTTTTTCATAATTCTCGCTCAGTCGCGCGCTTCCAGTCTGAGCACGCGCGCGGCGTTGTCGTGATACACCTTCTTCAGCACATCGTCCGGCAGGTGCACCCCATAGATCTTCCAGCGCCCTTGGGGCGGCACGCCAGCGGATGGGGAGTAGTCGAAGTACTCGTCCGCCGTCTCCAGGAAGCGGAAGTGGATCTGGTACTCGTCGCGGCTGGGCCAGGCGTCGGTGCCGAAGAGGATGCGGTCGGCGTAGGCGAGGAACCAGGCGCGCGCGCTGTAGGGGGCGCGGCCCAGCTCCGCCAGGCGCGCGGCGATATCGGCGACGAAGTTCGGATAACGGTCCATCATCTGCGACACGAAGCCCAGGTTCTCGGGATAGCAGCCGACGTGGGCGGTGATGAACTGCGTGCGCGGGTGCGCCTCGATCAGCCGGTAGAGCGACTCGATCAGCGCCTCGAAGGGCGGGAAGGGTGGCCCGTAGAAGTGCCAGTCGGGATGGCGCTGTAGCTCGTCCCAGCGTTCGTTGGCGGCGTCGAGGGGGCGGAAGAAGGCCACCGGGTCAGCGGTATGGATAAGTACGGGGATGTTCAATTCTGCCGCCTGCTCCCACAGGTCGGCCAGGCGCGGGTCGTCGGGCATGACCAGCGCGCCCTGCTCGTCGCGCACGTGCAGCCCCAGTTGCTTGAAGATCTTGAGGCCGTGCGCGCCGGCGCGCACGGCGGCGGCGAGCTGGGCGGTCGCGCGGCGGGACCAGGCAGCGCTCCCGACCCCTGTCCAGTCGACGTTGCAGAAGGTGACGAATCGGCCTGGATATGCGAAATCGAGCTTTTCCAGGTTGATCTTGAGCGCGTCGCCGCTGCCGCCGCTCAGGTTGACGACCGTGGCGACATTAGCGGCGTCCATTTCGCGTAGTGCAGACTGGATGTCGAGGGCCTCCGCTGCGGGGTCGGCCATCGGCAGATGGTTGTGGACGTCGATGGCCGGATAGCGCGCCCGCGGCGTGAGGTGCACGGGCGTCACCAGCTCCGATCGGGGCAGGTACTCATCGATGGATAGAGTGTCTCCCATAGCCATACCTCGTGTGATCTATGTGTTCAGCCTTCTTTCACCAGGCGCGCGCGAAGGGATCGCCCACCGCCGCGCGCTCCGCTGTCGTCCGCCGCGTCCATTCCGTGTCCCACGTCGCCTCATGGACCGCCGCCGCCAGCCCGCTGCAATGTTGCGCGAGGACCTCGAAGACGCGATGCGCGATCACCAGGTTGCCAACGGCGTTGGCGTGTACGCCGTCCGGATGGATCAGCCAACGTCCGCTCCAGCCACGGCCCGCCTTCGACGGTGCTCTCCCCCATGACGACCATCCGCTCGAACGGACGCGCCCACCGGTCGCGCTTGCTCATCGGACTTGCTCCTTGTTCATTGAAGCCTATCCGAAAAACGGTTCTGGCTGGTCTCCTGACCGTGCCGAAACTTTTCGGATAGGTTCCTGGCCGGGAACTCATCTTGCTCATTCTACGTCCTGCAGCTACAATGAGCTTCCATTCCCTGGACAGAAGGGCTGGACCCGGCGGCGAGTTCTCCGCATGAATAGAGCGGAGAGGCGGAGAAGGTGAGAACGTGAGAGGCTCTGTGGATAAGGCGAAAACTGCCCCGATGGCGAACCAGCCGTATCGCCCTGCCCCCTCGTCCGACATTTCCCCCCGTCGTTCGATCTGGGGCTCGCTGGCCGCCGGCCTCGCCGTCGGCTTTTTGCTCGCCCTCCTCACGCTGGCTGGCGTCGTCGCCTGGCTCTACACCAGCGACTACATCTTCCCCGGCGTGAGCGTCCTGGGCGTCGACCTCGGTGGCCAGACGATCGAACGAGCCGCCAGCTTGCTGCAAGGACAGTGGCAGCAAACGACGATCGTCCTCGACGCCGGATCGGCCAGCGGCGCGGTGACGCCCGATACGCTGGGGCTGCTCCTGCACGCCGACGCGACAGCCCGCCGGGCGCATCTCCAGGGCCGTTCCCTGGCCTCGTTGCGCCAGTTGGCGGCGGCCGGCTGGCGGATGCAGTTGGATCCGCTCTGGTCGCTCGATGCCGAGGTCGCCGCCGCCTTCCTGCACCGCCTGTCCGACCAGATCGACGCCGCTCCCCAGAACGCTGGCGTGCGCGTGGTGGACGGCCGGGTCGAGCCGCTGCCGGCCATCAAAGGCCGCGCGCTCGATACCGCCGCCACCCTCGCCTGGCTGCAGGAGCGTCCGTGGGAGGTCTTCGCCGAACGGCGATTGCCCCTCGTCATCCGCCCGGTCGATCCCGCCATCGTCGACGTCAGCCCCGTCATCGATCAGGTCAGCCAGTTGCTGACGATCCCCCTGACCGTTCGCCTCTACGATCCGATCGCCGACGAACGTCGCGAGTGGACGATCCCGCCGGCCGCGATCGGCGACTGGTTCGTGTTTGAGGCCGATCCCGCCGACGCCACCCGGCTGACCTGGCGCCTCGATCCGGCCCGCATCGAGCCGTTCCTGGCGGCGCAATCGGCCACCCTCGGCGCCGAACGTTTCGTCGATCCCCAGACGGCGATCCCCCTCCTGATCGAGGCCGTCGCCAACCGTCAACCGGAGGTCAGGCTGCGCATCGCCCATCCGGCGCGCCAGCATGTCGTGAAGAGCGGCGAGACGATCTCCAGCATCGCGATGGACTACGGCATCCCGTACCCCTGGATCGAGCAGGCCAACCCCGACCTCGGCGCGACCCTCTTCGCTGGCCAGGTCATCACCATCCCGTCGCCCGACCTGTTGATCCCGCTGCCTGTCGTCGAGAACAAGCGCATCGTCGTCAGCATCAGCCAGCAGCGCGTCTGGGCCTACGAGAACGGCGCCCTCAAGTGGGAGTGGCCCGCCAGCACCGGCATCGACTCCAGCCCCACCTCGCCTGGCGTCTTTCAGGTGCAGACCCACGAGCTGAACGCCTACGCCAGCAACTGGAACCTGTGGATGCCCTATTTCATCGGCATCTATCGTCCGGCGCCCACCTCCGACTTCATGAACGGCTTCCACGGCTTCCCCTCGCGCGAAGGCTCGCAGATCCTCTGGACGCGCAACCTGGGCAGCCCGATCACCTATGGCTGTGTCCTCATCAGCACCGACAACGCCAAACTGCTCTTCGATTGGGCCGAGCCGGGCGTGATCGTCGACGTGCGCCGCTAACCCCCCGCATTACTCGTCAATCGTCACTCATCACTCCTCACCCGTCACCCGCAACTCCACCTCCGCACCGGTCCCTCGCGACACACGATCCAGCCATCCTCCTCGCAGGTGCCGCAGATGCCGGACGCGCAGCGCATCTTGTTCTCCCAGCTCAACTGGCAGGGCAGGCGCAACTCTTGACATAAACGAAGGATCGCTTCCAACATCGGCCGCGGCCCACAGGCGTACACCTCGTCGACTGGCCCCTCCCGCAGCGCCTGGCGAATGCCGTCGGTGACCAGCCCGCGCAGCCCCGCCGAGCCGTCGTCCGTCGTGGCCACCGTCGGGCAACCCAGCGCCGCGAAGCGATCGAGGAAGAGCAGGTCGGCGGCCGTGCGCGCCCCGACGATCGCGCGCGGCTGGCCGCCCGTGCGCAGCGCCTCCCGCGCCACGAAGAGCATGGGCGCCACGCCATAGCCTCCGCCGACGCAGAGGGGACGCTCGCCGCGCAGCTCGAAGCCGTTGCCGTATGGCCCGCGCACCCATATGCGATCGCCTGGCCCCAATTGGTGGAGCGCCGCCGTGAACGGCCCCACCTGCGCCACTGTGAACGCCACCGGATCGCCAGCGATCAGGCTCAGCGGCCGTTCCTCCACCCCCGGCAGCCAGGCCATGACGAACTGCCCCGGCCGCGCCGCCAGACGCAGATCGAGCGTGAACGTGCGCGTGCGGTAGTTCTCGACCTGGACGGCCACGATGCGCGCCGCGCGCGGCAGGTCCGGTTGCCAGCGATCGTTCATCGCGCCTCCTCTCGATGCGCCAGTCCAACCACAGCGGCCGCCCGCGCGTAGCCGTGGCTGGCCAGGAACGTCGCCATCTCTGCCGCGATCTGGCCGAACGTCTCCACGCCGCCCCAGTGGACCGCCGATCCCACGCCCACCGCGCGCGCGCCCGCCATCATCAGCTCGATCGCGTCGGCGCCGCTGCTGACGCCGCCGATCCCCACGATCGGGATCGACACCGCCCGATAGCACTGATAAATGCAGCGCACCGCGATCGGCTTGATGGCCGGCCCTGAGATCCCCCCCTCGCGGTTGGAGAGGATCGGCCGCGCGGCCTCGATGTCGATCACCATGCCTGCCACGGTGTTGATCGCCGCCAGGGCGTCGGCCCCTGCCGCCTCCACCGCCTGCGCGATCGCGGCGATGTCGGCCACATTGGGAGAGAGCTTGACGATGATCGGGATGTCGGTGGCGGCTTTGACGGCGCGCGTGACCGCCGCCGCGCTCTCCGGCGCCGCGGCGAAGGGCGCTCCCAGCTCGTGGGCCACGTTGGGGCAGGAAATGTTGACCTCGATCAGGTCGGGCCGCGCCGCGCTGATCGTCTCCGCCACGCGCGCGAACCCTTCCACCGTCTCAGCGAAGATGCTGCCGATCACGGCCACGCCGCTATCCGCCAGCCGCGCCTTCGTCTCGCGCAGGATGTCCACCTGCGCGTCCATGCCGGGGTTGGCCAGGCCGACGGCGTTGAGGAAGCCGGGACCCCACTTGATCACGGTCGGGTTGGCATGCCCAGCGCGCGGCTGCGGGCTGCACGACTTGCTCGTCACCGCCCCCGCGCCGCTGCGCCCGACGCGCGCCATCAGCGCGGCGCTCGTCCCCAGGATGCCGGAGGCCAGGATCAGGGGCGTGGGCAGCCGCACGCCGCAGAGATCGATCGTGAGGTCAACCCTTGTGGGTGTGGGCGCCGCCATCGCTTTGCACTCGCTCCTCGTCGGGGTTTCGACAGCATGCCTTTCACCGCGAAGGGCACAGAGGGCGCAGAGGCATCAGAACTGAAGTCCTCAGCGCGCTCGGCGTCCTCGGCGGTTGATTTCGAGACGCACCGCGGAGGGCGCAGAGTACACAAAAATGAATAACGAAGTCCTCAGCGCTCTCAGCGTCCTCTGCGGTTGATTTCAAGATGCACCGCGGGGATTCTCGCCCCTTCGCGTGTGACCTGGGGCGTCGGCTCTACGTCTGTTCCAGGTATCTTCTCACACTCGTCGCCTGTTCGGCGCTGATGCGGCCTGCCCCGGCGAGGACGGTCAACACGTCTCCCAGCCGCATCACGGCGTGCGTCGTGATCCCCGCCTGAGCCAGGTTGGCTGCGCCTCCCTGCTCGCGATCGATCAGCACCACCGCGTCGGCGACCTGCAGCCCCGCGGCGCGCAGCGTCGTCGCCGCCTCGAGCACGCTGCCCCCGCTGGTGATCAGGTCCTCGATGATCACCGCGCGTTCCCCGGCCGCGAACGCCCCCTCGATCGCGCGTCCCAGCCCGTGTTGCTTGGCCTCCTTGCGCGGGTAGATCAGCGGCTGCCCCAGAAGCTGGCCAATCACGGTCGCGATCGGGAGGGCGCCGTAGGGCACGCCAGCCAGGCGATCGTAGGTCAGCCCGCGCAGGCGCGTCGCGTACGCTTCCGCCGCCAGGCGCAGCGCCGACGCGTCGCTCACCAGCAGACGCAGGTCGATGTAGATGGGCGATGAGCGCCCCGAGGCCAGCGTGAACTCTCCGAAGCGCACCGCCCCCAGGTCGTGCAGCTTGAGGATCAGCTCGGTCCAGGGGACGATCGGGGCCGCCGTCGTGGTCGCGCTGGCGCGCGCGGCGTTGATCGCGTCCCGATAGCGCTGCGCCGCCGCGCTGGGATCGGGGGCCTGCGCGATCGCGCGCGCGACGTTGACGATCAGCCCCAGGCCGTCGTCGCGCTGGCCGGCGCGCACGGTCAGCTCCAGGTCGCCGCCCTGAGCGCCGACGCCGGGCGCCAGCAGCCAGGTCTGCGGCGCGATCCGTCGCACCGCGGTCAGCGCCTGGGGATAGGTGGCGCCCACCACCAGTCCCACATTGCCGTGGTCGCTCCAGCGCGGCGCGCGCGCCGCCACGTGGAGGTAAAGGGGCTGGCCCAGCGCGTGCAGGGTCTGCAGGTCGGCGGCGCCGGGGTTGGACGTATGGCAGAGGACGAAGACGCCGCGGTCGGCATAGCGGGTGAAGGGGCGCACGCTGTCCTCCCCCAGGTAGGGGCTGACCGTGATCGCGTCCGCGCCCAGTTGTTCGAAGGCCGCGCGCGCGTAGGCTTCGGCGGTCGAGCCGATGTCGCCGCGTTTGGCGTCGAGGATCACCGGGATGTCGGCGGGGATCGCCGCCAGGGTCTTGCGCAGCGTCTCCAGCCCGTCGGCCATCGCCTCGTAGAACGCGATGTTGGGCTTGAAGCAACAGGCGAACTCCGCCGTCGCCTCGATGATCGCCAGGTTCCAGGCCAGCATCGGGTTGGCGTGCGTCTGGAAGCGCGGGGGGACCTGCTCCGGCTGCGGGTCCAGACCGACACAGAGGAGCGTGCGGCAACGGCTGGCCCGGTCGGCCAGGCGATCGAAGAAGGGAGCGCGCATGGGTCTGCTCTCTGGTCGCGTGCGACCTGTCTGTGGGGCGGCGGGATGCACGGCTGTCGGGGTCTCGTTACGGGCGGCGCCAGCGAGAGTCCCTGTCGTGTGGGAATCGCTGGGGCGCCGCCCTACTCGATCGCCGGCGGGCCTTTCGATCAATACAGGAACATCGGCATGCCCAGGACGTCGCGCACGCGCGGGCGGTAGTTCTCGACGTCGTAGAGGTTGTCGACGTCCACGCGCTTCTTGCCGGTCGTCGTGTACTCGATGGGCACGGTCGTGTACTTGCCCCCTTGCAGCGCCACCATCCTGCCGGTCTCGCCGCGCAGGATGAGCTGGACCGCCAGGTTGCCGAACGACATCGCCACCATGCGGTCGAGCGAATCGGGCGCGCCGGAGCGCATCAGATAGCCGAGCTGCTGGTACATGATGTTCTGGCCGGTGATGCGCTTGATCTCCTCAGCCGTGATCTGGCCGATGCCGCCGAGCTTGCGGTGCCCGTAGGCGTCCGCCTCTCCCGACTCGACGATCTCGCCGCCCAGCATCGTGGCGCCTTCGGAGATCGTGATGATGGCGTAGTTCGAGGGGTTGTTGCGCTTGTCTTCCATCACCAGGTCGCACAGCTTGTGGATATCGAAGGGCACCTCGGAGATGAGGGCGCGATCGACATAGGCCAGGTACGCGCTGATCAGGCTCGTCTCGCCCGAGTTGCGGCCGAACAGCTCGACGACGCCGATGCGCTCGTGCGAGCCGACCGACGTGCGCATGTTGGTGATGAACTCGACGCTGCGCGTCACCGCGGTCGAGAAGCCGATGCAGTAATCGGTGCCGAACACATCGTTGTCCATCGTCTTGGGGATCGCGACCGCTGGCACCCCTTCTTTGTCCAGGCGGGCTGTGTAGCTTAACGTATCGTCGCCGCCGATCGTCACCAGGACATCGATGCCCAGATGCTCGATGACCTTCAAAATGTAATCGGTGTAGTCCTTCGTCCCCTTATCGTCCAGCGGCTTGCCCCACGAGGAGGTCTTCAGGAAGTCGGGAGCCGCCTTGAGCGCGACCTTCTGGGGGTTCGTGCGCGATGTGTGCAGAAACGTGCCGCCCGTGCGATCGATCGTGCGCACGGAGTTGCGCTGCAGCTCGCGGATGTAGTACTCGTGGGTCGAAGGCTCGTCCAGATTGTAATTGAGCAAGCCTCCCCAACCGCGTCGGATGCCGAGCACGCGATATCCTGCGTCCAACGCCCCCAGCACCACTGCCTTCATGCAGGGATTCAGGCCGGGGACATCGCCGCCGCCCGTCAGGATTCCAAGAGTCTTCGCTGCCATGAAAATCACCTCATCACAATGAGATAATTGGGAACGGCCCCCAGCCATCGGCGTGCGCGGACTGCGATCGCCGCCGCAGGCAGAGGCCGCTCGCGAACTGGTTTATGCTTTGCCCAACACCGCCGCCAGGAGGGCCATGCGGATATACATGCCGTTGACCATCTGGCGAAAGTAGGCCGCGCGCGGGTCGTCGTCCACGGCGTAGCTGATCTCGCCCACGCGCGGCAGGGGGTGCATGACGATCATCTTGTCTTTGGCGCGCGCCATCAATTCGGGATCGACCACATAATAATCCTTGACCGCCTCATACTGCGCCAGGTCGGTGAATCGTTCTTTCTGCACGCGCGTGACGTAGAGGACGTCCACCTCGCCGATCACCTCATGGATATCGCGCGTCTCCGTATAGCGCAGGCCGGCGGCCTTCACTTCCTCCAGGATCTCCGGCGGCATCGTCAGGATGTCGGGCGAGACGAAATAGAACTCGGCGCGATACATATTGAGCAGCCGCGTCAGCGAATGGACGGTGCGGCCGTACTTGAGGTCGCCTACCATCGCGACCTTCAGGTCATCGCAGCGTCCCAATTCTTCCTGGATCGTGAAGAGGTCGAGCAGCGCCTGCGTCGGGTGCTCGCCGACGCCGTCGCCGGCGTTGATGATCGGCTTGCGCGCGTAGTGGGCGGCGATGGCGGCCGAGCCGACCTCGGGATGGCGGAGCACGATCACGTCAGCGTACGATTCCAGCGTGCGGATCGTGTCGGGCAACGACTCCCCTTTGCTCACCGAGGAGTAGACCACCTCGTTGATGGCAATCACGCGTCCGCCCAGGCGCTGCATGGCGGCGCTGAACGACGATGACGTGCGCGTGCTTGGCTCGTAGAAGAGATTGGCCAGGATCTTGCCCTGCAACAGGTCCGCTGATCCGAACCGTTCCACCATCGAGCGCATCTCCTCGGCCACGCGGAAGATGTACTGCAGGTTCTCGCGATTGAACTGGCGCACCGAGAGGATGTCGCGCCCGTAGAATCCGTTGCTGAACTGGTCAGCGGGATGGGGGTTCACCGGCACATACGTTGCGTCGGTTCGCGCAGTCATCGTCACTGCTGTATTCATGCACTCCTCCTTACATCTTGCCCTCACTATCCCCCCTTGTCGGGATGATGAGGGGCCTGTTCTTCAGTCAACCGCCCGCGCGCGATCATCGAGAAAGAGCACCCGGCCGCAGCCGGGCGTCGCCAGCACGCGCTCGCCGTCGAACGCCAGCTCGCCGCGCAGCCAGACGTTCGTCACGCGGCCTGTCGCGGCCATGCCTGCGAAGGGGGTCCAGCGGCAGCGCGTCTGCAGCGCGTCCGCCGTCAACGTGTGGTGGGCCTGGGGATCGACCTCCACCCACGTCTCGGGGTCGGTGGGGATGCCGAAGATGCGACGCGGGTTGTGGTGCAATCGCGTGACCATCTGTTCGAGGGTCAGACGGCCCTCTTGCACGGCGGTGAGCAGGAGGGGGACCATCGTCTCCAGGCCGGGCACGCCTGGCGGCGGCTGGGCGCCCTGTTTCTCTTCCAGCGTATGCGGCGCGTGGTCGGTGGCGAAGCAATCGATGACGTCGAGGTGCGCCCACAGCGCGTCGCGGTCGGCGGGCGTCCCCAGGCGCGGCCGCATGTCTCCGAGCGGTCCCAGCCGCGGCAGGTCGTCCTGCGACAGGAAGAGGTGATGGGGGGTGACCTCGCAGGTGATCCTGTCGCCGCGCGCCTTGGCCAGGGCGATCAGTCGGATGTCGGCGGCCTGGGCGACGTGGCAGACGTGAAGGCGTTGGCCGTAGGCGCGCGCCAGCGCCAGGCAGGCGGCCAGGGCCATCCCTTCGGCGTGGACGGCGATCGGGCCGGGGCCGGGCCAGGTGCGGAAGATCTGCAACAGCGTGGGCAGCGCCTCGACGCGCAGCGAGCCGAACGTCTCATTGACGTAGACCTTGAGGCCGGCGGCGTAGGCGGCGCCCGCCACGTGTTGATCGGCGCCGTCCTGGGTCGCCCCCACAAAAAGCCCGACGTCGCAGACCGCTTTGGCGGCGGCGAGTCGGGCTTTGGCCTGCAAAGCCTGGCGGCTGGTTGTGGGAGGGGAGGTATTGGGCATATCGAGGACCGTTACGACCCCTCCGGCGAGGGCGGCTGCGGTGCCGCTATAGAAGTCCTCTTTGTGCGGGAACCCCGGCTCCCGCAGATGGACATGGACGTCGATCAGTCCTGGCAGACGGAGGCGAGCCAACGTGTCTCCTCAGGGAACGAACTGCGAGATTCTATCATCGCTGGCGGGAAATGACAAGCCTTTAACAACACGCAAGAGGGAGACTACCGAAATGCGGCTTGACCTTGCCTGTCTGTGCGGCCATACCGCGATCCTCCGGATTGCGCTGCGCCGCGCCCGCACCCAAACGCGGCCGTACCGCAATCCTCCGGATTGCGTCGCTTCCCACAATCCAGAGGATTGTGATACGCCCGCGAGCTCTGGCACGCCCTAACGACTTTGCTGAGTGCTGGCGGCAAGCCTGTCACTCGCCGCCAAACTGACATGCGCCCAGGCTATTTAGACCCTTGACAACGTTGGTTAGCACCTTGTAAAATAGTTGCAGTGAAGCGGAGGCCGGGATTTTGTAAACAACTCTTTTTGTAACCTTGGCCAACCGTCCTCTTCCTCGTCCCCATCGCTGCCGCGGCCTGTTGGCTGGATGGCCTTCTCTCGTGCACTCCGTGCGAGGCGCCTCGATGTTCGATCCGCGCGGCCCCTGTTGTCTCATGACCTGAAAGAGATCGGCGGCCCAGTGCATTGATGGATGATAGGGACATTGTGGGTCGGGCGATGCGCCGACCCTGATCGGGCAGGAGGGTTCGCCATGTTTGCTCGTCGTCTGCTGCACAAGCTGTTCGCCGTCGCGGTTGCATTGGGCTTGCTGCTCGCCCCGCTGCAGCCGCTTCTTCTTTCCCCGCGCGTGGAGGCCCAGGGGATCGCTCCTGAGAGCGCGGGCGCCAGCACGGGGCTGTTCCGCACGCGCGTCCTCGTGCGCGCGGCGCGCGAGCGGGCGCGGCTGGAGGAGATGGGGGTCGTCGTGCTGAGCGACGACGACGAGGGGCGATCGGCGAGTGAGGAGGGGGGCGCTTCCCTGCTCGTCCTCGTCGACGAGGAGCAGCTCGAGACGCTGGCGCGCCTGCGCTACGAGCCGCGCGGCAGCGACGCGCTGGGGGCGTTGGTCGCGGCCGGCGGGCGCGCGTGGCTGGCGAAGGGGCTGGCGCCGCTGCTGGCCCGAGCCGCGGCCCTCACCACTTCCCCGGATGGGGGTAAGGTGAGGGCGGAGTTGCGCGCGGCCATGCATGCCCTGACGGCGGAGCTGCTGGCCGGCATCGCCGCCGTCCCCAGCAACGACGCCGATGGGGATGGGTTGACCGACACCGAGGAGGCGTGGTGGTGCACTGACCCCATGAACCCGGACTCCGACGGCGACGGCGTGAACGACGGCGATGAGGTGGCCGCGCTGAAAGCGTGGCTGGCCAACGAGCTGCCTGGCCCGCCGAGCAGCGGCAAGCCGTTTGCAGGCTGGCCGCCGCAGACCGATTGCCCCAGCCAGCCTGGCGGCAAGTGCCAGTGCCAGGACGACGACCGGGACAGCGTGCCCGACCTGGCCGAGCGTTGGGAGCTGGGGCTGAACATGAACCGGGAGAGCACCGATCGGGACAAGTTCGACGACGGGCAGGAGCTGTTCGGGATCACCAAATGGGAATGGGGCGCGCTGCCGCGGGTGGAGGACACGGGCTACATCTTCGCGGAGATGCCTGCGTGGGTGAAGCGGCCGGGGAACCATCCCCTGGCGGCGGCCTTCCCCGTGCCCGAGGTGGACGTGGTCGAGTCGTCACTGCGAGTGCAGGCGGTGACGACGGTGACGACCGATCACACCATTTCGTCTGGAACGGAGAGATCATATAGCACCGCAAAAACAGAAGGCAGTTCCACCAGTGTAGCAAATACTACCACTTGGAATGAGTGGGAGGAGATCTCTGAGACTCGGAGTTTGGCCACCCTAGCGCGCGCTGCGCAAGAAGGATACGTGTACAAAAACGGACTGTATATACCTGCAGGCTATGCCAAACAAGTTGGGCCTGCATCACCATCGCCATCGTCGCTTAGTAGAGGCTTGGGACTAGCAGATACCATTGTCAGTGCCCTAGAACTTCCGATCAAAGTAGCGCAAATTGGTAAGACGTATGGCGAAGCCATAAATCGAGCTATTTATATCGGAGCCAGATACTACTATGCACACAAAGCGGGACAGCCATTAGTTTGGCCTGCTGAATATAATGAGGAGTATGATCAACTTCAGGCCCAAAGCGAACTTCAAAAGTATTGTCCTGGGGGGTGCTCTGTTGTACCCGCAAGTGGACAGGATGGCCTGAGGATGCAGGGTAGTGACTATGTCAACCAGCAATATCTGAATGGCATATCTGGAAATCATGTGTCTCGCAACGAGTTTCAGACAATACTGGAAAGACTCTATGAGGCTGCGTTTACTGCTAATCGATTCACACCAACTCGCACGGAAACAACCGGGAAGTCCTGGGGAGGCGCTCAAACCACCACCACCGAGCAATACGAAGAACACACCATCACTAACGGCGAGGCCTTCTCCTCCAGCGAGTCCTGGGGCACTGCGACTGCTGTCAACTCCGCCCATGCTGCTGACCTGTGGTTCACCTACAAAG
>FWPU01008948.1_pt1 | contig 16324 bp, 12 predicted proteins | sample 2228361 | NCBI WGS metagenome assembly FWPU01 (sample SAMEA103939777, study PRJEB20133) | metagenome
CTGCTAAAGCAGACTCGTTTGCGGTTCAGCCTGCTTTCAGCAGGCTTTGTAGCCGTTGTAGCCGCCGAATTCGATGCGGCGGAACGAAAGTCTGCTGAAGCAGACTCGTTTGCGGTTCAGCCTGCTTTCAGCAGGCTTTGTAGCCGTTGTAGCCGCCGAATTCGATGCGGCGGGATGTTGCCGAATTCGATTCGGCGGAGGAGGGCTCCAGCGGGGCGCAGGACGTCAAATTTGCCTTCTGCCTCCTGACCTACCTCCGTCGGCGCAGCGCCTCCTTAACAGGGTTGCAAATTTTACGTAATGCACCCGTTGTTCATGTCCCTGTGGGAACACCACGCCGCAGGAAAATCGCGGACCGGGAGGGGGAGGCTCCCGCCAACCCTTATGCTCCGCCGGAGCGTCGCCCTCCCGCGTGGGCGGTTATTTTCGGAGAAGAAACGATGAATCTACTCGTCCTTTGCACCGACACCTTTCGCGCCGATTATCTCGGCTGTTATGGCAACGACTGGGGTCAGACGCCTTATCTTGACAAGTTCGCCGCTGAGAGCGTGCGGTTCAACGACTTCTACGGCGAAGGGTTGCCGACGTTGCCCGCGCGTCGGGTGTTTTACACAGGGCGGCGGATTTTTCCGTTTGAGGTTCGCCCGCAGAAAAGCGATCAGGTGCAACTGCCCGGCTGGCATCCGCTTTACGATGAGGACATCACGTTCGCAGAATGGTTGAGCGAACGCGGCTACATGACGGGACTCATCAGCGACCTCTATCACATGATGAAACCCGGGAAGAACTTCCATCGCGGGTTTCAGTCGTGGCAGTGGATTCGCGGGCAGGAGACCGACCCGCTGGTGCCAACGCGGGCGAATGACCTCGACCTCTCGCGCTATATTCGTCCCGAAACGCCGCCCGACGCGCCGATTCGTCGCATGACGGCGCAGTATCTCAACAACCGCGCGTGGTGGAAGAGCGAAGCCGACCACTTCGCCGCGCAGGTCATGCGGGCAGCGGCAGACTGGATTAAGAACTACGGACACAAGCAGCCGTGGATGTTGTGGGTGGAAAGTTTCGACCCGCACGAGCCGTGGGACGCGCCCGCTGAGTTTGTGAGCAAGTATTCGCCGAACTACGACGGACGCGAACTAATCTGGGCGCCCGCGTTCACCCGCGACTGCACACCCGAAGAGTTCGAGCGCATCAAGGCGCACTACGCGGGCGAGTGCTCGCACGTGGACAAGTGGTGCGGCGCTGTGATTGACACGCTCGACGCGCTGGGCTTGCGCGATGATACGATTGTCGTGTTCACCTCCGACCACGGCTGCATGATGGGCGAACAGGGCGAGATTCACAAGGGCGTGGACCGCGTGCGGATTCAAGTGACGCGCTGCCCGCTCCTCATTCGTCATCCCGACTCGGCGTTTGCGGGCAAAGTCGTGAACGGGTTCATTCAGCATCACGACCTCATGCCGACGCTGCTGACGATGTTGGGCGAACCCGTTCCCGACCGCTGCAACGGCGAGAACTTCTGGACGCTGGTGACGGGCGAACGCGACGGCGGTTTGCGCGACACCATCATCACCGCGTTCGGCTGGTATGCGAGCGTGCGAACGAAAGACTGGAACTATCACACCGCCTGGGCGACCCCGCCGCGCGGTCGCGTCCGCCCCCCCGAACTCTACGACCGCCGCAGCGACCCCGAAGAACTCGTCAACGTGATTGACCAGCATCCCGACGTGGCGAAGGAACTGCAAGCGAGACTGGATGAAATTCTCAAAGACCGAACGACGCTCGGCAGCGTGGGCGACACGGAGACACCGGCGGCAATTCCGGGCATGAAATGGTGATACAATCTCGGCGATTGAAATCACAGCAACAACAACCCGAAGTCGCGGATGCAGAGCATCCGACGCCTACGCGGACTGAACAAGATAAACTCCAACCTGCGAAGGCAGGTTTTGGGTTGTTGTAGCCGTGATTTTAATCGCACGGGCAATGACGGAAGGAGATGAACCACATGTCGGAAGACGTTTCTCGTCAACTGCAACACATCGCCGACCTGCTTCGACGACAGGTTGAAGTGATGGAGCGGGAGCAGAACCTTCGAGAAGAACAGCGTCGGGAACAGGAGCATCTGCTGGAAAAATTCACAGGGGGGTTGCCCAAGTTCGAGTTGCCCAAGTTCCTTGAGGAAAGCAAGGAGCAGGTGCGCCGCCTTGACGGACGAAGAATTCGATGCCCGCTTTGAACAGGAGGGTGCTGCCTACGTCGCGATGCACCCGCAACTTCTGGAAAAGTATGAGGGTAAATGCATCGCCTTCTACGGCGGGCAGGTCATAGTCGAAATTCAGGAGGCTTGACGTGAACGATCCCAAAAACCCAGACCCCAACAACATGACCTCTAACCGTCCCAATATCCTCATCCTCCTCACCGACCAGCAGCACACCAACACCTTAGGCTGCTACGGCAACAACGTCATCCGCACGCCTCACATTGACCGACTGGCGAATGAGGGCGTGACGTTCGAGCGGCATTACGTCAGCATCCCGCTGTGCGTGCCGTCGCGGGCGAGCATTTGGTCGAGTCAGTATCCCCACTGCAACGGCGTGATGGTCAATGACGACGGGCGCGACGTCTGTTTTCCCGACGAGATTCCGACGTTGGGCGACGTGGCGAAGGCGGCGGGTTACGTCTGTGGCTACATCGGCAAGTGGCACATCGGGCGCGAGGGCACGCCGCAGCACGGGTTCACCGATGCCTGGTGGACGCACCTGCGCGGGAGTTACGAGCAGGAGTTGGAGGAGAGCGGGCAGATGACGTTCGCCCCCGGCACTCATCGCGGCTCGCAGCGCGGTATCGTGCCATTTGAGTTGGCGCACGACACGGTGGTTGCGTCCAAGACGATTGAGTTCATCCAGCGGCACAAGGACGAGCCGTTCGTCTGCGTCTGCTCCATGCGCGCCCCGCACGACCCTTACATCGGACCGTTCAACGACCTCTACGACCCCGCCGACGTGCCGCTGCCGCCGACGGTCAACGAAACATTTGAGAACAAGCCCCACGCCCAACGGCGCGGCATCCCGCGTTTCTGGTTTGAAAGATGGGTTGGCGCAGACCCGTCGAATCTCAATCTGGACGAACTGCGGCGCATCATCGCACGATACTGGGGCTTGGTGCATCTGGTTGATATGAACGTGGGGCGCGTGCTGCAAACGCTGGACGAGCTCGGCTTGAATGAAAACACCATCGTCCTGTTCATGTCCGACCACGGCGACGCGATGGGCAATCACGGCTTGTTTGCCAAAGGGCTGTTCATGTATGACGACACGACGCGCGTGCCGTGCATCCTGCGCTGGACGAACCACGTTCCCGCCGGCAAGCGCGTGTCGCACCTGACCAGCACGATGGATGTCGTGCCGACGCTGCTCGAACTCGCCGGACTTGGCGCGCCGCGCGCGATGCAAGGGCAGGGCATGAGGCAGGTCTGGGACTACGCCCACAACCGCCGCGATGCGGTGTTCATGGAGATGTTTGAAGCCTACGGCTGTTCCAGCCCGATTTTCTCCGTGCGCACCGATAGGTGGAAATACAACTGGTATCTCGCCGACCAGGACGAACTTTACGACATGACCGACGACCCGCACGAGACGCGCAACCTCGCGCCCGACCGCGCGCACCGTGACACGCTGCTCGGCTTGCGCTATCGAATTCTTCGCTGGCTGGAAGAAACAGGCGACGTGCGCATGACGACGCTGGCGCGAGTGATGCCGAACGTGCGGGCGCAGTGAAATCCATCCGCGCATAACGCGAATGAACGCGAATATCTCTTGATAGGATAAACAGAACTCCGTATCATCATTACACCTCTTGCAAAAGTCCTTATCGGACGCACCGAGATTCTTCGCTGCGCTCAGAATGACTTTGTCGTGGTGTGAAAATGTCATTCTGAGCGCAGCGGAAGAATCTCAACCCAGGGGCGGTCAGAACTTTTGCAAGGAGTAATTCGTGTTCATTCGCGTTATGCGCGGATGAAATCTGATGAAATACCGTCTGCTGTCAATCGTCATCCTCGGTTTGCTTGCCGCCGTTTACGCCGTGCGCGCCCGACGTGCGCCGTTATCGGTGACAATGGAATCCGATTTGGAGGGCGACGGCAAAACGGAGCGCATCGTGTTGAACGCAGCCAACGAAGAAACGTTGACCGTCGGGCGCGGCGATAAGCGGCTGTGGCAGGGCGTTCCGAAAAAGTGGAAGCCGTGGAAACTGACGACGGCGGACGTGGACGGCGACGGGAAGCGCGAAATCATCGTCGGCGTTTACAAGTCCACCCGCTTCTTCCCCAAGCCGCACAACTGCCTGTTCGTCTACGGCTGGGACGGCAAGCAGGCGTTCCCCAAGTGGCTCGGTTCGTCGCTGGCGAGACCGTTTACGGACTTCATCTTCGGCGACCTCGACGACGACAAAGCCGACGAGTTAGTGAGCGTCGAAATCACCCGCGACGGCAAGCGGTGCGTGGCGGTCTATTCGTGGAATCAGTTTGGATTCGTCATGGACTGGCAGCGCGGGGCGTGGGATGCCGTGCGGCGGGTGGAAGTTGAGCGAAAAAAGGTTGTTATAGAAACAGGTGGGCAGAAAGTGTCTCTGGGGAAAGGTGGGTAACATGAAACGAAACGCGGGGCTGTTTGCAGGTCTGTTGTGTCTGATGGTCGGCGGATGGTTCTTGCTGCCGATGTTCGCCGCATCATCAAAGTCTGCGCCGTCGAAGGCAGCGAGCGTCGCGCCTGCGACGTTCCAGTCGGTCAAGGCCCAGGTCAAGCCTTACAAAGTCTCGGCGTCGCTCAAGGAGGTTGCGAACCTCAAGTCATTCAAGAAGATGTTTCCGCTTCAACCGCCGCAGGAGAAGTTGCTGGCGCAGAATCTCTTTGTCGCCTCGCCGACGAACGCGCAGCAACTTTTCTATCTGTATGAGGAGAACGATTACAAAGACATTCCGTCATTCGTCACCACCGACCTCGTGCTGCAACTGTATCACATCTTCTATGACTTCACGCTGCGCTCGGTGGAGACGGACGCGTTGACGCCTGTGCTGAAGCGGTTGACGGAAGGCATGTTGAGGGAGTCCATTTCAACGTGGCAGAACGTCAGCGACGCAAACCTGAAGAAAGCCGCGCTCAAGAACGTCGCTTATTTTGGCGTTGCTGCCCGCGCTCTGGGACTCAATACGAACATCCCGCCCGAAGCCGCGAGTATGGTGCGGAAAGAGTTGTCGCTGATGGGTAAGCATCAAGGCTTTGAGGTCGGCGCGGTCTTTCCCTACAAGATTGACTACTCGCAGTTCATCCCGCGCGGGCACTACACGCGCACAGAGACGTTGAAGAAATTCTTCCGTGCGATGATGTGGTATGGACTTGCGCCGTTTTCGTTATACTACGACTCAGGCAAAGGCAAGACGCGCGCCGATGAGCAGCTTCGACAGAGCCTTCTGCTCGTGCGGACCCTGTATCGGGCGAAGTTGGACGATGAGTGGATGACGATTTACGAACCGACGGCGTTTTACGTCGGAACGGCGGACGACCTCACGCCTGCTGAGTGGAAACAAGCCAGCGACCAAGTCTTTGGCAAAGACGCGCCCGTGACGGCGTTCGTGGACGAGGCGAAGTTTGACGCTTTCGTGAAGGCGGCCGAGAAACTCCGCCCCCCTCGCATTCAGCCGAAGTTTGGTCGCACGATGGGCGTGCCCGCTGGAACGCCCCACATGATTGAGCCGCCGCTCATCACGGGCAATCAACTACGCTTTATGGGGCAGCGTTACATTCCCGATAGCGAGGTCTTGCAAGAACTATCTTCGCCGATTGAGCGTGTGTTTCCGTCGGGGCTGGACGTGATGGCGGTGTTGGGCAGCAAGCGGGCGGAATGGATTCTGGACACCTACGCGAAAATCTACAACGAGAAAAACTGGAAGGACTACAAGCCCACACGCACCAAGTTGATTGCCGAGTTCGCTAAAGTTCCGCCAGAAACGTGGACGTCGAATCTCTACTGGTCGTGGCTGTATGCGCTGCGCGCGCTGCTGGAACCCGCACCGGCGGGCTACCCGTCGTTCATGCTCAACGACGCGTGGAAAGACAAATCGCTGCACACGGCTTTAGCGTCGTGGGCGGAACTGCGGCATGACACGATTCTTTATGGCAAGCAGAGCACAGTCGAGTGCGGCGGCGATGAGAAGCCTTTTGTGAAGGGCTACGTCGAGCCGAACGTCGTTTTCTATGACCGCCTGCTCCGTCTGACGCTGCAATCGCGAGAGGGTCTGCAAAAGCGCAAACTGCTATCGTCCCGCTTGAAAGACCGATTCGAGCAGTTTGAGGACTTGCTGACGTTTCTCAAAAGAGTTTCGGAAAAGGAACTGCGCAACCAAAAACTGACCGATGAGGAATACTACGAGATTCGCTACATCGGCGGCAAAATCGAATACATGACGCTCTCTGTGATGGAGGGCAAGGCGAACTCTTGGGCGTTAGTCAACGAGGCGGATAGAGATATGGCGGTTATTGCCGACGTTCACACGGGCGGAGACAACGCGCTGGAGGAAGGTGTCGGTCACGCTTACGAGATTCTGGTGATTGTGCCCGTCGAGGGCAAACTGCAACTGACGCGCGGCGCGGCGTTCAGTTACTACGAGTTCAAGCAACCCATCGCCAACCGCCTGACCGACGAGCGGTGGCACGCCGCGCTCAAAGCGGGCAAAGCGCCCGCGCCGCCCGTGTGGACGAAGACGTTTGTTGCGCCCTCCAAGCGGCGCACGAAGTCATCAGAGTTCGCGGAGTATTCGAGTGGATGCTGATATGAACAAGGTTTTGGGGTTCAGGTTCTGGGTTCTGGGATTGTTAGGTGGTTGGGTGGTTGGGTGGTTGGGTGGTTGCACACCAAGCCACTCTCAACCACCCAACCACCCAACTACCCAACCACCCAACCACCTAACCACCCAACCACCGACGTTGGAGTTAGTTGCCGTCGGTGACATTCTGCTCGACCGCGACGTAAGCACTAAGATTGACCGCTTCGGCGTTGGCTATCCCTTTGAGAAAGTCGCCGACGTTCTCTCTTCTGCCGACATCACCTTTGGCAACCTTGAATGTCCGCTGTCGGAGAAGGGCACGAAGGTTATCAAGCCTTACGTCTTTCAGGCGAAGCCCGACAGCGCGCAGTGTTTGGTGAAGGCGGGGCTGGACGTCGTTTCATTGGCGAACAATCACACGATGGATTGCGGGCGGACAGGGCTGGTTGAGACGATGGAGACGCTGCGACAGAGCGACATCCGCTGGTGCGGCGCGGGGCGGAATCGGGAAGAAGCCGAAGCCGCAACGGTCGTGGAAGTGAAGGGAATCAAAGTTGCGTTCGTGGGTTTCTGCGACTTCCTGCCCGAAGGTTCGTTCATCCGCGATGACAAGCCGACGATTGCGATGGCGTCGGAAGAAAGAATCCGCAAATCCGTCGCCGCTGCGCACAAGAAAGCCGACGTCGTTGTTGCCTCATTCCACTGGGGCGTCGAATTCGACTCCCGCCCCAGCGAGCGACAAATCAAGTTAGCCCACACCGCCGCCCAGTCCGGCGCAGACCTCGTACTGGGACATCATCCCCACGTCCTACAAGGAATTGAGTTCGTCACGGACGCGAGCGTCCGACCTCATCCCTCATCCCTCATCCCTCATCAGTCCCTCGTTGCCTACTCCCTCGGCAACTTCGTCTTCGACCAGCGGCGTTATGGCGCGATGACCTCAAACACCATCATCCTGCGCTGCACGCTCAACAAGCAGGGCGTTGTGAGCGCTAAGGTTGTGCCCGTCAGAATCGAAGAATGTCGCCCGCGTCCCGCCACAAAGGAAGAAGCAAAAACGATTCTGACGAGGTTGGAGATGTTGTGTGGCGAATTGAAGACGAGGATGGAGGAAGGACAGGTTGTAATAGGGGATAGATGAACATCGTTCTCGTCGTCATTCTCAGTCGTTTCACAACAGGGCACGACCGAGGCGCGGATGATAGCAAATGTAAGGGCGATGTGAAAGGAGGGTTCGCATGTGACCTTGCGCGAGCAAATCCGGGAGATTGTCGAAGAGACCAACACACCTTTAGGACGGGGCTTTGACATTACTATCCAGTGCCTCATCATTGTTGGAGTTGTATGCTTCGTTTTAGAGACGGAATCTGCGCTGCGGGTGTATAAATTCTTCTTTCATCGGATAGAAGTCTTTATCGTAGTTACATTCACAGCGGAGTATATGCTTAGAGTTTGGTCTGCAAAGAATAGATGGGAATATATGCGAAGCGGTTGGGGCATAGTGGACTTCCTTGCGATTGCACCATTCTACTTGGGGATTGGGGACTTGCGGATTCTCCGTATTCTGCGTATTTTTCGTCTTCTGCGAGTTTTCAAACTGGCGCGATACATCGAAAGCCTGCAGTTGATGGGCAAGGTCTTTCGCCAAGTTGCTCCAGCGCTTACCAGTTTTAGCATGATTGTCTCTATTACCATCCTATTATCTGCTACTGGAATCTACTATGCCGAACATGATGCACAGCCGAAAGTGTTCTCTTCGATATCGAGTTGCTTGTGGTGGTCAGTGGTCACACTAACCACTGTTGGTTACGGCGATGCTTACCCTATAACTGCAACGGGTAAGGTTTTCGCCAGTATAGTCATGCTGCTCGGCATTGGTATTGTCGCCGTTCCAATTGCTTTGCTCAGTTCTGCCTTTACTGTTGCTTTGAGCAAGGGTGACCTGAATGGAAAGGAGACTGAACCATGAAAATTGTTGACATGAAAATCACCCCTGTTGCCGCGCTCGACCCGCCGCTGCGGAATTCGACGGGCGTGCATCAGAAGTATTGCCTGCGGACGATTGTGCAGTTGTGGACGGACGACGGCTTGCAGGGCGTGGGCGAGTCGGCGGGCGGCGAGAAGATGAAGAACGATTTAGAGGGGGCGAAGAAATTCGTCGTCGGCACCGACCCGTTCCAACTCGAACCGCTGCGACTGAAGATTCCAGAACCGCGTGTTTACTCGCCAATTGAGGTAGCGTGCTTCGACCTCATGGGCAAGGCGACGGGGCGTCCCGTGTGCGATTTGCTGGGCGGCAAGTGCCGCGACCGCGTGCCGTATTCGGCGTACCTGTTTTTCAAGTTCGCCAGCGATTACGACGACTGGGGCTTGGTGATGACGCCGGAAGCGATGGTGGAGGAGGCGAAGCGGTTCGTCAAAACGTGGGGCTTCAGGGCGTTGAAGGTCAAGGGCGGCGTGCTGCCTCCCGACGCGGAAATCGAAACGATGAAGTTGCTGCGTAAAGAGTTCGGTCCTGAGCACCCGCTGCGCCTCGACCCTAACTGCATCTGGTCGGTGGAAACTTCGATTCGCGTCGGGAAGGCGTTGGAAGGTTGTCTCGAATACCTCGAAGACCCCACATCGGGGCAGGAAGGCATGTCGGCGGTGAAGCGGCACGTTGACGTGCCGTTATCTACGAACTCCTGCGTGACAGCGTGGGCGCACGTGCCGCCCGCGATAAAAACGCCCTGCGTGGACTGCGTTCTCACCGACCATCATTACTGGGGCGGGTTGGTGGCAACGACGCGGCTGGCGCACGTCTGCAAGTGGGCGGGTTGGACGGTTTCGATGCACAGCAACAACCATCTCGGCGTTTCGTTCGCTGCGATGACGCATGTCGCCGCCGCGATTCCCAACCTCGACCACGACTGCGACACGCATTATCCGTGGCAGGTGGAGGATGTCATCAAAGGAGAGCGAATCAAGATCGTGGACGGCTGTGTGGAAGTGCCGAACGCGCCCGGTCTCGGCGTCGAAATTGACGAGGACAAGTTAGCCGCCCTGCACGAGAACTACGTTAAAGCCAGGCAAGACCGGCGCGACGACGTGTCGGAAATGCGCCGATACGACCCGACGTGGGAACCGAAACGACCGAGATGGTGATGATATTTCACCGCAGAGAACGCAGAGAGCGCAGAGGTAAAACTTGAATTTTTCTCTGCGTCCTTTGCGTCCTCTGCGGTGAAAAATAGACTTGATGGCGCGGGGGTCGCGGTATCAGTCGTTTGGGCAGGAGTTTTACCCCTACGAGGCGGTGAAGGCGATTCGGTTGGCGCAGCGGATTCACGACCGGCGCGCGCTGCGTGACCGCATTGCGGAGTCGCTGCCGCACACCTCCACGCAGACGAAGCGGCGCGTGGCGAACAAACTGATTCAGCGTTACGTTCCCTGCGCGAAGGGCGCGGTGCTGTCGTCACCGTTCACGACGCTGATGAACCACGTCCGCGACTACCCGACGCAGATTGAACTTCTTTATTACGAACTCACCAAAACCGACCGCATCGTGGGCGCGATTGCACGGCATATTTTTTATCCCTACTTCATCGAAGACCGCATTCCCGGCGGTTTTGAGGAGAAAGAGTTTCGCGCCCTCAACGCCAGCCAACTGTTCGTGCATCAGAAGGTCATCACCCGCGATTTTGTCGAGGCGTTCGCCCGGCGCATGTGGAATTTCCGCAACACGCCGACGCTGCGCCGCGCCCTGCGGATTCTGAGTCAGGCGGGTATCATTCAGAGCGAGAAGTTACTGGAACTGCGCTACCATCCCGTCGCTTACGGCATGAACGCGCACGACGTCGGATTGACCACGTTCGTTTACTGCCTCTACGATGAATTCCTCAACGTCGTCGGCAAATCCGCACCGATGGTGGCGGACGTGCAACGCGCCAGTTTCGTTCGCACCTTTCTCCTGACACCCCAACAAGTCAACCATCTGCTGCAAACGGCGCGGCGGTATCGTTTTATCCACTGCCCCTCGCTGTCCGTGACGAACGCCAACGGTCACGCGGTTGTGCGATTGCTCTTCCCGACCCTTGCCGACGGCGTGCGGGAGTTGACGGCGAAAGCGGTGTGAGAGGGCGGAGCGGCTGCTTTTTTGTGCTATAATAACGGCACTATGGACGCGAGGTGGAGAATTACTCTCTTCGGTGGGCTGAGTGCGCAGCAGAACGAGCGCGTCATCACCCGCTTCCGCACGCAGAAGACGGGCGCGCTGCTGGCGTACCTCGCTTTCTACCGCGACCGTTCTCATCTGCGCGAGGTGTTGTTTGAACTCCTCTGGCCCGGGCGCGTTCCCGATTTAGCGCGGCAAAGCCTGAGCATGTCGCTGTCCTCGTTGCGTCATCAGTTGGAGCCGCCCGGCGTGCCGCGTAGCGCGGTCATCATTGCGGACTACAAGTCGGTGCGCTTGAACCCAGAGGCGGTGACGACGGACGTGGCGGAGTTTGAGTCGGCGCTGCTGTCCGCGGAGCGGGCTCAGAGCGATATCGAGCGTGTGCGGCATCTCGCGGACGCCGTCACACTGTATCGCGGCACGCTGCTGCCCGATTATTTCGAGAACTGGATTCTACGCGAGCAACAGCGGCTCGAGGGGTTGTTCTTCCAGTCGCTTCAGGAGTTGATTGAATACTACGAGGACGCCGACGACATCCCTCGCGCGCTGGATTACGCCCATCGCGGGGTCAGCAGGGACCCGCTGCGCGAGGAAGCGCACTTTGAACTCATCCGCCTCTACGCCGCCGCCGGTCAGCCGACCGCTGCGCTGCGTCAATACGCCGAGTTGGAGCGGATTCTGCGTGAAGAGTTCCAAGACACGCCGACCGACGTCACCCGCGAACTCGCCCGCCGCATTGAAGGCAGGGTTGAGGGTTCAGGGTTCAGAGATAAGAGATTAGGGATAGGAGATGAAGGGAGGCGCAGGAAGCGGCAGGAAGCGGCAGCAAACGACAGGAAACGACAGGAAACGACAGGAAACGACAGGAAACGACAGGAAACGACAGGAAACGACAGGAAACGACAGGAAACAGTGGGTGACTTAGAAGCAATAGTCTCCTCGTCCCCCGTCGTTTCCCGTCGTTCCCCGTCGTCTCCTTCGGGCGGTCTGCCCCTGACGCTCACCCGCTTCTTCGGACGCGAGAAGGAAATCGCGTGGCTCCTGGAACAGTTGACTTCAGAGGAAACACGGCTGATGACACTGACCGGTGCAGGCGGCACCGGAAAAACGCGCCTTGCCATCGAAGTGGCAAAGCAACTTGTTGAGTCATTGCAGGGCGCGGTGTGGTTCGTTCCGCTGGCGGACATCTCCGATGCGAAATTGATTGTGGACGCGCTGCTGGAAGCCTTGCACATTCCCCGCTCGGCGAACGTCGAGCCTCTGGAACAAGTCGTGGAAGTCCTGTCGCGGCAGCCGGCGCTGGTCGTGCTGGATAACTTGGAACACTTGCTGCAAGGCGATGGAGTAATGGAGTATCGGAGTGATGGAGTATTGAAGCAAGGAACAACCAACACTCCAACACTCCAACACTCTATTACTCCATTACTCCTCATTCGGACGTTGTTGGAGCGCGTGCCGACGCTGAAGTTGTTGGTGACGTCCCGCCAGCGGTTGGGGCTGGACGGCGAGCGCGAGTATTTTGTGCCGCCGCTGCCAACGCCTGTCACCCCTTCACCCCTTCACCCCTTCACCCCTTCATCGTTGATACAGTTTCCCAGCGTGCAACTCTTCGTGGACCGCGCGCAGGCGGTGCGCCCTGATTTTCAGGTGACGGAGGCGAACGCGCAGGCGTTGGCGGAGTTGTGCGACCGATTGGAAGGCATCCCTTTAGCCATTGAGTTAGCGGCGGCGCGGGCGCTGGTGATGTCGCCGGCGCAGATGCTGGCGCAGTTGGAACATCGCTTTGACTTCCTCGTGAGCCGTCGGCGCGACGTGGCAGAACGACATCGCACCCTGCGGGCGGCGATTGATTGGAGTTACCAACTGCTCGCGCCCGAACTGCAACAGTTCTTCGTCTGCCTGTCGGTGTTTCGCGACGGCTGGACGCTGGAAGCAGCAGACTTTGTCTGCTGTGATGAGGGATTAGAGATGAGGGATGAAAGTATCCCTCATCCCTCATCCCTCATCTCTCATCCTGACCCGCTGGACTACTTGGAGCAACTCCGCGAATGTTCTCTCATTCTCTGCGAGGAAACTGCGGGGGCGATACGATTTCGGATGTTGGAGACGATACGGGAGTATTGCTGGGAGAAGTGGGAGCGGGAGGCTCCTGCCGAACTCTGTCAGGTGCGCGGGCGGCATCTGGAGTTCTTCACGCGGTTGGCAGAGCAGGCGCAGGAGAAGTGGGCGAGCGCGGAGCGGGGGGCGTGGTTTGCGCGGCTGGATGCCGATTATGACAACGTGCGGGCGGCGTTGGCGTGGGGGTTGGAGAGCGACCCCGCGAAGACCCTGCATCTAACGCAGATGCTGTTCCGTTTCTGGGAGGAGCGGGGGCACATCGCGGAAGGGCGGGAATGGGTTTCGCGGGCGCTGGCGCGAGCGCCGGACGCGCCGCCGTCGTTGCGCGCGGGCGCGCTCAACCTGTTGGGCGTCCTGACACGATGGCAGGGCGATTACGCGCAGGCAGTGGCATACGGTGAAGAATCGCTGCGGTTGCACCGTCAAGCCGCAAACCAGCGCGGCGTTGCCGTAGCGCTGGGCAATCTCGCGCTTTACGCGCAGGATCTGGGCGACTTCGAACGGGCGCGAGTCTTCTATGACGAAGTGCTTCAGATTGCCCGCGCGTTGGACGTCAAAGTGTGGATTGCCCTCGCGCTCAACAATCTGGGAGACATCGCGGTTATGGAGGGCGATTATGAGCGAGCCGACGATTTGCAGAAGGAAAGCCTGACCCTCCACAGGGAGATAGGCAACACGGCAGGGATCGCCGCCGCATTGACCAGTTTGGGAGAAATTGCTGAAGCGCGGGGCGACCTGGAACGGGCGCGGACGCTGTATGAGGAGAGCCTGACCATCGCGCGCGAACAGGGCATTAAGCACCGCGAGGCGCGCGTGCTGAATCGCTTAGGGCGCGTGGCGTATCGGCAAGGCGATCCCGACTCGTCGGGACGCCTGAACGCCGAGAGCCTAAGGATGTGGCACGAGTCCGGCAACAAGGAGGGCATTGCCGAGAACCTGGACTGGATGGCAATGGTCGCCAGCGCGCAGCACCAGGCGGAGCGGGCGGCGGTGCTGTTTGCCGCCGCCGCCGCGCTGCGGGAAACCATCGGCGTTGTGCCGCCGCGTTTCGACCGTGACGAACGCGACGCCTGCCTCGCCGCCGCCCGCCTTGCCCTCGGCGACACAGCCTTCTCCGCCGCGTGGGCAAAAGGTCGCGCCCTTACGCTGGAACAAGCCGTCGCGTATGCGCTCACAGATGAGGGATGAGAGATAAGCACCTCATCCTTCATCCTTTATCCCTCATCTCTCATCCCTTATCCCTCATCTCTTTCCTCCCTGTGAACTTCACCACACCTTCCTCATTTGTGAGACTTTTGTGAGACCTCTGCGTTAGACTGTTGGCAGAAGTCAATCAGCGGACTTCCCCGCGAAGCCCGCGCTGACCAGACTTCCAAGCGGATTCCCCGACGGCTGCCGCGCATCGGGAGCTGTCGGGATTCCCAAATCAGTAAGGAGATGAGAACCATGTCGAAGAGCGCCAAAAGCACAAAGAAGCGGGTCAACGTCCAGAGCCTGCCGATGGCGGAGAAGGAGTTGACCAACAAAGAGGCGAAGAAGGTCAAGGGCGGTTCGTACAACGAGGCAGGCGGGCGCAAAGTATCGGTGCCCGACGGAGGGACAGTTCTTTTGGGTGGCTTTCGTGCCGGATGAGCCGTCCTGAACCATTCGGGACGGCTGCGTTTTTTTGAGCAACTGCGCGATGGAGAGGAGGTCTAAGAGGCAGGACAGAAAATGAGGAGATAAAGCATGAAGCCATCTCATCGGCACACAACCGGCGTCAATCGGCGCGAGTTTATTCAAGCAGGGTTCGCGGGATTTCTGGGACTCACGCTGGCGGACGTTTTACAACTGCGCGCCGCGAGCGCCAACACGAAATCTGGAAAGCCTGTGAAGTCGGTCAAAAACTGCATCATGGTCTTCATGACCGGCGCGCCCAGCCATCAGGACATCTGGGATTTGAAGCCGAACGCGGCGCGGGAGTATCGCGGCGAGTTCAACCCCATTAAAACCAACGTGCCGGGCATCGAAATCACCGAGCATCTGCCGCTCGTCGCGCAGCGGGCGCACCATCTCGCCCTTGTGCGCTCAATGACGCACGGCAACAACGTGCATGAGTTTGGGACGCATCTGATGCTGACGGGCATCAACGAAATTCCCACCGGCGCGAAGCACTACGCGACGCGCAAGGATTGGCCCGCGCTGGGTTCGATTGTAAGTTTCGCCCGTCCGAGTCAGGGCGTGCCAACGGCTGTGATTCTCCCCACTTATCTGCACAACGGCTACGGTTTCTCCGGTCAAAACTCCGGCTTCATGGACGCCAAGCATGACCCGTGGATTATCACCGAAGACCCCAACAAACCCAACTTCCGCGTGCCGAACCTAACGCTCGCGCCCGGCATCAGCGGCGAGCGACTGAACAACCGTCAAGCCCTTTTGTCTGACGTCGAAAAACAGCGGCGCGGGTTGGACTCCTTCCTTGAGACGAAGCAACTCAGCGACTATCAGCAGCAGGCGTTCTCACTGCTCACGTCTCCAAGAACTCGCGACGCCTTCGACATGGACAAAGAACCCGCGAAGGTGCGCGACCAGTATGGGCGACACCCGTTCGGTCAATCGCTTCTGCTCGCCCGCAAACTCGTCGAGGCGGGCGTCGGTTTGGTGCAAGCCAACATGGGCGCGATGAATACGTGGGACACGCACACGAACAACTTCAACCACCTCAAGGACAACCTGCTCCCGCCCTTTGACCGCGCATTGTCCGCCTTATTGGATGACCTGCATCAACGCGGCTTGCTGAAAGAAACGCTCGTCGTCATCACGGGCGAGTTCGGGCGCACGCCCAAAGTCGGCACGGACAACGGCGGCAACATCACCGCTGCCAACGGGCGCGACCACTGGGGCGGCGTATTTACCACTGTTTTTGCGGGCGGCGGCGTGCGGGGCGGGCAGGTCATCGGCAAGTCGGACAACATCGCGGCGTACCCCGCGAAGGACCCCTTCTATCCCGCCGACATGGGCGCGACGATTCTGCACACATTGGGCATTGACCCGCACGTCGAAATCACCGATCCCGAAGGTCGTCCGCTCCGCGCCAACAACGGCTCTGTCATCACGTCGCTGTTTTAGTTTACCCCCTGCCTTTTTGTGCTAAGAGACTACCCCAAAAATGTTCGTAGTCAGCCACGCAGCGCAGCGGAGTGGCGTCCCAACGGCACTCCACTCCGTTCCGTGCCTGACTACAAAC
>FWPU01007252.1_pt1 | contig 16322 bp, 16 predicted proteins | sample 2228361 | NCBI WGS metagenome assembly FWPU01 (sample SAMEA103939777, study PRJEB20133) | metagenome
ACCTGCGTGGTAACGATTTATGCTGTACACACACAAGTTGTAAAAATTAATATTCTTAGCCCCATTGTAAGAACCCTAAACCTGCAATATGAACAGGTCATATCTGGTTCATCGAGTTTTCAGCTGGGTTATTTTTATACGGGGTATCAGGAAGATGACGTACGCTTTAGCGGATTTGGCATTACACCGGAGTACCGGTTATATCTATCCGACACCGATGCCCCCCAGGGGGTTTATGTTGCTCCGTTTTTACGTTACCAGTCGTTGAAACTGGAAGATAAATCCGTCGGTGACAAAGGCACCTATTCGGCTTTTGGCGGTGGATTGATACTGGGCAGGCAATGGATTTTTAAAGATAAGATAGTGTTAGATATTTTTGTAGGCCACTCCTACTCTTCCGGAGATGTAAAAATTGAATCGGGAACGGGCGACAGCCTGGATGCAGATAGCTTTGACGGCTTCGGCCTTCGCACAGGAATTTGCTTCGGATTTAAATTTTAATTTTTGTCCTTACGCGTCCTTATAAAGGTAATACTCTAAAAAAGAGGAAAAAGCCTGTGGAGTCTAAATAACCGATGAGGGGGTACGTCAAGATCGGTTTCCTCTTTTGTGCCCTGGCCCAGATGGGCTGGGCACAACCGGTTGACCCGGCGGTTATCGATGATTACAAAGACTTCAGGCGGGCCAGAATCTTAAAAATTAACCTGTTTAGCCCGTTAGCAGAAGTCTTTACTATGGCGTACGAAAGCGTGCTTACCCCTGAAAAAAGTATTCAGCTTACGGTAAGCCTTGTTGCAGAAGGAGGCTTTATCGTAACGCCTGAGTTCCGGTATTACCTTTCGGAAATGTATGCACCACGCGGAGTATATGTAGCCCCCTTTTTGCGATATTTTCAGATAGATGATCAAGGCCTGTTAGGCGGCGGCCTGATTATCGGTAAACAGGGATTGTACAAAAATAAAATTACCATCAACGGATTCCTGGGGCCATCGATAAATACGGTAAACCTTTTTGAGGATAACGACGTTTTTTTTGGTCTAAGGGCAGGCATTACGCTGGGTATTAACCTGGCACGTAAACAATGAAACGAAAAAAAATACTGCTTAACCTGTTGCTTGCGGCGGGCCTGACAGCCCTTGCCCAGCCGCAGGTAAAAATTGCCCGATTAAAATACGGAGGCGGAGGCGACTGGTATGCCGGTAAAACCGCATTGCCCAACCTTATTGCCTTTTGTAACCGCGAGCTGGGCACCTCTATTGCTCCGGAGGAAGATGTGGTAGAAGCCGGAAGCAAAGACCTGTTTCTGTACCCTTATGTGTTCATGACGGGCCACGGCAACGTGGTATTTAGCCCTGCAGAGGCACAAAACTTGCGCAACTACCTACTGGCCGGAGGTTTTTTGCATATTGACGATAACTACGGCCTGGATAAATATATACGCCCCGAACTGAAAAAAGTTTTTCCGGAACTGGAACTGGTTGAACTGCCGTTCGACCATCCCATTTATCACCAGAAATTCAAGTTTCCCAACGGCCTGCCCAAAATACACGAACATGACGGTAAACCACCTCAGGGCTTCGGCTTTATCCATCAGGGCAGGCTGTTGCTTTTCTACTCGTATGAAACCGACCTGGGCAACGGATGGGAAGACCAACGCGTGCATAACGACCCCGTGGCCAAACGCCAGGAAGCCCTGCGCATGGGGGCCAATATTATCAGCTATTGCTTTTCAAGGGCCTTTTAACAAATCAGCAAGCCTTAAGCATGCTTAGCTGAGCGCAAAAAAAATTTTTCACGTTATGCTTGGATTCTTTAACCAGGTTGTTTATCAGTAATGCATTTAATCTCTACACAGCCGACCGTGAAAAAATTTTAACGCACGAAAACCTGCATCTCAAAAAACCGCATTCACTCGATATTCTGCTTGTAGAAGCAATACTCATATTCTTATGGTTTAATCCGGTTTTACCAGCTTATAAAAAAAGAAATGATGCAGGTGCACGAGTTTGAAGCCGATGCCGCAGCAGCCCAAAACCAGAATACGGAACCTTACTGCGAGCTGCTGGTCCGTGCCGCTCTGTAATAAACCGGTTACTTTCCCGGAAATCATTATTTAACAATTGTCTCACCTTAAACGAATTGGTATGATACGCCCGATAAAACGCCTCATCAGCAAATGGAAAATTTTCAGCATATTTCTGTTTGCCACAGCACTTTTTGTTGTAATCGCCTGCCGCGACCAGGTTATGGATTAACCGTGCATCGGCCACCACCATTGCCGTCGAGTTTCCCGAACACTTACGGCCTGAAGTTGAGCACATACTGAAGGAAAACCCGGGCATACGGGTGGTGTACATAGAGGCCGAATCGGCAACGGCCGAAAAAATAAAGAATATTAATCCGAAAGACATTTTGAACATGAACGTAGTGCGCATGAATGGCGATCCGCAAAGCGGCCGGGTGGAAATGATTGTCCGGGCCGAAGGTACATTATCGAGAGTTGCTGAAATAACCGCAGCCGAGATTCAGGCCCTGGAAAAGGCTCATGTACGCTGGAACCCGGCCATACAGGACGGTAAACCGGTTAGCACCAAATGATTCTTCCCATTACTGTTATCAAGGGAGTTCACTATTAAACACACATATAAGAGCCACCCGGGCAGAATCTGAAGTTAGAGCTATGCGGCATCAACATCTAAAGCACAATAAAATTAATTGGGTAGATAGGTTAAACCAGGTGCAAGGCCGACGATTTGCCGGCCTTGCTTTTTATTTATCCTTAAAAATTTCGCTAAGCTTTTTTTCCAGCGCATCGCCCCGCAGGTTTTTGGCAATGATTATACCGTTGGGGTCCAGCAGCAATGAAAACGGTATGGCATTGATGTTGTAGGTGCGGGCTGCTTCCGATTGCCAGAACTTCAGGTCGGAAACGTGCGTCCAGGTCAGGCCATCTTCGCGTATGCCCTGCAGCCAGTCTTCGCGGGTGCGGTCTAATGAAACCCCGTAAACGGTAAACCCCCTGTCTTTAAACTTGTTATAGACCTTCACGATGTTGGGATTTTCCTTGCGGCATGGGCCGCACCATTTGGCCCAGAAATCAACCAGCACATATTTGCCCCGCAGCGAAGACAACGGTACAACCTGGCCTTCGGGATTGGGCAGGGCTATTTCAGGGGCAGGCGAGCCGACAGCCAGTTTTTTCATTCGCTCTACCATGTCAATAAATGCGCGTGCATGCGAATAGCCGCTCCATTCTTTCTTAAGGCGTTCGGCCACATGCACATACAGGTCAAAGTACTGATCTTTATCGAATGTTTGGCCTTCCAGTACATTCAGTAGTCCCAATGAGAGCGGCTCAGCTTTCAATTCGGCAGCCAGTTTATCGAGCTCCTGCCGGGCCATGGTCATGTATTGCTCCTGCAGCGACAACATGGCCTGTTCATTACCATCTATTTGCGCCTGATTAAAGTCGGATATAATCTGTTGCGCCTGGGGTGAATTTTGAATGGCTTGGGTTCGATTTTGCACCCTGCGTATCAATTCGATGTCGGGCGAATCCTTGATTTCGAAATAACCGGAAGGACTGTTGCCATCGACATAAACATTCAAATCAGACTTATCCAGTATCAAGTCAATAACCTGCCGGTTATAAAAGTTAATTTTATAATATCCGGGCTCTTTTAACTTTATTCTTTTGCTAAAGGTGTAGTTCGCCTTAAGCTGAATGGTATCCTGCCAGCCGTTACCGGAACGCGTAAGTTCCATGATGGTAATGGTTCCAGGCTGGGGATATCCTACCCTGCCGTTAATGGTTACCTCCCACCCCGGTTGTTGTTTTTGCTGCCCGTTTGTACTGCAACCCACTGAAACCAGAATAAGAAAAATAAGAATATTTAACCTCATATACTTGATACTCATTACCGTAAACCTACGTATTAATTTTCTTTTCTCAACAAACGTTCCAAAATAACCCGGGTTTCGGCCGGGTTAAGCAAAGAGTTGGTGTGTTTTTGAATCTGCCCCATAAAAAAACCTATTAATCCTTTTTTGCCTTTTTGATAAGCCATCACTTTATCAGGAAAACTATCAAGCACATGTTGCACTATTGGTAAAATATCCTCCTGGTTAGAGGTTTGAAAAATCCCCAGGTGCTCGGCTGCCTGCTCAGCCGAGCACCAGGAATTTTTAAGTAAAAAGGGCAGCAGTTGACGTGAGGCTTCGGCAAAGGCAACTCTTCCGGTATCTACCAGTTGAATTACATCTGCCAGACATTCGGCATCGGGCATTAATCTGGTATCGGCAAAGCAGACCCTTACCGGACCTACTACCCAGTTGGCCACCTTGCGCGCGTTGCCGGTTAGTTCAAAGGTTTGGTCGAACAGGTCGGCCAGCCCTTTCTCCTCGGCAATCAAGGCGGCATCGGCAGGTGATAATTGAAGTTCATTTACATACCGCGTATATCGCTTATCTGGCATTTCCGGAAGTGCCCTCCGGCATTTTTCTATCCATGCGTTATCCAATTTTATGGCAGGCAAATCTGGCTCCGGAAAATACCGGTAGTCGTTCAGTTCCTCTTTGGTGCGCATAGCAAAGGTTTGTCCGGTTGAGGGATCGAACAGGCGGGTTTCCTGAACAACCTGTTGTCCGTTTTCCAACAGTTCGATTTGACGTTGTATTTCGAATGTTAATGCCTGCTGTAAAAACCGGATTGAGTTAAGATTTTTTATCTCTACGCGGCTTCCTGATGTATTGGTACCGGCTTTCCGCACCGATATATTGGCATCGCAGCGCAACGAGGCCTCTTCCATATTTCCGTCGCTTATGTTCAGGTAGCGCACCATTCTGCGCAGTTCGGCCACTACGGCTCCGGCCTGTTCGGCACTGTGAATAACCGGTTCGGTAACCACTTCAAGCAGAGGCGTTCCGGCCCGGTTGAAATCAATGGCGGTAAATGAGGCATACACATCGTGAAGCGATTTACCCGCATCTTCTTCCAGTTGAATGCGGTTCAGGGCCACTTGGCCAACATAACGGCCATCAGAACGGACAGGTATGCTGCCGCCCCGGCAAACCGGTAAGCGGCTTTGCGTTAACTGGTAGCCCTTGGGCAAATCGGGGTAGGTGTAGTTTTTACGTTCAAAGAAAAAGATGGTGTTGAGGCTACAACCACAAGCCAAACCTAACAGCACAGCCTTTTCAATTGCCGCAGCGTTCAGAACCGGAAGCGTGCCCGGATAGCCCAGTGATATTTCGCTAATGCGCGTATTGGGCTCGCCGGCAAAGCTTACTTCATCGGCACAAAATAGCTTGCTACGGGTGTTTAACTGCACGTGCAGTTCCAACCCTATTACCGGTTGCCAGTTCAGGTGCGTCATGGTTTACCGGTTATGCAACAGTTGGCGGGCACGGACCAGCACATTATCCAGGCCCTGTAAATCCTTGCCTCCGGCTGTGGCAAAAAAGGGTTGTCCGCCTCCGCCCCCGTTAATTTCCCTGGCCAGTTCCTTTACCAGGTTGCCGGCATGGTACCGGTTGGTTTGGGCCAGTTTTTCTCCCAGCATTACCGCTACCATTGGTTTACGGTCTACTTCTGCGGCCAGCACCAGCAACAGGTCATCAAACGTGTTGCGAAGAGCGTACGACAGGTTTTTCAAAACATCGGCATGGGGCAGCACAACCTTGCGGATGATGACATGCGCGCCATCAAACACCTCTGCAGAAGCTGCCAGCTCTTCCTTCAGCCGGTTGGCCTGTTCCTGGTACAGTTGTTCTACTTTCTTTTCGAGCAAAGTCTTTTCCTCAATTAACTGCCGGGCCGATGAGACTATATCTTTAGGGTTCTTGAGCAATCCTTTTACCTCGCGCAGTACATCAACCTGTTGCCGCAAAAAGTCAAGGGCCTCTTCTCCAGTTACCGCTTCAATTCTGCGCACGCCGGCGGCTACTGAACCTTCGGAAACAATTTTGAACAGACCGATGTGCCCGGTAGCCGGAACGTGCGTGCCTCCGCACAACTCGACCGAAAAGTTGCGGTCGAAGGTGACGACCCGCACCACTTCACCGTATTTTTCTCCGAACAAGGCCATGGCGCCTATGGCTTTGGCCTGTTCCAGTTTCATGGCTCTGTTTTCTTCGCGGCGGATGTTCCGCCGGATTTTTTCGTTTACCACATCTTCCACCTTTTTGATTTCATCGGTCGTGAGGGCTGTAAAATGACTGAAGTCGAACCGCAGAAGTTTTTCGTTCACCAGCGAGCCCCGTTGTTCCACATGCCGACCCAGTACCTGCCTTAGGGCGGCATGCAGCAGGTGAGTGGCCGTGTGGTTGTTCATAATCTTTTCTCTGCGGCTGACGTTTACCACAGCCCGGAACGTAGCGGTTTTATCAACGGGCAGGGCTTCGGCCACGTGCACTATAAGTTCGTTTTCTTTTTTCGTGTCGGTTATGGCAATGCGTTCTTTTCCGGCCTCGATGTAGCCGGTATCGCCCACCTGGCCACCGCTTTCGGCATAAAAAGGAGTTTTATCGAATACCAGATGATACACCTCCTTACCTTTTATTTTCAATGCGCGGTATTTAACCAACTTAACGGTGGCTTCCAACTGGTCGTAGCCTACAAACTCGGTGGTTGCGGTTTCATCCAGGTTAATCCAATCGCCGGCTTCGCGGGCGGCATCGGCACGCGAGCGTTCTTTCTGCTTTTCCATTTCGGCTTCAAAGCCTTTTACATCCACGGTCAGATTCTTTTCACGGGCAATTAAAGCGGTAAGGTCGAACGGAAAGCCGTAGGTGTCGTACAACTCGAAGGCCACCGGTCCGGGCACGGTTTTATTTTCAAACGAAAATTCCAATGCCTCAAAACGTTTAATACCTTTTTCGAGGGTGCGTAAAAAAGCCTGTTCTTCTTCCAGAATTACGCGCACAACATAATCGCGCTGCTGTTCCAGTTCGGGAAAAACATTTTTGAACTGGGTGGCCAGCACGGGTACCAGCCGGTGCAAAAAGGGCTCTTTGAAGTGCAAAAACGTAAACGCATAGCGCACGGCTCTGCGCAGAATTCTTCGGATAACATAGCCCGCTCCGGTGTTTGAGGGCAGTTGTCCGTCGGCAATGGCAAAGGCAACGGCCCGGATGTGGTCAGCCAGTACGCGTATGGCAATGTCGGTTTTAAGAGCCGCAGGTCCGGAGGTACCCTGGTAGGTAACTCCTGCCGACCTTGCGATGAAGTCGATTAAAGGTGTAAAAACCGAAGTATCGTAGGTGGAGGTTTTTCCCTGAATGGCCATACACAGGCGTTCGAAGCCCATGCCGGTATCGACATGGCGTGCCGGCAACTTTTCCAACTGGCCGTCGGTCCTCCGGTTAAACTCCATGAACACCAGGTTCCAAATTTCAATTACGCGCGGATGATCGGCATTTACCAGTTCGCGACCGGGCTTTTGCCTGATTTCCTCTTCGCTGCGCAGGTCGATGTGGATTTCGGAGCAGGGCCCGCAGGGACCTGTATCGCCCATTTCCCAGAAATTATCCTTCTTATTGCCATATAATATCCGGTCGGCTGGAAGAATTTCTTTCCAATACTGCAGCGCTTCTTCATCTGGCGGAAGGTTTTCGGCTTCATCTCCGCCAAAAACAGTAGCATACATCCTGTTAGCAGGAAGTTTGTACACCGTGGTAAGCAATTCCCAGGCCCAGGCTATAGCTTCTTTTTTAAAGTAATCGCCAAACGACCAGTTGCCCAGCATTTCGAACATGGTGTGGTGGTAAGTATCCAGGCCTACTTCTTCCAGGTCGTTGTGCTTACCACTAACCCGCAGGCATTTTTGTGTATCGGCAATACGGGCAGCAGGGGGCGTGCCATGCCCCAGAAAATAATCTTTGAACTGAACCATGCCTGAGTTGGTGAAGAGCAGGGACGGATCGTGCTTGAGCACCAGCGGTGCCGAGGGTACTACTAAATGGTTTTTAGCCTTGAAAAAGTCGAGGAACTTCTGCCGGATATCGCCTGCTTCCATGTGTAAAAAATCGCTGTTCAATGCCTCAATTTCTTGTTTTGTTTACCGGGGTTCACTTAATTTACAACTGCAAGCGACAAAATTAAGCAGAATGAAGGGATAAGCAGGGATTCGCTTTTTTATTTTCTTCTGATGCGCCGGAAGTTTTTCAGATACAATCCGAAAACCTGCCGATACGAGCCCGCCCCTTTTCCGTGGGCCAGGTATTTTTCAGTAATCCTTCTGTTTGCCGGCAGCACGTGGTTATTCTTTCACCTCTTCTCGCAGTTGCAACCCGTCTTTTTTCCTACGGCCAAGCTTACCGGCCTGCTTCGCGAAAACCAGGCATACCGCCAAAGCATAGCCAGCATGAAGCAGAGCCTAACGGAAATGGACCAGTTGCTAACCGGTTTACAACAACGGGAAGAAGAGCTGGTGCGTAAAATTTACGGTAGCCCGTATCTGCCAGCTGTTTCTGTCGGTTTCATGCGCACCCATCCGGAACAGGAAACCACCCGCCTCATCGCACAGCTTTGCACGGCCGTTGACCGATTACGGCAAGCCACCGAAAAAGGTATTGCAGTATATGCCCCGCGAACAGCGGCCCATCCCTCCTGGCCCGTATTGTGGCCTGTTGATGCCGATAACCCCTCGGTAGCTTCAGGATTTGGCCAAAGAATTCATCCTTTTCATAAGGCCAGGTATTTCCATACCGGCCTGGACATTCCGGCCGTAAAGGGGCAGGCTGTACGGGCCGCCGGGAGCGGCCGAGTAACTAAAGTAGTTAGAACGGCATTGGAAAGCGGCTACGGAAACTATGTGGACATTGGCCACGGAGGGGGTGTAATAAGCCGCTACGCCTGCCTTGCGGATATTACCGTTCGTACCGGCCAGCAAGTAGTCGATGGAATGGTGATTGGCTATGCCGGCATGAGCGGCAATGCCGTGGCACCGCATCTTCATTTTGAAATTATGGTCAACGGCCAGCCGGTAAACCCGCTGTTGTTTTTGGTAAAAAACCATACTACACGAACCTATGCCCGGCTTTGGCAGGAAGGTAACATAGTAAACCAGGCACTCGACTAATGTCTGTGCATTTTCGATATAACCCCAGTTCCTGCCGCTATGAACCGGTGCACTACAGCCCCCGCCGCGTTATCCGGCAGGTTATGGCTATGCTGTTTCTTTCATTTAGCTGCGGTTTGGTGGCCTTGATGTACCAGGCGTACCGCGGGCAGTTGCCGGCTGAGCAACAACTTTCCTCTAAAAATCAACAGTATAAAAAAGAGTGGAAAAACCTGCTGGTGGCCCTTGAAAACAGGGAGAAACAACTTAGCGAAGTGCTGGAGCGCGATAACAACCGGTATCGCGTAATGCTCGACCTGCCCCCTCTTTCGCCGGAGCAACTGCAGGCAGGTAGTGGCGGCCTGCCCGAACCTGTGCCGGCCGATGCCTTGCCTTTTGCCGGGCTAACCGAAGGTTACCGGCATCTGTTCCGGCTGCAGCATCGCGCCCGAATAGCCGGCCAGTCGTTAGCGGCACTGCATCATAAGGCTGACCGCAGGAATCAGATGCAGGCTTCGCGCCCTGCTATCCAGCCGGTAGATAAGCTTGCACTTTTGCGACTGCATACCACCTTTGGCTTGCGCATGCACCCCGTTTTCGGTATAGTGAAAGAACACAAGGGCATTGACTTTAGCCTGCCCCATGGTGCGCCGGTCTATGCCACCGGCAGCGGCAGGGTGTCCATGGCACATTATTCGCCATCGTACGGCAACGTAGTATACATCGACCATGGATTTGGTTACGAAACCCGCTACGCCCATTTGCAGCGGTTTACCGTGCAGGCTGGACAATACGTAAAGCGCGGTCAGCTCATTGGCTATGTAGGCAATACGGGCATTTCGGTATCGCCCCACCTGCACTACGAAGTACACTACAAAGGAGAGGCGGTAAATCCGTTGCACTTTTTCCAACCCAACCTCAGCCCGATGGAGTATGCACGCCTGATTAGCGAGTCGGCAAAAACCGAAGAATAGGCCGCTGATTTCCCTTTGCTAATTTGCTGTGTTTATTTTTGCACCGTTCACTAAACTGCCTCTGCATGAATCGGGCAATAACCCTGTTAATGGTTGGTTTTGTTTTCTGCGCATGGAGTCAGCCCGCAGAAAACCGTGAAATATCGGTTATTGGCGTAGGAGACATTATGATGGGCTCTACCTACCCGAACGCTGTGCTGCCACCCGATGACGGGAAGTGGTTAATGCACGAAGTTGCCGGAATTTTGCAAGATGCCGATGCCACCTTTGGAAATTTGGAGGGCGTGTTACTGGATGTGGGCGGAACCCCGAAAACTTGCCGCGACCCTAAGGTATGCTACGTTTTCAAGTCGCCTACCCATTACGTTAAAAACCTGGTGGATGCGGGCTTCGATGCCATGAGCCTGGCCAACAACCACGCAGGCGATTTCGGAGATGCCGGCCGGAAAAGTTCTATGCAAACCCTTGAAAAGGCCGGTATTGCACACGCCGGGCAGCTGCATCAAAAAACAACCTTGTTTACCCGCAACGGCATTCGCTTTGGCCTGGTAGCTTTTGCCCCCAACAGCAACTGCGTACCGCTGAATGACCTGAAGGGAGCCCAACAGCTGGTGGCCGCACTGGATTCGGTTGCCGACATTGTGATTGTTTCGTTTCACGGAGGTGCCGAGGGGCCGCAGCATGAGCACGTTCCGCGCACGACCGAATACTTTCACGGTGAAAACCGGGGTGATGTGTATGCCTTTGCGCATGCTGTTATCGATGCAGGGGCCGACATTGTTTTCGGGCACGGACCCCATGTGGTACGCGCTGTTGAAGTGTACCGCAACCGGTTTATAGCCTACAGCCTGGGCAACTTCTGCACCTACGGAGGCATTAACGTAAGCGGCATTAACGGTCTGGCACCTATTGTAAAAGTGTATACTGATGCTCAAGGCAAATTTTTGCGCGGGCAAATCATTTCAGCCTACCAGGTAGCACGCGACCGGGTGAAAGCCGACCCCGAACACCGGGCCGCCAGGCGTATGGCCGAACTCACTAAAAAAGATTTTCCCGAAACGCCTCTGCACATTGACGAAAAAGGAAATATTACTTACCTTGCCCGTTAACATGGCGTACAAAGAAAAAGAAATCGAAAAGCTATACTACTCTATTGGAGAGGTAGCTGAAATCTTCAATGTAGCACCATCGTTAATTCGTTTTTGGGAGTCGGAGTTCGACATCATTAAGCCCAAGAAAAACCGCAAAGGCAACCGGCAGTTTACGCGCGAGGATATTGAAAATGTGCGCGTTATCTACCATCTGGTTAAGGAAAAAGGATTTACCCTGCAGGGTGCCAAAGAAATGCTGAAAAACGATTCCTTGGCAGTAAAAAGCAAAATAGAACTGATCGACTCGTTGAAATCGGTAAGAAAATTCCTTATTGAATTGCGCGACCGACTATAAACCAGTCAAACGTGCTTGCACCAATGCCGGAAGAAGAACGCCTGGCGCTGCTGGCACTTCACTTTGTGCCGGGCCTTGGTAATTTTACGATTCGTCAACTGATAAGCTATTGCGGCTCTGCCGAACGCGTGTTTAAAACGCCTAAAGGAAAACTGATTAAAATTCCCGGCATCGGATCGAAAACGGCTGAGGCCGTGACCAATGGCGAGCCTTTTAAACAAGCCGAACGTGAATGGCGCACAGCCTTGCAAAAAAACATCCGCCTGATTTTTTATACCGACCCCGATTACCCTTCGCGATTAAAAGAAATACCTGATGCTCCCTCGCTTTTATACGTAAAGGGAAAAATTGATTTTGAAGTTCCTAAAGTAGTTGGAGTTGTGGGAACGCGCAAAGCCACGGCCTATGGAAAAGACCGTGTGGATGAATTGATAGAAGGATTGGTTCCGCACCAAGCCTTGATTGTAAGCGGATTGGCCTATGGCATAGATATACATGCACACAAAGCGGCCCTGAGGCACGGCCTGCCAACCGTGGGTGTACTGGGCAGCGGCGTTGATGTAATTTATCCGGCTGCTCATAAGGAAACCGCTAGAAGAATGGAAGATGACGGAGGCCTGATAAGTGAAAACCCTTTAGGCACACCGCCTGATGCCCATCGTTTTCCGGAGCGCAACCGCATTATTGCCGGCCTGTGCGATGCCGTAGTGGTGGTGGAGGCCGCCGCAACAGGTGGAGCATTGATTACGGCCGAACTGGCCAACAGCTACAACCGCGATGTGTTCGCCTTTCCGGGGAGTGTGGGTGTTGTTTCTTCTGAGGGTTGCAACCACCTTATAAAAACCAACCGGGCCAACCTCATTACTTCAGTTAAGGATTTAGAGTATGTTATGAACTGGCAAACCGGCAAGCCGATATTGAAAAAAAACAGTACTCTGCGCGACACTTCGGGGCTTAGCGATGCGGAACGGTTAGTTATTGAGGTGTTGCGTACCAAAAACCCCATACAACTGGATGAGCTTAGCTGGCGCACCAACATACCGGTAAATCAACTGGCAGGCATTCTGCTTTCGTTAGAGTTTACACTGTGGGTTCGGGCCCTGCCCGGTAAGCAATACGCCCTGCTGGAGAGCAACTAACTATTCATTGCAGGCAGAACAATTACCTGCCCGATTAATCGTTTTTCTGGTTGCATTTTTCCTTAATGGTGTCGTAGGCGCGCAGATCGCCCAATTCACCAGCCTTACTTAAATCCAAACAGCCATTTTTAATATCGCCGAATTCTATACGCAACAATCCGCGCATATACCAGGCATCGTAGTTCTTAGGATTAATCTGAATAATCTTGGAACAATCGTTTATAGCATCTTCATAGGCCTGCAGATACTGCTTGGCTTTGCCCCGGTTAAAGTAGGCTTCTACATAATTTTCATTAATGCCTATAGCTTTCGAAAAATCGTCTATAGCCCCGTAATAATCCTGCAACTTCATTTTTACATTGCCGCGTGCAAAATAGGCCTCGGCAAATCGCGGATTTTTCTCGATGGCCAGGTTGTAATCTTTCATGGCTCCGTGGCGGTCGTCAAACCGGTCTTTTATGTTACCCCGTAAAAAATAAGCCGCCGAATTGGAAGCATCGGCTTCAATGGCTTTGTTCAGATTAAGTAAGGCTTCAACATACTCACCTTTTTCAATAAGGTCCCGACTGCGCTGTGTAAGTTCTTTTGATGATTGCGCTCACAACCAAGAGGATGCAAGGATGAGCAGCAGCAAAAAAAGTTTCTTCATAACTTATATTAACGCAACAAACTTAACCGGCTATCTGATATTTTTCATTATGGTGTAATATTTTCTAACTTTTTGGAAGTCTTTCTGATGCAATCAACATGGCCTCTTTCAATTCCAGAGGTTGTATGCCGGTTTCAAAACCCTGGTCTGCTAACCAACTTATTACCATTTCTGTAGGGATATTACCAACCAGTTCATCCTGGGCTAATGGTCATCCTCCGTAGCCACGAAGGGCGCCATCCAGGCGCCGGCAACCCGCCTGAACCACTGCACTAACCTTTTCAATAGCCTGCTCCGGCCGACTATGCAGGTGCACCCCCAACTCAGCCTTAGGGTAAGCCGCCGACAAGGCAGCAAATAATCCGGATACCTGTGTGGGTGTAGCTAAGCCCACCGTATCGGCCAGTGAAATAATCGTTATGCCCAATTCGGTAAGTCTGCCGACAAACTCCACTACCAGGGCCTCGCTGTACGGGTCGCCATAAGGATTCCCAAATGCCATACTGATGTACACCACCTGAGTTTTACGTTTTGAAATACACCTATCCTGAATATCTTTCACCACATCCAGCGCCTGGCTTATACTTTTGTTGGTGTTTCGTTGCTGGAAGGTCTCTGAAATAGATAAAGGAAAGCCAATGTAGGCTATACCTTCGTACTTCAAGGCTTCTTCCGCTCCGCGTTGGTTGGCAACAATTGCTAACAAACGGGTCTTGCTGCTCTGCCAATTAAGTTTTTCAAGCACCTGGACCGTATCTCGCATTTGGGGCACGGCCTTGGGCGATACAAAACTGCCGAAGTCCAGGGTATGAAAACCCACTTTAAGCAGTTGATTCAAATACCGTACTTTATCGGCAGTGGGTATAAACTCATGCAAACCCTGCATGGCATCGCGCGGGCATTCAATAATTTTTATCATGCGTAACGGTTATCGGCTTACACTTTGGTAACTGAAAAGTAAAGCAAAAAAACGTACTGTTTAGCGGAAATTCCTGCAACTTGCCTGTAAAATGAAAATTTGGTTTCTTCATCATGTATTAATACCAACACCTAAGCATTAACCTATGCCATTGCCTGAGTTTTTCGGAACGCTGGGCGTAAAAAGAGCAGCCCATTTGTTGCGCCGGGCTACCTTCGGAGCCACCAAAGCACAGATAGATGCCTTTGCCGCACTTAACCCCCAACAGGCCACACAACAACTTTACCGTCAGGCACTGCCCCCCGCACCTCCTGCCATAGACCCCGATACGTTAGAGCCTTGGGTAATAACTGGTATTACCGACCCGGAAAAACTTCAAAGAACTGACCAAGAAAATCAGCGTGGATAACGCCATGCTGCGCCTGCTGGATGGCAACCTGAACGTGAACGGCAGCCCCAACGAAAACTATGCCCGCGAATTACTGGAACTCTACTCCATCGGCCGGGGACTGGAAAACACCCTTCCGCCCCCTACCGGTCAGGGAGACTATATTTTGTTTACCGAACAGGATGTACAACAGGCGGCTCGCGTACTATCGGGATGGAATTTTGATTCATCGTTTTCGAATATCGATCCGGACACCCAGCTTCCGCGGGGCATTGTGCGCGGCTTAGCTTCCAATGCCTCGGCTCACGATAACGGTGTTAAAACCTTCAGCAACCGGTTTATCAATCCGGCTACTTCACAACCCTGGGTTATTCAACCCAACCCGACTTTGCTGAATAACGGGCAACCCACCGAAGCCAGTACAGTTGATGAAATTAGTCAGTTAATTGAAATGATCTATGCCCAACCCGAAACTGCGCGGCACATCTGCCGCAAGGTGTACCGGTTTTTTGTTTACCACGAAATTACCGAAACCATTGAAAGCAACATCATTGCCGTAATGGCCGATACTTTTCGCAATAACAACTACAAACTACAGCCGGTAATAGAAAACCTGTTGCGCAGCCAGCACTTTTACGAAGCCACCATGGGCAATGCCGATGATAAGTTCGGAGGCATGATCAAATCACCAATCGATTTGGTTGCCGGCACCCTGCACTTTTTCCAGGTTCCTGTACCGGATATGACCAGCCAACCCCGGGAGTTTTACGCGTTTACCGGAGCCATAAACGCAGAATTGGAAAACCAGGGCATGATTTTCTATCAGCCGTTTGATGTAGCCGGCTACGATGCCTACCACCAATACCCTATTTACAACCGCAGTTGGATTACCGTAAACTACCTGGCCAACCGGTATGCTTTTATCCGGAATATGATGAATGCAGAAGGCACCGGACCCTTTACCGTAAATGTGTACAACTACGTGCGCAACAATGTGAACCCTGCAGTGGCGGCCAACGCCCGCAACCTGATAATTGAACTGGTACGTTACCTGTTTCCGTGGGCCGATAACCTTACCTTCGATGCCACCAGCGATGACGCAGCCACGGTAACGGCCGAGCGGCTGAATTATTTTCTGGTAACGTTTTTGTCAGATATCGACCCTGACCCCGAAGCTGCCTGGACCAGCCGCTGGACTACCGAAACCGGTGTTGGCACCATGACCAGCCAGTTGCAGAACCTGTTCAATGCCCTCATGCAATCGCCGGAATACCAACTTCAATAACCGATGTCATGAAACGAAGAACTTTTTTAAAAAGCCTGCCTGCAGCCGCCGCATTACCCCTAACCCTGGGTGGCATACCCTTAAGGGCCATGTCGTGGAACCCGCTGGCTATGCTGGCACAACAAAGCAACAGCGACCGTGTGTTGGTTATTCTGCAATTGCACGGCGGCAATGACGGCCTCAACACCCTCATCCCCATTGAAGCATACGATTTGTATTACAGCCGCCGGGCCAACATAGCCATACCAAAAAACAACAGCCTCCGTAAACTCATTCCGCTGGACAGCACCCTCCCGTCCGACAAACAGGTGGGCCTGCATCCTGACATGGCAGCCATTAAAGGACTTTACGACAACGGCCGGGCTGCTTTTGTTCAGGGCGTGTCGTACAAAAACAACAACGGTTCTCATTTCCGCGGGCGCGATATCTGGTTCATGGGTGGCGGAGCAGATGATTACTATCC
>FWPU01008951.1_pt1 | contig 16320 bp, 13 predicted proteins | sample 2228361 | NCBI WGS metagenome assembly FWPU01 (sample SAMEA103939777, study PRJEB20133) | metagenome
ATTTTTTAAAACACAGGAACCGGATTTGAATTCTAAAAAAGAATTCAATAAAATTTATAAATTAAATTACGAAGTTAAGAAACCAGAAAGCTTAAAGGAATTTTTTGAAATTTGGGAAAATTCTCTTTTATTTTTTTATTTAAAAACTGATAATAGTATTCAGCATTTTTTGAAAAATATCAATGTTTTAAGGTCATTATGGAATTTAATAAATCATACAAAAACTAATTCCCTTAATGAAGATAAATTTTTATTATATATTAAAGAAAAATATTTTACTCTTTTAAAAAAAATCTCCTCAGAAAAATACAATCCTAAAGACATTTCAAAAATTCAGAATTTGATAGAAGATTATAAAAATGAATTAAAAAATCCAGTAGATCTTTTTGAATTAATTAAAAATATTTATAAAATTCTTAAATTTAAATTTATGTAAAACTTGATATATAAACAATTTCTTCTGTATTTCCCTTTGCACCCTTTAATGAACATGGGAAATTTGATATTATTTTGTACTCCATTTCCAGTATTTTTTTTAATGTTTTTTCAACTATTTCCCTTCGAAGTTGTTCATCTCTAATTATCCCACCTGTGGTAAGCTTTGAAGCTTCAAATTGTGGTTTAATTAGAAAAATTCCTTCAAACCAGAATTCTCTATTCCTGATTTGAATTTGTTTCAAAAGTTCTTTTAGTTTTTTTAAAACAGTTATTAATGATAAAAATGAAACATCACAGGTAATAAACCAAGGATAATCCATAAAGTCCACAAAATTAAAATCATTGAGTTCCAGATCTTTTATATTTTTTTCTTCGAAAAGAAGAATTTGTTTTGAATTTCTTAAAGAATAATCAAATATCCCTCTTGCAACATCAATTGCATAAATTTTTTTTGCTTGATGATCTAATAAAACTTTTGTGAATCCACCATGGGAACAGCCAATATCCATACAAATCCTATTTTTTATTTTCTCTTTTAAATCCAATTTTTCTAAGGCCTCAAGAAGTTTAAAAGCTGAACGCGAAGGAAATTCACGAATGGATTCAATCTCTATTACATCATCCTGTTTTACCAATTCATTTATTCTTGTTATTTTTTTGTGATTTTTTTTTACCAATCCTCTCAGAATATAAGAACGAATTAACTCCTCCTTCATTAAATATTTTCTTTTTAGATATTCATCAATCCTGATTTTTTCTTTCATAGATACTTATATATTTTTTAATTTCTTCTTGATCAGAAAAATATTTTTTTTCTTTGCCTATAATTTGATAAGTTTCATGACCTTTGCCAGTAACTAAAATTACAATTTTATTATAATTGGAATTCAGGTAATAATTCCAGCCTTCTTTGATTGCAGTTTGAATGGCTGTGGATCTGTCGCTTACTTCTATAAAATCAGTACCAGTAATCCCCCGTATAATTTGATTTCGAATCTCTTCAGGGTTTTCCGTTCTGGGATTATCATCAGTTATTATTACCAGATTTGAATATCGAGAAGAAACTAACCCCATTTCAGGACGCTTTTCTTTATCCCTATCTCCTCCACAACCAAATACTGTTATAATGAAATCAAAATTTTTCTTTAATTCCAGAAGAACTCTTTTCAGTGCATCAGGTGTATGTGCATAATCTACATATATTTTTAATAGTTTGTTATTTTCTGAAATACTATATATTTCCTCCATTCTTCCTGAAACTCCTTTAAAATCTTTAAAAGGAGTATCCGATTTTTGAAAATGTGTTTCTTCCTGTGTGGCATAATAAGCACAAATTGCATTGAACTGATTAAATAAATAAGGCTGTGGTTGTATTTTTACAAGATTGCAATTTAAATTGGATTCAAGTATATAAAGAATACTTTCTTTGATTCTTTTTGAAAATTTATGAAAAATATGAAAATTTTCAGAATTGTAAACAACTATGAATTGATCTTTGACTCTGGAATTTCTGAAAGTTAAAAAAAATAAATGCAATTTTGCAAATAAATAATGATTCATCGCTTTATGAAAATTTAAATGATCCAATGATAAATTTGTAAAAATTGCTCTGGTAATAGTTATTCCTTCCAATCGTTTTAAAGACAAGGCTTCTGAAGATGCTTCCATAGCTACATAAAATATATTTTTTTCATAAAGATCTTTCAGGATACGATTAAGCTCATAAGAACGAGGAGTAGTAAAGCCCGTTTCAAGATGATACTCCTTTAAACCATCATAATAAAAAACACCTAGTGTTCCAATAACAGCTGCAGGAATATTCTTTTTCTTCCATAAATGATAAATCATAAAAGTGGTAGTGGTTTTTCCATTGGTTCCCGTTACAGCTATGATTTTCATTTTTTGAGAAGGATAATCATAAACAATAGAAGAACTATGACCAAGATAAAAATCTGGAATTTTTTTGCCCAGAATTAATAAAGAATTCGTATAAATATTTCTTCTGACCAATGATTCAAACTCAGATTTAGTAAGAAAAATAGCCAAAGGATTTTTTTGAATAGCATCTAACAAATATGGCTTCGCAAAATGCGTAGAAAAGTAAATACTTCTGGGAATGATTTTCCGTGTATCATCAGTAAGTTCAATTTCAGTTTCCTCATAGAGATCCCGTAAATCCTTTAAAGTTAATTCTTCCTTGTATTTTTTGAATTTATAAAATCGTAGATGTTCTTTAAAAGAAGAATTTAATTCATGAATTAAATCAAGAAATTGCATTATGGCTTAAATCAAAATTTTTTATTTTTCTATAAAATAAATCAAAAAATTACTCTATGGATTTTAAAAAAATAACATATAAGTTTTCCTTTCCAACCAATGCTAAAGGATTCTAATTTACCATAATTCATTTTTCGTTTATGAATAATCCAGTTTGCACATTGAATACCACTTTCAATTGCCGGTCCTATTCCTTCTCCCAGATCTAAAGTCGCCACTCCAGCTGAATCTCCAATAACCGCGACATTTCCATAAGTAGGATTTTTTATTTTAGACTTCAAATAGTATGTATGGCCTTTTGCTTCTTCTTTGAAATCAGAAATTAAATTTAATCTGATTAATTTATTTATAAAATTATCAAAATAATACTTTAAAGGTTTGCCGTTGAGAAAATGAGAAAAAGCTCCCAGTCCAATATTAAGATAACCATTGGACTTGGGAACGTACCAGGAATATCCGGGTAATCTCTCCTCGAAAAACCACAAATAACAATTTGGATCCGTGTAATTATATGGAAATTCAATTTCAAGAGCTCCTATCTGATATTCTTTCTCTCGGGGAATTCTATTCATAAAAAATTTTTTATACACTGGACAATGTGTGCCGCCAGCTCCAATTAAATATTTTCCTTTAAATTGATTATCAATAATGAAATATCCATCCTTTTCTTCAACATTTTGAACTTTATGCTTATAAAATTTTGCTCCACTGATTTGTAGTAACCAATAATCAAATTCATATCTGCGAATAGAAAATTGTCTTGTATGAAAAGTAAATTTATATTCTTTATTTTTTCGGGAATAATAATAAGCAAATATCTTATCAAATTCCAAAATACCATAAGGATAATTTTCCAATTCTAGAATAGAAAAAACTTTTGGGGTAATCCAGCCTGCACATAGCTTTACTCTTGGGAATTCTGATTTATCAAGAATAATAGATGAAATACCATATTCTTTTAGAGCTAAAGCACAGGAACTTCCCGCCGGACCACCACCAACAATAATAACATCTGTCTGGATCATCTTTGAATTACACTATTTTGCAAAAGATGTTTTCTTGTCAATGGATATGAAGAATTCACTTCTTTAGTTAAAACAATTTGTAAAAGAGTTAATTCACCAATACGAAAAGCACTTGATGATCCACGCAAATACATACGAAACATTCTAACAAAAGCTTCACCATATTTTTTTCGAATTTCATCAATATTTTGCTCATATCGTTGTGACCAGTGATCCAGAGTTAAAGCATAATGATATTTTAAATTTTCAATATCCATTATAAAAAAATAATGAGGATTCGAAAATTTTCTTACATAATTTTCAAGCTGAACCACAAACTCGCCGAGGGAGGGAATATAACCACCTGGAAAAATATATTTATTCACCCATGGATCCTGTGTTCTTGGATAAGCTCTGGAAATGGAATGTATGAGGGCAATTCCTTCTTCCTTAATTTTATTATAAATAATATCTAACAATACCTGATAATTTTCTACTCCCACATGTTCTAACATTCCAATAGAAACAAATTTATCGTATGTTTGCTTATCATTTTTAATTTCTCTATAGTCATCCAGAATAAATTCAACTTGATTGGAAAGACCTTCTCTTTTTGCCCATTCACGTGCATAATAAATTTGCTGCTCAGAAATATTATAGGCTCTAACATTTACACCATAATTTTTTGCAGCATAAATGGCAAAACCACCCCAACCACAACCTGCTTCTACTATATTCTCACCATGTTTTAACATCAATTTTCTACATACTAGATCCATTTTTTGAACCTGAGCTTTTTCAAGAGAATCTTCAGGACTTTCAAAATAAGCACAGGTATATTGCATATTTTTATCCAGCCATAAAGAATAAAAATCATTTCCCAGATCATAATGATAAGATATATGATTCTTAGAATTCCTTTTTGTATTTCGATGAGTTAAAAAATAATATAAAATTTTAAGACCTTCCCAGAAATTAGGTCTTACACCCTGCCTTTCAAGAAGATGTCCTAAAAAAGCCAGATAATAAAAATCACCTTCAATATCTATATCCTGACTCATATAAGATTCTGCAAAGCCCATGCCACCTTTTTTTATAAATTCCCTCATAGATTTTTCATTCTTAAAATATATGGAAACTATTACGGGGTATTTATCATAAACAAAATAATCATTATCAGGAAAAACAATTTTAAATCCAAAATGAACTCTACCGTATGGGATTTTAGTTAAAAAATTTTTAATTACGTTTTTCATGTGTAACTTATAAACGGAAAGAAGTTTTTATTCAACTCTTTTTTTTCATTTTGAGATTTAATAATTATATGAATTCATAATATAAAATATTTATTCTACGATACTCTTATAAATTCCTCTAAGTTGATTATATATTTTCAAATATCCTTTTTCATAAAAATGGTTATATTTTTTATGATTTTCAGGCTCTGGAAAAAATTCCTTTCCTTTTTTATACATTTTTTGAACTGCTTCACTGAAATTTTTATAAAATCCTAATGCTACTGCCATAATTATAGCCGCACCTAACCCCGATGCTTCTGATATTTTAGGTCTTTCTACAACACGGTTAAAAATATCTGCAGTAATTTGCATTGCCACATCGCTATTGGAACCTCCTCCTCCTATATGAATTTTATTGATTCTTTTTCCAATTTTTGTTTCAATCTTTTCTGTACCTTCCCGAAGGGAATATGCAATTCCTTCAAGAATAGCTCTATATAAATGATATTTTGTATGCCAATCAGAAAATCCAATAATTGAACCTTTTGCTTCGGGACCGGGAATTCTTATTCCAGGTGACCAGTAAGGTTGTAAAATCAATCCCTCAGAACCTGGAGGTATAAGTTTTATTTTTTCTTCTAACAATTCCTCAACAGAACATTTTTTTAATTCTGCATCTTTTTTTTCTGATTCTGCAAATTGTTCTTTAAACCAGCTTACCAGCCAGAATCCACGAAAGATCTGTATTTCCATTGTATAATGCTCAGGTATAACAAAAGGATAAGGAGGTATAAAAGGAATTACTTCTCTATATTTCTTGGAAACTACATTCACTGTTGCAGTAGTTCCAAAACTTAAATGTATTAAACTATCATCAATTACACCACAGCCGAGAGTTTCACAAGCTTTATCAGAACCTGAAGCAATTACTGGCAGTCCTTCTTCTATTCCAGTTTCTTCTGAAGCTTTTTTTGTAATATGACCCAAAATTTGCGTAGGCATTTTTAATTCAGGAAGCATATCTTTTTTCGCTGGAATCAATTTCCATTTCCAATCATAAGGTGGTGCCCAGTTTTGTCTTTTAAAATCAAAAGGAATATAACCTACTTGAGAAGCAATTGAATCTACAAAATTTCCTGTTAATTTATAATTTAAATAACCTGAAAGTAGAAGATATTTAAATGTTTTTTCCCAGATCTCTGGTTGATTTTGATAAATCCATAATGCTTCCGTCTGTTTCTGGAAAAAGCGTATAGCATCAGACATCCCTATAGCTTTAAAAATCAAATCCCATACGGGAATTTTTTTAAATTCTCTGTTGATTCTTTGATCAAACCAGGTAATAGCAGCTCTTAAAGATTCTCCGTTTTCATCCAGATTAATAACCGTTCCTCTTTGTGTAGTTAATGAAACTCCCGCAATCTGAGTTCTGAATTCAGGTACTTCATTCCACAAAGTACGGGTTGCCATACAGAGTTTTTCCCAGAAATATTCAGGTCTTTGTTCCCCCCATCCAGGAAAAGGGCTTTCGTACTCTAATTTGATTTGCGTTTTTTTTAACAAATTTCCTGTTAGATCAAAAACTAATGCACGAACACTTTGAGTCCCACAGTCCAAACTTAATAATAATTCTCTCATCATAAAACCCCCAAGAACTATATTAAACTTAGCTTTTTTTTTAGCAAACCAAAACGAAATCGTCTATAATAAAGATCTTCTTTATTTGTAACCCATTCATATTTTTGTGAATATATCAATTCTTCCTTATAAATATGATTATTGTCACTAAAATAATGAAATTTATCAACTACATCTGGATTTTGTAATATGGAATTTAGAATATTGATTGCATCTTCTCCATAAAAACCAAAAATTCTAAAGATGTCTTCTTGAGGTATATTTTGATGCCAATCCTTATTGAGAACTGGATGAACTTTTCGAAATACTAAATTTTGATGTTTAATAGAAAAGAATTTCTTTAATAACTTCAAAGTTTTAATTGCTTCAAGACGGAATGAAGTTAATTTTCCTCCCGTTACTGTAATTAAGTGATTATAAAATTCAATATAAACATCTCTCGATTCTTTCGATGGGGATTTTCGTCTGTCTGAAGAAACCACCGGGCGAATGCCTGACCAGCTGTTAAAAATATCCTCTCTGGAAAATGAAATTTCCGGGAAATAATATTGAATTCCTTCCAGTAAATAATCAATCTCTTCCTGAGAAATCTCCGATATGGAAGTTTTGCCCGGAAGCAAATTTAAACTATGATCAACATCAGTAGTGCCCAGAACAATTTTCCCAAACCATGGTAAAACAAAAATATTTCTTTTATCAATGGGATGAGAAAAACCTAATGCTCTTCGAATCGGAAGTTTTTCATAATTAAAAATTAAATGACTTCCTCTTAAAGGTCTCATTATAGGAGCAAGCCCCATCTTGCCTCGAAAAAAATCAGACTGAAAACCACAAGCATTGATTACAATCTTAGAATATATCTGGTATTCTTTTTTATGGATTTCATCATAAGCTACTACTCCTTTAACACAACCATCTTTAATTATCAAATCTCTAACAGGAAAATAGTTCAATATGGTACATCCATTTTTTTCTGCTTCTTTTAATGTACGAATTAATAGTCTTATATCATCTGTTTGGGCATCCTGATATTCATAACCACCGATTAATTCCCCTTTCCATATTTGTTTGTTTAAATAACGAAATTCATTTAATAAATTTTCTGAAGAAATATAGTTATGACTTTTCCTGCCAGCAAATAAATCATAAATTGATAAACCCAATTTATAAACAAATTTAAATTCTTTACTATAGATTGGAATTACAAAAGAAATAGGCCAGACAAGACCGGATAATTCTTTAAGTAACTTTTCTCTTTCTCGTACAGAATCAAAAGTAACTTTAAATTGCCCATTTTTTAAATATCTCAACCCTCCATGAACTAGTTTAGAAGAATTCCCGGAAGTAGAAAAACCAAAATCCCTGGCTTCTAAAATTACAGTTGATATTCCATTAAGGGAAGTTGCCCATCCAATACCAGCTCCTGAAATACCTCCTCCTATAATCACTATATCAAAATTCTTTTTATTTTCTAAAAAGTTTAAATGTTTATTACGATTACTCATTAGTTCTCCTGATCAATTATGTTTTTATTATCAAGAATTTGATAGGGATCGAATTTCTCAATTAAAGTTTTAATAATATTGAGTCCCATTTTCTGTTTTTCATAAATTAAGTATTCTTTATGATCTTTACCTACTCCATGTTGATGACTTATAGTACCCCCTGATTCCACTATAACTTTACTTGCAGAGGTCTTCATTTCTTTCCAGAAATTATAGTTTTCTTCTGGATCCTCTTTATTTCTAAAAATATAAGTAGTATATAGAGAACTTCCATTCAAATATATATGAGAAATATGAGTATAAACTATAACTTTTTCCTTGTATTTATCAGCAGCTTCTATTATGGCTTCTTCAATCTTTCTTTTTAGAAATGAGACTTTATCCCAGCTAATACAGGTCTCGAGAGTATCCACACCGTATCCAGCATCCCATAATATATTTCTTAGATAAGGATTCAAAAATCTATTTTTTTCCCAGCTATGACCTAATTTTTTGGCAATTAGATAAGGTTCATAAAATATTTTAAACCTCTTTGCCAGAGAAATAACTTTTTTTTTGGCATCGCTAACTTCTTCTTTTAATCCCGTAAACCCCAGTATCATCATTGCAAATTGATGCTCTTTGAAACCTTTAATATTTAAAAATTTCATTAAATATTCTATTATTTTTTTATTACCTGTGTACTTTGCCATTTCCAGATGAATTAAACTTTCTTCCGGGAAACTCATACGAATCATTGAAAGACTGGTTTTTATCTGCAGGACTTCGCGAATAAACTGTATAGCTTCTTCAAAATTTGAAAAAAATAAACCCAGAAATTCTTCTTTTTCCGGAATCTTTCTTATTTTTACTGTTGCTTCGTAAAGTATGCCTATTCTTCCTTCTGAACCTAAAATGAAATGTTTTAAATCGAGAGCAGCTGATGATGCAGGAATAGGAGGTACTTCAAAAATTCCTTCGTAGGTAATGAGTTTGCCACCTAAAAATAAATCTTCAATTCTTCCATAATAGAGGCTTTGTTGACCACTTGATCTTGAAGCAATCCAGCCACCGAGAGTACTGAACTCAAAAGATTGTGGGTAATGTCCCAGACGAAAACCATACTGTCCCAATTGAGTTTCTATTTCAGTACCATTTGCACCAGCTTGTATTAAAGCTGATAGGTTTTCTTGATTTATATTTAAAACACGATTGAACTTTTCCATTGATACTGTAATGACAGGTTTTTCCGATTCAGGAGTAATATGTCCTACAACACTCGTTCCACCTCCATAAATAATAATTTTATAATCCATTTCTCGCGAAATGTTAAGGAGTTCTCTTAGTTCTTCAATCGTAGAAGGTATTGCTACTGCATCAGTAAATCTGAGATTATAACCCATTTTAAAACGAATCCAGTCGGAAAAACTCTGTCCAAAAGAATAATCAATAATAATATCGAGATTTTGATAAATATAAGGCTTTTGAATTTGAACACGCGGATGAATCATTTTTTTAATTTCTTCACGAGATATTTCTTTATGGGAATAGGATTTTCCCAATCGCGATTCTAAAAAATTCTTTAATTCATTTTTTTTATCATAGAATACTTTCTGGTCCTTATTCCCCCAGCCATTCCAGATTCTTGATTGGTTTCTATAGGATATATCCATTGTTTACTCCTTCGTTTCTAAATTGGTTTGACTTAGAACTTGAATACTTTTTATAGTAATGCTTTTCATTTCTTTAACAGCTTCTCGAATTTTATTCGATAATACATATTTATAAAAATTTTTATAAAACTCAACAGATAACGTTCTTGCTTCAGATTGAGAAAAATACTTTTTCCCATAAAAGTAATAAATTTCTTTGAAACTATTAAATAAAAAAACAAGAGGAATATTCTGAGATCCCTTACATAAAATCAGATGAAGATTCCAGTCGAAAGAAGTTATTGAAAGTGGATCTTCAAGGAACTGTGTTATTTTATGGTTTGAATTTAGATTTTCTTCAAGATAATTTCTGACCATTATATTATTATTTTTTAGAGCTTTTTCTGCATAAAATGGTGATAAAATGGAGCGAATTTCCAGAAGTTGAATTAGAAATTCTTTTTTATTAAGATCAAATACAGGTAAATCCAGTATATGATTTTTAATTAGCGAATTTAAAATATTTAATCCACCTTCATCCCATATAAACTTAATTTTTGTGGGTTTTCCATGTTGTATTTGGATCCAGCCATCCTGCTGTAATCTCTGTAAAGTTTCTCGAATTTTTTGACGATTTACCTTAAATTCTTTAACTAACTCTCTTTCAGAAGGAAGTTCGTTTTTATAGCGTTGATTTAATATTCTTTTTATAATTTCTCTTTCTACATTCATAATTACTGGTCTAACGTCTGACCAGTTTAAAATATAAATTTTATTTGTCAAATCCTTCTGGTTTATTTAATTTTTGTTTTTTGGAATAGTTATTCCGGCCCGAGAATTTTCAAAATTTCTAAACTTTTTATTTCTGGTTATAGTTATTCTCAAAAATGACTCATCAATATTGCCTGAAGTCTCAATTTGAAGTTAATAGTCTTAATCACTCAATTACTTTTCCAGTGATTTTTACTTCAGCTCTTTCTAATTTTGCACCGGTAATTTGAACCTTTACAATATCTCCTTTTTTTAATTCTTTTTTATCCAAGATTTGAATTTTTAGAAAATCATCTGATATAGATTCAATTGGTTCAAGATTTTCAACAATAACTGTTCTTATTTCTCCTATGATATTCTTTGCATAATGTAATAATTTTCGATTTTTCAATTCAATTAAAGATTGAATTCTATTTTTTATAATAGCCTTATCAATATTCATCGATGGATTTTGTTTTAATATTTGTTCCGCTTTTGTTCCTTCTCGTAAGGAAAAAGGAAAACAATGGATATTTATGATGGGTAATTCTTCCAGAAGGTTATAAGTCTGACGGAAATCATCATCTGTTTCTGAAGGAAATCCACAAATAACATCAGTTCCCAGAAATAATCGTGGATTGATTGCTAATACTTTTTCTACCCTTATTTTATATGTTTTTGAATTATAACTTCTTTTCATCAATCTTAAAATACGATCTGATCCACTCTGTAATGGAATATGTAAGAAATTGCAGAACTTTGGATGAAGACTGATTTTTGCTAATTTTTCATTCACATCTGAAGGTTCAATACTAGAAATCCTGAGTCTACTATAATAAAGATTATCTAAAATCTCCTCAAGTAAATCTGTGAATCTATATTTTTCAAATCGATACCAACCAATATTTACACCTGTTAAAACTATTTCAGGTATTTTTAAAGAATCCAGATATTTAATTTCAATTAAAATTTCTTTACTATTGCGTGAGACTCCACATCCTCTGGCTTGAGGTATTTTACAATATGAACATTTTCTATCGCAACCATCCTGAATTTTCAAATACGCCCTTGTATGACCAAAAGGAATGACATTTTTATAATCAAAAGGTGAGTCTATTTTTTTTCTTTTTTTACTATTTTCAAAAGTTTCTAATGGACCCGATGAATATATATGAATTTTATCCGATACATTATGATTTATTTCATTTATAATTTCAAATATTTGACTTTTTTTTTCATTTCCGATAACTGCATAAACTCCAGAAATTTTAGATATTTCTTGAGAATTCGTTTGAGCATAACATCCTGTTACAATAACTTTGGAGTTAGGATTTTTCTTTAATATAGATCGGATTAAACTTCTATTTTTTGAATCAGCTCTTTCAGTTAGAGTACATGTATTTATAATAGCAATTTCAGGCGCATCCTCAAAAGGAATTATTTCATAATTTTGATCTTTAAATTTTTTTAAAATTCCATCTGATTCATATATATTTAACCTACAACCAAAAGTATAAATTCCTACTGTATTTTTTTTCCTCTGATAATTCATCGGAGCTTCAATCTGTTAAAATTAATTTTTGCAACTTCATATTCTGGATCAAGTACATATGCCAGTTCATAATACTTTGTAGCAAGATTTAGATTTTTTTTGTATTCATTAGAATTTCTTTCAAATTTATATGCTTTTTGCTCATAGATAAAGCCAAGGTTATTATAAATTTTTTTATCAAACTCTAAATTATGACTTTCAAGAAGGAGGATACTTTTAAACCGAACCTCTGCAAAATCATAATTTTTCTGAATTAAATAAATTAAACCATCCAGATATAATGCAGGAATATAATTTGGGCTTACAGATACAATTTGCTCAATAACTTTTCTAGCACCATTATAATCATTATTTACAAAATATAGCCTAGCTAAGAAATACATTAATAAATTTTTATTTTCTATAATTAAATTTGGATTTTGTAAGCCCTGCTGGATTTTAAAAAAAGACTCATTGATATTTTTATTCCTTGATAAAATTTCTGAATAAAGAATAAAAATTTTAATATCATTTAAACCGTCCTGTAAAGCATAATCCAGATGTCTCTTTGAATTGTATAAATCATTGAGTTCCAAATAATTAGAAGCAGCAAGTAATCGAAATTCAAGGGAATTTCTGTAATTATCAAATACTTCTCTTATTTTTTGTAAAGATTGAGTATAATTTTTCCTATAAAATAAATCGAGAGCTTCCTCATAATTTGGAGGAAAAGCAAATAAAGGAACAAAGGAAAATGCAAAAATTAATAAAAATCTTTTCATAATCGAATTTCATTTTTTTATTTTAGTTCATAGATACAATGATTTTTTTGTTAGATTCTCTTATAAAAACTCCAATTCCTGGCGGAATAGTTATTCCTTTATTTAAATTTTACACTAAAAAATAAAAATTATAGTTTTTTTTAGTAAAAGTAACTGGAATATTTATTCCACAGATATTAAACCAACTAAAAAAATTACTCTAAAGATTAAAATCATTTTACCGGAAGTTTAATAGATTGCCTTACAAAGGTTTTTATTTTATTTGGTATTATGTCAATTAGCGGCAAAACCATTTATGATAAAATCTGGGAAAATCATCTTGTTTACGACGATGGAAAAACCACTCCCATTATTTTCGTAGACAGACACCTAATCCATGAAGTTACTTCACCACAGGCTTTTGATGGTTTAAGAATGAATCATCGTAAAGTGAGAAGACCGGATTTAACTTTTGCTACAATGGATCATAACGTTTCCACAAGAACCCGAGACTGGAATGGTGCAGGTGAAATTTCAAAAAGACAAATGGAAACTTTAAAGAAAAATTGTGAAGAATTTGGTATAAGATTATATGATATACAGCATCCTGATCAGGGCATAGTTCATGTTATAGGACCAGAATTAGGAATTACCCTTCCTGGAACAGTTATAGTTTGTGGCGATTCACATACAAGTACTCATGGGGCTTTTGGAGCTTTAGCATTTGGTATTGGAACTAGTGAGGTTGAACATGTACTTGCCACGCAAACACTTCAACAAAAAAAATCAAAAAATATGTTAATACAGATAGATGGAAAACTGGGATTTGGTGTTTCTGCAAAAGATGTTATTTTATATATTATAGGTAAAATTACTACTAAAGGGGGAACTGGTTTTGTAATAGAATATAGCGGGGAAGTCATAAAAAATCTTTCTATGGAAGGGAGAATGACTATTTGTAATATGTCTATTGAAGCGGGTGCGAGAGCAGGTCTCATTGCTCCGGATAAAAAAACATTTGATTATCTAAAAGATAAAGAATTTGCTCCTAAAGGAAAAGATTTCGAAAAGGCAGTAGAATTCTGGAACACCCTGATAAATGATGAAAATGCACATTATGATAAAGTTTATAAATTTAGAGGGGAAGATATAGCTCCCATGGTAACCTGGGGAACGAATCCGGGCCAGGTTATTCCAGTAAACGATAAGATTCCTGATCCTAACTCTTTTAGTGATCCTGTGGAAAGAGAATCAGCTATTCTTGCCTTAAAATATATGGGACTGGAACCTGACACTCCAATTGAAAAAATCAAAATCGATAAGGTATTTATTGGATCCTGTACAAATTCAAGAATTGAAGATTTAAGAAGAGCTGCCATAATTGTAAAAGAAAAACTTAAAGAAGGGAAAAAAGTAGCTAAAAATGTTCAGGCTATTGTTGTTCCTGGTTCTGGAAGAGTCTATCGTCAGGCACAGGAAGAAGGTCTCGATAAAATCTTTATTGAAGCTGGATTTGAGTGGCGTTTTGCCGGATGTTCTATGTGTCTGGCAATGAACGATGACTATCTCCTGGAAGGAGAAAGGTGTGCATCAACCTCTAATAGAAATTTTGAAGGTCGTCAGGGAAGAGGTGGAAGAACTCATCTTGTAAGTCCAGAAATGGCAGCTGCCGGTGCTCTGGAAGGACATTTTGTAGACATTAGAAATTATATTAAAAAAGAAATTTTACAACCCATTTAATTGATTGAAAGAAAAAATATTCTTCTTTTCGCAAGAATTATGTAAATGGTTTAATTACAATAAAAGAAATTTTTCTTTTAGAGAAAAGAAAGAACCTTATTTTGTTTGGATTTCAGAAATTATGCTACAACAGACACGGTTAGGTTATGTTATCAATCTGAGGGAGGATAAATTCAAAAAATTTATAGAGAGATTTCCTGATTTAGAAACACTTGCTAATAGTACGGAAGAAGAAGTTTTATATTACTGGTCGGGCTTAGGATATTATAATCGTGCAAAAAATCTCCTGAGAACTGCAAGAATTATTTATTATGAAAAAAATAGTCAGTTTCCACAAAATTACGAGGAACTAATTCATTTGCCAGGAATTGGTGATTACACAGCATCAGCTATATTAAGTATGTGCTTTAATCAACCTTATGCAGTAGTAGATGGAAATGTGAAGAGAGTTCTATTGCGTTTTTTTTATAACCATTTGAAAAACGATCTACAAAAAATTCATTCTTTTGCAAATACGATTTTAGTGCATTCTCATCAGCCACCGTCATTATATAATGAAGCCATAATGGAGTTTGGATCAACTATTTGTGTTCCTAAATATCCAAAATGTCATCAATGTTTTTTAAAAGAAAATTGCGATGCTAAAAATTCCATCCAGGAAGTCGATAAAATTCTTGTAAAAAAGAAAAAAAAAGAAATACTGATTTTAAAAGTTTACATAGTAACTAGAAATCAAGATGTACTCATCATTAGAAATCAAAAACTCTTTTTAAAAGGACATTATTTTTTTCCTTTTTTAATTTTTTCTCATAATTCTGAAAAAATGAATTTCAACCTAAAAGAAGATGATTCCTCTTTTTACATAGGAAACATAAAACATAATATAATGCATTATCAATTTGACTGTTATATTTTCGAAAAAACTGAAAAATCCTTAAGGAACAGATCGGAAGAATTTTTATGGATGCCTATTAAAGAAAAAGATAAATATTTGATTCATAATTTATCGAAAAAAATAATGAACAAATGGTTGGAAAATCAAAAAGATCTTTTTACTTGAAAAAACCTCTATATTCATAAAACTTTCTTTAATGTTTAAAAATTTCAGGAATTCAATTATAATTATTTTTTTATTCAACCATTGTGCATCATACTGGAACGCAAGAAAAAATGATTTAAATGATATTTTATCACTACATCTTCATACAAAAAGCTATGGAGTGAAAACCCGTATCAGTATATTAGATTTTGGATTTTATTATAAACCTGAAGAAGGAAATTCTCTAGGTTTTCAATCAGGATTAACAGGAAATTTAAATAAAGAATCATTAAGTATAGGATGGATAGGTTATGATTCCTTTAGTGGATTAAAGGTAGATCCAGACTATAAAGAAGAACTAAAACAAACCATTAGAGAAAAATCTCCTCAAGAAATTCCAGAAGAGAAAAAAAAATATTATCTGAAAAATTTCGAAAAAGAAAAAAGGAATATTGAACTTCAAAAGCGAAATAAACTCTATGAAATTTACTTTCCATTTGGAACAACCAGAAAACCCAGAGAAACGACATCAACATTTAAAGAAAAAAACTTTTATATTCCTGCATTAACTGAACTTGATTTTCAATTTGGCTTATATTTTGGATTAGGTATAAAAATAAATCCGGGGGAATTCATAGATTTTGTGCTGGGCTTTTTTAACTTTGACTTATACAATGATGACAAATAAAAAAATATCTATTCATCCCTATCTCTTAATGAAAGAATATAAAAAATATTTATTAATACTATTTATATTTGCAACTATAC
>FWPU01008952.1_pt1 | contig 16319 bp, 10 predicted proteins | sample 2228361 | NCBI WGS metagenome assembly FWPU01 (sample SAMEA103939777, study PRJEB20133) | metagenome
CCGATCTGTGGACGACCTGGAACCGCCCGGTCTTGTTCGGATACGTCCACGTCCACGATCCCGTGCACGTGGAAGGAAGGTCACAGCGCGGTTTGCTCAGTTCCAAACCCCCTTGGAGACCGTATCAATGCTGCATCTGCCCAGATCGCGGATCACTCGATCCGGTAGAATCGGTTTCGGACGTTCATGGACGGGAAGGCCTGGGAGGTGTTGCATGGCGACGCGGATCAGGGTCGGGGGGCCGAGATGGATCGTCATGGCGGCGTTGGGGGTTCTGGCGGCCTGCGGCGGCGGGGGAGGGGGCAGAGGCGATGACCCGGGTGCGGCAGACGTCCCGGGTGTGGACGACTCTGGGGTGGATTCGGGCGTGGAAGACCAGGCCGAGGGGACACTGGTCACGGATGACGGGAGTTCGTGGGACGACGTCCCCACGGATGCCCTTGGTTACCACGATGCAGGCGAGGTCAGCATCTCTGATCTGGCCGGCCGGGAGCCGATGCAGGACGTGCCATACCCGTGCGAGGTCCTCCCTCCACTGGCCCTCAACGTCCCCTTTGAGGTCGAGGGAGGGTTTCCCGGGGGCGCGGGGGTAGACTCGTTCCTCCTCGAGGCCGTCGTCGCGGACCGGGGCTTTCGAACCGACCCCGTCCTGGGGGACGTGACCGAGTGGCGGTTCCGTCCGGAGGACGGCGGCGTTGAGGTCGTGGTCCGCGCGCGACTCCCCCTGGACTACGAAATCCCGGTTGCGATCGGCCAGCGGGTCACGCTGTTCGGGGCCAGGATGACGGGCTTCAAATGGCGGGACCTCGCGTTCGTGATCTGGGGCCGGGGACCCGCCGGGACCGGGCAACCGGTGTTCTTCTTCTACGACGCCTCGCAGCCCGGGCACCCACCGTGGCATCAGTGTGGCCAGAAGTTGCCGTGTCCGACGGCGCGGATCCTGCCCAGCGACTGCATCCCGGAGGAGACGGAGTGCGGCCCCAGGGTCCATCCGCCCATCGAGATCCTGGCGCACGGGGGGCTGTCATCGGGAGAGATTCCCGACCCCTATGACCAGGGGACCACGCGAATTGGCTTCGAAGGATACAGGTACATGGCGGTCCGTTCCGAGCGGTTTACGGAGATGACGTGCCTGGACGCCCCCGACACCTGGCTGACCGCCCTGGTCGGCAAGAGCGCCTACGTCTCGCAGTGCGTCTGTCGCGAGGACGCGGATTGTGCCCCCGGCTTCTTCTGCGACCCGACCACGTCCCGATGTCTGGAGGACCTCTGCCGCTCGGAGGCCCTGGGCCAGGCCGGCAAGAACTGCAAGGAGGGCTTCGTCTGCGACCCCTACCGCGGGGAGTGCCAGAACCCGGCCACGGCCCCGGTGACGACGTGCAAGACGGACGAGAACTGCGGGACCGGCGAGAACGCCGTGTGCAACGTCCGCGGGCGTTTGTGCTCGGGACCGAACGACTGCGACCAGACCGCCCCGTACTGCGTGAACAACCCGTGCGTGGTCATGGATTGCGCCTCGCCTTGCCACCCCTTGCTCGGCCGATGCGTTGAGTGCCTGGCCGACTGCGAGTGCGAGAAGGCCGGGACAGGAAAGTTTTGTAATGAATTTTCGTGTGATGAGTGCGACCCGGCCCGCATCGGTTTCGGCCAGGAGAACCCGGAGCGATACGAGTTCTTCGAGATCTGCACGAAGAAGGACGGGGTGGACCCCGCGACCGAACTGCAGGCGATTGACCCGAGCATCACCTGCATGCCCGGAGGGAGCGGCGTCTTCGCGAAGTGCGACCCGGACTCGGAGGTCTTGTGCCACGGCGACCTCGAGTTCGTGCCGGGACTCAAGTGGATCACGGACGAGAAGTGGGGCCGGATGTGCCGGGTCGCGGCCCTGCCGTGGGTGACCAGGGTGGCGGGCGGTTTCTTCCTGTAGTCCCCGACATCCGTGACGACCCCGACGACAGGCACCGGCGCGGGGTTCCGGGAGAATCACCAGCGAAGAACTTGACATTGATCCCGCGCTTCGGTAGATTGTTGAGAACCGGTCGCAACAGGGCGACCGGTCCCGCAGCGGCCCGAGGTCTTGAACCCTGAGCCCGCTGGCGGACGACCCGGGCGGAATCCGCGGCCCGCCCGGAGGCGCTCGCCGGCGCGGATCGGCGTTTCTCAATAGCCATGGAGGCAAGGACATGAGGACAGGGACCTGGGGTGCGATGATCGTGGGGCTGGTGGTCTGGGCCGGGGGCGCGGGAGCCAACGAACGGCATTTCCCGTACACCTACGAGAGCGCGGTCCTGCCCGCGGGCGCGCTGGAGATCGAACTGTGGACCACGCCGCGTCTGATGCGCGACCACTACTTCGTGCGCTTCGACCAGCGGATCGAGTTCGAGGTCGGACTGGGAAGGAACGTCCAGACCGCGTTCTACGTGAACACGCGGGCCCAGGCCGAGACCACGCCGAACGGGATGTCCAAGAAATACGAGTTTCGAGGCGTGTCCTCGGAATGGAAGTGGCAGTGGAGCGACCCGACCGCGGACGCGGTTGGCTCGGCGCTGTACGGCGAAATCACCTGGATGCCGCACGAGGTGGAACTCGAGGCCAAGGTCATCCTCGACAAGTGGATCGGGCCCGTGCTGCTCGCGTACAACCTGGTTGCGGACTACAAGATCGAGGCGGAGCAGGACAAGGGCGAGGACCTGGAGTGGAAGAAAGTCACCGTCATCGAAAACCTCCTCGGCGCCTCGGTCCGGGTCGCGGACAGGGTCCATGCTGGCATTGAGGTTCTGAATACGAATCATATCTCGGAAGGCCGCCTGAACTATTCCGCACTACTCCTGGGGCCGAACCTTTCGGTCTCCGCGGGGCGATGGTGGGCCGCGTTTACCTTTTTGGCCCAGGTGCCAGCGTTCAAGAACTCGAAGGAGTCGCCGCATGGGTCGCTTGTGCTCGACGACCTCGAGCGCTACCAGGCCCGGCTGCTGCTCGGGTACCACTTCTGACGGGGAGGACAATGAGGAGGCGAGCGGTCCTGGGAGTGGCGGCGGCCGTCCTTGCAGGATGCGCAGGCGGGACCACGATCCCGGTCCCGAGCGAGGCGGACGCGGTCCGTGCTCGACCCGGCGTCACCGTGGGGGCCTTGAGACAGGGCCGGGACCTCTACGTGGCCCGGTGCGGCGGATGCCATCGCCTGTACCCCCCGGACCACGAGAGGCGCGGCGAGTGGCCCGCGGTCCTCCTGCGCATGAAGCACCTGTTCACGCTGCCGGACGGCGAAGCGCGGCTCATCGAGGACTACCTTGTGACCTCCTCGCGGGAGTGATTCACCCCACATCGAGCCACGAGAACCATGTGGGGTGGTTCTCCTTGTACCAGGCGAGGACTTCCCGGATCAGGGCCTTCTTGTCCGCGGGGAGGATCGCATCGTCTACGCGGCCGAGGTCCACGCGGATGCGGCCGTCCGCCAGGAAGTCGAGCGCGCCCGAGGCCAGCGTCTGGAGTTCGTTGCGGATGCGGCCCGAGTCGGACACCTTGACCGCGCGCCGGCGCCAGTCCATGCCCCGGTAGAACCGGTCGAGCAGGGGCGAGAAGACGAGGCGCATCTCGTCCATGGATTCCATCAGGCGCAGGGTCACGGCAGTCTCGAGAAGACCGCTCTCGGTCGCGGCGCGGGTCGTGACGCGATAGACACCCTTCCGAACCTCCTCGACGCCGGGCGCCCCGGAGGACGGGTCCGGGAGCATGTAGCCGACCACGGCCAGCACTCGCCAGCGCTTCTCGGGGAAGAAGTCGTCCACCGTGACCGTGCGCTTGCCGATCGGCATCCCCGCGTCGCGGGCCTCGCGCAGGATGGCGCGGAACTCCTCGACCTCGTCGGGTGAGGAATCGCGGGCCAGGGCCTCGCGCAGGTGCCGCGCGAACCCGGGGTCCTCCGGGTCCAGTTGCATCACGTTGCGCTCGTGCTCCCACGAGACCTTGAACTTCGACGTGAAGAGGCAGAGGCTCGTGTGCAGGTCGAGGATGGGGTCGAGACTCGCGGCCTGGAGGGCCTCGGCGGTGGCGGCGTACCCGTCCACGAGGAACAGGTGCTCGTCCCCCGTGCGACCCCGGTGAAGCCCCACCGCGAAGACCGGCGCATAAGTACCCGACTCGGTGAACACGGGCAGGTCGGTCCAGGGAAGCGCATCGCCGTCCTGGAGGACGTGCGCGCCGAGCGCGGACCACTCCTCCCACAGGGTCCCGATGCGCACGGCGCGTGTCTTTCCTCCGAGCGTCCAGACGTGCACGCGGCCAGGCGGGAGGTCGGGATAGGTGCGACGGATCGCGTCCAGGACCAGGGCCCGCGGCGTGTGGTAGTTGATGAGGACGGAATCCCGCCCCGCGGTCTCCACGACCTCGCGAGGCAGGATCAGGGTCCCCATGTAGCCCTCGTAGGGCCGGACCACGCGCAGGGGCTGATCGAAGAGGTGGAACACGGTCAGGGGTCCGGTCGGCGCGCCCATCGCGAAGCGGGTGGTGTTTTCGAGCGTGTCCACCGCGGCGCCCCAGACGGTCAGGTTCGCGGCCTGGATGTGGCGCCGGAAGTCGTCCCAGGTGAAGGTGGGGTCATTGATGAGCCACGCCACGCGCCGGTCCAGGAAACGGGCGACCTGGGGACGCGCATAGACGCGACCGAAGCCAAGCAGCGGGTTGGACCCCATGTCGGGGGTCTCGCCGCCCTTGGGCATCAGCCCCTCACCGAGGCTGACCATGACGGCGTGGTTCTCCGGGAGGGCGCGCGTCAGGTACCACAGGGCCTCGCTCAAGGCGTAGGCGGACATGGCGTCCGCGTCCTTCTTGACACGGTTGACCTGGTCCTTGTCGAGACCCGCCCCCTCCCCGTATCGCCCGAACAGCCGTGTCCCGAGCGCGGTCACCGCGGCGGCCATGATGAAGGCCTTCTCGAGCCCCGGCCCCACGAAGGACAGGCCGCCCGACGGCTCGCCCTTGCTCCACGACTCCTCCACGTCCTCGAGCCACAGATGAAACCGCCCGAGCACGGGCCGCGTGTCGAAGGCCCACTGGGCCACGAGGCTTTTGCGTTCCTGGTTCATGACCCCTTCCTGCTTGCACTCATCGCACCACGCACAGACCCGACGGGAAGTCCGGGGGCTCCAGGGGCGCGAGCCCCGGGTCCCACACCGCCTTTCCCGCGACCTCGTCCAGCCGATAGACCCTCGCTCCAGGCCCGATGCCGACCTGGACCTCCTCGAAGGCCGTCACGAACACGTAACCGGCGGTCTTGTCGTGACCGTCCGTGGAAACGTAATCAATGATGAGGGTCCTGCGGCCGCCGGGACCGACGCCGCACGGGTAACAATAGCGGGCGTAGGGGTCGTCCACGGTCGGGAGGTCCCACTGGAAGTCGTCGCCGGCGGTCATGACCAGCAGGGCGCCCGGAGGTGTCGCGGGCCTCTCGACCACGACCGTGTCGGTCGGGACCACCAGGACGAGCCGGTCCGTGCCCGGGTCGCCCCACAGGGCGTCGCCCGCGCCGCCCCCGCCGAAGAGGTTCCCGCCCTGGGCCTGGCCGGGGTAGGTGTCCTGCATCTCGTCAATGAACCAGAAGACCAGGTCGTCCCCGTCGCCGCCGAAGACGCGCGTGTCCTTGACGTTGCCGCGCAGGACCACGACATCGTCGCCGTCCGACGGGTCGAGGGCGTCGGTCAGGCCCCCGTCGCCGTTGCCGAGGTCCACGGCCGCGCCCCGGATGTCCCGTGCGAACACGCGGTCCGCCCCGGGACCCGTGTGCACGGTCGCGCCCTGGATCAGGTAGTCCTTGCCGCCCGCCGGGGAGCACCCCGCCACGACGAGGTCGTCGTCGCGCAAGGCCCCGGTCAGGGTCGATCCAGCGCGGAAGTCGAGCGACCACGCGGACTGGAAGACGAAGAGGTCCGGGCCGTCCCCGAGTTGCCCGGCGGTGGAGTGGGCCTTGCCGAGCGGCCCGAGGTTCAGGATGTCGGTCCCCGACGACCCCTCGAACTGGGCCGCGAGCGTCTCGTAGTCCACGCCGGTCGGGTCGTGCGGGACGAGCCGCCATCCAAAGGGACGGTCGCAGTGGTCGCGCAGGGGTTCGAGTGCCCCGATCGAGGATGCGAATCCCTTCCACCACGCCAGGTCATTGTCCCCGTCGTTCCAGTCCCAGTTCCCGGGCGGGAGGATCGGGGAAGGTTGTCCCTGAACCAGATGTCCGTCAAAATATTCGTTGTCATACAGACCAGCGATCGGAAAGTCGGACGCTGCCGGGGACCATGACCCATCCCAGGAATAGGCGTTGGGGGAGGGCCATCCGGGGCCGGAAGGGACCGGATAGAGCCCGGGGATCGGGTCACCGCAGGACTTCGGACCCTCCGGGCCGGCGTCCAAGGGACCCGGTTCCGGGAAACCAAAATCACCAGGCCCGGGGTCCGCGACAACGGCATCAGGAGGACCGGGGACATCGGACGGAAGGCCGGTACCCGAGGAGTCGTCCGCGTCCGCGGCCAGGGCCGCGTCTGGCCGCGGCTCCGCGACATCGGGGACCGGTTCCGGGCCGGGGTCGTCAGGGGCGAAGAGGGGCGTGATGCGCAGGATGAAGCCCTCGTCCTCCGGCGCGTCCCAGGCGATGCTCCGGTCCATGACCTGCACCTCGGGGTCGTTGAGGAACCCGGGCACGGTCCAGTGCAGGCGCTCGACCCGCGCCACGGTCCACGGAAACTCGAGGATGAACGGGGTGCGGTAGGGACCCGGATTGGCCCCCGCCACGTAGGCGGTGCGCGTGGCCGCGTGCCACTTGACGATGGCGTGGACTCGCCCGCCCACACCGAGGTATCGCGTATCCACGCCCAGGTCGAGCCTCGGGCTTGTCAGCACGGGTTCGTACACGTCCTCGCTGGACAGGGCCCGCAGGATCGTCAGCATCTTCTCGACGTTCGGCCTGCGGTTGTCCCCGTATCCGAAGAAGATGATCCCCGTGGCGCCCGCGGCCACGCTCGACATGATCTCCTTGCGCAGGTAACGCGGCGTGGGAAACTCGCCCACGGCCCAGGTGTCGCTGTAGCCTTTCGTGCACAGGTCTTTCATGTACGCTTCGCCGAAGGAGTAGCCCTGGATCCACATCCAGATGAGGGTGTCTGGGTTGGCCTTCTCGCGCAAGGAGTTCGCGAGGTCCCACGCGGCCCTGAAGTACGAGTCGTGCTCGGGGTCGGCCCAGGCGAGCCAGTCGTCGTAGCACTCGCCGATCTCCCCCTTCTGGCCCGTCAGGAGGTTGGTGATGCTGTCCCAGCGGTTGCAGACGTAGGTGTAGTTGTCGCCGATCATCATGTTGGTGGCGCGGGCAAACGCCGTGGCCTGCTCGTGGGAGAGCATGCTCCCGCCGCCCCCGGGCTCGTCCGAGGTCCCGATCATCCTCCAGGTCGGGTGCCACGCGAACCAGGGCAATTCCTCGTACGGGGGGAGATTCGGGGCGTTCTCCGGGGACCAGCGGCCCCTGCGGGCCTTGAAGTCTTCGAAGTCCTTGGCCATCTGGGCCGCCTTCTCCTCGGGGTTCTCGGCGTCCAGGTCGGACTCCCCGTACTCGTTGACGATGATGGGAATCACGTCCTGTTCCTTGGGCTTCGTCGTGCCCCAGTGCCACTGCCACCGCCCGTAGAAGCGATGGTACAGCGCCCCCCACTCGGGCCCCTGGCCGTATCCCCACAGGAACGCGAAGTTCGCGCCGGCCTCGAGCGCCGCCAGAGTCGTCTCATAGCCGTCGTTCGTGAGGCCCACCCACTTTCCGGTTGCCGGGTCCTTGTAGCACGTCTCCGCCGAGCCGTCCCACCCGCCTTTCACGGACGGATGGATGCCGAGCGCAAAAAAAGGCTTGCCGTCCACGCGGGCGAAGACCAGGTCATCCGTGGTCCGCGTGGCCTCGGCCGACCAGTAGGTGGGTGCGGGCACGCCTGAGTCGACGGATACCGGGACATCGGTCGCCGCGTCACCTGGACCGGGGACATCCGGCGGCGGGCAGGACCCGGGGTCGCCGCACTCGGGGCAGGCCGGGCACGAGTCGCACCCGGCCTTGCCGGGCTCGCTTTCGGAGCACCCGGCCGCCACCAGCACGACGAAAACGGGGACAATATGGGACCTCACGACGACCTCCACGAGGCTCCACCTCATTCTACCCGATGCCCTGCGAGGATGACGCCATGCAAGGGTGGTTGCCCCCGCCGACAATGGAAACTGGCATGGCGTTGTCTTCAGGCCGCCCAAGGAGTGGCCCGGCGGTAGCCCCTCTCCATTTTCGGAGGGGTTTTCGCCGGGAAACTGACCCGCGGGGGTTGCATCGGCCGGGTGATGGGAACAGGCTTGCATGCGGGAAGGTCGTGGAGGCATGTCCATGGACGGCAAGACGATCAGTGCCTGCCTGGTCGCGGTGGCCGGTCCCTGTCTCGGCATCTCCCTGCCACTCGCCCAGACGCCCGTGGAGGCGACCTATCAAGACGCGTTCCTCCTTCGCACCGCGGACCACCGCCATGAACTGCGCCTGAGTGCGAGTGCCCACCTGGACATGCGCTTGCCCCTCGGGGACAGCGTGTCGCCCCACTCGTTCGACATCCGGCGCGCCCGCATGGACATGGTCGCGAGGTTGTTCGGCGACCTCATGGACGCGCGCATCCAGGCCGCCCTCGAGGACAATCCGTACATCCGCAACGCCTACCTGGACATCAAGGTCCACGAGGCGTTTCACCTGATGGCCGGCCAGATGAAGGTCCCGTTTTCGACCTCCTGGCTGACCTTCGACAACCAGGTCAGTTTCCTGGAGCGCGGGACCAACCGCCCCTTCTACCCGTTCTTCGACCGGGGCGTGATGGCGTGGGGCGAGGTCTTTCGCAAGACCGTGACCTACAACCTCGGCGTCTATACCGGCGCGGGCGTGGACCTGGACGCCACGCGCGGGGACGTGGACCGCTCGAAGGACGTTGCGTGGCGCCTGTTCGTGCAGCCCTTCCGCAACGCGGGCATCCCGTGGCTCGCGGGGCTCCACCTCGCCGGCCACGGCACGTGGGGCTTCATGAGCCGGCCCACCCGGCGCTTCGAGACGGGCGGCCTCTCGACCGCGAACTACGACTCTCTCGTCTGGCGCTGGCGCACGGAGCAGGTCTTTGGGGACCAGGGCCGCAACCGCGATGTCCTCGCGGCCGAAATCGGCTCCCGCACGCGCTTCGGGGCCGAACTGATCTACCTGAATGGTCCGTTCACCCTCGCGGCGGAATGGGCCATGGTGCGCTATCGCGACATCGCCGTCTTCCACGACTTCTGGCAGGGGTCGAAGCGCCTCAAGCACGACCTCGTGATGGAGCGGGACGGCGACATGCACGCCGTATCGGTCTGGGCCTCGTGGTTCCTGACGGGCGAGGGGAAGGCCGTCAACAACTTCGGATTCAAACAACCGAAGCCCTCGCGTCCCATCGGGAAGGGCGGGTTCGGCGCGTTCGAGGTCCTGGCCCGCTTCTCGGCCACCCTGACCGACCGTTCCCTCTTCGACACGAAGGAGGTCCAGGCATTCGCCCCCGCGGACTTCGTAGGGGCCGAAGGGCAGTCGTCGCTGGCCGGACCGGCGCCGGGCGAGGGCGCCTCACTCAACGCGGCGGTCCTGGAAGGCGCTCGCCGCCTGTACGAGGTCACGCTGGGCCTCAACTGGACCCTCAACGCGCACGCGCGAGTGCAACTCAACTACGTGTACCTGTGGGACCCGGAGGACGGCCCCTCTGGGATCGTGTCCGCGGGCCGCTCCGACCTCAACGACCTGACGAAGAAGAACCGCCTCGTCAAGTCCGAGCACACACTCGGGGTGCGGCTGATCTTCAAAATCTGAGGCGTCACCAGACCTTCAGGGTCTCGGTCCTCATGCCACCGGGGTAGCCATATGAGACGTACCAGTCCCAGCCATAGACCACGATCCCGACGTTGTGGGTCGCGGACAGGGTGTGGGACCCCTCCGCGATGGGCATCCGGGCGACCTGGTAGGCGCCCGTACCAACAGCGACGAACCCTGTGACTGGCGTCCCGTCCAGGGTCACGCCCGCCCCGGCCGGGGCCACGACCGCCAGGTAGTTGCTCGCGTACTTCGTCGGGACCAGGAACACATATTCCTGGCGGAACTGCTCCACCGGGACCGCGAGGATGAAGGACGGGTCCCCGATGTTCGCGTCGTTGGGGGAGCACTGGGTCTGGGTCGTGCAGGACGCCCCGTTGAGTTCGGTCAGCACGTCGTAGCACAGACATGACTTGAACCCGGCGACCTTCTCGCAGGGCTCGCCGCTCAGGACGTCCACGCACAGGCTGTGGGCGGCCCCCGGGGCGTCCTGGCCCTCCAGGTACTGCCCGACCAGGACCTGCTTGTCCGCCGTGATCTCGACGTGGTCCGATATTTCAAACTCGTGAAACTGGCCCGCGTTCAGCACGGGCACGGTGGTCAACGCCGGGGTCACGGTCACGTGGGTCCCGTCCTCGGCCGCGAGAATGCGCACCACGTCCGGGGCGTTCCCGCGCGGCCACGACCTCGCCACCACGTAGCGCCGCCCCCAGGCCGCCAGGGGCGGCAACTGCTCCTCGATGTGGTCGCAGGCCGCGATCCCGGGGCAGTCCGCGCTCGACAGGCACGAGAAAGTGGGGTCATACGAACACTTCCCGCCCACGCACTGCGACACAGGGGCGGTGGCGCACACGTGGCCCGCGAACACGGCCACCCGGTCATCGGCCTCGACCATGCTGCCCGTCAGGTCCCCGAACTGGTCCGCGGCCTCGATGTTCAGGACCTCCCCGGGCGAGAGCGTCGTCTCCCAGGTCTGGCCGGCGCTCAGCGACGGGACCCCGCCCCCGGCCAGGGTCCGCGCCGTCACCCGGACGCGCACCGGGACGGGTTCATCCCCGACCCCGACCACCGCGAAGTTGGACGCGAGCATCTGAAAGGCCGGGTTGTACCCGATGCTCGGCCACGCGAGGACCATGTACCGCTTGCCGAGCGCGTTGAAGGGGAGCAGGAGCGAGGCGTCGTTCGAATAGACGCCGACGTTTTCGAGCGGGTTGAACTGGTAGGCCACGATGGGGAGGTTGGACTGGATGCGATAGACGAGTTTCGCCTTGGTGGTCCCCACGATGTTCAGTGGGTCCAGGGCGATGATGGTGGCCTTCCTGGGCGGCGCGGAGACCTGCTTGACGAGGTTTCCGTCTCGGGACACGACCACCGTGGCGGCAAAGGCCTCCGTGGTGTTCGAGACGACCACGGCGAACGGCGCATCGGGCCCCCAGGGGTCCAGCGGGTCCTTGGCGTCGTACTGGTCCATGTCGATGGCGTAGTAGTCGCAGCCCAGGTTGGTCTTGAACTTCTCGTTGTACTTGCAAAGTTCCACGCAAAGACCGAGATGGCACAACCGGCCCGTCTTCTCGGTTTCGCAGTCCTCCAGGAATTCATAGTGCGAACCATCTTCGGTGCAGCGATGGACCTCGGTCCCCACGCACTTCTTGGACAGGGGCACGCAGTTCAGGCAGGCGCCGTCAATGCACTTCTGATCCCCGCACGGCGTCAGGTCCCACCCCGACCCGTCCGGGCGACAGACCTTCGTCTGGTTCTGGGGGGTGCATTCGCGGTCCCCGGGTTCGCACGTCAGGCACTCGCCGCCCACGCAGACCAGGTCCCCGCACGGGAACTCCTGCTGGTACGCGAACCCGGTGTGGTCGCAGACCTTGACCTCGTTGTTGACGCACGTCACGGACCCAGGCTCGCACAGGGAGGAACGGCAGGACCCCTCCACGCAGAACCCCCCGCCAGGGCAATCGGAGTGCCCGAGGCACTCGACGCAGACGTGCCGGTCCGTGTCGCACCGCGGGCGCTCCGGGGGGCAGTGGAGGTTAATGGAACACCCCGTCGGCCCTGCGTCGTCGCGTCGTCCTTCGTCGCCCAGCGGGCCGTAATCCACCGTGATGGGGACGATATCGCCCAGGTCCACGCCCCCGCGCGCGTCTCCTGCCCCGGTCTGCCCCTGGCACGCCGCCAGGAGCGCCGCGAACCACCCGACCCGCGAATCCACGCCCCTCATCGTGACCTCCCACGAATGAACCGGCGAATTCTAGCCGATTCCGGCCCAGAATCGGGACCCTGATCGTCGTGGACCTTCCCCACGAATCATGACAACAGTCCGCGTGGACCCGATGGTCTTGGGGGAAGGTGTAGGGATGGTGACCAACATCGTACCCCACCTGGCGGGTCGGGTCGAGTGTTTGTTTGAAGAGTTGGTCGAGGTCGAGGGGAACCCACGTCATGAACCAGTCGCGCGTCCTCTCCGCCCCGTGGCTCCCCATCACCCAGAGCCGAACCCTCGGGGATGGGGTACGATGTCCCTTCCCTTTTCCAACGCGCGCGAAACCCCAGATTGACACTCGGGCCTTCCTTTTGATAGACTGCATCCGCCTTGTGGAGCGGCCAGGGATCCCCGATGGACGTCCGGCCCAGCGCACTCGTCGTGACCATCTTGATCTCCGGGGTGTCGGCCTGCGCGAGCGCTCCCGAGGTCAAGGGCGATCGGGTCACCACGCTGGCCCAGGCCCGCGAGGACTATCTCGTCGGGCTCACGGCCCTGAAAGAAGGCGATTACCTGACGGCCCGCGAGCGCCTGCAGAAGGTGGCCCGCGGCCCGTCGTACATCGCGTACACCCCCCTGGCCCGCCTGCGCCTGGCGGACGCCTTGATGCTCGAAGAGAAATACGAGGAGGCCGCGGAGGCGTATCGTTCGTTCACGCAGACCGCGCTCGGGGACCCCAACCTGCACTACGCCCATTTCCGGCTCGCCGAGGCCACGGTCCGCTCGATGCCCGCGGACTTCTTCCTCCTCCCCCCGGCGGACCGGAAGGACCAGAGGCCGGTGCGGGCCGCGATCAAGGCCCTGGACGAATTCCTGACGCGCTTCCCCGACAGCCCGTATGTCCTCGAGGCACAGCAGATGCGTGACCGCATGGTGCGAATCGCCGGGTCCTTCGAGATGGAGGTCGCGCACTTCTACCGGACGCGGGACCGGCCCCAGGGGGCTGCTCGCCGGCTCGAGCGGCTGGTCAGGGACATCCCGGCCACGGGCCGCCTCGAGGAGGTGCGCGCCGCGCTCATCGAGGCCCTCGCCGCGGCCGGTGACGTTGAGGCGCTCGAATCGGAATGCGCTCGGTACCGGGAACGGTTTCCGGTCGGAAGGCGGAAGGTCCGCGTCCTGTGCGCATCGGCCGGGCGCGACGGAATCCCTGGTCGCGCAGACGGCTCTTCGGATTCCAGGAGGTGAATCATGTTCGGAAACTTCAGGATCGGGGACCGGGCCGTCTATCCGGCACATGGGGTGGCCGAGATCCTCGGAATCGAGAGTCGGGAGGTCTCCGGAAACCAGGAAACCTTCTTCCTCCTCCGCCTGCTGGATACGGACCGGCGCATCCTCGTCCCGCTGAGGCAGGTGCCCAGGGTGGGGCTCCGCCAGGTGATCCCGAGCGAGGAGGTCCCGGCGGTCTATGGCGTGCTCCGGTCCAAACCGGCCCGTGTGGCGCGCCAGAACTGGAATCGCCGCTATCGAGGGTACATCGAGAAACTCAAGACCGGGTCCGTCTATGACGTGGCCGAGGTGATGAGGGACCTGTACCTCCTGCGGTACGAGAAGCCCCTTTCGTTCGGCGAACGCAAATTGCTCGACACCGCGAAGGAACTGCTGGTCAAGGAACTCGCCGTGGCGACCTCGGACGCGACCTCGGAGGTCGAGAAGGAGATTGACGCCATCTTCCCGCCGCCCCCCGACGAGACGGCGTCCGCGACCCCGGGGTGACCTCCGTTCCGGATTGGGACCTTCCTTGAAAGAGATCCACGACGAATGCGGAGTCTTCGGTGTCTTTGGACACCAGGACGCGGCAAAGATCGCGTACCTGGGCCTGCACGCCCTTCAGCATCGGGGCCAGGAGAGCGCGGGGATCGTGACTGCGGAGGGGGACCGCCTGCACATTCACCGGCAGATGGGCCTCGTCGCGGAGGTCTTCACGGGCCCGGTCCTGCAGAGGCTCCGGGGTTCCCACGCCATCGGGCATGTCCGGTACTCCACCGCGGGGTCCTCGTCCCTCCAGAACGCCCAGCCCATCCGGTGTCTCTTCGCGGGAGGGGCCCTGGCCCTCGCCCACAACGGCAACATCGTGAACTTCCATGACCTGCGCGGTGACCTGATGGAGCGGGGTCACGTGTTCCATTCGACCTCCGACAGCGAGGTCCTGCTGCACCTGGTCGCGTCGTCCCCCGGGCGGACCCTCGCGGACCGCGTGGCCCACATGATGGAACGCGCGAAGGGGGCGTATTCGCTCGTCCTCCTGAGTCCCTCCGAACTCGTCGCCGTTCGAGACCCGCGCGGCTTCCGGCCCCTGGTCCTGGGGCGGCTGGACGGGGCGGTCGTCGTGGCGTCGGAGACGGCGAGCCTCGACCTGATCGGCGCACGCTACGAGCGCGAGGTACTGCCCGGGGAGGTGGTCATCGTCCGGGAGGACGGGATCGAGTCGGCTCAGCCCCTTGCCCCGCAACCCCTGGCCCGATGCGTCTTCGAACACATCTACTTCGCACGCCCCGACAGCATCGTGTTCGGCCAGCAGGCGTACGCAGTCCGCAAGGAACTGGGACGGCAACTGGCCCGCGAGCAGCCGGTCCCCGACGCCGACCTGGTCATCCCGGTCCCGGACTCCGGCGTGGCGGCGGCCATCGGGTTCGCGGAGGTCCTGGAGGTCCCCTTCGACATGGGGCTCATCCGGAGCCACTACGTAGGACGCACGTTCATCGAGCCGGAACAGCGCATCCGGCATTTCGGCGTCAAACTGAAACTGAACCCCGTGGCGAACCTGTTCCGCAACCGCGTGGTCGTGATCGTGGACGACTCGATCGTGCGCGGGACCACGTCGCGGAAGATCGTCGAGATGGTGCGGTCCCAGAACCCCCGGGCCGTGCACTTGCGCATCTCGTCGCCCCCGACGCGCTGGCCGTGCTTCTACGGCATCGACACCCCGTCGCGGGAGGAACTCGTCGCCTCGCGCCTGCCCACGGTGAAGGAGATCGCCGAGGTCGTGACGGCCGACTCGGTCGGCTACCTGTCCGTGCCCGGCATGCATCGCGCGGTGTCGGGACAGACCTCGGGGGGCTACTGCGACGCCTGCTTCACCGGGGACTATCCGATCCCCGTCGAGCCGGGGTATTGTCCCCATCAGGACCGCTCGGACCTGTGACGATGCGGATTTCGTCTCTTCCGACCCTCGCCGGCGGTGTCGCGCTGGCGACGGCGCTACTCCCCGGCCCGACTCTTGAAGGGGCCCCCGAAGACAGCCCGTGCGAACGCTTCGCCGTGTCCTCGCACCAGGCCGGCGAACTCGCCGCTGCCCTCGACGCGGCCGCTTCCTTTGTCGCCTCCCAGTCGCGGCCCTTCGAGCGTTGCCCGGACCTCGTCGCCGTCTTGCGCGCACTTGCGGTCGGACTGACCGAGGTCGGGGATTTCGGGCGCGCCAGCGCGGCCTGCGACCTTCTGGCCCTCGGGACGGCCCTCGAGGGCGAGGACCTGATTCTCTGCGCACGCCCGGCCCTGAGGCGCGGGCGCATGGACGAGGCGAGGCGCCTGCTTGCTGCCTTCGTGGCCGGGGCAGGGCGAGACCCGGCGGATCGCCAGGAAGCAGTCACCCGGGTCGCCGACGTCCTGGAGGAGGCGGCGCGGTTTCGCGAGGCGGCCGAGTTCCTGGACCTCGGGCCTGGACCGGACGCGCCGTCCTCGCTCCTCTTGCGCAGGATCCACAACCTCCTGCGCACTGGGGACGGCGAGGCGGCTCGCGAGGCGTTCGACCAGGCCACCGCGCGTCCCGAAGGCGCCCCTGACAAGGGATTCCTGCGCGACGCGTGTCTCTTGTTCACGAGGTACGGGGAGACCGGTCCGGCTGCCCGCGCGGCGGGCCTGCTCGCGACCGTCCCCGAGTTCCGCGAGGCCGAGGCCGACACGGTCATCCTGGCGGCGAAGGCCGTCTCGGACCCGGTCCTGGCCGAGCGTGCCGCCCGGAGGCTGGTGTCGGAGGGGGGGGACACCCTCGTGGAAGGCTCGCAGGCGCCGGATGCGCGTTTGAAGGCCTTGCGCACCGCGGCCGTCATGCTGGAGCGCCATGGATTCGAACAGGAGGCGGCCCGCCTCCTCGAGGAGGGCCTTCGCGCCGGGACGCCGTTCGGGGCCGACGACCTGCTCCTGCTTGCCCGGCTCCTGGTCCGGGAGGGGCGGACCCTGGAGGCGCAT
>FWPU01008953.1_pt1 | contig 16314 bp, 12 predicted proteins | sample 2228361 | NCBI WGS metagenome assembly FWPU01 (sample SAMEA103939777, study PRJEB20133) | metagenome
ACGAATCACCCGGGATCACCGGTTTCCTCGTAGGGCACCGGATGCGGGACATCGGCCTTCAAGGCATGAGCCGCGAAGTCAGTCGCCGCCAGGACAGCCTCCCGCGTGAGCCTGGGATGCGCTGCGACGATGTCCTCGATCGCCCCACCGGCGCCGAGTTCCTCGGAGGATCAATTCGACCGGGACCTGGTGCCCGCGATGAACGGCTTGCCCACCATCACCCTCGGGTTCGATCGGATGGACTGCCTCTGCATCATTCCGACCCCCTGCGTTCACGTCGTCGCGATCCGGCGGAACCTCACCAGGGAAGTCCGCCAGGAATCATCCTGCCACATCCAGTGATGGTGATTCGTCCAGCCGGCTTCTTGACCAGCGTCCATGACCTTCCTACTCTACCCTTGTCCCCGATGAGGGGGGTGAACGGTTACTCCCGAGGTTCCCGAATGGACGATAACGCGAAGATCCAAGTGATGCTCCACGAATACGATGCCCTGAAGGAGGAACTGCGCCTGTCACAGACAGATGCAACCAAAAAGGTGGCTGCGGTTTTCGCGTTCGTGACCGTGGTCTCCAGCTGGGCCTTCGAGCGCAGGCTGACTGAAGTCTTCGTGGTGCTCCCGTTCGTGATCGTGGCGTTCGCCCTATACATGCTGAACATCATGCACACGTTCTGGCAGTTCGGTGCGTACTTGTCGGAGTTGGAGAGAGCTATCAACAAACTTGCAGGGACGGATCTCCTGAGGTGGGACAGTCGAATCTGGTGGCCGGAGCGGACGCATGCCGCGCCGTCTCGTCACGGATGGATTCGTGGAAGACTCCTCGGAGGCGGATTCAAGCAGTATGAACCGTACGCCTTGGGAAGGCCGTTCCTGCTCAGTTCCGGACCGCTGATGGCCCTCGTTCTCTTCTCGCTCGGACTTAGCCTCTACGAGGGCTTCGGGTTCCTTTTGGAGAACTGGCCGACCTGGGGAACGGTCTTCTATTACGCCTTCCTTGGCGCTTGCATCCTCATGACCGTTCGGTACGGAGCGATCTACGGGACCAATTCGAAGCGGAGACGGCACGTGATCGACACCATCAAGTCGGCGCTTGCCGACGCTGGGCCGGGGGCAACAGCACCAAAGTCTGGAGGGGACCATGGATCTCCTGAACTTCCAAGGGACTCGTCTGGCAACCCATACGTGGAGGGCCGATAAGAAGTGAAGTGGACCCCATTTTTCGGACAGTGTGGTAAGAGGGTGTTGATGTAATCAAATCGCCTTCGTAGCGGTGGTCACCCTGCGCGCGAGCATACGCCCCTCGGCGAACCAGATCCACGCAGCAGAGACATCGGGACGCCGATCGTGGTCCCTGTTGAGCCTGCGGGGCCGGTCATTCCAGGCATTGGTGCGCTCGACGACCCAACGCTTGGGCAGGACCACGAAGCCGGTTCGAGGCGGGAAGAGGAACTGCTGCCCTTCGTGCCAGACTCCGACGTTGCGGTTGGCGGGATGTCGGACGACCTCGACGTCCAGATGGAGGCGCTCCCGCAGGTCCCAGGCGCACGCGCCGCTGTAGCCGCCGTCCACGTAGAGTTTGCGGAGGCTCGGGTACTTCTGGACGCCTGCTTCGACGACCGACGCCGCGCCGTCACGGTCCTGGACGCTGGCAGGCTGGATGGCGACCACGAGCAGCAGGCCAAGGGTATCCACCAGGATGTGGCGCTTGCGGCCCTTGACCTTCTTCCCGGCGTCGAAGCCCTTGGGGCCGCCCTGGGGCGAGGTCTTGACCGATTGCGAGTCGAGTACCGCCGCCGTCGGCTCGCCCGCTCGCTGCTCACGCTCCCGCCACATCGCTCGCAGCCGGTCGTACATCGCCTCGAACTTCCCCTGCCGTGCCCAGCGCCGAAACGTCGCATACACGTTCGCCCAGGGTGGAAATGTCTTCGGCAGCATCCGCCACGAGCACCCCGACCGGACCACGTACGAGCAGGCGTCTACCATCTGGCGCCGTGTGTACTTTGGAGGCTGTCCCCGGCCCTTGGAGTTGAACACATCGGCCACCAGAGCCCACTCCGCATCCGTCAGTCCCGACGGGTACCGCTCCGCGTCGCCTGGGTCCCGGTGCGCCGCAGTGTAGCCATACCGGGATGGCTTCTCGTCTGCCGGTGCCTGCTTGCTCGCAGCCTTGCGAGCCGGTCGGTCACGGACCAGGCCCACGGCCAGCAACCCTTTCCGAACCGTACGCGGGCATACATCCACCCCCGTCTCCTTCCGCAGTCGCGCGGTCAGTTCTTCCACCGTGTCCGTCGCGTGCGCGAGGGCGATGGAGCGAAGCACCCCCAGTTCCTTCGCGCCCAACTTCGGTCGGCGGCCGGGCTTGCCCTTCTCCTGGCGTCTGCTGTCGCGATCCCGTGCGTCCATGTTCCCCCCCAAGGCTGAAAACCAGGGGGATCCTAGCATGCGGGGTTTATTACATCAACACCCTCAGAGGGGGGAACCTTGTTCGTCGGCCTTTCCACGAACGGATCCCCGTGGGCGTGGGCGGAGGGGGATCCGACGCGCCGGTTTCGCTCACGCCCACGCCCACGCCCACGCTTATGCCCACGGTGGGGAAGGTCCTCAAACGGTCCCCTTGTCCAAGAGCCGGGCGCCAGGTAGAATCGGGCTGGCCTCCAAGGAGAAGACGGATGAGATTTCATGGCGCCTTGCGGCTGGGAATCGGTGTCGTCGCGTGGTTCCTGGGCTGCGAATCGCCGGCGGAGGAGGCGGGCGCAGTGGCCTCGTCCGTGGCGGCGCCACCCGCGGGGGCTCTCCGGGTTTCGGCGGCCGCCTCGACCGCGACTTCCCGGTCCGTCGAGACCTGGCGCGATGATGTCTTCGGGTTCCGGCTCCCGCTTCCGATGGGGCAGTTCGAGGCATCGGTCGCCTTCGACAACCCCGCCTCCGAGGGCTTCGTCATCAAGCGGCGGGTCGTGTTCAGGAGCCGCACGCTGGCGGAGATCGTCGTGGACGTCTGGGACTGTCCGGCGGGGATGGACCTCTTCACGTGGATCGACCGCAACCGCGACTTCGTCCTGTATTCCGATGCGGTGTGGCAGGGAGTCCGGTTCGTGGGGGTCCGGAAACACACGGCGATCGTGGCGACGACCCGGGGAGGCCAGGCCCCGGACAAGGACCTCGTGATCTTCCAGGCCGGGAACCTCGTCTATCGGGTCATGTACGTGGACACCGACAACGGCGCTTCCCGCGAATCCTTCCTGGCCGCTCTGGCCGGCTTCGAGGAGTGAGCCATGACGACGGTGGTCCGGGCGTTGGCGTCCCTGGCGGTCGTGGCCTGGTCCGCGGAGGTCCTGGCGGTCTATCAGTGCGACGGCCAGAAGGACGACTGCTACTGCGCCAAGAACAACCCCTTCCCCTGTTGCAGCAACGGCGGGAACTGCACCTGGTGGGCGTGGGAGGCCGCGTGCTGCGAGTGGGGGGCCCCGGCCCTCCCCACCTACGGCAACGCCAAGGACTGGTTGAACGAGGCCAAGGCCGCGGGCTGGCCCACGACCAAGACGGTCAAGGACGGCGTCGTGTTCGTCCGCACGGCCGGCGACTACGGTCACGTCGGGTGGGTCTATGACGGCCAGTCCGACGGCGACTTCTGCTCGTCGGAGATGGCCTGCTGGGGCTGGTACGGCGTCAAGAACTACTGCCATTCCGCCGGCTACGCCGACGGATTCATCTGCAAGAAGGGGACCTCCTGCGAGTCCTGCAAGTCGCACGACCACAAGGACTGCTCGAACGGGGACGTGTACTGGTACGATTCCTGCGGCCACAAGGAGGACAAGTACGACGAGTGTGACGACGGGAAGTCGTGTACGAACGATTCCTGTTCGAATGACAAGTGCCACAACGACCCGACGTCCCATCATCACCTGGGCTGCCACGACAACGACGTGTACTGGTATGACTCCTGCGACGGCCGCCAGGACAAGGCCCAGGAGTGCGACGACGGGAACGGGTGCACCACGGACGGCTGCTCGGGGGGTGCGTGCTTCCACAACCCCACGTCCCACCACCACACGGGCTGCCACGACGGCGACCTCTACTGGTTCGACTCGTGCGGGGGCCGCCAGGACAAGGCCCAGGAGTGCGACGATGGCAATCCCTGCACGGACGACGGCTGCTCGTCCGGTGCCTGCTGGCACGGCCCGAACCAGGCGGCGTGCAACGACGGCAACCCCTGCACGCTCGACGACCGGTGCGCGGGGGGAGGGTGCGCGGGGACGCCCATGGACTGCTCGGGCGTCGCGGACCAGTGCCACGACGGCGTGTGCTCCGCCGGCGCGTGCGTGAAGCAGCCCAGGAGCGGGCCGTGCGACGACGGCGACCCTTGCACCGTGGGCGACTCGTGCGCCGGCGGTCTGTGCCTGGGCCTCGCCCAGGACTGTTCCTGGGCCTCGGACGCGTGCAACGAGGGTGTGTGCGTGGCTGGAGCCTGCGTGAAGGCGCCCCGGCCCGGCGCGTGCGACGACGGCGATGCGTGCACCGAGGGGGACGCTTGCGACAACGGGACCTGCATCGGCGTTCCCCTGGACTGTTCCTCGGCCGCGGACCAGTGCCACACCGGCGTCTGCGTCGGCGGGGCCTGCCTCGCGGCCCCCAAGGACGCGGTCTGCGACGACGGAGACCCTTGCACGCACGAGGACTTCTGCGAGAACGGGATTTGCATCGGCACGCCTCTGGACTGCGCCTCGGCCGGAGACCAGTGTCACACCGGGGTCTGCGTCGGCGGCACCTGCCTCGCGGTCCCGAAGGACGCGGTCTGCGACGACGGAGACCCTTGCACCCACGAGGACTTCTGCGAGAACGGGACTTGCATCGGCACGCCCCTGGATTGCTCGCAACTGTCCGACGACTGCCACGAAGGCGTCTGCGACGCCGGCAGCTGCGTGGCCGTCCCGCGCGAGGACCCCTGCGACGACGGAGACCCCTGCACGAGCGATCGCTGCGACCTGCCGGCCGGCCGATGCGTGCACGAGGAGGTCGCAGGTTGCTGCGACCAGGACACCCAGTGCGACGACGGTCTCGCGTGCACGGACGACCGGTGCGTCGAGAACGCGTGCGTCCACCAGCCGCTCGACATCGGGCTCCGCGGGTGTCACGCGGGGGACGTCCATGCGATGGACGCTTGCGGCGGCGTCGGCCCACTGGTCGAGGAATGCGGCCCGTGTCCGTGCCTCGCGGGCGCGTGCGCCAGGCCAGATTGCGAGGGGCGCGAGTGCGGCGACGACGGGTGCGGGGGGTCGTGCGGCGAGTGCCCCGCTGGGTCCGAGTGCGTCGAGGACCGGCTAGCGGGCGGGTCCTGGTGCGCCGCCCGGCCGGATGACGACGGACCGACCGACGCACCGGGGACCGACAGCGGAGAGGTCGCGGCCCCACCGGCGGAGTCCCTGCCGGAGGGCGCCGACATCGCGAGGGACGGGCCTGAATCGCGGCCTGACGCGGCGTTCGGGTCCGATCCGGCCGGCAGTGCTGCCCCGGACGAGGCCGGGCCGGGCGACAAGGGCGCCCCGTCGGACCAGGCCGCGCAAGGGCAGCCGGACCTACCCTCTACCCCGGGGAGCGATCCGGCGACCGTCACCGGTCCCGGGTCGGTCCCCGGCGGTTGCGGCGCGGGGTCCGCGCCCGTGCCTCTCCCCTCGGCGATCCTGCCGTGGCTTGTCCTCGTCACCCTGCGGGTCAGGAAGCGTCACGGCGCATCACGGTCGTGACGCCGCCCGCCGCCCTGGGTCGCGGGTGGTCGGACACGCCTGTCCAGGGAAGGACACACCGGCCCTCACAGGTCCTCGAGGACGTTCTTCCGCCGGCGGACGTGGCGGGGACCGCGCGGGGCCTCGGGCGGGTAGGCCGCGTCCTCCGCGCTCCGTTGCCGCGCGACCTCGTCCGGGACGTCCAGGAGGGCCTCGATCAGGTCGGCCGGTCGGAGATGGGGAGACAGACCGGACCCGTCGGGCGCGGTCTCGTCCTCCAGGGGGGCCGATGCCCGGGACGAGACATCGAGAACCGCGTCGCAAGGCGCCGGGCGTCCGCGGCCCGGCAGGGGTGTGACCCCCGCCGCGAACCTCTGCCAGGCCTCGATGTCGTCGGGGTCCGGCGCCCCTCCAACGGCCTCGCCCGACCGTCCCGCATGGTCCCGGGGCCGCCCGGCGGGGGCCGGCGCGCCCGCAGAAAGCCGCGGCTCCCTGGCACGGCCCCCGATGCCTCCTGGAGCCGCGCCTCTCGCTGCCTCGGGCGGGCCCCCGGACCTTGCTCGGCGGACGAACCCCTCGAACTCCTCGCACGCCAGGACCACGGCGCCGGCCTCGTCGCACGCCCGGCGCACCTGCCCGTCGTCCGTGACCACCACGCATCGGCCTTGACGCCGCCGCGCCTCGGCCACCAGGACCGGGTCCGCCTTCTCGCCGGGGTCCGTGAAGACGGCCCGCACCCCGGTCCTGCCTTTGCGCGGGTAGTAGTCTACGGGCAGGTCCGCGCCGTCGAACACGACGATGACCTCATGCCCCCGCGCCCGGGCGTACGCGCTCATCCGGTCCAGGAGGGCCTCGCGCGCCCGCTCCAGGTCGTGCGCCCGCAGGCCCCGGGTGGCCCCGATCAGGTTGTAGCCGTCCACGAGGATGGTGCGGCGACGCGACATCCTGGCTCAAAGCCCCTCGACGAGGCGCCGGAAGTGCTCGCCCCGCTCCTCGAAGCCGTGGTAGCGGTCGTACGACGACGCCGCGGGCGAGAACAGGACCACGGTCGCGCCCGCCTCTCGCGCCCGCTCGAAGGCCCGCACCACGGCCGCGTCGAGGTCCTGGACGACCTCGGCCGGGGCCAGGTCGCCCATCTCCCGCGCCATGCGCGCCGCGCTGTCCCCGCACAGGACCACCGCCGCGCACCGCCCGGGGATGCGCGCGAGCACGGGGTCGAGCGGCAGGCCCTTCTCGTACCCGCCCGCGATCAGGACCACGGGCTCGTCGAAGGCCCGCAGGGCCGTGGCCGCCGCGTGGGGATTCGTCGCCTTCGAGTCGTTGTAGAACCGCACGCCTCCGACCTCCCCCACGAACTCGATCCGGTGCGGCAGGCCCCGGTACGAGGCGAGCCCCCGGGCCAGGGCCTCCTCGTCCAGCCCGAACGGCAACGCCGCGGCCGTCGCAAGCAGGGCGTTTTCCGTGTTGTGCGGCCCGACCGGCACGAAGTCCGCGCGCGGCAGGAGCGCGACCGACCGCCCCCCGCGAGCCGCGTGCAGGACCCCGTCCCACGTCCACGCCCCATCCCGGACCGGCCCGTTGCGCGAGACCTCGAGCACCCCCTGCCCCTGGTCGGGCGCCACGGGATGCCAGGCCCGCAGCCACCCCGCCAGGATCGGGTCGTCCCGGTTGCGCACGAACCAGTCCCCGGCCGCCTGGTTCGCCACCACGCGCGCCTTGGCTCGCACGTAGGCCTTGAAGGAGCCATGGTACTCGATGTGGTCTTCCGCGAGGTTCGTCACGACCGCGACCAGGGGCCGGAATCGCGAGGTCGTGATCAGTTGAAAGCAACTGACCTCGGCCACGACCACGTCCGACGGGTCCGGGTCGTCCTCGGCCAGCAGGTCGCACAGGGCGTTGCCCAGGTTCCCGGCCGCGTGGGCCCGGACCCCGCCCGCATTCAGGAGGTGCGCGAGGAGCGTCGTCACCGTGCTCTTGCCGTCCGTGCCGGTCACGGCCACGATGCGGCCCGGCCACAGGCGGTAAAACAACTCGACCTCGCCCATCACCTCGCCGCCCGACCGGTACGCCTCGCGGAAGGCGGGCGCGGACGGGGGGATGCCGGGGCTCAGGACCACCGTGTCCCCGGGACGGACGACCTCGCGTCCCAGCACGACCTCGACGCGTGGCCCCAGCGAGGCCGCCTGGCCGCGCAGGGACTCGTTGTCCGCGCGGTCCGACAGGAGCACGTCCGCCCCCAGGCGCGAGAGCACCCTCGCCGCGGCGAGGCCGCTCCGCCCCATCCCGACCACGCTGAACGACTGCCCCTCGACCGTCACGTCGCCCCCCTGCCAGCACGGCCGAGACCCGCCGCGAACCGGTCCGCTACCCGGAACAGGTCGTCCCCGCCGAAGAACACGACCACGTCTCCCGGTCCCGCACGGTCGCGAAGCGCGCGGGGGATGTCCTCCATGTCCGGGACGTATTCGACCTCGCTCCCCGACGACCGGACCTTTCGCACCAGGAACTCCGTGTCCACCCCGGGGATCGGGACCTCCCCCGCGGGGTACATCTCGGTGATCAGGGTCAGGTCCGCGTCGCGAAAGGCATCGCGGTACTCGTCCTGGAGGTAGTGGATCATCGTGAAGCGGTAAGGTTTGAAGACCGCGACCAGGCGGCCGCCCCCGAGCCCCCGCGCGGCCCGGAGGACCCCGCGGATCCCCGTCGGGTGCGAGATGTAGTCCTTGACCAGGGTCCATCCCCCGGCCTCGACCACGGTGAAGCGGTTCTCCATCCCGCGGAACCGGGGCAGGCACTCCCGCGCGGCCTCGACCTCCACGCCCTCCTCAAGGGCGACCCCGAGGGCCGCGAGCGCGTTCATGGCGTTGTACCGCCCCGGGAGGTTCACGTCGAACCACCCGAGGTCCCCCCCGGGTCCGCGCACGCGAAACCGCGACCCCAGGCGCGAGGGGTCGCAGGCGGTCATCGCATAGGCGCAGTCGGCCCCCTCCCCGTGACCGATCACCTCGCCTCGCGCCCGCGCCCGCCGCAGGACCTCCCGGACGTTCGCGTCGCCCAGGTTCGCGTGAAGAAACGGAGGGCAGCCCTGCGAGCCCAGGTATTGCGAAAAGGTCCTCAAGAGCCCTTCCAGGTCTTTGTAGTAATTCAGATGGTCTGCTTCCAGATTGTTGATTATAAGACGGTCAGGCCGCGTGTTCGCGAAGGACCCGTCCGATTCGTCCAGTTCGCACACGAGGTGCGGCCCTCGACCCGCGCGGGCGTTCGTGCCGAAGTCCAGGAGGATCGCCCCGATGGCGAAGGAAGGATCGAGCCCGGCCCCGTGCAGGAGCCACGCGACCAGGGCCGACACGGTCCCCTTGCCGTTGGTCCCGGTCACCCCGATCCCGCGATGCCCCGCGAACAGGGCCTGGAGCACCTCGGACCGGTGGACCACGCGCAGGCCCCGTTCCCGAGCGGCCCGCAACTCGGGATTGACGTCCGGGATGGCGGACGACACGACGACGAGGTCCGCCCCGGCCAGGTGGTCCGGCGAGTGCCCGATGGACACCCGGACCCCTTCGGACGCGAGGGCCCGCGTGATCGAGGACTCGCGCACGTCGCAGCCCGAGACGTCCAGGCCTCGGGCCAGCAGAAGGCGCGCGACCGCGCTGACCCCCACGCCGCCGATCCCGAGCAGGTGGACCGCCCGGGACGTGGCCAGCGGGTCAGGGCTGGACCTTCCTGCGCCGTCCCGTCCCACCGCGAGACCCCTTCGGTGTCGCGCTCGCCGGCGCCGCCTCGCCCGTCCAGGCCGGGGCCCGGCGCTCGAAGAAGGCCCGCAGCCCCTCGCGGTGCGCCGCCGACGCCCACAGCGTCGTGAAGAGGTCGAGTTCGTGGGCGAGGCTCTGCTCGAACGGGAGCATGACGGCCTTGCGAACGGCCTCCTTCGCCGCGCGGATCGCCTCGGGGGCGACCATCTCCATGTTCGCCTGGACCTCGGCCAGGAGGTCATCGATCCTCTCGCGGGGGATTACCTGGTCCACCAGCCCGATCGCCTGTGCCTCCCGCGCGCCGACTGGCCGGCCGGTCGCCAGCAGGAACAGGGCGCGACCCTGCCCCACGAGTCGGGTCAGCCGCGTGGCCCCGCCCCACCCCGGGATCAGCCCGAACCGGCCCTGGGTGAACGCGAGCCGCACGCCCGGGGCCGCGATCCGGATGTCCGCCGCGAGGACGGCCTCGCACCCGCCCCCGAAGACGTCGCCGTCCAGGACCGCGATGACCGGGCAGGGCAGGTCCTCGAACCCCTGGAGCACCGCCCGCATCCCCTCCGCCATCCCGCGCCCCTTCTCGGGCGTGTCGAGGGTCTCGAACTCCTGGAGGTCGCCGCCCGCCAGGAACACCCCGTCCCCTTCCGACCGGAGCGTCACGCTCCGCACGACCGGGTCCCCCGCGAGGGACGCCACGGCCTCCCGCAGTTCCGCGATGGTCTGAAGCGACACGACCGGAGGACCCTCCGGGGGCTTGCGGAAGGTGATCCGGGCATGACGCCCCACGCGATCCAGTCGGATCCGGCTTGTGGACTCCTCGCTCATTTCCCCTTCCCTCCACCGAGCCTGAGGAGCAGATCACGCGCCTCCCGGGCCACGACCACGCTCTGCGACTGCTCCGCCACCATCTCGAGGACGCGCCGCGCCTCCTCCCCCCCGATGTCCGCGACGGCCTGCAGGGCCGCGTGCGGCACATCCGGCATGGTGCCTAGCGCCACCCGACCCAGCGGTCGCAGCGCGGCAGGGTCCCGGATGCGGCCGAGCGCGCCGACGGCCCTCATTACCACGCCGGAATCCTCGGAGTCCAGATGCCGGAGGAGGAGGGGGACCGCCTCGCGCATCCCGCGGTCCCCGGCCACGACCATCGCCTGGAGCAGGGCCCCCCGGGGCCGGCCAGCCTCGAGGACTTGCAAGACCTCCGAATCCGGGGCGTGCACGAGGCGGTACTGGTCGTACGCCATCGCGAGGGCCTCGCGGATCGCTCCGGCTATCCCGGCGACCGCGAACGGGAGGGACACGGGCCAGGGGACGCACCCGGCCTTGCGGGTCGCGGCCCCCTCGAACAGGGCCTCGGGTTCCGCGCGAGAGGTCACGACCAGCCCCACCCCCACGACCACGTCCATGCACCGCCCCGCGGGCTTGCACCCCACGATGAGATGAAGGTGCGGTCTCTCCCCCGCTTCGAATCGCCAGGGTCCGGTGGCGAGCGCCAGCGCGGCCCCGATTTCGACCGGACACCACGGGCCTCCGTCCGGCGTCCCTCCCCCCTCGATGTGGAGGTCCCAGGCCGCGGGGGGCTCGGGCAGCGCCTCGGGTGCGCCCTCCCGGTCGCGGCAGCCCACCGCGACCAGGGCGACAGACGCAACGATCCGCGCGATCTGTCGTCGAACGGCGCCCATCAAGACCCTTGTAGCAAAGAGCCCCACCCGTCTCAAGGCCGTCCTGAACCCTCTCTCGTCGAACGGAAACTGGCGACAATCGCCTCGACGGCGGCGGGGATCAGGGTCCCGCTCCCGGCTCCGGAGGGAGCGGGGACTCGTCCCGGATGCCCTCGAACACCAGGCGGTGGATCCGGTGAGCGAGGAAGCGATTCGCCTGCGATTCGGCCGTGACGTGGCAGTGGGTCTTGTACACGTGGCGCCGCAGGTCCCGGAACAGGTCGGACAGGACCAGGAAGTTCGGCTTCCCGTTGAGCCAGGGGTCGCTTTGGATGGAGGCGTGCACTGCGAGGCGTTGGTCGCGGAAGGGGCCAAGGGTCGCCAGGATGCGCTTCTCCTTGTCGCTGGTCCAGTCCCGCGTGAGGAGCTCTGGCTGCCACACGAAAAAGCACCGGATTCCATATTCCCGGCAGATCGCCTCGATCACCCGGACGTTGAACCGGTAGTTCTGCACCACGGTCGGCGGGCGGTCGTCCGGGCTCCAGGACAGCCCTGCGTCCGCGAACGTGATGGGTTCCGAGCGGAGGAACCCGTTGACCATGACCTGGAGCATCGCGAGTGACTTCACGGTGCGTCGCGACAGCCGGCGGACCAGGGAGTGCCGGTCCGGAAGCGAATCGAAGAGACCCCTGTTGATGCTGTAAGAACTTGAAAACACGCGCTTTTCCTGGGTATCCTCGATTTCGTTGACCCCGTCGTAGAAGACCGCGATATCCGGCGGGGGCAGAGTCCGGAGCAGTTCCATGAAGAGATATTTTTCCTGGTGAATCTGGTAGGCGCTCTGGCCCCAGTTCCGCACGGAGCAGGGCCGCCCCGAGTCACGGCACCTCCTGGCGAACTCGACGGCCAGCCAGTTGTTGTCTTCGCCCTCCATGGTCGAGCCGCCGAAGAACCAGACGCGCGGGGAGCCGGCCGGCGGCGCCATGCGACCCAGGGCGTCGGCGTCGGCGAACCCGAAGAACCGGCCAGAATCCCCGACAGCCCGGACCACCAGGAACTCGGTGTATGGATGCCAGTTGCAGAGAATGGCCGTCTGGTTGGTGTTGCGATCCAACCACAGGCGGGTCGCCCACTCCCCGGCCCCCAGGCAGATCGCGAGGATCAGGGCACCCAGGACCATCGTGAACAGCGTCCGCCTCATCGGTCAGTCGTCCAGCACGGCGATGATCGCGGCAGCGACGGCCGCCGGATCGACCAGCGAGTCCTCGGCCCCGGTCTTCGACATCACGATCCAGTGCCCGGTCGTCAGCAGCCGGTCCCCGGTCTCCCGGAGCAAACGCATCGGGCCTCCGGAGGCGTTTTCGGCAGGGTGGTCCCCATCCCCCGCGAGGCCGGCCAGCACGAAACGGCAGGGAAACCCGAACTCCCGGCACAGGGTCTCGACCAGACGACGGTTGTGCTCCAGGTGGCTGGCGAGGCCTCCGGGCGCGTCCTCCACCGCGTCCAGGCGCCTTGGCCCGAATGGAAGTCCCCGATCGAGGTCCACGGGGGGCACCTGGAACGGGAGGTTCGAGAGGTGTTCGATCACCACGGGGAGTTTGAACCGGGCCGAGATCAGGTCCACGACGAACGGGGCCGGCCTTCCGGCCCGTGCATCGAAGATGTCGGCCAGGGCCCCGGTCCTCACCGGTAGGCCGATCCGGGTCGTCGCCACGTCGGGGACCCCGGCCAAAAAGACCGCCAGGTCTGGTGTCCGGCCATGCTTCAGGACCTCCAAAAACAGTGCGCGGGACTGGTCGAGCACGTATTCAGGTTGGGTCAGGTCGACGACGACCCAGTCTTCGCCTCGTCCCCGCAACTTCGCGAGGACCTCCGCCGAGAGCCGTTCACCGGAGGCCAGGTCGGGCGGGCCACCGAACAGCCACAGGACCCGCGAGGCAGCCGGGTCCGGGTCATCGGACGCCGCGTGGACCCGGTAGAAGCGGTCGTCGTCACCCTTTGGCACGACGTACTGGACGTACGAGGCGTACCGGGCGTCAGCGAGGAACCGGTGGTCACTCACAGCCACCGGCCCGAACCGGACCGCGACCTGGAGCGCCGCCTCCACGGCCAGGAGGCAGCCGAAGGCGATCAGGACTCCCCGCCGGCGTGTCGCAATCACCGGCCGCCTCCTGCCAAGAGCGTTTCCATCGCGGATCCCCCGTGGAAGCAAGTATTGCGGGCGGACCGGGAGCTGTCAATCGCGCGTCTGGTCCCGCGCGATCCGCGATGTCGGCAGATGCAGCACTGGTGCGGTCTTCCAGGGGGTTCGGAACTGAACTTACCCCAGGAAAGTGTTCATTCTCGGCATCTTCAAAGAGACCGGACACCATTCGAGGGGGGCGTCGCACGCCCTCCTCTTGGTCGAGTAGCCGGGAAAGATTGCCATCCCCCGGCTACTCGACTCAGATTTCGCCTGGGAGATGGGGCTCCCCATCTATCGGGCGTGCCATCCGAGGCACGCCCTCCCCAAACAAGACCGTTGCGTTGGTGTGGCCGGTCCTCGCGAGGTTGTGTGCTGGGGTGGCGCCTCGAAGTACGCGGGGAGGACCGTCCGCGCTCGATGTCGTGGACGTTGACGTGGACGTGGACGACCTGGAACCGCCCGGCGTTGTTCGGATACGTCCACGTCCGCGATCACGTGCACGTGGAAGGAGGGTCACAGCGCGGATCGCTCTAGGACATTCCCCACTCGCTCGTGACCGATCAATGAAAGCCCATCCTTTCTTCAGGTTGTCTCGAACCGCCATGGCTTTGGAAACGCGGGACTCCTTGCCGTGCAAGTTCCTGACTTCGCCCACGCCCACCCCTGCGCCGACGGTGGGGAAGGTCCTCGCGGATCGCTCAACTTGACACGCCCTTTGCCCCCTGGCAGACTCGCCTCCAAGGAGCTTGTCGCGGATGAAAGGCGCTGTCGCCCAGGACCGACAATACGGAACAGGGGATGAAGGCGCGCGAAAGTGGCCTCGTACAAGAAGGGGGAGGCTGGATGGTATGAGTTTTTCCAGGACCACTCCATTCGTTGTGCTTGGCGCGTGGGCGTTTCTGACGCCAGGCTGGTACGGAGGCTGCGCAAACGGTGCCATGGGCGACGCGGATGGCACGGTGGACCCCCCGAACGCAGTGGCGGCCGATACCGACACCAACGCGCGGACGGAGACAGGAGGTGAAGTGGGCGCTCAGGCAGACTTACGCGGAAGAGGGGATGACAGCGAAGTCGCGTACGACTCCGCGAGCGATGAAGTGGCGGCCAATGGCTACCACGAAGCACTCGGGGAGGCAGAACCCGAAGCGGATTGCGGCTGCACGATTGACCAGGGACGGGTAGACCACTTCACGGGTACGGATCTATCCGCCGAGAACGACGCCAGTTCAACCTGCCCGGTCCCTCCGAACGCGCTGGTCAAGGACGCCTACTGGCGGAAGACCGTGCCAGAAGGGAATTCGGCGGTAATCTGGTGGCTTGCGGTCGACCGGGCCAACGTCCTCGGTGACCCAGGGACCCTCGAGGTGAAGTGGATCGAGCTCAAGGTCTCGGGGAGTGAGGTGCCGTTAGTGCGCAATGACTTCTCGCTACCAGAGTCGTGGTCGCCAGGCAACTGGCAAGGTGGCTGCTACTGTGCCGGAGGCCTTTTCGGTGCCAGATCGGATGATTACGGTCAGAAGCAGACCGACTTCTGCCACGATTCTGGCAGGGGGCAGTTGCTCTGCGACCCAATGGCTAGCGGCATAGCGGTAGTCGCTGACGGTGTGCTCCGTGTTGATTTGGCCAACGTACCCGTCGAGAGTTATGTCCACCTCTGGGGTAGCGCGTGGCCGAGAACCTTGCTTCCGAAACAATCTGGGCCAGTCGAATTGCGCGCGAGCTTCCGAACGACCGGATCGGCGCTCGTACAGTTTGGCATTGACTACTACTGCACACCAGAAGCGAACTACGACCCAGTGAAATGCCCTACTGCGTGCGCGGGAGGGGCAACTCGTTGGTACTGTGCGGGTGATGGATGGATTGAGAACATGACCATCGGTGCAGACACGATAGGGATAGAACATCCTGACAAGGGGTGCGGGCAGAGCGAGAACGAGTTCGTCCAGGACTGCCTTGCAGCAAGTCAGGACCCGGCCTGCGATACCGGATGTTCCATTCAGCTCGTTTCGAACGGCCAGTGTGCAACGCGGCTTCGGGTGCGGGGAATTCCGTCCGGCTCATACTTCACATTTGGGTGCGGAAGCACGTGGTGCGACCTCGTAGATGTGGTTCCCACCTTCGATGGAGAATGGCTTTGGGCGGATGTACCCGCGCTTGTCGACAGGGCCTGGATTCGCAACCCGGATGGCAGCTGGTTTGATTCGTCGCTGTGCAAGACCACGGGAGGGGTTCGCTGGGTATCCGAACCCATCGGTGGCTTTCTCTCTCTCGATGACTTGCTCGGGTGCGACGTTCAGTTGTGGGTGGCGCCAGGGGTTTCCAACTATCGCGAGGTTTGGATAAGGGATTCGGCCAAGGACATCGTCAGCTTCACATTTGGGTGCGACGACCCAGGTTGTCCCCTGCTGGAGGTTCCGGGACAGGAGAAGGGCGATTTCACCTTTGCCGAAGTGGGCTGCGAGTATCAGAAGGTATGGCCGAGGACACCCGGCGGCGGCTGGTGGTCTCCGGGCTGCCCATGCCGATATGTCCCTGGGCCCCAGTATATCAGTTGGGTAGAGAGCGACATTGGTGGATGGCTTGCAGTGGCACCGTGCCAATAGACCGAGGTTTGGTCCGAAGACACCGCCCAACTCCGGATGAGTGCGGGGGACCTTGGAAATGCAGGGACGGGGTTCCGGCGCCAGGCCGAGCAGGTCAAAGGCCCGCCGCTGGTAACCGCGACCGATGGTTTCTCTTGATGCCGTCCATGCTCATCACCTCCGGACGGCTTCCTCGCCCACCCACTACCTGTCGCCAAGGGGCATTGGTCGAGCGGCTACGCATCAACGGACTTCGGCGGGTTCCTGGGGGTCCCCGGGCAGAGTGGGACGCGTGCTTCCAGGTTCGATGCGTTCCTGGACCGCCCGTTCAGCCATCCGAACGGCAGCGGCAACCCCATCACATCGCTCCCCAATGGTTCGTCAAGGAATAGGGCCACGGACCCCAGTCGCTTTCCGCCTTGCC
>FWPU01008954.1_pt1 | contig 16312 bp, 13 predicted proteins | sample 2228361 | NCBI WGS metagenome assembly FWPU01 (sample SAMEA103939777, study PRJEB20133) | metagenome
TAAAACAGGGTATTGAAAAAGGTGTACAACAGGGATTGAAGATGGGAAAACATGAAAAAGCAATTGAAACAGCTAAGAGGATGATTGAGAAGGGATTTGATGTAAATATAATTGTTGATGTAACTGGTTTAACTATGGAAGAAGTAAAAAGGTTAAGAGAAGAATTAGGATAGGTTATAGGTATAAAGCATATTCAACAAGAAAAACCCCGCCGTTGGATTTTGATTCCAACCCACTGAAAAAATCATACCCTAATATTTTACTAAAGAAAACAGGATGTTTTCTGCCCCGAGCACGTTGAGACAGGATGTCGAATGTGCGAGGGTGGATTTTTTCAAGTCTAACCCGTGAAAAATCCACAAGGTGGTGGCGTTTTTCACTTCGTTTTGCTCTGTGCATGCTTTGCTTCTTTCTTTTACAGCTTCCGACAAAAGAAAGAAGATATAGTTTTTGACTACTTTTTTACAAAAAAGTGAAAAGTTTTGTGTTAAAAAATAAATTTTCTACAAAATTCTAATATATTTCTATTGACATAATTATATATTTATTATAGAATAAGATAGTTGATTAAAAAAAAATAAATGGGTAATAGGAATTAGAATTTTCTTAATTCTCAACATATAAAACTCACAGAAGAAGAACAGAAAATGCTCTGGGCAGAAAATACCAAAGATTACGGAGGCTATAGCACTACATCGCCTACGAAGGAGCAGATAGCTGAGTTTGAGATGTTGAAGAATGCCTCAGATGAAAGAACATATCCTGTTAAAGTTAGATATAACGAATTTAAAGTTGCTTCTATTGTAAAACCGAGACATTTGGGTGATAAAATAGAGTTGGCAGGAGGAATATCTGAAGAGAGCATAACTGATAGATATGGAGTTCCTAAAGAAGATGTAAAATTATTATCTGATTTAGGAATGGATGTAAATAACTTAAGTGTAAAAGAACAATATGGTATAACCTGGTTAGAAGATTCAAATGGGAATTGTATAAGGATTGGCAAGAACGGTGAAATATCATATGGACTTGGTAGAACGAATGATTCAATTTTCATGGACGGAGAAAGTTTGAGAGAGACATATAGAGAGTATATGAGTGCTCAAATGGTGGGTAGTGAATATGTTAAGATAAAGTCTCTCCATAGTCCAGATTCTAAAGTATGGGAAAATGTAGACACTATTTTGGCAAATAGGCATGCAGTAGTTTCTCTTGGAACAGCTTATCCTATTGCTGCTAGTAAAGCATGGATGCGCAGTTATTGGAGTTTATACTCAAAAGGTGGGTTTGTAAGAACAACAGTAAACAAACCTAATGTTGCAAATGCTGCACAGACAGGGGGTAAACGAATTGTATTAGGCGAAAATATGGATAGGGTCAGAATTGCCGCTCAAAAGCTTAATGCGGAAACCTTTGAAGGCGTTGGAATGGATGCCAATAAAGCATGGATACAATTAAAAAAGCAACAGGGTTATGAAATATTTGATATTGGGCCTGATTTTAATAGGAGGTTTGATAGATTTTTACAAGGTCAGAAGCCAGATAGCATCTTTTATAATATGGAAAGAATTGAAACAAAAAATTATCCAGTGAACCAGCTTTGGGAACGACAAGGTAAGTTCCAAGGCGGTTCTTGGTTTATTGGAGAATAGTATGAGCGTAGAATTAAATAAAGATTTATTCCAAAAAAGATGCTTAGAAGTATTCAGCTTTTTGATAGAAGAAAACGCTTTTAAAAAACCTGAAATAGAAGATTTCCATGAAAAAAGAATTATCTCCTTTTATAAAGGCGAAATAGCCATTGAGATTATCTTTGATGAAAAAGACATGGATATTTCGGTAAAACTGGCACTTTTGAGAAATGGGAAAAAGCAGGATGGCTATAGATTAAACTCAGAAGGTAAATTAATCAGGGATTATTTAACAAAGCTTTTGATGGATAGGGGAATAAGGAATTTTAATATTCAAAAAGGGAAAAAAGAGTCCTTTGATTGCGAGAGTATTTTATTATGGTATAAAAGACTGATACAGGAAAATGGTGATTTAATTTTAGATGGTAAAGATCATCTTTTTGTTTAGAAAAGAAACCGGGAGGCGAAAGTTTCCCGCGTAGTGGCTACTTAATTTTTCAAGGTAGAGAAAGTATAAATGAAAGAGGTAATAATGCGAGGAGTTTGGAGAAAAGTCGATAAGAGTTGAAGTAACAATAGCTTCTGTAAGCACAACCAAGCCATAAGGCACCGAAGCATAAGAAACTTACTTCACAGGCATTCCACTGAAGCAAGCCGACCACGGATGGTCGGCGACCTGCGGAGACTCAACAGGATGTTTGTTGTAGCAGGGGCTTCAGTGGAATGCCTGTGAAGGTATAGGATAGATAAAGAACCGTTAACTAACAGCTTTAAAGAGGGCATACTACTACTAATATTGGGGTGGGCAAAGGTACGAAAATGGATAGAGAAAAGAAGACTTTAGTTATAGGACAAAGGGAAAGAGGAATAGAAAGCTGGGGCGGGGTTGGTACAATAATAATTAATCCACACACCCCGCCACGGTTACCCCCTGCTATTGGGTGTAATATCATTTACTTTATGAAGGGAAGACCTCTACAGAGGCAACCACGATGGTTGCCGATGAGCGCTGATAAGACAGGATGTCGCATCAGCGCGATTCTACCTCTGAATAAAGTAAATGATATTACACCCTTGCTTAACGTGGCGGGGAGCTTGTATTTGTGTATAGCTTTAGCATACACAAGCCCGGCGAAGCCACGAAAAGGCTATGTCATACTATGGCAAACAGAAAGCGATAGGCGAATCAAAGGCGAGACAATTTTTATGGAACAGAGGATTGTTTGACACGGACTATGATAATGATGGAGAAGGTGATGCTGGGATTGTAGGTAACTTCATAGGTAATATTTCCTTGCTTTCTATAGCCAAGGTTGTTGTAAGCTGTATTCCTGGATATGGGCCACTTATCTCAATGCTCATTTCTGTGGCTGATTCAGTTCTGAATTATGCAGCTGGTAATATTACCGCAGGACAGATGGGACTTAGTATACTTACATCAGTAATTAGCTATGGAGCGGGGGCAGCATCGTCAGTGCTATCGCAGGCAGGAAGTGCAGCTATTGAAGCGGGGAAAACAGTAGGGGAGGCAGGAATGTATTATGTTGCTTCTGCCGGAGTACAGGGAGCAGGAAATCTTATCAATAGTGGGTTAAAGCTTAACGAAAATGGGCAAGTAGATTGGTATATGGAGAATACGCAATTTGCGAGTTGGGGGGTATCGACATTTGCTAATGTTGGGTTAGCATATCTCAATGCGGGATATAATCCACAAATAGCGACGACGTGGGAGGCTGCGGGATATGCAATACAAAACTGGGCGATTAATTCTACTGTGAATTTTATCAACAAGGGATGGAAGGTAGATTCAAGCGGAAGATTAATATGGAATCTTGATGAAGGGAAAGGGGAAGTTACGGAGGCATTTATGGATTTAGGGATAGGAACGCTTAAGAGTGGGTTAAGTTTTGCGTTAGAAGGGAACTATACGGGATATGGTACGAAGCAGAAGGAGAGTTTAATAGCGTTTGCATTAGGGAAAGGGATGGATATATATAAATATCAATTATATCAGCAGGGGGCATTTGGAAGTGCATTACAGAAGAAATATGAAGGGCAGAATGCATTTGACCTTGCAGGAGGGATAGACTTAACATTGCTTAGCAGGGAATGGAAAGATAATGGCAGGACATATAATGGAGCGGCGAGTTTAAGGATATTAACTACTGGGCTTGAATTGCATAGTGGAGCAGGAGAGTTTGGTGGGTTTGGATGGAATATAGCGAAAGATGGGGATATAAGCTGGAATATGAAGAAGACGTGGGAAAACACGATGGATAATTTTAGAGACATAGGGAAGATGTAGATAAGCTTGAAGGAAAGTTGACAGAAGAGTAGAGGAAACAATTTGAAGACACATATGAAGTATGGCAGTGGAATGAGAAGGTAGAGCAAGAATATCTGAGGGTAGAGAGACAGTATCGTTTGAATATGTTGAAATCAGAGAGAAATGAAATAAGAGATGAGATAAGAGATATATTAAACTCACAGGTTGATGGTCAGGTTTATGGTGGTATAGCTGCTCCAAGGTTGACAGAATTAATAAATCACGAAAGGATTTTAACCAATCAAATAGAAACTATTTACTATGAGCAGCTAAGGGACTATAGAGTAGAAGGTAATTATTATGTATCGAATGTAGATGGGGTTGAGATAAAGATGTCGAAAAGTAACTTTAGACCGCCTGCCAAAATGGTAGGTAAGGGCAATACTCCAATTAACTTTGCGATAGAAAGGCTTGATCGAAGAGCACTTGCGGTATTGATTGAAAATTCAAGATCATTAAATCTTGATAGTGTAGGGGTATCGAGTTTGTGGAGAGAGAAGCCATATTCAAAGGTACACACACCTATTCCGAGTAGAGGGATAGATATAGTGGCTGCCACAAGGGATGGGGTGACGGTATATTTAAATAATTCTAAAGTAGGGCAACAATCACAAGCAGCAATGGCATTGAGGAATGAAGTTTATAATAGTATGGTAAATGATTCGAGAGTAAGTCAGGCGTTGGATCCGTGGTATTTTAGAAGTAAAGTAGTAGGAAATATTTATAATGAACCAAATACTTGGCAGAACGAACTAGATACTGCAGGGTATACTTTAAATGAATACATTGGAATGAGTGATACTCAACGTAAAGATTTGTTTACTCCAATGCAGATTAGGATGATAGAACACCGTCATCACTTGCATATTACCATATTTAATTACTAATTTTGGAGAAGTTAGTATGAAAAAAAGAATTTTTATCTTACTTTCATTGTTAGGTTTACTATATTCTTTTTTGCAGGCGAAACCTTTAGTACCATTCGGTAAATATTCCGTATACATATTGGAAGATGGAGCTCCATTGTATGAAGAGCCTAACCAAAATTCTGAGATGTTACTGAAATTAGAAATTTTACATTCCGTATACATATTGGGAAGTACAAATTTAATAAAACAAAATCGTAAGGAAGAATGGTTCTATATTAATTCTAGAAAAGCAGTCAGTTATGATATAGGAGCTCCTATTATCAAAGGTTGGATAGAAAGAAAATACATATTTGGAAAAGAGGGTTTTAAATCTGTAAAAAAGATACAAGAAGTGTTCATTATGGCTTCTTATGTGGAATTTGGAGTAGTATATCATATTATGTCTAATGGAACGCTTGAATATAAATATCTTGAAGGAAACAGCAAAGTTCGTAGGGCAAAAATCTATAGATTTAAAAATATTCTTTCTTTGGGGAACAAAGAATTTTTATATTACGACAAAGATGAAAATCTTAATGCACGTTATACTGAAATACAAATAATAACAAATAAAACAGAAATAGAAAAGTATGTAAGGGAATACTTTGGTCAAGATTCAGATTCAGTTGAAATAAACGATTTTTACATTCTCACCGGCGACAATGTAAACGTCCGTTCCGAAGCTTCTACAAACTCTACTGTATTGCTAAAGTTAAAGAAAGGCGCAAGGGTTAAGCTATTGAAGCGGTCGGAAGTAGAGTTTACTATCGGAGATAAGAAAGGCTACTGGGTATACATAGAGACGGGAGTTAAGGATAAGAAGGGTAAGACGATAAAAGGCTGGGTGGTGGATGTATATTTGAGGTAGGAGTTGATTAAAATATTAAAATAAAGAGGGAGGAAAATAAAGCGTATGAAGAAATTTCTAGTAATTATTTTTACCTTTGGAGTATTAAGTTTAATAGGTTGTGGTCCGGCAGTACGGAGTGAAATTAAACCAGAAAACATTAGGAATGTATTAAGCAGGAAAGAACCTAAATCATTTTTAGTTCTTACATATTATTACAAAGATAAACCTTATGGATTCCGTGTTTATGGGCTTGTATACTCGTTAACGAATAAAAAACAAGATTATTTAGTATACTTTGGAAATAAAGATAAGAAAGATATAGTGCTGATAGACATAAAACCCGGAACGTGTTTTCTGAAAAGTGTAACATATCAAGGACAACTGAATGGAAAAACTTATGGACAATTTCCTATATATACAAATATTACTGTTGATCCAGACGTGGTATATTATTTAGGTAGCTTTGAAATTTTTAAGGTAACTAATACAAATTCGAGTAAAATGTTTCAATATGTGAACTATAGTTATGTACCTATGAATGTTGTTGGAGCGAGCGTCCCTGTCCACAAAAGCGGAGGGACAACAGTTTCTGCAGGTTTTAGTTTTGGTATAGATATTGATGGACTTGCTGCGGAAGCTAGACAGTTTGATGGAATGTTTAGTAATAATTATTCAGAAGACACAAATTTAATTTTAAGTAAGTTTAAAGAATTAAATGGATATAATATTTCAAATGTAACACTAAAGCCAGCGTATACAAATTAGTCAGGTGGAAGAGTAGAAAAAAATAATGCACAAGCTGTTACTAACCCGTAGTGCCGTAGTGTAATAAGGCGAGGAGTTTGGAGAAAACTTTATAAGGAAAGCAGAAAGGACGAGGGAGGAGTAAAGCTTTTTTAACCCAGTTTTTTTATTTTATTATTTCTTTCATTAAGTCCCTCTGGTTTTACTTTCCTTAAGCAAGAATTTTGGTCAAATCTCTCGAATGCCTTTACTAAAGCGAACAGGATGTTCGCTGTTGAGGCAAACTGTTGATACTACTTATGAGTGAGGTAGAATTTTATCAGTGGGTACCCGGCGATTTTACTTTAAATTTTACATATGAGCTGGGCTGATAAAATTCTACCGAACGATTTTACTACCGAAATCAGGAAGATGAGTTTTTGCCGATTCTTACTACCGAGAGATTTGACCAAAATTCTTGCGTTATTCTACCAGAGGGACGATTGTAGCGTAGCGGAGAGGCTGCCAGAGGCAGCCTCTCTTTTTTCACTTTTTTGTAAAAAGTGCCTAATTTTTTTTAAAATTGACATCACTGGGCTCGTAAAATTCTACCGAAGGGCAGAACAATGTTCTGCCCTAACAATACTACTGCCAGATAAGATCAAAATTCTTTCTTGCTAATCTTAATTTCTATCGACCTTAATATTGAATTGATTTCTTCTATATTAGATTCTTCAGAATCGTATGGTTTGCCTAAACCATTCAGTCACTTCCTTTGCTGCTTTGCTTTTAAGGTTTTTTATAGCTTTTGTTATAAGTCAATTCTTTTTCTTGAATTATAGCTTTTATTATTATATAATTAATTAAGAGGTTTTTTGAGAACAATTTTTTTATGGATCAATAGTTAGATATTATAAGACAACGCCCTTGGTGTGTTTTCTGGTGTTTATTTTTGTTCTCTTTAGATGAAATTATTATTGCTAAGTTTAGGATAAACATAATTTTTTGTAAGAGAAAAATACTTGAGATATGAAAAAGAAAAGAGTTACCAGAAAGGATGTGGCTGAAAAAGCAGGGGTATCCCCCTCAACAGTTTCACGTGCATTGAACAAACATCCCTCAATTCCAGAATCAACTGCCAGAAGAATCATGAAAATTGCAAAGGAATTAAACTATGTACCTTCCCACCTTGCAAAAAGCTTTTATCAGAAAAAAAGCTATAGAGTAGGAATAGTAATCCCCTATTGTGTTACAGGTGATAAAATTGAAACAGTCCATTCTGAATATTTTTCACAGATGCTTTTTGGTTGCACAATAAGTGCCTCAAAGGAAAATTATACCATAAGCGTAATCTCTGACAATGGGCTTGATGAAAAAGAATTATCAAGACTTGTTCTTTCTCACACGGTCGATGGATTAATATTTCTGGGAACAAAATTTAAAGATAAAAGATTTGATTATCTTTTATCCGAAAATATTCCATTTATTCTTGTCTATAACTATATACCAGACAAAGAGTGTCTTTTTGTAGATATCGATTGTGAAACAGGAATGAGGGAAGCTTTTGAATATTTAAGATCAAAAAATATTAATAAAATTTGTTATATTGGCGGTAATAAAGAATATATAAATGCTATCGATAGAGAAAATACATACTTTAACCTTATAAAAAAATTTAATCTGAATCACCTCTATACAATTGAGGGTAATTTTTCAAAAGAAAGTGGCTTTAATGCTGCAAAGTTTATCATAGAAAATGGTTTGCCTGAAGCTGTTTTTTGTGCAAACGACCTTACTGCCTTTGGGTTAATAAGGGCATTTCTAGCCATTGGAATAAAAGTTCCTGATGATGTGAAGGTCATAGGCTTCGACAATCAGGAAATCTCTTTGCTTTCATCTCCAACAATCACCACAATAGATAACCCATTTTACAGGGTTGGCTATTATGCCGCAAAAAATTTGATTAACCTGTTAAATGGAAAGGAAATAGAAATAAAAAAATTTCCTTCAAAGCTTATTTTAAGAGAATCTGCTTAAATGGAATAAACTTCTTTTATTCCTGTAAAAAATAGCTCAATTTGGTTCCCAAATTAAAATTAATCCAATCCCGGATTTTTCCGAAATTCTAATATATGAAATCTGACGAGTCGAAAAAATGTCAAAAAGTTTGAAAATACTATCCATAATTATTTGTGTGGTTTTTTGCAAAGTTTATTCATTTCAAAAATTTGAAAGTGCAGATAAGTTTGAACTTAAGGGTAAAAACTGGAAAATATTTAAGATTGAAGGTTTGAAATTAAAAAGGGATGAAAGTGGAAAATTTTACATTGGTCTTAAAGAAAATTTAGAGAGTAAAAATAGCGACTTATTAATTGATTTTGAAAACTTTTCTTTACACCCTGAAAATTATAGAGTTTTATATAGTTCTTTTGTGCTGAATAAAATTGAAAAGTTTAGCGGTGTATCGTCTGGAAAATTTGCTTTCAGGGATAGTTGTATAAAATTATTGCCGCTTGAAACATCTATTTTTTATCCGGGCAATGAACTGGGAAGTTTTAGTATTGATTTCTGGCTTTATCCCTACAAGAATTACGATAAGCAGTATGTAATTTACTATGCTTGTGAAGACATAGATAGTGTTGAGCCTAAAAAATATGGTTTTTCGATTTCGGTGGAGAATGGAAAACTCTTTTATAGATTTGAAAACTTCTTTTACGATACATCAAAGATTCAATCGGTCGAAAAAGTAGAAATCTCAGAAGATCAGCCATTAAATTTATACAGATGGGAGCACCACGGAATTGCCTTCAGCAGTAAGGATGGCAAGCTTGCACTATACAGAAATGGGGTTGAAGAAAAAGTGTCCTGGATAACAAAAGAAAATTCAAAAGGGAAGGCTATATTTTACCCATACGTTCATAATAATCTTAGTTCTCCCATTATAATAGGCAAAAACTCCTTCTTTTCACTGGACAATTTAAGATTTACAAAAGAATTTTTCACAAATTATGAGATGTTCCCTTTAAATAGAAGAGAGGCATATTTAATTACCAAGGTCTTTAAAATCTCTGATAATTTTTTTTCTATAAAAGAAATAAAATTAAGCTCAAAGCTTGATGCGTATTCATTCATAAAGATAGGATACAGAATTTCCAGCGAGGTTTTTTCTCCTGATGATGAAAATATTCCCTGGATTTATGTAAACTTAGAAAATTTTAATCCTTTAGAAGATCTCAGCAGTGGAAAGTATATTCAGTTTAAGATAATAGTTTATCCTGAGGTTGCGAACGAGGATGTGAAAATTTATTCTCTTACTTTAAAATACAGTATTGATGAGGCTCCTTATACACCTTATATTGTGAAGACAATCGCGGGTGATGAGGAAGTAGAAATCCACTGGGTGCCTTCGCCCGAGGATGATATTGAAGGTTATGAAATATACTATGGTAATGAAAGTAAAAATTATATATGTAATGATGGAAAAGAAGGTAGTTCCCCAATTTTTGTAAAGAAAAAGACAGAAGGATTGGAATTGCATAAAGCAAAACTTTCTTTAAAAAATGAAAAGCCGTATTTTATTGCTATAAGAGCCGTTGACAAAAAGGGGCATAAAAGCAAATATTCAAAGGAAGTTTATGTAAGACCTTCCTCAATACATAATAAGAATGGTTATAGTATAAATAGATAAAACTTGCTGAAAAATCATTTGTGAATTCTTCTGGCAAAGTTTATCAATGTTTTACAGAATTATTTCTGTTCCGATTCCAGCTTCAGTAAGAAGTTCAAGTAAAACAGAATGTTCAATTCTTCCATCTATAATGTGTACCTTTTTAACTCCATTCTCTAGAGCTTTTATAGAGGCTTCTATCTTTGGTAACATTCCTTTTGTTATAATTCCTTTATTTTTCATTTCTTCAACTTGAGTTCTTGAAAGAGTTGGGATAAAGCTACTTTCATCATCAGGATTTTTATATATCCCCCTTACATCAGTAAGATATATTAACCTGTAAGCATTTGTCGCAATTGAAATCTCTGATGCAGCAACATCAGCGTTAATATTGTATGTTTTTCCATCCACTCCTATAGCTACAGGTGAAATTACAGGGATATAACCATCTTTTATTAGTGTAATCAAAAGGCCGGGGTTTACCTCCTTAATATCTCCAACAAGCCCAAAATCAATGTTTTTACCTGACTTATCAAGCTTTTTTTCTGCCACAATGAGGTTAGAATCTTTTCCTGATAGTCCGACAGCTCTGCTCCCATGTTGATTAATCATTGCAACTAATTCTTTATTTATGAGGCCACTTAACACCATTTCTGTGATATTTACAGTTTCTTCATCAGTATATCTATAACCTTCAATGAATACAGCTTTTTTGCCCATTTTTTCCATAAGAGAGGTAATGTGAGGACCTCCTCCGTGTACTATTATAAGGTTTATTCCTATATGCTTCAAAAGCACAAAATCTTCTATGGTCTTTGATTTTAAACCTTCATCGTCCATTGGACTTCCGCCGTACTTTACAACAACAGTTTTTCCGTAAAATTCTTTAATGTATGGTAAAGCCTCTATTATTGTCCTTGCCTTTTCTATAAACTTCTTCATAAAAACCTCAAATTTTCGTTTCAATTTTTAATACAGTACCCACAAGCTGACTCCCGTAAAAATCAAAGAAGTCCTTAATTGTATGAAGATGTTTTATATTGTGCTCAAGCTGAAGTTTTGTTATATATTTGTGGTACTTTTCGCTTAAGAAATCATTAATATATTTTAATGAAATCTTATTCTTTTTACAAAATTCTTCAATTTCTTTTAATATATTTTCGTCAAATATCAGAAAAGTATGTGGTTCAATTTCTATAATTAGATTTTTATATTTTTCTCTTATGTATGATGAGTAATGTGCACTTATCTGAACAATTTTATAATTTTTTAGTTCTTCAAAATTTACTTCCTCCAAAGCATTTTTTATACCAAGTTCAACATTTTCAGGAATTTTATGCATTGAATGGGCTTTCAAAAATTCAAGTATTTCCTCCTTTTTAATACCATAAGCAAGCGACTTTTTTAAAGAGTCTTTAGTGATTTTAAATATAGAAATTACCTGTATTGTCTTTGGTTCTGCAAGCAGGGCAATCCTAAAAAGGATATCTGGTCTGACATTTGGTTCAAGTATAACTTCATAATTTGAGTCAATTATAAATTTATTGTTACAAAAGTTGTAAGATAGATCTACATTATTCAGAATTGAAAGCATGGGTTCATTCATAACGAGAGAATCGTTGAGCGAGAGAGAGGAATTTTTCTTTGCAATATGAGCAATTTTATAATTCTCAAGCTGTTTTGTAAATAACATAAATTTTATTTCCTCATGCTTTAGCAACTGCAAAAAACTTATTTCTTCGCTTCTTGGGGTAAAGTACAGATTACTATTAAAGTAATAGAAAAACAATTCCTTAAGGTTGATAGCTTTTTGTTTTTTTGCAGAATAACGGGCAAGTATTTTAACAGTCAAAAATGTTGCTTTATGAAAACCAAATTGATCGAGAAACTCGTAAAGAAATATAATAAAAAATTGCTCATTAATTGAGAGACTTAAAATTGAGTCAAATAAAAATTTGTTTATTATCACACGGTTATTAAATTTCTGAAAGAAACCAAATTTTGTAAGTCTTTTTATTATCCTGTTAATTTGGTCTTTTTCGGCAAAATCTGAAAAGAAGTCAAGAAGTTTTTCAAGATCAATCTTATGAATTTCATTGTTTTCAGAGCTTCTGGGGGAATAATTTATTACATACGAAATAAGTCCAGCGATTAGCTGTAAATAATTATTCTCTAAAAGATTTTCGCTCTCTATGGTGTCATAATTTATATTAAAATCTTTCAACAGGGGTTGTAAACTTTTTAGAAATATGGGTGGACAGAAAAGATAATCATAGTAATTTAGCCTTTTATAATTAAATATAATAAATCTCGAAAGAAGAGAATTTATAGCCTCTTTTATATTTTGTTCAGAAAAATTAAATAATTTTGAGATTATTTTTACGAGATTGTCTATCTCATCATATACAAGCCAGCCAAAGGAGTTCTCCATCAATTCAAGAAGCAGTTTTTCTACTTTATTGAGAGAATTAAATATCTCTTTTGAATTTTGTGCAAACTTTTCTTCTATGGCAAAAAGCCTTTTTTTATTTTCATCAGTATCAAAGGAGATCTCTATTTCGGATTTAAAATAATATTCATATATTCTTTTTATCAAATTCGGTTCAGACTTACAGATCCAGTTTACAAAGTTTTCTTCATTTGATAAGAGAGAATTCTTTACTTCAAACATTGAAATTTCCTCTAAATAGTTGTTTCTGTTACGAGCTTTGCTGTTTCAGAATATATTTTACCCGCTACATTTTGTGCACCCAGTAATTTTGAAAAATCAGTAATTTCATAGTAATAACCCTGTTCAAGCAGAAATAGTTGTCTTTTTCTTGCAAACTCTTCTTCTATACTGTCTCTGGAAATTAAAGTATAAAACATAGCCTTTCCAGAATCTGGCCTTAATATTCTACCGAGTCGCTGAGCCTCTTCCTGCCTTGAACCAAAAATACCGGAGACCTGAATAGCCACATCGGCAAGTGGCAAATCTATCGAGAAGTTTCCAACCCTCGAAATGCATATGGCTCTAACTTTACCTGTCCTGAACCCCTCATAAATTTTATGACGTTCATTTGTGAGTGTTTCTCCAGTAATTAATGGTAAACCAAACAATTCTGAGATTTTTTTTAATTGAGAGAGAAAATGTCCGATTATTAGAATGTGGTTGTCTTTATGTTTTTCAAGCAGATAACTAACAACCTTGATTTTTTCTGGATTTTCAGAGGCAAGTCTGAATTTCACTCTCTGGCTTGCCAATAGATATCTTGAATAAAGCTCCGGGGAAAACGAAACTTTGATCTCATAGCAGAAAGCCTTTGCTATCCAGCCTTCTTTCTCAAGCATTTTCCACGGATACTCATATATTTTCGGACCTATGAGGGTAAAAACCTCACTTTCAAGATTATCCTCTCTCACAAGAGTGGCTGTAAGTCCCAAACGTCTTTTTGATTGTATTGCCGTTGTCATTCTGAAAATGGGAGCTGGAAGTATATGAACTTCATCATAAATTATTAGTCCCCAGTTTTTATGAGTAAAAATATTTATATTTCTTGAAAATTCCTCGTCTTTCTGCCTTTTATGAACAAGCATGTTGTAAGTAGTGATGGTAATAGGTTTAAGAGTTTTGGATTGAGAGGTGTATTCTCCAACCTCATTCTCTGTAAGTGTGGTTTTATCTAAAATCTCTCTTTTCCATTGCTTGACAGATTCATTACTGGTCGTAATTATCAATGTGTATTCTTTTATGTCAGCGATAATTCCTATGGCTATTATTGTTTTACCCGCTCCACAGGGCAGGATTATAACGCCACTACCTTCTCTCCACTTTGAAAAGGTATATACAGCCTCAGACTGATAGTATCTCAAAGTGAATTGTTTATTTTCCAGCGTTATCTTTCTTAATTCAAGATCTAATTTGCTTCCTGTATCAAAGCCTGCTATATCCTTAACTGGAATAAGATGCTTGACAAGTTCGGTTTTTACATTGCCTCTGTCGGAATCATTTATGAAATAACCTTCATTTTTTTCTTCGACTATGAATTTTTCAATTATTTTTGCTACTCTTTCTTTTAATTCTTCATCAAGAACTTTCAATACCAATCTTTCCTCACACTTTTCGAGCAGGACCTTACCATACATCGAGTAGTGTTTTGTAATATAATCGATTACATTTTTTGGAATATCATATTTTTTGTACTTTTCAAGTATATAGAGTATTTCATCAAGCGAAACACCATTTGCAGCAGAATTCCATAGAGAAATTGGAGTTATTCTGTAATAATGAACATGCTCTGGAGTCTTTATAAGTTCTGAAAAAAGAATAATTTTCTTCCTTACTTCTTCAAATTGGGGATGGTGGATATCCATAAGAATGGTTTTGTCAGGCTGGACAACCAGTACTTTATCCCTCTCTGGCATTGCTCCTCTCTTTAGAAAAAAAGATATATATTTTACTTCCTTTAAACTAAAATGTCAAATTTTCGAATTGAATTATACCCTGAATTAAGCGATTGTGTTGTAGATAATAGAGATAACCCCAAGATAGACAACCCCTTCAGTGCTTGCTTTCTTGGAATTATCTCTATCTCATATAAGTAAGAAATATCGCTCAATTTCAGGATTATACAATACAAAAACAAACTGAAGTCTAATTTTTATTTTTTTCAAAAAAAAGTTATAATAAAGTATTGAGGTATGAATCAAGGAGTAATTCTATAAGTAAAGTTGATGAAACTGGAAAGTTAAAAATTGGAGATGACTGGAATGCAATAACAATAATTGCACTCTCTCAAAATAACCCTGCTCCTGAAGAACCTGGCATCGCAAGAATAACAGCCACATTTCACAATGGAGATTTAGAAATGATGGCGGAATGTATAATTACAGTAACAAAAGAGCTTTTTGAAGAAATTGGAAAGATCAAATCTGGAGAAAGAAAGGGGTTACCGGGCTATACTTTTCGGCATGCACCCGGCGAATTATGGAGGAGCCATTACGAAAAAGATAGATTTATCATAATTATTAATACCGGACACGCTGATTTTATCTATGCCTCAAAAAACCCAATTCGTAAATTAAAGTATATTGCAAGATTATTTGCAAAAGAACTGGTTCTGGAAAACTTTCCTGGTGCAGGTAGGGAGGAAATTCTTGAAAGAATGATAGAGCTCCAGCTCTATATGGAAGAAAACCTTAAATAAAATTTTTTAAAAAGGAAAAATTATGAAAAAAATTAAAGTTTTTGTTGATGGTCAGTCTGGCACGACAGGTTTAAGGATAAACGAGCGGTTAAAAAAGAGGGAAGATATTGAATTAATGGAAATTTCAGAAGAAAAGAAGAAGGACCTAAAAGAGAAAAAGGATTTCTTAAATTTGGCTGATATTGTAATACTATGTCTACCGGACGATGCAGCTAAAGAATCAGTTTCTCTGATTTCCAATCCTTTTACAAAGGTTATTGATGCAAGCACTGCCCATAGAGTAAATCCGTCATGGACATACGGTCTTCCAGAATACGAAAAAAACCAGAGAGAAAAGATAAAAAATTCAAAAAGAGTCTGTGTCCCCGGTTGCCATGCAACAGGTTTTATCCTTTCTATTTACCCACTTATAAAAAATAATATTGTTCCGGCTAACTATCCAGTTAGTTCACATTCTATAACAGGTTATAGTGGTGGAGGTAAAAAATTAATTGAAAGATTTGAAAAAAATCAGGATAAAATTAGCTGGCACAGTTCAAGACACTATGCTTTAAATTTAACACACAAGCACCTGCCGGAAATGCAATATTACAGCAGGCTATTATACCCTCCACTTTTTACTCCGGTGGTGGGAAATTTTTTTAATGGCATGGCTGTGGGGATACCCCTCCACAAAAGACTTTTAAATAAGAAAGTTAATCTTGAAAATCTTTATGAAATTATTTCCGCCCACTATGAAAATGAAATTTTCGTGAAGGTTATAAAAGGTGATGAGAAAATTCTTGAAGATGGCTATTTTGATCCGACAGTCTGTAATGAAACAAATTTTTTAGAAATCTTTATTTTTGGTAATAATGAGCAATTTTTATTACTAACAAGACTTGACAATCTTGGCAAAGGTGCCTCAGGTGCAGCGATTCAAAATCTGAATATTATGTCTGGAATGGAAGAAGGAAAGGGCTTAACCTGACCCCGATCAAAGATCAATTTTTCATTATAAATATGTGTTTTGTAGGGATAA
>FWPU01008837.1_pt1 | contig 16311 bp, 13 predicted proteins | sample 2228361 | NCBI WGS metagenome assembly FWPU01 (sample SAMEA103939777, study PRJEB20133) | metagenome
GACCGTGACGGTCCCCCCGGCGGCGCCCCCGGGAGCGAGCGCGCCCCGGTCGAGCAGATGGGCGACCGCCTTGTCCACCTGCTCGTGCACGCCGCCCCCCAGCACGATGCCGGCCCGCTCGATCAGCTCGACCCGGGTCTCGCCGACCGTCGTGGGACTGGCGTCGGCACCCCACGGCCCGGGACCCAGCTCGGCGGCAGTCACCCGCCGGATGCGCGCCGGGTCGACCTGCGCCCACACCGAGCGGACTTTGATCTTGCACGGGTCGATGAGCCGCTCGGCAGTCGAGACCACCGCCGGCAGTGAGATCGTCGCCTCCTCCCAGATGTCATCGAGCTCCAGGCCGGCCTCGATCGCGACCGGGCGGCCCTCCTCCTCGACGACCCGGAGCCGCTTGACGCCGGTAGCGAACGGCCGGTCGAGCAGCTCGGCCAGCTGCGGGCCGACCTGACCGGTGTCGGCGTCAACCGAGTTGCGCCCGACCAGCACGAGATCGAACCGCCCGCCTTCGGCTTCGAGCAGCTCGACGGTGGCGGCGAGAGCCGTCGCCGTCGCGAGGGTGTCGGAGCCGGCGAAGGCCGGATCGCACACGTGCACACCCCGGACGGCCACCGGCCGCGCACCGTCGGGTCGTCCCGCACCGTCACCGTAGGCGATGGCCTCCCGCAGCACGTCGTCCGCGGAAGGGGGACCGAGGGTGCAGACCACGACCTCCCCACCGAAGGTGTCGACCAGGCTGACCGCCTGGGCGACGGCGCGGCGGCAGTAGGCGCTCATCTCGAGCGCCACACCCTCGCGGCGGAGACGCCCGTCGGGGCCGAGCTCCATCGACTCGAAGGCGGGGATCTGCTTGACGAGGGCGGCGATGCGCATGGGAGCCCCAACTATGACATCAGCGTCAGGTCTTGTCAGGATGGTATGGAAGGATTCCCATCATGTCCCGTGCTGCTCTCACCGGCCCGCTCACGATCTACGCCACCGCCCCGCTGCGGGGCCCGGGCCTCGACACGCTGCGCGCCCTCGGCACGGTGATCGAGGACCCGTGGATCGACGCGACGACGATGCGGCTCTACAACGAGACCGAGCTGGCCGAGCGGCTCGCCGACGCCGGTGCGGACGTGGTCATCTGCGAAGCCGACACCTGCCGCGGGCCCGTGCTGGAGCTGCCGCTGGTCGCGATCGCCTCGACCCGCGGTGACCCGACCAACGTCGATCTCGCCGGCGCCACCGCGAAGGGCATACCCGTGCTGCACGCGCCGGGTCGAAACGCCGACGGCGTCGCCGAGCTCACGATCGCGCTGCTGCTCGCAGTGACCCGGCGGATCATTCCCGCGGACCGCGACGTGCGAGCCGGCGACGTGTTCAAGGACGGCACGATCCCCTACCAGCGGTTCCGGGCGTGGGAGCTGGCGGGCCGCACGGTCGGCATCGTCGGGCTGGGCGCGGTGGGGCGCGCCGCCCGCTGGCGGTTCGAGGGACTCGGCATGACCGTGATCGCCGCCGACCCCTACAGCCAGGAGGCCACGCACGCCCTCGAGGAGCTGCTCGCGGCCGCCGACGTGGTGTCGATGCACGCCGCGCCCACACCCGAGACGCTCGGAATGATGGGAGCGCCGCAGTTCGCGGCGATGCGGCCCGGTGCGGTGTACCTCAACACGGCCCGCGCCGGGCTGCACGATCTCGACGCGCTGACCGCCGCGCTCGGGTCCGGTCACCTCGGCGGCGCCGGCCTGGACCACTTCAGCGGCGAGATGCTGCCGACCGACCATCCGCTGTGCGCGATGGACAACGTGGTGCTCACCCCCCACGTCGGCGGCGCGACCTACGACACCGAGGTCAACCACACCCGGCTGATCGCCGACGACCTGCAACGCCTGCGCGCCGGACAGACGCCGCGCCACTGCGCCAACCCGGAGGTGCTCGCATGAGCTCGAGCTCCAAGCCCCACGCCGACAAGACCGCGAAGGAGGTCAAGGCCGAAGTGCTCGCGGTCGCCCGGGCGGTGCACGCCGCCGGCCTGGTGGTGGGCACCGCGGGCAACGTCTCGGGCCGCATGCCCGGAGGCGGCACCGCCTGCCTCACGCCGTCGTCGACGCCGTACGAGACGATGACCGTCGACGACCTGGTCGTCGTCGACATCAACACGGGTGACAAGGTCGAGGGGGGCGGCAAACCCTCGACGGAGAAGGCGCTGCACCTCGCGTGCTACCGCCGCTACCCCGAGGTCAACGGCGTGATCCACTCGCACGCACCCTACGCCTCGATGTTCGCGCTGGTGCGTGAACCGATTCCCGCCGCCATCGAGGAGGTCGTCGTCTACATCGGCGGCGACATCCCGGTCTGCGACTACCGCCAGACCGGCTCCGACGAGCTGGGAGAAGAAGTGGCCGACCGGCTCGCTGACCGCAGCGCCGCGCTCATGGCCAACCACGGGCTGGTCTGCGTCGGCAAGTCACCGGAGGACGCGCTGCACGCGTCGCTGGTGGTCGAGCGGACCGCGCAGATCGTGTGGGGCGCCCGGACGCTCGGCACGATCGTCCCGATCCCGGAGACGGTGCAGGCCGACTTCGCCAACGTCTACACGTACGTGCGCGGACAGCTGTGGGGGACATGAACCCAACGCGCAAGCCCGAAAGGGCTCCCCCACGAAATCGCGAAACGGAGCCGAAGGGCCCTACTTGCGCTTCGAGACGGCTCATAGGTTGTCCGAGTGGTCGAAGCCATGGCCAACGGGGGTCCCGCCTCACGCCGGCCGCCTGCCGCGACCGGCGGCGGCTCGAAATCGGGTTCGGGGCCCGGCCCGGTCGTCGCCGCCCTGCTGGTAGTGACGGGCTCCTCGTATCAGTCGGAGCGATCGTCGTCACCCTGCGCGAGGGCCAGTCCACAACGACGGCCGCAGCAGGGGGCGAGATCTTCCTCGAGGGCGCGGCCAGCCCGGGGACGAACCCGTTCACCGAACCCATCGATCCCGGACCGGTCGCCGAGGCGGTCACCGTGGCGACGTCTGCGGCGACCGGGACCATCGCAGGACCGACGCCACCATCGGTGCCTCAAGTCGCTCAACCCACCAGCGGCGTGGCGCCACCGCCTGGCTCGCCGCCCTATGGAGGCAGCGGTGACGACTCGGTGTGCGATCGCGAGAAGCTCATTTCCTTCCTCGCCGCGAACCGCGATCGGGCCGCGGCGTGGGCCTCGGTGCTCACAGTGCCGGTCGAGGACATCCCAACCTACGTGCGCGGGCTGACCCCGACGATCCTGCTCTACGACACCCGAGTGACGAACCACGGGTTCGCCAACGGCCGGGCGACGCCGATCCAATCGTTGCTCCAGGCCGGCACGGCGGTGCTCGTCGACTCGAAAGGCAACCCGGTGGTGCGCTGCCGCTGCGGCAACCCACTGCTGGCGCCCCGGGCGGTGGCGAAGCCGGTGGTGCGGGGCGATCCGTGGCTGGGCTATTCCCCCAAGGCCGTCGTGGCGATCAACAACGGTGCGACGGTGACGGTCGTCATCAACGTCGCCGGTCCACCACAACCCGGACCGACGCCACACACACCCAGTGCGCCGACGACGACCAGCGCCACGTCCGAGCCCGGCCAGTCGACTAGCTCGACAGAAGGCGGAACGGGCGCGACCGTCGCGCTGTCGGAGTACGAGGGCTTGCTCGCCCTGCTCGCAGCGTGCACCGGCACGGTTCAAGTGCTCGACGCACGGATCGAGCCCGACACCCCCGGCGTCATCACGGTTCGAGCCAGGGTCGATGGCGTCGAGATGATCCTGACCTACGAGCCGTCTACCGGGACTGTTGGAGAAGGCGATCGCGCCTCCGCGCAGCTCATCGCCCGATGCGGGATCTCATGACGAGGAGCAGACCATGACCAGACGGCTCATCCATGGGATTGCCGCAATGGTGGTGCTGGCGGCCGCCGTCGCCGACACCAACATTTCACCGGCGGGCGCCCAGGTGAGCGGCGGGTGTTCGGCGTCGATCAACACCATCGACTTCGGCGCCGCCCGCAGCGCCCGCACGGCGATCTCGGTCGGCGAGACGGAGACCGTCACCGTGGCGGGCAACGCGCCCGGTCCGATCACCGGATACAAGGTCTTCATGGCGTTCGGCCCGGTGCGGTTCCCGGTAGCCGAAGGCACAGTGACCGACAACACGACCTCGTACGCGACCGACGTCAACGTCAAGGACTACGCAAGATATGGCGTCGGCATCTATCGGGTCGAGGGCGAGACGACCGGCACCTCCTGCACCGGTTGGGGCTACGTCAAGGTCACCGGCCGCTTTCCGCTGGCCACGCTGGCCGGAGCGCTCGGCGGGCTGTTCACCCTCGGCGGGCTGCTCGGCCTGATCTTCTCGTTCCCGGGGCGGCCGAAAGGAGCCACATGATGAAGGGCCACCGCATGCGCGGCGGGTTCTCCGGGTTCTGCTTCGGGCTCGGCGTCGCGATCCTGCTGCAACAGCTCGGCGTCGTACCGCTCGCGACAGCGATCCTCGTGGCGCTACCGCTCGGCATGGCGCTGCTCGGCGTCGGCGTCGGCTGGCCGCGGGGCGCCAAGCCGGCAGCCACCGCGGGTTGAGCCGCATCCCCGGAAGCCACCGGCTCAGCCCGCGGCGGACTGGTCAGCGAGGGCGACCAGCAGGATCAGCCCGGTCACCACGACCACCGACGAGATGACCCGGTGCCGCCCCAGGCGCTCGTGGAGCAGGAGCCAGCCGGCCAGCGCCCCCATCACGACCGAGGATTCCCGCAGCATCGTCACGTACCCGACCGGGGCCGAACGCACCGCGACGAGCACGAGGGTGTAGGCAGCCACGAGGAACGTGCCGGCCAGCAGGTAGCGCTTCCACATGGACCGGACCGTCGAACCGAAGTCGCCGGCTCGGCCGCGGGCGACGTTGCCTAGGGAGATGGCGGCGGCGGTGAAGGGCATGAGCGCGAAGCCGTACTGCACCGCGTCGATCTCGTCGGCGCCGAGCCGCGCCCCGGCCGAGTCGACCAGCGTGTAGGCGGCGATGGTGGCGGCCGTGGCCGCGGCCCACCCGACCGACGCGCCGGAGGTCCCCGGGCGGATCAGCGACAGCAGGCCGCCGGTGACGACGGCGATCGCCAGCCACTGCCACCCGCCGAGCACGTCGCCGAGCAGCAGCACCCCGCCCAGCGCCGCGAGCAGCGCACCCCCGCCCCGCGCCAGTGGATAGGCCAGAGAGAAGTCACCGTGGTGGTAGGCCTGCACCAGGGCCGTCACGTAGACGAAGTGGATGGCGCCGGACGCGGCGAGATACGGGTACGCCGCCGGATCGGGCCAGCCGATCACGAACAGGACCGGCACCACCAGCACCGCGGCGAACAGGAACTGGCCCCAGGCGGCCAGGTCGCGTTCACCGCTCGTCTTGACGAGCAGGTTCCACGTCGCGTGCAGCGCAGCCGACGAGAGGGCGAGGACCGTGGCCACGAGCACGCGACACCGTCGCGTAGCGGATGGGCGGGCCGCAACCGCAGTCATCTGGCCAGGGCGTCGAGCGGGCCGGGCGGAGCTGCAGGGTCTCCTCGCCCCGAACGGGCCGGTCGGGCCGGCGTTCGGCCGCCGACCGGCAGTGTACACTTTCCTGACACGAGCGTCAGGTTGGGAGAAGCTCCAGCCCAGCCCGAGCAGGGGGTGAGCCATGAACGTCGATCTGGTGGAGCTCGCACGGAGCCGGGAGCGCCTTGCCGCCAACCCCACGGTCGACCCGGTCACCGCGGAGGTGATCCGCGGCTACATGGAGACGGTGTGCTTCGAGATGGCGACCTACGTGTCGCGCACCGCCACCACACCGATCCTCAACCAGAGCAACGAACGCAACGCCACGATCGGGGCCGCCTCGCCGCGCTCAGCGTCGGCATCCCCCAGTTCATGCTCACCTCCACCCTGCCCGTGCGCTTCGCCCTCGACTTCCTCGGCTCAGACGAGTTCCACGAGGGTGACGTCCTCGCGGCCAACGACCCCTACCACGGCGGTGGCCACCTGCCCGACTACAACGTCTTCGCTCCCGTCTTCGCGGAGGATCCCGCCACCGGCACCCGGCGCATGGTGCTCATCGCGTCGATCCAGTGCCACCACGGCGACACCGGCGGCGCCGTGCCCGGCGGCTACAACGTCACCGCCACCGACGTGTGGGGCGAAGGGGTGCGCTGGCCGGTCATCAAGGTCGTCGACCGAGGGGTCGAGCGGCGCGACGTGCTGTACGCGATGGCGGCCAACAACCGGATCCCCGACCACCTCGGTGACCTGCGCGCCCAGATCGGCGCGGCGCAGCTGGCGGTACGCCGGCTCGGCGAGCTGCTCGACCGGTGGGGAGCAGCCACCGTCGAGGAGTCCGTCGACTACATGATCGACTACGCGGCCCGGCGCTTCCGGGAGGAGGTGCGCGCCTGGCCGGACGGCGAGTACGAGGCGGACTGCTGGGTCGACCACGACCCGCTCGGCAACCCCGACATCCACCTGCACTGCAAGGTCACCGTCGCCGGAGAGTCGCTCACAGTCGACTTCACCGGCACCGACAGCCGTCCCGAGCTCCAGGCGTGGTCGACGTTCGGCAACACGAGGGGCTACACCGTCGGCCAGATCGCCGCCATGATGGATCCCGAGATCCCCAAGAACGAAGGGTTCTTCGAGTCGATCACGCTCGTCGTCCCCGAGGGGTGCGTGCTCAACCCCGCCCCCGGCAAGCCGGTGAGCGCGGGCACCCACCATCCCGGCGCCGAGGTCGGCGAGGTCATCGCGCTGGCCCTCCAGCACGTGCTGCCGGACAAGGCGGTGCCCCAGGTGTACAAGACCGGCATCCCCACCATCATCGTGGGAGTCGACCCGCGCACGGGCGCGACGGTCACCGACCATTCCGCCGAGGTGTACGCCGGCTGGTGCAACGCGGCCAAGGGCATGGACGCCTGGGGCTGCCAGGCCGCGGCGTTCGGCAACCTGTGGAAGGCGACCGCCGAGATCAACGAGAGCCTGTATCCGCACATCCAGTGGAGCCGCGACTACCGCACCGACTCCGGGGGGCCGGGCCAGTGGCGGGGACTGTGCGGCAGCCACTACGTGAAGGAGGTCCGGGTCGACGCGAAGGTCTACACGTACGTCGTCGGGATGAAGTACCCGATGCCCGGCATCGCCGGCGGCAAACCGGGCGCGCCCAACCGGCTCACCATCCGCTGGGGTTCCGACGATCCCTACGTCGTCGAGCACACCGCCAACTGGGTCCCGATCGCCGCGGGGCAAAAGATCAACTACGACTACGGCGGCGGCGGCGGTTGGGGTGATCCGCTCGACCGCGACCCGCAGGCCGTGCTCGACGACGTGCTCGACGAGTACGTGTCGGTGGAGGGCGCCGAACGGGACTACGGCGTGGTGCTCACCGGATCGCTCGAGGACCTGACCCTGGCCGTGGACCTCCAGGCCACCGAGAAGCTGCGGGCGCAACAGCGCTCGGCGGCGGCGTGAGCAGGCCGGCGCCGGTGACCGTGGGGTTCCGGGTCGGCTGCGACGTCGGCGGCACCTTCACCGACCTGGTGTGCGTCACGCCCGCCGGCGAGGTGGTCATGGACAAGACGCCGACCACGCTGGACGACCAGTCGACCGGCGTCATGAACGGGCTGGCCCAGCTGGCGGCGCGCCTCGGCCTGTCCCTCGAAGAGCTCTGCGGGCAGCTCGAGGTGCTCGTGCACGGCACCACCACCGCCGACAACACGATGATCGAGATGAACGGCGCGCCCGTCGGGCTGCTGGTGACCGAAGGGCACCGCGACGAGATCGAGATGCGCCGGGTCCACAAGGAGCAGATCTGGGACCCCGCCTACCCGGCGCCACCGCCGATCGCCCGCCGCCGGGCCCGCATCCCGATCCCCGAGCGGGTCGCGCACGACGGCGAGGTGCTACTCCCCCTGGACGAGGACGCGGTACGGGCCGGAGTCCGGCGGCTCAAGGCGCTCGGCTGCACCTCCATCGCGGTCATGTACCTGTTCTCGTTCGTCAACCCCGCCCATGAGCTGCGGACCCGCGAGCTGATCCTCGAGGAGCTCCCAGAGGTCGACCACATCTCGCTCTCCCACGAGGTGATGGCGAAAGGGCCGGAGTTCGAACGGGTGTCGACCACGCTGGTCAACGCGTACGTCGCCCCGAAGATCGCCCGCTACATCGGCAACCTGCAGCGCAAGCTCCGCGGTGCGGGCTACCGGGGCCCGTTGCTGGTCATGCAGTCGACCGGGGGGGTGATGCCACCCGAGTACGTCGCCCGCCGAGCGGTGTCGATCCTGGCATCGGGGCCGACCGGCGGGGTCATGGGCGCCACCGTCGCCGCCCGGGCTGCCGGGATCGACGACTTCGTGTCGGTCGACATGGGCGGCACGTCCTACGACCTGTGCCTGGTACGGGGCGGCAAACCCGAGATCAAGACCGACTGGAACTGGCGGTACCGCTACTACATCGGGACGCCGATGGTGGACGTCCAGTCGGTCGGCGCCGGCGGCGGGTCGATCGCCCGGGTGCGCCAGGGGGCGCTCCTGGTAGGCCCCGAGTCCGCCGGTTCGACCCCGGGACCCGCGTGCTACGGCCGGGGCGGCACGCGCCCGACGGTCACCGACGCCGACGTGGTGCTCGGCTACCTGCCAGCCGGCGGGTTCGCGGCGGGACGGATGCGCCTCGACGTCGACGCTGCCCGGGCCGCGATCGAACGGGACGTCGGGGAACCGCTCGGCCTCGACGTGGTCTCCGCCGCGTGGGGCATCGAGCGCATCGTCAACGCCAACATGGCCAACGCGACCCGCAAGGTGCTCGCGGGCTTCGGCGCCGACCCGCGCGAGCTGGCGATGATCGCCTTCGGCGGCAACGGTGCCGTGCACGCCTGGGCGATCGCAGCCGAGCTGGGCATCAACCGGGTGCTCATTCCCAAGACCGCGCCCGCGTTCTCCGCGCTGGGTGTGCTCGTCGCCGACTACGTGGTCGACCTCATCCGCTCCTGGGTGGTTCCCCTGTCGCAGGTCGACATGGACCGCCTGCGGACCCTCATGCACGAGATCGACGACGAGGCGACCAGGGAGCTCGCGCCGACCGGGCTCGACGACGAGGCGCACCGCGAGCTGTTCGTCCAGATGTCCTACCAGGGGCAGAACTTCGACATGAGCGTGCCGGTGCCCGAAGGGACCTCCCTCACCGAGGCCGGGCTGCTCGACCTGGCCGACCGCTTCCACGAACTTCACGAGCGCGACCGGGGCTTCGCCTTCCGCAACCAGCAGCCGATCGTGCGGGGCGTCCGCATCGTGGCGAGAGGGGTCACCCCGAAGCCTGACCATCTCGGAGAGGCGGGTACGGTGACCGACGTCGCGCAGGCGCGGATCGGCAGCCGGCCCGTCTACTTCGGAGCGGAGTTCGTCGACACGCCGATCGTCGACGGCGCTCGCCTCGGCCCCGGCGCCACCGTGGCCGGTCCCGCGCTGATCGAGGAAGCGTTCACGGTGGTGGTCGTACCGCCCGGCTCCACCTGCACCCTCGGCTCCCACCTCAGCTACGAGCTGGTCCAGGGGACCTGAGTGCGGTGCTCCGCTCAGCATCGGTCGTGGAGCCGATCGAGCCGTTACCGTCTTGATCGTGAAGCACCGAGGCCGCGAGTGGTCCGAAACCGCTGAACGCCACTTTGGCTTCCTCGCTGACCACGGCTTCGGCCCGCCTGAGCTTGGCGTTTGCGACCGCTGGGCGACGTCGGTCGCCTATCGGAGCGAAGTCGCCGGCCTCACCGTGTCGCTCAGCTACGAGTACCTGCGCTCCGAGGTGCACCTGATCCGCTTGGTCGACGGAGATTTTCCGCCCTATCCGATCTGGATCGGCTCCGATCCGGTCAACTGGGTGCTCCTCGACACGGTCCTTGAAGCCCGTGATCCCGACCGGGCGCAGCAGGCGGCCGCCCTGTCCGGGGTCGACGAAGATTCCGTCGACCAGCAGCTGGCGTTCTGGGCTGACGCGCTCCAAGCGGCGGCTCCGGACTTCCTCCGTGGCAGCCTCGCGGTGATCGAGGACGCCGAAAAGATCCTGAGATCCCGGGCTCGGAGGCATCCCCAGGAGCTCATCGCCTGGTTGCCGGATGACGCTCCGCCGACTGTCGAGCTCCAGGCACGTGAGAATCTCGCCTCTGCGGTGGACTCAGCGATCAACGCGCAGGTGCGCCGTTATCGCCGGCGCGGCTGGCGACGCCACGCGACGAGCTGAACTGACGACGCACCACCGGTTCCCACCACCTTGGGAGCCTGCTGCGCGCCGACTCCTCGTGTTCGTGACCTCCTCGGGCCGCCTGCGCACGTTGGCCTATTGGTTTGGCATCGACAGGCCCGACGATGCTCGACGGACCACCCGCACGACGTGCATGTAGTTGCCACTGCCGGTGTGGGAGACCTGGGCGAAGATCTCCTTCTGGGACGCCGGGATCTTCATGCTCGTGGCGGAAGTGGTGTCGACGACCCAGTCCCCAGTCGAGCCGACGTTGGTCCACTCGGTCCCACCCTGGCCTCCTTGAGCCTGAGGATTGCCGTTGCGGTTGACCCAGGCGATGTCGGGGTGACCTCGGGCCAGCGTGGCGCACTGATAGCCGGTGAAGCACCACCACCCCAAGGTCGCTCCCTGGTGCGGCGTCCCCAACGTGACGACGTCTTCGACGGCGATCGGGCGGGCGAAACCAGCTTCGCCACTCGACGAGCCGTACACCGCGGCCCGGGTGATCAGCCCACCCATCGAGTAGCCCACGACATCGACGGTCGAACCTTTGGAAGTCCAGACCTGCTCGATGTAGTTCGAGAACGCCTTGCCGATCTCTTTCCACGAGTCACTGTCGCCGTAGGTGCCGTAGTCGTGGAGGTTCACGTCGCAGTTGACGTCGTTGGTGTAGTAGCCGACCTTGATCATCGGTCCGGTGAAACCCCAACTCTTCAACCATTTGATCATCTGGTCGAACGCGTCGCCACAATCGGTCGAGTCCGACTCAACGTTGATGCCGTGCACGAACAGCGTCGGGCGATCTTTGACCGGCAGCCCGAGCAGCCGATCCCTGGCCGCCTGGTAGCCCCCGGTGATCGTCTTGCTGGGGATCGTCGTGGAAGGCGCAGTCGTCGTCGAGGTGGACGAGGTGCTGGGCCGCTGGCGCGGCGGGGGGAGCACGATCGGGTCCGACGATGAGGTGGTCCCACCGGGATAAGTGAGCGGTCCTGTCGGCGACCCACCCCGCTGCAACAGCAGCCGGAACTGGAGGTTGAACCCGGTGATCTGGCGCCGCGACGGTGGGCCGGTCACCGGCCCACCGGTGATCTCCTCGGGCCAGGGGTCGGTGACACGGATGGGAGGAAGGGTCGTCGAAGTCGCTGGGACCGTGCTCGCCGTCGTCGTCGGTGGTGGTGACGGTGGTGGTGACGGTGGTGGAGGCGGCCCCTGCTTGACCGGAGTCAAGTATCGGTGCACCGCGTACTGGGTTCCGTTGCGCCAGGTAACCCCGACGCCGATCAGGGTGTGGTCGGGCTTGATCATGAGCTCGAGGTGCGGCGGATCATTGACGAGGCCGTTGATGATGTGGTCAGTGCTCGGGCCGTACGCGACGCTCTCATCGATGGTCTCGTACGGGATCGACACGCCAGCCCCGGGGTTCGGGTCATGACTGATCCGGCCGGCGGCGGCCATCGACTCCGACCAACGCTGCGCGCCGGCTTGCAGCGACGAGTCGAGGGCCAGCGGGCGCAGCCCGCGGCTGGCTCGGACCTGGTTGACCCGGGCGACATGCTCGTTGACCTCTGCCTGCAGGATCGACATCTCCGGCCCAGCCACGGCGAGCGCGGCGCGGCTGGTAGGAGCAACGATCGCTCCGGCGCAGCACCACACCGCTGCAATGATCGAGAACCTTCGCATCGCCCACCTCCTTCGTGGCTCGCGATCCATCTGCCAGCCCTCCTCGCCGCCCATCGCACCAACGTCGGTCACGCCGCGACCCTCACCTGGTCGAGAGGGACCGAGCCATCCAACCGTGGTGTCCACCCCTCGAGGCGTGACGAGACCTGCTGGGCAAGCTGGAGCTGCGCCAACGGCAGGACCAGCGCCTGCGCCACCAGCTGGCGCTCGAGTTGCCGGTACCGGTGGCGCCGCTGCGCGCCGTCGGGCTCGGCACGGATCGCGGCGAGCTCCGCTCCCACCGCCGGGTCGACCATAGCCGCCACCGAACCGTCGGTCTCGAGGAAGGCCGCCAGGTACTCGTCCTGGGTCGGGGTCAGGCCGATCGCACCCGCCAGCCGCATGCTGCCCACTTGGTCGACCGTGTCGAAGTACTCATCGAGACTCCAGGCCTGGACCCGGACAGGCACACCTCGATCACCAAAGGCGCGCACGATCTCGTCGGCGAGCGCCCGCTGGGTGGGATCGTCCAGGACCGTGACCTCGACCTCGGGCACACCACCGGGGAACCGCTCCCCGAGCGCTACGAGAGACCCGCCCGGATCGGGCTCGCACAACCGCCCGCACGCATCCCGATCAGCGCCAGGCACACCGGCGGGCACAAGGCTGCGCAACTCCACACTGCCGGGAAGTGCAGCGTCGCGGAGCCGAGCCGCGTCGATCAAGCGAGCCAGGGCAGTTCGAACGACATGATCCTGGAACGGCGCAGTGACCGGCAGCGCGACCCACACCGTCGTTCCGCTCGGGACCACAACGCGGCGGCCCCCGTCAGCGGGTTCGTCCCCGAGCGCGGCCGCAGGGATCGGTGACCAGTCCAGCTCGCCGCGCCCGAACGCCTCGTAGGCCGAACCCCAGTCATCGAACACCGTGAACTCGATCGCGGTGGGACCGGAGTCGATCCCGGAGCGCCGAGCCAGGCGCATGCTCCGGCCATCACCGGCTTCATCCTCGACGGTGTACGCGCCGCTCGTCGCCCGCTCCCAGACGAACAGGCCCTCCTCGACCACGTGGGCGGGGAGCACGCCCAGCAACGGGGAGGCGAGGAGAGCGGGAAGGTCGGGGTACGGGTGACGCAGCGCCACTTCGAACGTCCGGTCGTCGATGACCCGAAGACCGCCCAGCTCCGGCGCATCCCCGCTCACGAACGCGTCGTAGCCTTGCACGATTGAAAGCCTGGTTCCGCCCAGCGATCGGGCTCCCGGCCGAGCGAGGTGCTCCCAGCTGGCCTTCACGTCGCCAGCTCGAATCGGCGTCCCATCGGAGAACGTTCGCTCTGCCAACTCAATGACCCAGGTGGTGGCATCTGCTTTCGGCTGAAGCGACGACGCCAGGTCCGGTTCGGGACCGGCCTCCATCACCCACGACCCGTCCCGCTCGACGAGACCGGCCCGGTAGGTCGTGATGCCGTCGTAGAGCGCATCGAGGGCGATCATCGCGGCCGGATCGGATGCCACAACCGAGCGTGGTTCGCGGACGAACTCACCAACCAGTGGCAAGCGCAGGACGCCTGGCGGGCCCACCGCGGCCTGGCCTGGTCGCGGTGATTCGCCCGCGCCGCGGTCGCTCGAGCCGGTACACCCCGCACTGAGACCGGCAACAACGGCGAAGATCACCAGCGCGCGCTGCATCTGACGCCCGAGCAGCGACCGCCCGGGACCCCTCAACTTGCCCCGACCCACATCTCAATACTAGATTATTTAGTTTTTCGCGTCACTAGCTCGAACGACCCACGCACCGCGAGACGAGGCTGGTTCTCGTTTTTCTGCCCCCATCCGTCGCGGGGTCTGCGCGCTTGGAACGGCCCGACCAGCTCCGGCATCGGGTGTTGGCGCGGGGCTCGCGAAGGCAAAGCCGGTCGCATTCGCGAGCGCTTGCCTCCGCGATCGAATTTCCGACATCTCCTGCCTCAATGTTTGCGTCCCGGCACGCCCGTTCAACGGCGGGTGTAGGTTCCGGACAGATGGGCGTCTGGCTGGCCGACGACCAACGGCGGGTCGTAGAGGCGGCGTGCGAGCGCCTCATCCCCGCCGATCCGGCACTCGGCGCGCCCGGTGCGCGCGCCGCCGGGGTCGTGGACTACATCGACGGCCTGCTCGGTGCGTTCACGTTCGACCCGCCCCGAATCTGGGCCGGCGGACCGTTCTCCGGCCGCCGAGGCGGCGACGCATCGTTCGACCGTTGGATCCCGCTGCCCCCAGCCGAGGAGCTCGCCTGGCGCACCCGCATCGAAGGATCCAAGGGCATCCCCGAGCGCGAGTTCAACGGACCGGTGGCCGGCCTGCAGGAGCGCTACCGCGCCGAGCTCCCCGCGCTCGGAACGGACTTCGCCGACCTCGACCCCGCCGAGCAGGACGCCCGCCTCGCCGCCAACCCGCAGTTCCGTGCCCTGCTCTACGAGCACGCCTGCGAGGCGATGTACGGCGATCCCGTCTACGGCGGCAACCGGGACGGCGTCGGCTGGGCCTTCATCGGCTTCGCCGGCGACGCGCAGCCCCGCGGCTACTCCGACGCCGAGGTGCGGGAGGAGCAGCCGTGACCCACGACGCCCGGGTGCTCATCGTCGGGTCGGGACCGGGCGGCGCGACCTTCGCCGACGTGGTCACCCGGGCCGGTTGGGACTGCATCGTCCTCGAGAAGGGCCGTAACCACCTCATCGACGACACCTGGCCCCACGAGCTGCGCCACGACTTCTCCAACGACGAGCTGAAGTTCGTTCACCGGCACTTCCTCGGACCCGACCCGTTCCTCGAACCCCGCACCTTCCGACGCTCACCCGCCGACGGTGACCGGCTCTTTGCCGGCGAGGTGAACAACCTGCCCAGCACGGTTGGGGGTGGTGGTGTGCACGCCGACGGCAAGCTGCCCCGGTTCCGCGAGGACGACTTCCATCTGCGTTCCACCTACGGCCCGATCGACGGCGCGGCGGTCGAGGACTGGCCCCTCTCCTACGCCGATCTCGAGCCCTACTACTGCGAGGTGGAACAGGCGATCGGCGTCGCGGGTGACCACCTCGCCAACCCGTTCGCGTCCTGGCGTAGCGCGCCCTACCCCATGCCGCCCGGCCCCGACATGTTCGGTGCGACCCTCACCGTCACCGCCGCGCAACGCCTCGGCCTGCATCCCTATCCCGCCCCCACCGGCGCCAACTCGCTGCCCTACGGCGGGCGGCCCGCGTGCAACAACTGCGGGTTCTGCGGCATGTACGGCTGCCCCATCCACGCCAAGGGCGATCCCGTGGCGATGCTGCAGCGGGCGCTGCGCACCGGGCGCTGCCAGCTGCGGGCCCAGACCTACGTGACCGAGCTGCTGGTCGACGCCACCGGGCGGCGGGTCCGGGGCGTGCGGGTGCTCGACACCCGTGACCGGTCGACCTTCGAGCTGCACGCCGAGTACGTCGTGCTGGCCTGCGGCGCGTGGACCGCGCTCACGACTGGCATCCTATTCTTCGCCATCAAGAAGACGATTGGCCTGCGCGTGAGCGCCGAAGAGGAGATCCAGGGCCTGGACGCGATGGAGCACGGCGCGGTCGCCTATCCGCAGGACGTGGACTTCACGCCCGGCGCGCCCAGCCCGGCCGCCAGCATCTATCGCCCCGGAACAGCTCCGGCGACTACCGGCAAGTAGAGACGCTACCTCACCCCTCTTTTGCGGAAGCAGGCAGACATCAGGACGCGCGGCCATGCGCGTCCTGATGCGTTTTCGAGGCAGGTAAGACGTGGTCCAGCCTAGCACTTCCGTCCCCGCCTTCGGCCAGGACGTCGGTCTTCGGGGGATGATTCGATGAGATTTTCAGATCAGATGAGCTCTTGCACAAAATTCAACTGGCGCGCTCCCGGTGTGCGGCCAGGTGTTCTCGCACGCACGCCACGAGCTGCTCACCGTGCAACGTGAGCCAGGCGTCCACGCGCACCATCGAATCCACCCAGCTCGCCACGTCCACATAGGGGCTGAGGTTGGCCAGGAACCGACCCACCAGGTGCATCAACACGTTGGCATTGCGCAGCAACACCATCGCCGGCAGCAGTGCGATCTCTTCGTCGCCGAAGCGGCCAGCTCGCCCGTAGCCGCGCGCCAGCGCTGCGACGCGATCCCACTCCCGGCCGCTGCCCATCACGTCCCAACACCAGGTGTCCACCGCAATGGCAAAATCCATTCCCCGGGGATTGAGCGCGCAGTTCTCGAAATCCAGCACCGCCGTGACGCGCGGTCCTTCCATCAGGAGATTGCCGGTGATGAAGTCGCCGTGGATGAGCTGCTGTGGCAAAACACGCATACGCCCTTCATGCACACGAATGCGCTCGAGGATGGCATTCACCCGCGCCACATCCAACCGCGAGGCCAGCGAAC
>FWPU01008958.1_pt1 | contig 16306 bp, 17 predicted proteins | sample 2228361 | NCBI WGS metagenome assembly FWPU01 (sample SAMEA103939777, study PRJEB20133) | metagenome
GGCTATAGAGATGTTGAGTTCAACCTTGAAATCCATCTCGGTCATTTGCCTCTCCTTGCTTAGGTGGTCAAAATATCATATGATTGGCATTAAATACGAACAACAGGTTTCTCCACGCAAAGGATAGAACCTTACTAGTTACCACCTTGCTATTTCAACACTGGAGTCAATAATATGCAAGCCTATGAATGTGTTTCATTTCCAGCGGAACAGGGTGTTATCCAAATTGCCAAAAGGGCCTGTGAACAATTGTTCATTGCTGTTCCGTTTATCGGCAATTATGGTGTTGAGGTGCTTATAAAATACACACCTGCCAGTCAATTGATGTTATTGACGAGCTTGGAAATAGGCAACATTGCAAATTCGAGCCTGGATGTTGTTGCCCTTTTGAAGCTGTGGGATAAATTTGAGGTTAAGCTTTCCACCCTGGAGAAACTTCATGCCAAAGTTTATATTGCGGATGAAAAGATTGCGTTGATCACCTCGGCAAACCTTACCCATGGAGGGCTCAAAGAGAATTACGAATATGGGATTCTCTTGCGAGAAGAGATGGTCGTCTCCGACATTCTGCGAGATATGAGTACCTACTTTAACCTTGGAAATATCATTGAGAAAGAAACACTGGAGGATATCAAAGCCGAAATAGAGGAAATCCAGAACCTACAATCCGAACTACAAAGAGGGATGGAATCCTCAGCCTTGCGAAAAGCTATTTTGGAAAGAGAAAATGTCATCAATGAAAAAATGTTATTCAATCGCGTGAAGGGTAGAACGATCAATTCGATCTTCGCTGAGACAATTGAGTATTTACTAGAGAGAAGAGGTCCCCTTTCTACCCAAGAATTACATCCTCTCATTCAAAACATTCACCCGGATATATGTGACGATCAAATCGATCGCGTGATCAACGGACAGCACTTCGGCAAAATGTGGAAACATCTAGTAAGAAACGCGCAACAGTACCTCAAGAGAAAAGGGGTCATTGACCTCAAAGATGGAAAATGGTATCTGCAAGATTCAATTAAGTAATTCTTTAGCCGAGCCATATTAACTCCATTAGGCGATTCAACTCCTCCGCCCGAAAGCGTGACTGTGAGAGCCTTTCATCCCAGCAGGTGAACCACTAGAATTCGGATGCCGATTAGGTTGAGCACCACTCCACCCAGGACCTCCATGCGTTTGCCGAAGCGTTCGCTCAGGCGTGTGCCGGCGCGCAACCCCACCAACGATAGCCCCAAGGAGACGAAGCCGATCATCAGACAAGAGGTCAAGATATCCGCAGCAATCATTGCCAGGCTCAACCCCACCGCCATCGCATCAATGCTGGTAGCGACGGAGAGCATCACCAGGGAGGCACCCCGCGAAGGATCATTCCGCTGTACATCCGTTTCCGCCCGAAGCCCAGAGAGAATCATGCGAACCCCGACAAAAGCCAGGAAGAGAAAGGCAATCCAGTGGTCAAGCCCGGCGATCCATTGGACAATGCTCGAGCCAGCCAGCCAACCCAAGTAGGTCATCACCCCTTGAAATAACCCCATGTGGAAGGAGAGGCGAAAGATCGGTCGGGGAGCATTCGCTTGACCACTCGTGCCAATTCCTAGCGACACGGCGAAACAGTCCATGGCAAGGCTAACTGCAATCAAAAAAAGCGTGACCAAATCCACGTGTTTTTCCTACGGAAGTTTATCACCCCGACCTCAAAAACGAGGCTATTGTAGCACAACATAGACCATCCCATATAGGTGTGGGATGAAAAAACTGCTGGAAGGTTCCAGCAGGGTCGTAGGTGGGCCCGGCAGGATTCGAACCTGCGACCAAACGGTTATGAGCCGTCCGCTCTGCCACTGAGCTACGGGCCCAGAGCGGGCGACGGGATTCGAACCCGCGAATGTCAGCTTGGAAGGCTGATGCCTTACCGCTTGGCGACGCCCGCCTTTTATCAGTAATTTTACCCAGGTTTGACACGAAGCGCAAGAGCCCATTTAGCGATCCGTTTTTTCCATCCAACATCATCTGGAGCAAAGATGGGGCTATCGTCTTTTTCTTACCTTCTCTCTTATGCTGCTCTTATTTTTTCAACATTTTTTAACGTATAATACCTTTTAATTGCGAATACATCCTGTAAATGTGTGGTAAAATTGCGCAATTTAAAAGCCAAATCCAACTATCTTCCCACCCAGAAAGGAGAGTGTCTATCGAAGTGCATCTTTTGTAATTTTGTATCCCCCTTTAAAACTAAAACTTTTGCGCTAATAGAATTGATCCTGTAATCTTCGGAGGAGAGAGATGCAAACGAATCATCGTGTGACTTTAACGATCACCCTGGGGCTGGTGTTAGCATTGCTGCTTGCGAGCTGTGCACCTAAGCCGACTGCCACCCCGGCAGTTACCGCGCCTGCGACCGAAGCGATAGTTGAAACCCCCGCCGAAACGGAAGCACCAACGGTTGCAACCGAGGTGCCTACGGCAGCCCCAGAAGAAGCAGGACGAAAGGCAGTCTTCGTCTACGCCCACCCTACCTCCTTTCCGGACCTCGACCCCGCCAAGTCTTTCTCTAACGACTCGGTGATCACCTCCAACTGCTATGAAACCCTCACCTTCTACAATCCTCCCGGCAGCGATACGTTGCTCAGCCCTAAACTGGCAACGCGGTGGGAATCCAACGAAGATGCCACCGAATGGACCTTCTACTTGCGGGAAGGAGTCACCTTCCACGATGGTGAGCCGTTCAACGCCGAGGCAGTCAAGTATTCCATCCTCAAAACAAAGGAGATCGGCGTTGGTGCTGCCTACATTTGGGACCCAGTCGAGGAGATCGAGGTTGTGGATGACTACACCGTCAAATTCAAGTTGAGTTACTCCGCGCCACTCGACCTGATTGCCTCCTCGGGCTACGCCGCCTGGATTTACAGCCCCAAAGCCTATGAGGATCACACCTCCGATTGGTTCAACGAAGGACACTGCGTGGGAACTGGACCTTATACCATCGAGTCCTACGAACGTGGCTCCCGTTTGGTGATGACGCGCTACGAAAACTACTGGGGCGGTTGGAAACCGGGACAGTTCGAGAAAGTCGTCTTCGAGATCAGCCAAGACCCGGTAGTCAATCAACAGAAGATCATCTCCGGCGCAGCCGATTTCACCTACGGGTTGCCCCCCGATAACATCCCCAACATTCGTGCCAGTCACCCTGATGTGATCGTCTATACGAATCCTTCTTTCCAAAACCTAGTCGGTCTGCTGAACACCAAGAAACCACCATTGGACAACAAACTGGTGCGCCAGGCGCTTTCCTATAGTTTCCCTTACGACCAGTTCATCTCTGCCGTGTTGGGTGAGCGCGCTACCCAGGCTTACGGCGTGGTGCCCAAAGGCATGTGGGGGCACAGTGACCAGCTCTTCCAATACGAATATGACTTAGAAAAAGCCAAGCAATTGCTCGCCGAGGCAGGCTACCCCAATGGCGGCTTCGATCTGCTCATGACCTACGCCGCTGTCGATCTGGACGAGCAGCAACTCGGCGAGGTCTGGAAGGCAGAACTCGCCAAACTCGGCATCAACCTGACCGTGCAAGGTATGGACTGGGAAGCCCAATGGGATTTAGCCAAGTCTGACCCAATGAAGGCGCAGGACATCTTCGTCATGTACTGGTGGCCGGATTACGTCTCACCTTACAGTTTCCTGGTGAGCATGTTCCACTGTGAAGAGACTATCTTGTTCAACTTGTGTTATTACTGCAATCCCGAGTTCGATAACCTGATTGACGAAGGCTTCCGACTCTCCGGTACCGATCGCGCCAAAGCCGAGGAACTGTTCATCCAAGCACAGCAAATCTTGCTGGATGACGCGGTATCACTCTTCTTCTACGATGTCGCCAACATCCACTTTGCACGCTCTGACATCAAGGGTTATAAAGACAACCCGGCTTATCCGCATGTGGTGTTCGTCTATGACCTAACCCGCGAGCCATAGTGCCATCTGTATTCAGGGCACGGTGCACCGTGCCCTGAATACAATGCCTCAATCGAGGATTTGCGGCATGGGTTGGCTGGATTACACTCTCAGAAGGTTTCTGATGGCGTTGTTGGTGTTGATCAGCGTCTCGCTGATCACCTTCTTCATCGCCCGTGTCATCCCCTCAGACCCGGCGGCTGCCTGGGTTGGTCCGCACCCGACCCGTGAGCAGATCGAAAAAGCACGTTTGGAATTGGGATTAGATAAGCCTCTTTGGGAACAATATCTACGCTATGCTAGCGCTTTGCTGCGGGGCGATTTCGGTACCTCGGTGCGCACTCACCAACCCATCCTGAACGATCTGCGCAGTTACTTGCCGGCGACTCTGGAACTGGTCATCGCCGCCATGCTGATTGCCCTGGTAATCGGATTGCCCTTAGGCGTGCTCTCCGGTGCCATGAAGGGCAGTTTACTCGACCACCTTACCCGCTTGATCTCCATCGCTGGGGTCTCCATGCCAACCTTCTGGTTGGGGCTGATCCTGCAATTGTTCTTCTTCGGACGCTTAGGCATCCTGCCGATCGGCTCACGCATATCGAACGAGGTTGCTCTTTACCACCCCATCCAGCAGGTCACCGGCTTTCACCTGATCGACTCGGCGGTGACCGGCAACTGGTTTGCCTTTCGGGATGCAATCATCCACCTGATCTTGCCCTCGTTCACCTTGGCAACCTACTCCATTGGGTTGGCAATTCGCATGACGCGCTCGACCATGGTCGAGGTACTCAATGAGAATTACATCCTGGCGGCGCGCGTCGCCGGAATTCCCGAACGAACGGTGTTGTTCCTACTGGCACTGAAAAATGCCATCATTCCCACCATCACGGTGCTCGGGTTAGCCTTTGTCTATTCCCTCACCGGTGCCATTCTCGTAGAAGTGATCTTCTCCTGGCCGGGTTTGGGAACGTATGTGACGAACGCTGTCTTGAGCATTGACTTCCCCGTCATCGTCTCGGTGACTCTGGTGGTGACGATCTTCTACGTCTTTATCAACCTGTTTCTGGATTTGATCCAGGCAGCCTTAGACCCTCGTGTGCGACTGCAATAACCATGGCAAAAATCACCCTGATCAACCCAACCATTACTGAAGAATGGAACGAAGAGAACCTGAACGTCTACCGTGCAGCCGTCCGTGCGAGCACCCAGTTGAATGTGGTGTGTCTGGAATGGGGCACCGCCTCGATCGAGGCACGTGTAGACGATGCCCTGGCTGCACCAGGGGTGCTTCAAAGGGCAATCGAAGCGGAAAGAGAAGGAGCCGACGCGGTCATTGTCAACTGTATGAATGACCCCGGTGTTTTGGCAGCTCGCGAGGCGGTGCGCATCCCGGTCATCGGTCCGTTGGAAGCCAGCATGCACCTAGCAGCGATGCTCAGTCACCGCTTCAGCATCATAACCACAACGACTGGCGATATTCCCTCAGTGGAGGAGTTGGTGCAACGGTATCACCTGCGCCAGAAGTTGGCTTCGGTGCGCGCCCTGGATATACCGGTACTGGAACTATCCGAAGACCTTCAAGCCACCCTACAGGCAATGACCACTGCCGCCGAGGTCGCTGTTCGCCAAGAGGGGGCTGGCGCCATCATTCCCGGTTGCACCCTGCTTGCAGAGATCACTCCCCAGGTGGTTGAGAACCTGGCAGCTCGTGGCATAGATGTACCGGTGCTGAATCCGCCTTTGGTCGCGCTACGCCTGGCAGAGATGTTGATTGCACTCGGGTTGAGCCACAGTCGGCGTGCGTATCCCACACCGAATGAGAAGCCGATCCGTTGGTTCTCCCCACATCCAGTCGTGCCATCATGAGCCTGCTGACCACTGGAGGTTGACATGCGCATCCGTATCATCAATCCAACCATCACCCGGGAGTGGGAAGAAGCCACCTACCAAGCTTACCGTGCCGCGGCGGATCCCACAACCGAACTCAGTGTAGTCTCGCTCGATTGGGGCACGGCTTCCATCGAATGCTACCGCGACCATGCGTTGGTCGTGCCCGACATCCTCAACAAAGCCATCCAGGCGGAACGAGAAGGGATGGACGCCATCATCGTAGATTGCATGGGCGATCCTGGTGTTGCCGCAGCGCGGGAACTACTGCGCATTCCGGTGATCGGACCTGCCGAGGCGAGCCTGCATCTGGCAGCGATGCTAGGTCACCGCTTCTCTGTGCTGACGGTGCTCTCGTCACGTATCCCAATGACGGAAGACCAAGTGGCGAGTTACGGTTTGAAGGAGCAACTGGCTTCGGTGCGAGCCTTCGATATCCCCGTCTTGGAATTGGAGAACGACCCAGAGGCTACTTTACACAGGGTCATCGAGGTGAGTGAACAAGCTGTGCGTCAGGATGGTGCCCAGGTCATTGTACCCGGATGCACCGGCTTGGCAGGGTATGCCCCGCGCATCCAAACCGGGCTAGCCGAGCGCGGTTGCGAGGTGCCCGTCCTCGACCCGCCCTCGGTAGCCATCAAGACAGCCGAAGCGTTGGTCTCTTTAGGGCTATCCCACAGCAAACAGACGTATCCAATGCCCGCAGCGAAAGCATATCGTTGGGTTGGGATGACCTTATATGGTGAGTGAAGGCAGTCATAGCGAAAGCATTCCAAGCCTACCACTGCCGGGCAGGCGAGAACGACGTCTCTCCCAACGCAGAGAAGTCTCGCTGATGTTCCAGGCGTTTCGCCGCGATCCGTTAGCAGTGGCAAGCCTATTGATCATCATCGTCTTCGTGCTGGGGGCACTGTTCGCACCTCTGCTTACCCCCTACCCCGAACAGGGTCGAGGCGATCCGAACATCTTAGAGAAATTCAAACCACCGAGCAAAGAACACCCCCTAGGGACAGATTACCTTGGTCGTGATGTATTGGCGCGTCTCTTGTTCGGCGGGCGAGTTTCGCTGAGCATGGGGTTGTTAGTGGTGATCATCGCCGTACTCATCGGCGCGCCGCTCGGCGCGATTGCTGGCTACTATGGCGGTTGGTTGGATCACCTGTTGATGCGCATCACCGATATGTTCTTGGCTTTTCCCTCTCTGCTGCTGGCGATGGCGATTGCTGCAGCACTCGGACCCAGTTTCACCAATGCCATGATTGCCATCGCCCTAACCTGGTGGCCATGGTACACCCGCTTGGTGAGGGCGCAGGTGCTCTCCTTGCGCGAACGCTATTTCATCGAGGCAGCCCGCAGCCTCGGTGTGAAGGATGCCACTATCATTCGTCGTCATGTCCTGCCTAATGTGATGACACCGGTCATGGTTCAAGCAACCATGGATTTGGGCTCGGCAATCCTGACTGGCGCGGCGATCAGTTTCATTGGGTTAGGGGTGCAACCTCCGACGCCGGAATGGGGCTCGATGATCAGCGATGGACGCATCTATTTCATCGAACGTCCGTGGTTCGCCGGCTCGGCTGGAACGGCAATCTTCCTAGTAACGCTTTCCTTCAACTTGCTCGGTGATGCGTTGCGCGATGCGCTCGATCCGCGCACGCGGAGGATTTTGCCGTGAACGAGGTGCTCCTTTCGGTCGAAGACCTGCACATTCGCTTCGAGACCTACGCCGGTACGGTGTACGCAGTCAACGGAATGACCTTCACCGTTCGCCGTGGCGAGATGTTTGGCTTGGTGGGCGAATCGGGGTGTGGTAAATCGGTCACAGGGCTCTCGATCGTCGGCATGATCCCTCACGGTGGGCGTGTCACCCGCGGACGCATCCTGCTCGATGGACGCGATATCCTGACTATGAGCGAAGGGGAACTGCGCCAGTTGCGTGGACGGCGCGTTGCCATGATCTTCCAAGACCCAGGACGCTCGCTCAACCCAGTCTTCAGCGTCGGCTATCAAACCGTGCTCATCATTCGCAAACACATGCCGCTCAGTCAAGAAGAGGCAAAGCGACGCGCGCTGGAGACGTTCGAAGCGGTTGCCTTGCCAGACCCTGAACGCATCTTCCGCGCCTACCCTCACGAACTCAGCGGTGGGATGCAACAACGAGTCATGATCGCCATGGCGCTTTCTTGTGGTGCAGAGTTGCTGATCGCCGATGAACCCACCACTGCCCTGGACGTGACCATCCAAGCCCAAATTCTGGCACTGCTTTCCGAATTGCGCCATAGGAAAGGCATCTCCATCCTGTTGATCACCCACAACTTGGGAGTGGTGGCAGAGACCTGCGATCGAGTCGGTGTGGCTTATGCCGGGCGCATCGTTGAATTGGGGCAAACCGAGGATGTCCTCTTCCACAGCAAGCACCCTTACACCCAGGGGTTGCTGGCGGCTCTGCCCCAACCTAGCCGGCGCAAGAGCAGCCTGCTCTCCATCCCGGGCAGCGTACCCGATGGGTTGACCGTGTTGCCAGGCTGCCCATTCCACGATCGTTGTGCCTACGTGATGCCGATCTGCAAGGAACAACCGCCCCCCTTCGTTGCAGTTGAATCACCTACCGGTGCTCATCAAGTCGCTTGCCACCTCTACACATCGGAGAAGGTGCAATGACCTCAACGCCTTTGGTCGAGGTGAGGAAACTCTCGGTCCACTTCGTCTCGGCGCGCGGACTGATCAACCGACAAGTGCGACGAGTTCGGGCAGTTGACGAGGTGGATCTGAGCATCTACCCTCAAGAGACTTTGGGCGTGGTGGGCGAATCGGGCTGCGGAAAGACGACATTAGGGCGTGCCATTCTACGCTTGGTGGAACCGACCGGCGGACAGGTGCTCTTCGAGGGCGAAGACTTGCTCCAATTGGATGCCGAACGACTACGCCTTCGCCGACGCGATATGCAGATTGTCTTCCAAAGCCCGCATATGTCCTTCGACCCACGTTTCAATATCCTGAGCCTGGTGGCTGAACCTCTGCAAACTCACACAGCATTGCGGGATGAGGCTCTCATCCAAACGGTCTGTGACCTTTTAGACCAGGTGGGAATGCCCGGCGATGTTCTCTATCGTTACCCACATGAATTCAGCGGAGGGCAATTGCAACGTGTTGCCATCGCTCGCGCTCTGGCGTTAAATCCCAAGTTTCTGGTGTTAGATGAACCGACCTCTGCATTGGATGTTTCCGTGCAGGCGCAGATCATCAACTTGCTGCAACGCTTGCAATCCGAACGAAAGTTGACATATTTGTTCATCACTCATGATTTGAGCGTGATTCAGCACATCAGCGACCGCATCGCAGTAATGTACTTGGGCAAAGTGGTGGAACTAGATACCACCGAACACATCTTTGCCGGAGACGCTCAACACCCCTACACCAAGGCTCTGCTTTCCTCTGCGCCGATGGTGGACCCTGGAGCGCGGCGAGAACGCATCCTCCTCCGAGGAGGAGTGCCCGACCCAGCCAATCCGCCCTCCGGATGCGCCTTCCACCCGCGCTGCCCGTTTGCCATGGACATTTGTGCCCAAGTTGAACCCAAACTGATGGACATAGGCAATGGGCACAAGGTTGCCTGTCACCTGGTGGAGGGCAAAGGTTAAGGGCAGGAGATGGTTCACCACATTGGTATTCCGGTCACATCTGCCACGTTCACGAAGTAACCTCCCCACTGTAACCCCCGCCTGTCATTGCGAGCGAGCGATAGCGAGCGTGGCAATCTCCCTCACCGTGCCCCGCCTGTCATTGCGAGCGAGCGGTAGCGAGCGTGGCAATCTCCCTCACCGGGCGGGAGATGGCTTCGCCCTTCGGGCTCGCCATGACAGGAGGGGTGGGCGGGAGATGGCTTCGGTCGCGGAGCCTGCCCTGAGCTTGCCGAAGGGCTCCCTCGCCATGACACCTCGACCTGTCATTGCGAGCGAGCGGTAGCGAGCGTGGCAATCTCCCTCACCGTGCGGGAGATGGCTTCGGTCGCGGAGCCTGCCCTGAGCTTGCCGAAGGGCTCCCTCGCCATGATAAACACAATCTAGGGATTTACAACAAAACGTTTTTCGGTTATGTTTGTTTTTACACTCATAAATATATAACTTTCATCAGGAGGATCAACTATGCCACGCGGAAAACTAGAAACCATGCAAGATTGTGAGGACTTTGTACGTGGTTGTCTGTTCATGGGCACCGGAGGTGGTGGAGGCGTAGATTGGGGAATGAGCCTGTTGAAGGAAGCCTTGGACGATGGCATTTCTCTGGAATGGGTGGACGTAAGCGAAATCCCCGATGATGCGCTGACGGTGACTGCCTATGGGATGGGCTCCATCGCACCTCCCTCACAAGAGACCTTGGACGAGATCGCGCGCCTGGGCTTGCATGACCGTTATGGACATCGCGCTATGGAACAAGCAGTAAAGGAACTGGGCGAGTACTTGGGCAAGCCGGTGGGCTGCATCGTGCCGGCAGAATTAGGGGCAGGAAATACCCCTGCACCTCTCGTGGTCGGTTGCCGCTTGGGCATCCCGGTGGTAGATGGCGACTACGCCGGGAGAGCCATCCCGGAGGAGATGCAGGGGACTCCCTATCTCTATGGCAAGCATTCCTGGCCATTTTCCAGCGTAGACCGTTGGGGGAACATTGCCATCGTCAAATATACCGTCAGCCCACACATGCTGGAACGCATTGGCAAGATGCTGGCAGTTGCTGCTTTTGGTCATACCACCATGGCAGCTACACCGCTTTCCGGCGCCGAGATGAAGCAGATTATCGTACCCGGCACCCTGACCAAGTGCTTGCACCTCGGTCGAAGGATGCGCCAGGCGCGGGAACAGGGGCAGGATGTCATCGAGGCTGCTCTGGAAGTGACCGGTGGTTGGCGCCTGTTCGAAGGCGTGGTGGAACGCAAGGATTGGGAGGACCGCAGTGGCTACATGTACGGCACCACCACCATCCGCGGCAGTGGTGCCTACGCCGGGCAAACCCTCAAAGTTTGGTTCAAGAACGAAAACCACGTCTCTTGGCTGAACGATAAGCCTTGGGTGTGCAGCCCAGATTTAATCACCATTGCCTACAAAGAGAGCGGAGAAGGAAGCACCAACACCCTGCTGAAAGAGGGCGACGAGGTCGTTGTGGTAGGCATGAAGGGGCTAGAGGCGTTCCGCACCAAGTTCGGTCTGGATGAAGCCGCCGGACCGCGCTACTTCGGCTTTGACATCGAGTATGTACCCATTGAGCAATGGATGCAGGAGAGAAGTTGACTGTGCAGTTCTCGTTAGGCACCGAACCCAGTGAACATTACTACGGATTCGAGTTGTCACACGCCGCCCATAAATTGGTCAGCGAGGTACGACCGCTAAAGCCTGGGCAGCAGGTCTTGATCACGGCAGATACCACAGCCGATGAGCGCGTGGTGCGCGCCACCGCAGGCGCCGCCCTGTCAGTGGGCGGCGTGCCAACCGTGATCTTCTACCCGACCTTGGCGCAACCCATGCAGCCACCCCCCACACCGGTGGCAGCCGCGGCAGCCGCCGCCGAGGTCTGGTTTGACTTTGCCGTGGCATATCAACTTTACTCTCCCGCTTACCATGCCGCGCTCCAAAACGGCTGTATCTACGTTTGCCTGACCGGCATGGACGTGGACATGATGGTGCGCACCATCGGCAAGGTCAACTATCCGCCCATGCAAGAGATGGCTTATCGACTCTACCGCATGTCGCAAGCCGCCGAGTGGGTACGGGTCACCAGCCCAGCCGGCACCGACCTGCGCATGAGGGTAGATAAAGCCGGCGATCCCTTCTGGGAACCACCTCCCGAAAAGGGCTTCCCGCAGATGCTCGGCGGGCAATCTGGCTTCATGGCGCATCGCGAATCCTTCGAGGGGACATTGGTCTTCGACGGCACGCTCTGGCCACCAACCGAACTAGGCGTACTCCGAGAACCGGTACGCCTGTCCATCCGCAATGGCTACATCCAGACCATTGAAGGCGGGGTTGAAGCAGAGATTTTCATCCGCTGGCTCAGGCGTTTCGACCATCCCAAAGCATACTTGATGGATCATGCCTGCTACGGCTTCAACCCCGGCGTGCACCGACCTAGTGGACGCATCCTGGAGGATGAACGCATCTTCGGTTGTATGCAGTTCGGCATCGGCGCCACCGAGTTTGGCTCGCCTGCCCATTGCGATGGCGTAGTGCTCAACCCCTCCGTGTGGCTCGACGACATGCAGATTGAAGACAATGGACGCTACATCCACCCCGAACTGGTCGAACTGTGCCGCGCCATGGGTGCAGAAGGATATTGATGTCTGGCTGCTACAGAAGCCATTCTTCCTCGCTGTAGCGCGCAATTGCCAACTCCAGGGTATCATCGGCAAGCCAACCGCGAGCATTGCCCTCTGCTTCTGATGAGGGACAAGTACATCCTTCAGGTGCAGTGGCAACCCCCCCATGGCGTATCTTGACCGGGGACCAGCAATCCAAAGCGTGCCATCATGAACCTAGCCGGGAAGTAGGATCAATTGCTTCCCAAAAAGCGCCGGCAAGGGTATGATTCGAATCAAATTTGAAAGAAGAACGGAGCGAAATGTGTTCCCTCGATATAAACCTTCCCCACGAGCCATATTTTTCATCTTCTTCGCGATGGGCTCATTCCTTGCTTTATCTTGCGGTATCACTCAATTGCCCTTCTCGGCGCCATCTCCAACCACCCTGCCGACCCAAGCACCGACTCACACGCCTACCATACCTCCCTCTCCGACCATAACCCTCCTCCCCGCTACGGCGACTCCTACCTCCGCGCCCACCACTTTGCCAACCGATACCCCTTCCCCAACGCCCATCGGCAGCGGTCAGGGAAAGATCGTTTTCGTCAAGAGCCAGCAGATTTCTGAAAGCGAAGCCCTCACCAATATCTGTGTCATCTTTGTTGATGGATCAAACCTAACCTGTCTCACCGATAACGATAACCCACGCGTCATCTATTCCGATCCAAAATGGTCACCCGATGGGACGCAAATATTGTTCTCGATGATCGAAGAAGTGGGCGAAGCGATCGGCATTTCGGAGTATTGGAAATCGGCTCTCTATCTGATGAACGGGGATGGTACGGGGCTGGAGAAGCTCTCCCCTATCCCTCAATACGAGGGAAATATCAACGCAGAGAACTACCTTGTGGACGAAAAGGGAGATTGGTCGCCGGATGGCAAGTCCATTGTGTTTGCCTCCAACCGCCATTCCTTCTTGGGGGGCAACGACTTGGAAATCTATCTGCTCGACCTGATCACTCGTCAAGTCACGCAATTGACCGATGCCGCCGGCGAGAGTTACCATCCCACTTGGTCTCCAGATGGCACACGAATTGCCTTCATGTCCGACCGCACCGGCAACTGGGAACTCTATGCAATGAACGCGGATGGCTCTCAGGTCGAACAACTCACCCAGAATCTATTCAGCGATCGTTTTCCCAGTTGGTCCCCAGATGGTACAAAGATCATCTACCATTCCGATCGAGAAGGAAACATTGACCTATACATTCTCTCTCTGGAGGATTTGAGCGAAACCCGATTGACCACCGAGCCCGCCACCGATGTCACGGCGCGCTGGTCGCCGGATGGTCAATGGGTGGTGTTCTCCTCTGACCGCGATAGCGACTTCGATTTGTTCATCATGAGCCTGGATGGTTCAACGACGATCAACCTGACTCACCAGGAAGGTAGTAACGATGAAGAGGCAGTCGCTCACTGGTCACCATGAGGGCTCATGGAGGACAACTTATAGTTAACTTATAAAAATAGAACGATAGAAGTACAGAAATGCTTGACATTTGTTTATGTTTGTATTACATTAACAGCGCGGTCGAGAGGGCTGCATTAGGTGGTCCGTTCGCACAGGCGACTCGGCTGCATTATAGTCGGGAAGGCTGCATTAGGCAGTCCGTTCAAAGAGATGACCCGGCTGATGAAAAACCCCTCTTTAGATGATATGGGGTTTTTTATTTTTTGGAGATAACTATGTATCTTCTATACCTTGACGACTCTGGATCGGTTGGCAACAAAGAAGAACAGTATTTTGTTCTGGGGGGTGTTTGTGTTCCAGAAACCAGCTTGCGATGGCTTTCTTACCAAGTTGAAGCCATAGCCAATCAAATCAACCCTGAAGATCCGAGTTCAGTGGAGTTCCATGCAGCCGAAATTTTTCGCGGCAAGGAATCCCCATGGAACAGCCTTGCCAAACCGGAGCGGATCGCCGTTATCAAAAAAGTGTTGTGTACATTGGATAAGGCGCATGCTGACACGATGGTGTTTGCTTGCGCTGTTCATAAGGGTTCATTTCCTCATGAGGATCCTGTACTCAAAGCATATGAAGAGATTTCTGGATATTTCAATCTGTACCTGGAGAGAAATTCCCAAGAGTTGGATGAAAACCAACATGGATTGGTTGTTCTGGATAAAACTTCATACGAAGCAGGCTTACAAAGCCTTGCGATAACGATCAGGAGGTTTGGTAACCGTTGGGGTAGTCAATTACGCAACATCGTAGAGGTGCCTTTATTTGTCGATCCGAGAGCCTCAAGGATCACCCGATTGGCGGATCACATTGCCTATGCAATCTTTCGCAGATATAATGCGAATGATCTATCTTACTACAATTGCATAGAGAATCGCTTTTACCAAAGAGATGGAGTGCTATACGGCTTGATTCACCGTCAGACGTATAACATGAATTGTACTTGCCCAGCCTGTCTTACTCGACCTCGGCGGTCAAAGATCGGCGAACCTTTAGCAGATGAATATAGCATTCACAACGAAGCATGACCTTACGCTCTCTAAAACATAGAGAATGCCTACCAGAAGGGTGCAGATAAACCATTTTATCCTTGAGTTTTTCAACGAGGACCTATCTATGGACACTCTGGAAGCCATCTTCACTCGTCGTAGCGTGCGGGCATTTACCGAGCAGCCGCTGGAACCGCAGGCACTGCGCCAGGTGCTCCAAGCCGGGATGGCTGCCCCAAGCGGCGGCAATCTCCAGGCATGGGGATTCGTGGTGGTGCAATCCCCCGAACGGTTAGCCGGGTTGCGATCCCTTGCGCCGGGCATCATCGGCAAGCCAACCGCGGTCATTGCCATCTGCTTCGATGAGGGACGAGCCCGTCGCTTGGGAGGCAGCGGCAGCGAGCACATGGCACGCCTGGACATCGGGTTGGCGACCCAAAACATGCTCCTGGCAGCCCATGCCATCGGCTTGGGCGCCTGCCCGATCGGCTCCTTCCACCCACAGGCAGTGGCGCTCTTCCTGGGTTTGCCCGAAGGGGTACAGCCCATCCTGCTCCTAGCGCTTGGTTCCCCCAAGGTCAAACCCACCTCACCCGGGCGACGTCCGCCCACCGAAATCCTCTTCGCCGAACGATGGGGAGTGCCTTATGAAGGATGACAATCTCTATAACGACCTCTTTCTCTTGCTGGGCTACCTGCTGACCAGCGCCCACGGTCTCTTCAGCGAGCCTCCCGGCTATGGACCTTTTCGCCTGATGGATGCCGCCAGCCGCTTGGTTGACCTCATGCGCGTACATAACATGGATAGCCCCTTCCTATCCGCCTTGGCACAAGAGTTAGAGGCAGAACGACTTGCCTCCAGTGACGACCAACATCTCCAACAATTCTTGAACGAACTCTGCTTGCGTTACGCAACCGAACTGGCAAAGCAGCAACAATCCCCCTGACTCTTCGTCAACCTCCGATGGGCTGCCCAAATGGGCAGCGCCCCATCCATCGGCGCCGGGGGTGACGGTCTTGCACCTTGGCAAGGTTGTCATCCTGCCGCGGTTGGTGCCGGCTACATAGGTACGCCCCAGCCCACACCGAACGCAGCCCGCTTGAAGGCTGGGTGCTCACCGATTCAGGTAGCCACCCACAGACCAACGCCCTGCCGCTAGCCCATGCTGAGCAACCGCCCGGTGCAACCTACCCAAATTTGAGGCTAACTGCGCTAAATCGGTAGGCTCGAGACGCCACACCCTCGCTCCAGCCAACCTGCCAGAAGGGGCTCACTCGTTCCGCGGGCTGCTCACTGCCAGGATACCGCATTTTAACTTGTTGTGAGGGGATTGAAGCGACAAATCCAATCCACATCGGTTTGGTCGATGCGATAACGGCATCGCCTGAGGCACAAGACATCGTACATTGAGCCGAGGAGTTTTGGAATTATTGGCGATTGACGCTTGAGATTGTTTTATGCTATATTAGCACAAAATGAGGATTAGAGTCATGGTATTTGTATATTGGAAATGTCGTGTTTATTTTATGTGTTGATTCTGAAAAATGTCCTTCAACAGGCAGTTAGTTGGAGAATGTCTACATAAACCATTACTAGCCAGTAATAATGAAAGTCTATGCCCTTGTTTGGCAGAATAAGAGAAAGAACTATGGGGTGGTTATCAGTTG
>FWPU01008962.1_pt1 | contig 16300 bp, 11 predicted proteins | sample 2228361 | NCBI WGS metagenome assembly FWPU01 (sample SAMEA103939777, study PRJEB20133) | metagenome
CGCCAGTGGACGTCGAGAGAAAATATGCTACAAGTCTACAACAAATCGCTTAGCTCCCGTGGCCCACTTTTCGGGGGTAGATCCACCCCGTTCTACTTCAACAATCTGGCGATGGGCCACAACAATCATCGCTGGCGAGGAATCCGCTGTCGCTGCGCCGCGGGCAACAGTTCGCCTGGCGCGCAGGCGTTCATTCCGGTGTCTGTCACCATGCGCATTTTGCATTCAACATCCACGCGGACGGAGAAACCGTCTGCCTGGATCCCTGGATTCTCTTCTAGCAAATGGATCAGGACCTTCGGGCTGAGTCCGGGGCGCTCACACCCAAGGGCAACCGGGAGTGTGCCGGACGTTCCGGGTCCCCGGCGTGAGACCCGGGATGCGACGAACAGGAGAGCGTGATGTCCACGCCTGCGCGCGCGTGGCCCCCCATGGGCATTCTCCGACTGGTCGGTGGGGTCGGTTTGGCCAGCCTTGCGGCCCTGCTGACTGCCAGTTACCTGGCGTTCGAACGCGGCGAACCGATGACAGTCGGGGGACTGGTAGGCCTTATGCTGACCGCCCCTCTACCTCAAGCGGAACGGGACGCAATTCTGACCGCGGTCCGGGACTGGCAGGCTCGGGCCCAAAAGGCCCGGATCTCCCACACGGATGTGCGGCGAACACTGTGTGTTGCGGAAAACCCCATGCCGGCCGCGCTGATCGCGTTGCACGTGGCCGAGCACAGGCACTTAGCCGCCAGCGGATTCAGTGCAGAAGAGCGATCGGCCGGCCATCAGACGATACGCCGCTTTAGCCGCGGTCTTGCGGATGGAACCATCGGTGCCCACAAGGCACGGGAGCTTCTGCGGCTTCTGGCCATACGGGCGCAGCGGCCGTACAACTCCGATCGTTGGCGCATCAGAACTTCGCTGGGCGACTCGGAGCTGCGGCAGGGCTTGAAAATCATGAAGGCAGCCGCTGATGCGGCCGGTATCCCGGCGATCGAGACGCCGGCGGACATCGCGCGGGAAATCAGGCGCCTTCTGGACGCCCCCCTACCTTCCCGCGGATCGGGCCATTTCCTCCCGAAAAGGAAAAGCCCGCAGAGAACAGAGTTGTCTCCACCCTGCAGAGTCCAGCTATGCACACACGGATGACGCGAAAGAGCCGAAAGTCTCTCGTCGGCCTTCTACTCCCGGCGCTTGTTTCCGTAGCCGTAGGCAGCGAACGGGCCACAACAAACTGGATGGCAGTCCTTTTGAAAAACCAAAAAATCGGTTATCTGGAGGAGGTGCGGGCATTCCGTGACGACCGGATTCTCACCCGGGAAACCATCCACGTGGAAACCCTGCGCGGGTCCACACGTGTCGTGATGGACTTCATCCTGGAGACCGAAGAGAAAACCAACGGGGTGCCTCTGGGTTTCACTCTGATTGCGCGCGAATCCAGCGGCGTCTCCAACCGTATCGAGGGTCTCGTGACAGCAGGCGGTGAACTCCACGCGCGAATCGTGACCGCGGGGCAGGAACGCACCGCGCGTACGGAATGGCCACGGGGCGCGCTCCTTCGGGAGGGAATCCGGCAGCGCCTTTTGACTCTTGGCCTCCGGGAAGGAGCTGTTCATTCCGTGACCCTGTTCAGCCCGGACATGCTGCGGGCTATACCCTGCCGGGTCCGCGTGGGTCCCAGGACACAGGTGGATCTTCTGGGGCGCGTGGTCCCTCTGACAGAAGTAGAAGAAGAAATGGAAACCCCTTCTGGCACGATACGATTGCGCGTGTGGTGTGATACCGCTTTGGAGGTCCACCGGATGATCACTTCGCTGCTGGGCATGGAATTGGAGATGGTAAGCTGCCCGCGTGCGTTTGCCCTGTCGCCGAACACGTCTGTGAATCTCCTGGAATCGACCCTCCTGTCGTCACCGAGGCGGCTTAGCCCTTCAGAACGCGCGGGCGTTGTGCGCTATGCGCTTGAATTCCGTCCCGACGCGCCTGCCGGAAATATTCCCGAAACGGATGAACAGCGGCACCTGCCATCGCCACCGGGACAAACCAACCGTGTGATCCTGGAGGTCTGTCCGTTGACTCCCGCGCGTGGGCTGCGCTTTCCTGCTCCGGAAACAGCGTCCGCACCGCCGGCCTCCCTTCGGGCCTCGCGTTACATTGAATCCGACGCATCCGAACTCATCGCTCTGGCCCGTAACGCGACAGACGGCATACACGATGCCGCGGAAGCCGCCGCATGCCTGGAGGCGTTTGTGCGCCGTCACATTCGAATCAAAAGCCTGTCGGTAGGATTCGCCTCGGCGTTGGAAGCGGCCCGAAGCCGGGAGGGAGATTGCTCGGAACACGCCCTTCTCACCGCGGCCCTGTGTCGGGCGGTGGGGCTACCCGCGCGTATCGTTTTCGGACTGGCCTATGCGGATGCAGGCCGCTTCACGGCCCGAAAGCAGGTGTTTATCCCCCATGCGTGGACGCAGGTATTTCTCGGAGGAAAATGGATCAGCCTGGATGCGGCCTTGGAAGGGTTTGACGCCGGACACATTGCCTTGGCCATCGGAAACGGAGAACCGGAGGAATTTTTCGGGATACTCCATACGCTCGGCTGGTTTCAGATTGTCTCCATCTTCCCGCAGCGCGCGTCCCCGCGACCTCTCGCCCAGCCGGAATCCGCCCCCAACCGATAGGCCATCGCGTTCTCGTCGCCAGGATCGGTCGGAGAGGTCGACCGGGAACCAGACGGTTTCTTCACACGCGTCGGGGGGCTGCCAATAAACGTCTGCCGGACCCTGCAGTCCCGACGGCCGTCGAGACAGATTTTTCTCCACGGGTAGGACGCGACAGTTCACGACTCCGTCGAGCGGCAGCGCGAATCGCGCGCGCCAGAATTGTGGAGACAGGAGAAGCCGTGAGGACCGTCAGTCCCGCGACCGTGGTCCCCTTGGGCGAAGCCACCGCCTGGATCAGTGCTTCGGGCTCCTGGCCTGTATCCAAAAGCAGTCGAGCGGTTCCCAGCATGGTCTGTTCGGCCAGAAGCAACGCGTCCGAACGCGTCAATCCTTCCTTCTGAGCCCCCCGCGCCAGAGCGTCCAACACATACGCAAAAAAGGCGGGTCCCGACCCGCTGAGCGCCGTGACGGCGTCAAAGAGCCGTTCGGGAACTTCCCGGACGCGACCGAAGCAGGTCAACAGACGAACGGCCGTTCGCGCGTCTGCTCGTCTGGCGCGTCGCCCGAGGCAGTAGACACTCATCCCCTCGCCTACCGTGCACGGAAGGTTCGGCATCACGCGCACCACACGCGCACGAGGAAGACGCCGCTCGATCCAGTCTGTACGACGCCCGGCGACAATCGAAAGAACCACATGCCGTTCCGTCGCCCCCTCGGCCAAATCCTGCAGAACGGGTTCGAGATCGTATGGTTTGACGGCCACTACAAGGCAACGGGACAAACGGGCGACAGCGGCATTGTCAGGGGCCATGGAAACGCCAAGACGGTGATGAATGTGTCGGAGGCGTTCCTTCCGGCAGTCCGATGCCACCAGGTCGGATGGACGACACAAACCGGAACGGATCAATCCGGCCATCATCGCCTCTCCCATCTTCCCTGCGCCCAGAAATCCCACGGTCATGTCGGTTTTCCCCTCCGCTGTGCGGGTTCGCCTACCCGTGAGGAGGGCGCCGCGTGCCGGCGTGCCTCCGTCGCCGGATGCGCGATGTCGCCTTCGCCCTACAGGCTTCCCTAACCGTCGTGAGGTGGGGGAAGACCAGGTATCGGGCCGTTGAATCGGTTCATGGTCTCTGCTAGGCCTCGTTCAACGATACACAAAACGGCATCGGCAGCGGTTCGAACGGCTTTCTGTACAATAGGCTCCTGATCCGGAGAAACCGGAGTGAGAACCTGTGCAACTAAATCTCGCTGAGGATCCCGGCCGATCCCAACCCGAACGCGTGGGAAGGCCGAGGTACCCAAGGCGTGGATGACGGACTCGAGGCCCCGGTGCCCCCCACTGCTCCCGTCCGGTCTCACGCGAATACGGCCACATTCCAGGTCGGCATCGTCGAGAACCACCAGGATATGAGCCGGCGCGATATGTCGCAGGCGGACGATCGCGGCCACGGCATCGCCGCTTGCGTTCATATAGGTCTGTGGTTGTGCGAGAAGAAGGGTATGCGGCCCCAAGACACCTCCCCCGAGGCGGGCATGACAGCGAGCGCTCATACGCAAGCGAGATCCCAACCGCGTGGCTAACTCCGCAACGACCCGAAATCCGATGTTGTGCAGCGTATTGTGGTAGTGCTTCCCCGGATTGCCCAGACCGACGACCAAGTAAACCATGGTCTCCCCATGCGCTTCGCGGAATCACGCCTCCGTTCCGGCCGGCGCGGCGGTTTTCTCTTTCCCTTTTCCCTTTTCGCCTTTGGCCGCTTCCGCAGGTTTTCCTTTTTCGGATTTCCCCGCCGGTACGTCTTCTTCGCTCTCTGCTTCCTTTTTGCCGCGAGCGATCACTTCCGGTTCGGCCAGTTGCGCTTCTTCTGGCGCAGCTTCCTTTTCCTCACGCGGACGTGACACAATGGCCACGACGATGTCGCCTGGCGTGAGAACGGTGAAAGCGGACGGAACCGTCAATTCGCGAACCAGGAGGCTTTTCCCGAGATGCAGGGCAGAGACATCCACGGGAATTTGTTCGACGAGGTCCACCGGGAGACATTCCACCCAAAGCTCTCGAAGCAACTGTTCAAGGATGCCGCCTTCTCGTACTCCGGCAGCATCCCCGGTGAGAACCAACGGTATTCGGACGCGCATTTTCTCCGTCATGGAGACTTCGCGAAAGTCCGCGTGGATCAGTGTGTTGGTGACAGGGTGTCGCTGGAGTTCCTGAAGGAGGAGCTTTCGGGGCGGTTGCTCGGCGATGTGAACATCGAGCATCAGGTTTCGGCCCACATGATGCGTGAGGATTTGTTCCAGGTCATGGCGACGCAGTTGAATCGGTTCTGAATGGCCTTTCCGGCTATTGATGGCAGCGGGTACCCAACCCTCGCGGCGTAGGCGCCGGGCTGCTCCGGAACCGCAACCCGTTCGCCTCTCGGCGTATAGTGTGGTGAACGTTTTCATGGTCCTCGCTCTGTTGTTAGGCGTTATGGGGCGGCGATGGTTGCCCGATTAGGATTCGAACCTAAACTCTGGCCTCCAAAGGGCCGTGTGCTACCATTACACCATCGGGCAGAATGCGCACAACGCGGCACCAGAGGGGGCCTTTGAATCGTTGCGTGAGCTGACGCTGAATACGGCGCGCTTCCTCACGGTCTTGTGCCAGCCCGAACACCGTGCTTCCACTTCCGGTAACCAGTACTCCCCTGGCACCGGCCTGCTTGAGGCCTTCGGCGATCATTTCGATCAGAGGATACTTCGCGAATACCGTGCGTTCAAGATCGTTGAACAGGTTACGGGCCGCCCGATCGAGATCCCCCTGGGTAACCGCCGTTTGCACATTGTTAAGGCGTGTGTGCGAGGAAGTCAAGGGCCGCCGTTCGAAAGGAGCCGGACGATAGCGCGCATAAATGTCCTGCGTGGACACCGCAAATCCCGGGTTGGCCAAGACGACCCACCAGGGACGCCGGCGTCCAAAACCCGCCTGCAGCGGCGTTACTCGCTCGCCACGGCCCTCAATCAGGGCCGGACCGCCATGGAGGAGCGCCGGGATGTCGGCGCCCACCGATGCCCCCACTCGCATCAGGCGTCGGAGGGAAAACCCGAGATTCCAAAGCTGATTGAGGCCGCGGAGTACTGCTGCGGCGTCGGCACTCCCGCCCCCCAAACCGGCACCGATGGGAATCCGTTTTTCGATCCGAATATGGACACCACACGTCTGCCGGGCTTCCCGCCGGAGTGCCAAGGCGGCACGGGCGGCCAGGTTTTCACGTTCCGGCAGCTCCTCCAGACAATCCGCGCCGGGTACGGAATGGGCCACCATCTCGACATCAACGTCCTGGCGCGCTCTGCGCAGGATGAGGGTATCGGTCAACCCGATCGGGACAACAATGCTGCGAATCGCGTGGTAACCATCGGAGCGTTGGCGCAGCACATGGAGGCAAAGGTTGATCTTGGCTCGTGTCGTGATTTTCATGGATGGGCGGCACGCGATTCCCCCAAAGGGAGCAAATCGCGTGGGGGTGCCTCTAGCAAAAGGGATGAGTCCGTGTCAATTCCGCACTTGGCTCTTGCGTAACCCTGCCGTTTGCCATAAGGTAAACGGCTACGTGTGCGGTAGCCGGCCGATTACCCCGTGGGGTCGGCTGTTCACCAGGCAACGCAAACCGGGGGTGTTTCGTTGGCCAAGCATCCGCAGCCTCGACCTGATTCCGAGGAGGCGGAGCCGTCGGCGAGATAAGGAGATGTCCTGGGAGGCGACGCGGGAAGGGGATAGGGGGGAGGGAAGGTCGTCCTTCCGGTGCGAAAGCGTCTGACGCGCCGGGATGAACCATGCGTGGATAAGGCACTCCACCGTGGAATCAGGTGCGTCGGGGAGCAACACGTGCAACCACAAACGCAGAAAAAACGCATGGAATTCGATTTGTCACAGTTCAGCGGGAAGGATCAGGCGGAGCTGGCCGCAATGTATGAACAGACCCTCAAACCGTTCACGGAAGGGTCCATCGTGACCGGAAAAGTCCTCGACGTTCGCGATAACAACGTCCTGATCGACATCGGATACAAGTCCGAAGGGATTGTCCCGGCTTCTGAATTTTCGAATCAGGCCGACGTCAAACCGGGCGATCAGTTCGACGTCCTTCTCGTCGAGATGGAAGACGAGGACGGGATGGTGGTGCTGAGCAAGCAGAAAGCCGATGAAAAAATTCGCTGGAGTCGTATGCTTTCGCGCTGCCAGGAGGGAGCCGTGGTGGAAGGAACAGTCGTGGCACGCGTCAAGGGAGGCCTGATGGTCGACCTCGAGGGCGTGGAGGCTTTTCTGCCGGGATCACAAGTTGACATCACGCCCGTTCGCAATCCGGAGATCCATGTGGGGAAACGTTACGAGTTCAAGGTCATCAAGATCAATCCGGAACGCCATAACATCATCGTCTCCCGACGCGAACTGATCGAAGAACGGTTGGAAAGTAAGCGACGGCACCTCCTTTCCACTTTGGAACCAGGGCAGAGGCGGAAAGGCCGCGTCAAAAATATCACGGATTTTGGTGTGTTTGTGGATTTGGACGGGTTGGATGGCCTGCTGCACATCACGGATATGAGCTGGGGACGCCTCAAGCATCCCGGCGACATGGTGAAAGAAGGACAGGACGTGGAAGTCGTCGTGCTCGACGTAGACCGTGAGAAGGAGCGGGTGTCCCTGGGGTTGAAGCAGATGACCCCGAACCCTTGGGATGATATAGACGTCAAGTTTCCGGTGGGAAGCCGGTTGCGCGGGCGGGTCGTCAGCCTAGCCCCCTATGGGGCGTTTGTGGAAATCGAAAAAGGCATCGAAGGACTTGTTCATGTGTCGGAAATGTCCTGGACGAAACGCATCGCTAAGGCTTCCGATGTGCTGAGCGTGGGACAAGAAGTGGATGTGGTCGTTTTGGGCCTCAACAAAGAGGAGCAGAAAATTGCCCTGGGAATCCGACAGACGGAAGCCAATCCGTGGGACACCGTGCAAGAGCGCTATCCCGTGGGGTCGCGGGTGACCGGCACAGTCCGCAACTTTACCTCTTACGGAGCGTTTGTCGAGTTGGAGGAAGGTATTCATGGAATGATTCACGTGTCGGATATGTCTTGGACGCGCAAGGTCAATCATCCGAGTGAACTGCTCGAAAAAGGACAGACTGTCGAAGCCGTAGTCTTGGAAGTTGACCCAGAGAAGAAGCATATCAGCCTGGGGTTAAAGCAAGTGCAGGAAGACCCCTGGAACCGATTGGTCGCAGACCTCAAGGTCGGTCAACTCTGTCGCGGTAAAGTCTCCAAAATTGCTTCGTTTGGCGCGTTTGTGGAAATCCGGGAAGGGGTGGACGGCCTTGTGCATATTTCGCAGATTAGCGACCAGCGGGTCGAGAAGGTCAGCGATGCTCTCCAGGTAGGCCAGGAAGTGGACGTGCGGATCGTGCGCATTGACAAAGCTGATCGGCGGATCGGGTTGAGCATCCGCGCGGTGGGGCTGTCCGATGAGGAGTTCGCGCGACAGCGAGAGACCATGCTCGAAGGCCTCAAGCCCGGAGAGGATATGGTGACATTGGCTGGCGCGTTGGACCAAGTGCTTGGCAGGGAAGAATGGAGACCGGGCCAGCGAAAAGAGGAGAAGCAAACCACCGAAACGGCTTCCTCTCCGGCGGACGCCCCATCCCCTGACACGGACAATGGATACCGTCCTTGATATACTCACGGCACGTGGGCTCCTAGACGCTATAACCGATCCCGGGCTAAAAACCGTTCTCCAACAACCGGTCACCCTCTACGCGGGCTTCGACCCCTCCTCCCCCAGCTTGCAGGTGGGTAATCTCGCCTTGATCATGGCACTGGTCCATTTTCAACGCGCCGGACACCGGGTCATTGCGCTGGTGGGAGGGGGAACGGGGATGATCGGCGATCCCTCCGGCAAATCGTCCGAGCGGCGCTTGCTTGATGTAGAAACTGTACGTCGTAATGCGGAGGGCATTCAGGAAAACCTTGCGCGCTTTTTGGATATCGAGGGGCCTTCCCCCCGAGCCGTGATCGTCAATAACTACGACTGGCTCGGAGCACTGACCCTCCTGGACTTTCTGCGCGACGTGGCCAAACACTGTCGCATGGGCGCCCTTCTCGGAAAGGAAACCGTTCGGACCCGACTCGCCAGCGAGGAGGGAATGAGTGTCGCCGAGTGCCTCTATCCTTTGCTCCAGGCGTATGACTTCTTGACCCTGTTCGACCGAGACGGTTGCCTTCTCCAGGTGGGTGGTTCCGATCAGTGGGGAAACATCACGGCGGGGATTGACCTGATTGGCAAACTGCGGAGGGCTACAGCCTACGGGTTGACCGTGCCCCTCGTGTGCGATCGGGCGGGTCGAAAGCTGGGCAAGACGGAGGGTAACGCGGTCTATCTTTCCGCAGACCTCACCTCGCCATATGCCTTCTACCAGTTTTTCTTGCGGACTGAGGATGCCGACGTCGGACGATTCCTGCGCATTTTCACCTTATTGCCTTTGGAGGAAATCATCGCCCTGGAGGAAAAAGTCAAACGCGAGCCGGAAAAACGCGAGGCGCAGCGCCGACTGGCCGAGGACGTGACGCTTCGGGTTCACGGACCCGACGGTGTGCAGGCCGCTCGCACCGCGAGCGCCATCCTTTTTGGCGCGCCGATCGAGTCCGTGCGGGCGGAGGACTTACGGCAAATCTTTTCGGATGTTCCGTCGCGAAAGCTCCCGCGCACACAGGTGGAGGGACGCGGGATCGTGGAGGTGGCCGTTGCAAGCGGCCTGTGCGTCAGCAAGGCCGAAGCGCGACGGTTGATTGAGAACCGAGGTCTGTATCTCAACAACCGCCGCGTGGAGGACCCGCAGACCCCGGTGCGTCCTTCCGATCTCATCGAGCAGTCTGTCTTCGTTCTGCGCTCCGGGAAAAAAAACTTTTTGCTAGTGGAAGCCATCCCCTGACCCCAGGACGTCACCACGGCGGGGAGGAAAAACACGAGGTGCATATGCCGCGAGAAAAGGCGTGTCTCCCCAACGCCTTCTGGTGGTTGAATGCGACCCAGTTCCTCGGAGCCTTCAATGACAACGTGTTCCGGTTCCTGATTGTGTTTTTCCTCACAGCGCAGGCTACGGCCTCCTCCGTCATTCGGGAAGCGCAGGTGGTCACCACGTCCGCCGTGATTTTCGTCGTTCCCTTCCTCCTCTTTTCTCACGCGGGCGGTGTTCTGGCCGATCGCTACAGCAAGCGGCAGATCATTCTCGCCCTCAAATATGCGGAACTGCTGATCATGGTGGCGGGGTTGGCGGCGCTGGGGACCGGCCAGGCTTGGCTGCTCTATACGTTGCTTTTTTCGATGTGCACACAGAGCGCCCTGTTTGGGCCCTCCAAGTACGGTATTATTCCCGAACTGGTCCCTGCAGAACGGCTGTCCCGGGCCAATGGCTACTTGGCGGCCTGCAGCTATCTGGCCATCATTCTGGGCACGTTCTGTCCTACGTTTTTTCTCCACTATCTGTTCCGGCAGAATTTCCACGCTCTTTCGGTCTTCACCATTGTCATTTCCTTGGCCGGCGTCGCTGGCGCGCATCGCATTGCCGGGACGCCGGCTGCCAGGAGGATCGACAGCCGTTTGACGCCGTGGTTTGTCGCCGATGTTTTCCGGACCGTGTCGCGCTTGCGCACCAATCGGTATCTGCTACTGGCCGTTCTGGCTCTCGCTTACTTCCTCTTTGTGGCTGCGTTTTTCCAGCAGAACCTTTTGCTGTACGGAAAACAGGTGCTCGGTATTGGGCTCCTGCCGAGCGGATACTTGTTCCCGTTGGCCGCCCTCGGCATCGGGCTGGGGGCTGTGTGCGCCGGCCGGTTGTCGGGAAGGAACATTGAAATCGGGATCGTACCGATCGGCGCCATCGGACTCACGGCCGGCTGCCTCGTGCTGGCCTATCCGTCCCTGGGGCTGCAGGGCACCCTTCTGGTGATCCTCTTACTGGGTATCAGTGCCGGCCTTTTCGAGGTGCCTCTGAGCGCTTACGTGCAGTATGCCACGGAACCGTCCCGCCGCGGCGAGGTTCTGGCCGCGGTGAACTTCCTCAGTTTTTTCGGTGCGGCGCTCTCCGCCGGATGCCTCTACCTTTTGCACGTGGTTGCCGGGTTGTCGCCCAGCCAGTGCTTTCTCGTGATCGGCCTACTGACCGGTCTTCTTGCCACGGGAACAGTCTTCATCCTCCCCGATTTCCTGATTCGGCTGGTGGGCGTTCTTCTGACCCGACTCGTGTACCGGCTGGACATACGGGGAATCGAACACCTGCCGATCGAGGGCGGAGCCCTTTTGGTGGCCAATCACGTCACGCGGGTGGACCCGCTTCTCCTTTTGGCGACCACGCAGCGACGCATTCGTTTCGTCACGGCTCGTGAATTTGTCGCTCAGGGGTGGCTGCGGTCCCTTTTGCGCCTGATGCGGGTCATTCCCATAGCGCCCAACGATCCTCCCCGCCAGATCGTGGCCGCCTTGACCGAAGCCCGGCGCGCCCTTGAGGAAGGATACCTGGTGGGCATTTTCCCCGAAGGCGCCCTCACGCGCACAGGCAACCTCCTGCCGTTCCGGCCGGGGTTCGAGCGTATCGTGCGCCAGACCACCTGCCCCATCATCCCCATCCACATCGGCGGCGCATGGGGAAGTATCTTCAGCTACTACGATGGAAAGCCAGGGTTGCGATGGCCCCGGAAGCTTCCCTATCCGATTCGAATTACCTTCGGCGCGCCGATGCCTCCGACGGCTTCCGCCGCCGAACTGCGCCTGCGGATCCAGGAGCTTTCCGTGGACGCGGTTGATGCCGAAAAGAATCCGCGGCGTCTTCTGCCGCTTGAGGCTATTGCCACGGCGCGCCGGCACTGGTTTCAGCCGGCCATCCGCGATACGACAGGCAAGGAACTCACCTTTGGGCACACCCTGGTGGCCGCGCGGGCTTTGGCCGACATCCTGCGTCCCGCCCTGTGTGACCAGCGCATGATCGGCCTTCTCCTTCCCGCCTCAGTCGGCGCGGCCGTCGCCAATTTGGCTGTTTCCCTGCTAGGCCGGACGGCGGTCAATTTGAATTTTACCGCCTCGCCCGAAACCGTCGCCTCCGCGATGCGGCAATGCGCCCTCCGCACCATCCTGACCTCGCGCGTGTTCTTGGAAAAAGTGCCGAGCATGGCCGGCCTCACCGGTCTGGTTTACCTGGAGGACCTTCTCCCACGCATGACCGCCGCACGTCGTCTGTGTTCGGCCCTGCGGTGCCTCCTGCTGCCCAGCCGCTGGCTGGTGGACCCTCCTCTTCCCGGACCGGATGACCCCGTCACGGTCATTTTCTCCTCGGGAAGTTCCGGAGACCCCAAAGGCGTGCTGTTGAGCCATCACAATATCCTTTCCAATATCGAGTCGTTTCGTATGGTGCTTCGATTCACTGGACGGGATCGCATGTGTGCCGCACTGCCCTTCTTTCACTCCTTCGGCTACACGTGCACGCTGTGGTGCCCTCTGATCACGGGTTTCTACGCCTCCTACCATCCCAATCCGCTGGATGCCGGAACCATTGCCAAAATGGTACGAGAGCAACACTTAACCATCCTGCTAGCGACTCCGACGTTTCTACTATCCTACTTCCGGCGCGCCAAGCCGGAAGACTTTCGGTCGCTACGGTGGCTCGTTGTCGGTGCGGAGAAACTCAAGCCCAGCCTGGCCGATGCTTTTGCGGAACGATTCGGCATCCGGCCGTTGGAGGGATACGGCGCAACGGAGCTGTCCCCAGTGGTGGCCGTCAACACGCCGGATGTCCCGGCGGCCGGCGTGGTGCAGGTGGGGACTAAGCCGGGAAGCGTGGGCCATCCCCTGCCGGGCATTGCCGTCCGGGTTGTGGATCCAGAGACACGCGAGACTCTGCGGCCCGGCGAAGAAGGCCTGCTCCTGGTCAAGGGGCCCAACGTGATGCTTGGATACCTCGGACAGCCTGAAAAAACCGCGGAGGTCCTGCGGGATGGCTGGTATGAGACGGGCGATCTTGTCCGCGTGGATGAAGACGGCTTTCTTTACATTCTTGATCGAGTCTCCCGCTTCAGCAAAATTGGCGGCGAGATGGTGTCCCATCTGGCGATCGAAGAAAACCTTCATGATTCTCTGAAGGCCGTAAGCCGCGTGGTGTGTGTGACGGGTGCGCCGGACGAAAAAAAAGGCGAACAGCTCGTGCTTTTCTATACCGACGAAGCCGGCGGAGCAGAACGGCTTCAGGAACTGATCCGTTCCTGCGATCTGCCGAACTTGTGGAAACCCAAACCGGAAAACCTCGTGCGCATAGACAGTTGGCCCACGCTGGGAACAGGGAAGCTCGATCTCCGGCGGCTTCGCGAGATGGCGCGGGAATGGACGGCGGGAAAACGGCCTCCGCCGCCGACGCGTGGCGGAAAATAAAGGCCTGGGAGGATGCAGGCCCTGCAGGCCGGAGAGTCAGCGTCTAACCGCACTCCTCGGCCTGACGCATGACGCGTCGGCCCGGAACACGAGAAAGGACCGAACCCGAACAACATGGGTTCTTTGCTTCATTCCACGGTCGCGTTAAAGCGCCCCGGGACCTTTGAAACGGACGGTTCGGATACCCGCATGACGAACTGTCGGACACGAAGACGCATGATCCCCTCGATTCTGTTTTTCCTTCTCGTCGCCCTTGCCGGATACGTCGGCATGATTGTCTATCTTCTGCTCGGGCAGTCTCGCTATGTTTACTATCCGAGTCGCCGGGTCCTCGCCACGCCGGCGGACGCCGGTCTGCGCTTTGAGCGGCTCCGCATTCGCACGATCGACGGCCAGACCCTTGCGGCCTGGTTTGTGCCGGCCCCGGAAACCGCCGGAGGCACCAACGCCATCACCGTGCTCCACTGTCACGGGAATGCCGGCAATGTGGGGACGCGGATAGGTCTGGCCCGCGCGTTTTACGATTTAGGTTTTAACACGTTACTGTTCGACTACCGCGGCTACGGCGAAAGCACCGGGAAACCCGATGAGGAGGGCACCTACCGCGATGTGGAAATGGTGTGGCACTATTTGACCCGTGTCCGACGCATCCCCCCCTCCCGCCTTGTTGTGCACGGCCAATCATTGGGAGGCCCGATTGCCGCTTGGCTGGCGCGCAAGGTGCAGCCGGGCGCCCTGGTGCTGGAATCCACGTTCACATCGGCTTCCGACATGGCCACGCGCATGTTTCCCTTGGTACCCGCCCGCCGGCTGTGTCGGTTCCGCTACAACACCTTGAGTTATCTCCGCGAGGTCACATGCCCCGTGCTTATCGCGCACAGCCTGGCAGACGAAATGATTCCTTATCAGCATGGCCGACGGCTTTTTGAAGCGGTCCGTGACCCAAAGACCTTCGTCGAGCTGACGGGCGATCACAACGCGGGCGGGCTCGAAACCGACGCCGCTTATCGCCGGGCGTTCGTGGATTTCATCCGGCGGCACATGACGACCGGAAAAGCATCGCCCGCCGACAATCCGCTGCGATGAGATAAAAGGAGAATGCCGTCGTCCCGATGTGGCGCGGAATACGCGGTGGCCAGCCCGCGGTTGCTTCGAATCGGCGTGCTGGCGCTGGTGGGTGCGCTACGAAAGGCCGAACCCGGCGCTTCGCCAGGACACACGCGATGTCCGATCATGCGGAGGGAGGCACGGTCACGACGACACATGGAAGGGCGGGGAGGTCAATCGCAGACTTTCGTGCCGACGGACTAGATGGCACAGGACTCTTCCGGAGGCGGCGTCACGGCTTCTGCGTTCACAACCCGAGGAGCCGTTTCGCTTCCTCCTCTAAGGTGGGATATTTCTCAACGATTTCCTTTAGGCGATTCTGCGCGGCGTCTCGGTTTCCGGTCTCCAGATGCAGAATAGCGTAAGCCAACGTTTGGCGACTCCGCACTTTACGGTCCAGTTGGGCGTCATTCAGGCAGTGCTCGATGATTTTGGTCATCTGAACCAGCGGGACATCAGGCCAGGGCACCGTGCCGCCGGTGATGCGAAGTCCCCCCTCGTCGGCTCCCAAAATATCCCTGGCTGTTACGCCCGAACCCCATCCCCATTTGAAAGGACGGCCATTCAGTGTCCGGATGACAAACGCCTTGAGTTCCTGGAGGAAGGCGAACCGTTCGATCTGCGCTCGGAGGGCAGAGCGTGCTTCGCTGGTTTGCAGTTCTGGTTCCTTGGCATGCAACGTCTTGAGGATTTCCTCGTAGCGGTATTGCTTGAGAAGGTCCTCTTGCTTGTTGCGCAGTGCCGCCAGAGCGGCCAATTCCTCTGCGACCTGTTTCTTGTGGGCTTCCTCTTTCTTGCGTCTCTCCAGCGCGAGGTGCAGTTCCTCCTTCTCCTTCTCGGCCTTGGCGTGGATGGCAAAAATCTTTTGCATGGGTGCGCCCAGCGACAGCAGTATTTGCTGGGCCTCGTTTTCGTATGCCCGCAGAAGGGTGTACTGCTCGTTTAGCAGAGCCACGCAAGGCGCAGACTCCCTCGGCATTCGGGCGACCCGGCAGTTCGCCACCGCCTGTTCCGCGGCCGCTAGCATCGTTCGAGACGCCTCTGCTTTTTCCGCTACCGTGTTGGCTCCGGCCGCTACCTGCGCCGTCAGGATCACGATCTCCGGAGGTCTGACGGCGGGGGTTTTGCTGGGACGCAGCGGGCCGGAGCCCATGCGCGGCGCAGAGAGCGGCTTGTCTTGTATGCCTTTCGCGGCTGCTGCCGCAGGAGCGTCGGCCGGCTGGATGCCTTCCTCGGCCAGTGGTTCGCCACCCCAACGGCGCCGGAGCGCGTCTAACTGCGATCGTGTCATCTCTCCGGGCGGTGCCTCTTCCTCGCCGGAAGGAGCCGTGGGGCGGATAGAGGGCGCAGGGAGTGCACCGGGCGGCCGATTGGTAGAGGGCGCCGTGACGCCACGGCGTTCCGCCTGGGCCTTCCGGATACTCTCCAGTTGCGCGGCGGTGAGGAGCCCGTCGGACGGCGGTGCAGAAGAGGCTTTTTCCCTGGACGCATCCCCGCCGGATGCAGAGGGTTTGTCTTTCTGCGCGTTGCGAATAGCCTCAATCTGGGAAGCATTCAAAACACCTTCTGCATCCTCAGGTTTGGGGGACTCTTCGGGAGACTCCCGCACCGGCGGTTTTTCTGATTTCTCTTCTTGAATGTCAGGTGGCGGCGCCAGCGCCAAATATTGTTGGGCCATCTTCCGATCGAAAGGAGACCCCGTAACGGCCAGCACGGCCTCCTCCGCTTTGCGCACCTGCTGCTGCGCCGTCTCATGCATGGACTGAAGGTTCGTCGCCGCCGCTTGCATGAGACGGTAGAGGTTTTGAGCGTTCATGTTGTGCTGAGCGAGGAGGTCCAGGAGTTCCTGACGCTTACGGGCATTCTCCCGGCTGACCCGAATAGAGAAAAACACCACGCCAGCCACGAGAAGGACTAACGGAACAAAAAGACGAACATATTTCATAGCGTCTGCGGCACAGACTATGTGACTTGCGCATAAAAAGACTAGGGAATGATCCGAGGGCTGTCAACGCGGAAAAAGAAAGCCCTGGACTGCGGAAGGGACATGGTATCCCCCTTATGGGGATTCGGTGTTTAGGGGAGATGGGGGGTAAGGTATTGAGGGA
>FWPU01008963.1_pt1 | contig 16298 bp, 15 predicted proteins | sample 2228361 | NCBI WGS metagenome assembly FWPU01 (sample SAMEA103939777, study PRJEB20133) | metagenome
AAGGTGCCCTCGTCAACCGCTTCGTCCGCGGCCGCTTCCCGTACCGTCGAGTCGACCGCCGCCGTAAACTGACGCAGTAGTGTTAGAACTCCTCATGCTCCTCAGGAGTGGATAGCCTTTCGCGTCCTCGAGCTGACCTACACCGCCTGGGACCTCGAGCCCTTCGCCCGCGACGTGGGCTACGAGGGCCCTCCGTTCCGCTGGGACCCCTCTCGCCGCTTCCTCCTCCGCTGCGAGCTCGACGCCGCGTTCTTCCACCTCTACGGGCTTTCGCGCGACGACACCGCCTACGTGATGGACACCTTTCACGTCGTCAAGGACAACGACGAGAAGGCCCACGGCGAGTACCGCACCAGGCGCGTCATCCTCGAGATCTACGACGCCATGGCCGAGGCCGCGCGCTCCGGCAAGCCCTACCAGACGCGCCTCGACCCGCCTCCGGCCGACCCTCGGGTGGCGCACCCGCCCAGGCGCGCGGGTCAGGCAAAGAAGAGGTCGGCGTCGTGAAGCTGGTGGTTCTGTCCCCAGCCACAATCACCCGGCTCGAGAAGGCCGCGGTGGACAACGGCTTCGACCAGGAGCTGCCGCGCGAGGGCAACTGGCTCGGCTTCGCCAGCACGCAGGCGCCGCTGCGCCTGTGGCTCTCGACCTTCGGCGACACACTGTTCATCGCGGCGTTCTCCCAGGCCCACGTGTCGCGCGCGCTCGGCGAGTACGGCACGCCGATCACCTCGCCGTTGCCGGCGGGGGCGGCCGCCGGACGAAGTGTCGGCAGCATCCCCGAGCTGCACCGCCTCGTCCGCCGCGCGTTCCAGCTCTCGAAGACTCTCCCCGACGAGCTATTGCACGCCTTCGAGCGCCAGACGGCGGCGATGCCCAAGACCACCGAAGCCGAGCGGCTGGTCGTCCAGCGCGTTGGACAAGACCTCTTTCGTGCGGGGCTTCTGGAGTACTGGGAAGGGCGCTGTGCCGTCACCGGGTTGGGTGTCGCCGAGCTCTTGCGCGCGAGCCACATCAAACCGTGGGCGGACTGCGCGAGCGATGCCGAGCGGCTCGACGTCTTCAATGGCATCCTCTTGGCGCCGCACCTCGATGCGGCCTTCGACCGCGGGTTCATCACCATCGCGGACGACGGCGCGATTGTGGTGTCGAGCGCCCTCGGCGAAGCCGACCGCGCGCTGCTCGGGCTCGATGTGCCGCTGCGCATCCGGTCGCTCGATGCCGGGCACAGGGCCTATCTGCTGTGGCATCGGGAGCGGGTCTTCAAGGGCGACAAGCGATGAAACGAGCCCCTCACCCGCATGGCGTGAGCTCGGCACGGGCATGCCTGCCGGGCGGATAGAAAAAACCATCGTGATTTCAGTCCCTTGCCGCACGCCTCCCCAGGCCCTGGCACCGTCAGGGTGATCGGCCGAGATCGCCAGGGTGGATACCCCTCCATTCTCAGGGCCATCGCCTGGCATTCTCAGGGCACCGCCCTTCGGTCATCACGGCCTCCCCGCTCGAAGCGAGCGGTCTGCCCCCCCAGGGAGGGAAGGGCCATGGCCAGGAAGTCGCGCGCCAAGGAGCGGCTGGCGCAAACAGCTCGCCCCCGAGATTCCTGCCGGTCCGCGAGCGGTCGGCCCGAGCCGTATAATGCGCATCGGAGGCATCGAGATGGCCAAGGGGAACGGGAAGGTGGGGAGGGAGATCCTGGTCGATCTGTTGCAAGAGCACCGGGAGATGCAAGGCGCCGTCGAGCAGCTCGCGCAGACGGTGGGGCGGCTCGGGGAGAGGGTGGAGCGGCTCGAAGAGACGGTCGGGCAGCTCGAAGAGACGGTGGGGCAGCTCCAAAAGACGGTGGGGCAGCTCGAAGAGACGGTGGGGCAGCTCAGGCAAGACGTCAAGCTCGTCCATTCGACGCTCAAGTCGATGACGCAGACGTCCGCGAAGATGACCGCGAGCATGGAGGCCTTGCTGGCCGCCATGGGCGACCAGGACGCGCGCATCGACGAGCTCGAGCAGCGCGTCGCCAGGCTCGAACGCGGCAAGTGAGAAAGCACTGCGCGTCCTCACCGCGGATGGAGGAGAGTGCTCTGCTCGTGGTGCTGAAGCCGACGCTCATCCCTGGGTGGCGAGTCACCGGCCCTCAGCGCTTCGGGGTGCCCGGCGGCGCATCAGCGCGCTCATGAGCGCCAGAAACGCCGCTGTCGACGAGGCGCTCGCGCAGCCGCAGCCCTCGGGCGTGCGGCCGGCCCCGCCGCCGACGTGCTCCACGACGGTCGAGCCGGCGTCGGCGGGGCCACCCCCCGCGTCGGGCAGCCCGGCGTCGGTGCCCGCGTCGACCGCGCAGCTCGTCGCCGGATCGAACGATGCCGCGACCTGCTGGACGGCGGCCCCGCCCTGCGAGTTGGTGCCCAGCGTGAAGTACACCTCGCCGCCGCACGGAACGGCGATGTCCACCTTCGCCGTCAACGCGCCGTTCTGCACCTGGCCCGCGGCGGTCACGTCCGCGTCGTTGGTCAGCGCCGTCCCCTGCTTCTGGAAGGTGATGGGCTGGCCGACCTTCGCGAGCAGCGTGACGTTCGGCGCGCCGCCGAAGAGCCCGCTTGCGCCGACCTGTCCGGTGACGGTGACGGTCCGGGCCCCGTTGGGCAAGCGCAGCTTCATCTGGTACGGGCCGGGAACGATGCCCGAGACTCCCGCGCGCTGCGTGCCGCCGATGCCGTAGTAGGGCCTCGGCTGAGTGGCTCCGGTCACGTCGAGCACCTTCGAGCAGTTGGTGACGCCGCGCTGATCGAAGATGGCCTGCATCTTCGCCTGGGCCTGCGGGTCGGCGGGAAAGGCTCCCTTGACGTGGGCGGCGATGAGGGCGGCCGCCTCGGCGAAGCTCGTTCCGGGGTTCATCGCCACCAGCGCCGCGTACACCGCCGCGTCGAAGGTGCGGCCCTGATCGTTGCCGAGGAAATGCTCCTTGCGCGCCTGCCAGAGCGCGCCGGAGAAGTGCAGGCTGTCCTGGTGCACCTCGCCCCAGAGCACCTCGGGGCACTTTTCGGTGTTCTCCACCGACCGGATGGCCGAGATGTCCTGCCGAATCGGCCCACCGGAGGCCGTCACCCGCGGCCCGACGTATTCACCCACGCGCGGGTTCTGGCCGAACGTGGCGGCGAGGAAGTCGGCGTAGCCTTCGTGCATCGCTCCGCCCTCGTCGTTCGCCGAGCGGTTGTCGATGGAGAACGAGCCGAAGTTCGCGGTTGCCGTCACCACGCCGTGCCCGAACTCGTGCCACACCACCGGCCCGTCGTACGCGAAGTCGGCGCCGTTGCCCTGGAAGATCATCAGCGTGTCGACGTCGAGCATGTAGTCGGGGATGACGATCTGCTGGAAGTTCTCCCGGGCGAGGAACGCGGCGTTGTCCACGCGGATCAGCTTGTCGGTGCGCGTGGACATCGTGGCGATGTTGAAGTTCGCCTGCATGTCCTGGAAGTCGGGCAGCGTCACGTTGGCCCACACCGCCGGCAAGCGGCGTGGGCTGCGCTTCTCGTCACGCATCTGGAACGGCGGAATGTTCTCGGTCGGGAACAGCGGAGCGGCCGCCGACGACAGCGAGCGCACGAAGTCGTAGACCTGATTGACGTGCCAGAAGGCGTGCACCTCGGCGAACTCGTCGGAGTCCGCGGCCACGCTCTGGCTCACCGGAGCGGCGGGCGGTGGATCGTTCGGCGGGTAGACGTAGTCACCGCTGCCGTTGACGCCGTTGGCGGCGCGGTGCAGCCGGTCGCAGATGGCGACGTCGTAGCCGATGTTGAAGCCGAAGACCTGCGCGCGTCCCTTCGCGTGGCGAGGCCCGGCGTCCGGCGCGGTGCTGCATGATTCGTGCGGGCAGCAACCGTAGGCGACGAGCTGCGTGCCGAAGAGGTGACCGGCGTCGTTCGGCGTGATGAAGGTGCCGCCGTCCGGGAGCCGCCACTCGGCGGTGGGCCCGATCATCGAGCCTCCATCTGCGTGCCTGAGCTGCCGCACCACCACCGGCGTCCGGCCTACGCCCGCGTCCAACCCGCCGGGGCTCGATTCGTAGACGTGTGCGTCGTCGGCGGCGGTGAACACCCGGTTGCGGGTGAAGAGCACCTTGCCGTCGGTGGCGTCGACCGCCACGTACCAGTTCTCGACCGGGTTCACCGTCGGCACCCAGACGAGGTAGCCCGCGTGCACGTCCTCTCCGACCGGGAAGAGCAGCTGCTTGTACCCGCCGTAGGGCCGGCCGTCGTTCTGGAGCAGCGCGTACGGAATGGTCCGCGCGGCGATCTCCATGGCCGCTCCGGCCGACACCTTCCAGTCGACGACGGCCTGGCGGTAGGGCACCACGTTCGACGACAACGCCATCACGCGGCGGTTGCGATCGACGGTCACCACCACGCGCGCGTCGTGCACTTCGTACCCCAGCACCTGCTGGCGCAGGTGGAACGAAGCACCGAACCGCGTGCCGAACGGCTCGGCGCCCGACAGGGTCGAGGTCGCCGGCAGCCCGAGTGCGTCGCGGTGGAGCAGGGCATGCGCCCTGGCCGACGGGCCCAGCTTGCCGGGGAGCGGCTCGGACAATCTCCCGAGCGCCAGCGAGAGCGTTCCGGAAGGCGATTCGAATCGCTGTTCCGCAGCCAGCGGCGCGGCCGCGAGCAAAAGGGCGATGGTGGTCGCGAACATGGCTTGCCTCGAAGGGTCCGGCCCGAGCGGGCGCGGACAGTACCAAGGTGGGCGGCCGGAAGCACGCCTGGCCCCGCTCCGGGCGCGCGTCGCGACACGCCGAATGACGCGGAGCTCGGCGTGGGTTGCCCCAGACGAGCGGCGATCACCGGAGAGCGCATGGACATGCCGGCCAGCGAGCTCTTGCAGCGGCTCGGCGACGACGAGCTGCTGGTCCTCGACTGCCGAACGTTGGAGGACTGGATGGCGTTCGACATCCACATCCCCGGTTCCTTGCGCATGAGCCTCGCCGAGCTGGTCGACGCCGGGCACGAGCTCCCCGACGACGAGCTCATCGTGGTGGTCGGCTGGTCGGCCGACGGCTCGGACGCGCGGAAGGCCCGCCGCATCTTGCGGCTGCGCGGCCGCGACGCCGTGTGTCTCGAGGGAGGCCTGCGCGCGTGGGTCGGTGCCGGCTACCCCATCGAGCGGCACGGCCAGCCCGCGCGGCCCCGCTCGGACCCGCACCGCCCCGACATGGCGCATTGATGCACGCCAACGGTTCTTCTTCTGATTCCGTACCGCGCGGCCCTTGGAGCGCGGGCCCGCTTCCTGCTATCAGTCCGCGCCCATGAAGAAGCTCCGCTCCGTCGTCATCGGCGCCACCGGGCTCGCCGGCCAGCAGTTCATCGCCGCGCTCGAGCGCCACCCGTTCATCGAGATCAGCGGGCTGGCTGCCTCTCCGCGGTCGGCCGGCAAGAGCTACGCCGAGGCGCTGAAGGCCCCCAACGGCATGATGGGGTGGTTCCTCTCCGAGCCGCTCCCCGAGCGCGTGGCGAAGATGACCGTGCAGAGCGGCGCCGACGTGAAGGCCGCGGACTTCGACCTGGCCTTCTCCGCCGTCGAGGCCGACGTGGCCAGGGAGCTCGAGCCTGCTCTGGCGCGCGACATTCCCGTCATCTCCACCGCCAGCGCGTTCCGCTACGAGGAGGACGTGCCGCTGCTCATCCCGCCGGTGAACGCGCACCACGCGCCGCTCATCCACGAGCAGCGCAAGCGCCGCGGCTTCAAGGGCTTCATCGTCCCCATCCCGAACTGCACCACCACGGGGCTGGCCATCACCCTGGCGCCGCTCGAGCAGGCCTTCGGCGTTCAGGCGGTGATGATGACGTCGATGCAGGCGGTGTCGGGCGCGGGCCGCTCGCCGGGCGTCATCGGCCTCGACATCATCGACAACGTCATCCCTCACATCTCCAAGGAAGAGGGCAAGGTCGAGGTCGAGACGAAGAAGATCCTCGGAGCGTTCGACCGCTCGGCCATCCACGCCCACCCGATGAAGGTCTCGTGCACCTGCACCCGCGTGGCGGTGCTCGAGGGCCACACCGAGGCGGCGTTCGTCTCGCTGAAGAAGAAGGCGTCGGTGGCCGAGGTGGCCGCCGCGATGCGCGAGTGGAGGGGCGCCGAAGCCTCGCGCGATCTGCCGTCGGCGCCACCCCGGTGGATCGAGGTGCTCGACGACCCGTTCCGCCCGCAGCCGCGGCTCGACCGCGACACGCACGGCGGCATGGCCACGTCGGTGGGCCGCATCCGCGAGGACGGCGTGCTCGAGAACGGCATCAAGTACGTGCTCGTCTCGCACAACACCAAGATGGGCGCGGCCAAGGGAGCGGTGCTCGTGGCCGAGCTGTTGCGCGCGCAGGGAATCCTCTGACGCAAAGCAATTCTTTTCTTCCGTCGGCCGCCGATCGAGCTAGTGTCGGGGCCGCCAAGGAGAGCCGAAATGGCCTATATCGTCGCGGAGCCGTGCATCAAGTGTAAGTACACCGACTGCGTCGAAGTGTGCCCGGTCAACTGCTTCTACGAGGGCGCGAACTTCCTCGTGATTCACCCCGACGAGTGCATCGACTGCGGCGCCTGCGAGCCGGTCTGCCCCACCAAGGCGATCTTCCCCGAGTCCGACCTCCCCGAGAAGTGGGCCGAGTACAAGCAGATCAACGCCGATTTCTCCACCAAGTGGCCCAACATCTCGGAGAAGAAGAGCCCGCTGCCCGAGGCCGAAGAGTTCAAGAACGTCGAGAACAAGCGGAGCATGCTCGATCCGAACCCTCCGTGATCGATGCCCGAGCTGCTCTCTGTGCGTGACGGCGAGCTGCTCGTCCTCACGCTGAACCGGCCCGAGAAGAGAAACGCGCTCACGCCCGCGATGCTCGAGCAGCTCGATGCCGAGCTCGCCAAGGTGGCCGACGACGCTTCGGTGCGCGCCATCATCGTCACGGGCACGGGCGAGAAGGCCTTCAGCGCCGGCATGGACCTGGGCGCGATCTTCGAGGTGCTGGCCTCGAACCCGACGCGATCGGGTGCTGGCGATGCTCCAGGCGAAGGGCGAGCGCTCCTAAGCGACGCTCAGCGCCGACAGCTTGAGGCCTCGCGAGCGGATCTCCTCGCGGATGCGGCTCAAGTCCTCGGGTCGGGGCGGCCCGTTGCGGCCTCGAATCTTCAGCGCCACCTCGCCGGGGCCGGTGCGTTCGACCTCGACCCGCTCGGCCAGCCCGTCCTTCAACGTCAGCGCCAGGGCCGGCCGCTGCGACTTGAGGAACGACTCGATCTTCTCGATGAGGGCGACTGCGGCGGCGGCAGCCGTGGCGGCCTCGACCGCGGGCGCCATCCGATGGGCGGCCTTTTCGTCGCCGCGGACGTTTGGGCCTCCCTCGCGCTGCATCGGCGGGGCGGCTTCCATCCTCCGCCCGGGGAAATCGGCCTGCGCCGCTGCGGGGCGATCGCCGCCGAGCTCGATGATCAGCTCGCGGCAGATGATGTCGACCAACCGGGCGTCGAGCTTCTCCTGGTCCGAGGCGAGCCCTTCGGTGCGGCTCAGCCGGCGTTGCTCGACGTCGCGATTCATGGCGGCGCGGGCCACGCGCAATGCGTCGGCGCGCGCCGGAGGGTGGGCTTCGACTCGTCCAACGTGGTCCACGTTCTGGCTGACCCCGGTCGGGCCGGTGGTGCGAAGCTTCTCGGCAGGCTTACGTGCTCGCACCTTGTCCGACGGCTGCTCGGGTTTGGGCTTGCGGAAGAGCTCTTTGAAATCGCGCCGGGCGGGAGCTGGGGGGCCGCCGGCGTTCTCCTTCACCTTCATGGCGCCCTCCGTGCACAGCGGCATGAGCAGGCTGCATGCCAGCGGCTACGGGCCGGAAAACGCGGGCTTTGCCGCGGTGCGGTGACAGCGGCTTGACACCTCCGTCCAACGCTTCGCGGACGGTCTGACGCGCTCGAGCCGTCGGGTCAGTGGCGGAAGCCGCCAGGCTGCTGGGGGGCCAGGCCGGACAGCTCGTTCACCGCGGCCGGGCACATCATCACCGCGTTCGGGTCGGCCAGAAGCACGCCCTGGGAGAAGTCGCGCTCCTCGAACAACAGCGCGTCGCGGATCTCGACCTCGGTGACGGTGCGGTTCATCTCCCAGAAGCGGCCCTTCACCAGCATCCGCTTGCCCTTGGGAATGCGGGCGAGATCGACGAACTGCCGCGGGGCCAGCCTGGCGACGATCTTCACCGGCTTCGGCTTCTTCATCTCGAAGATCTGCAGCTGGCCGGCGTTGGGGTCGGGCGGAATCCACTCGAGCAAGGCCACGACGGTTTCCGGCTCGTCGTCGAGCGGCTTCTTGCCCTTCTTCCGCTTGGGCTTCGCGGTGAGCCCGGCGTCGATGAGGTAGGCGCCGCCCCAGGCGACGTCGCGGTCGAGGTACGTGTCGCGAAACTCGGCGGAGACGTCGTGCGTGGCGGCGCTGGTGGCGCGCACCACCTCGATGTCGTAGCGCTCGCGCAGGGCGGGCAGGGTGAACAGGAAGCTGTCCACCGGTTTCAGTCCTTCGTTCAAGAAGCGCAGTTTGCCGACGTCGATGATCTGCACCTTGGGGTTCAGCGCCTCGGCCGTGGCGAGCCAGCTGTCGGGGAGCCGCTTGTCGATCAGCACCCGGCGCACCATCGCCGCCAGGTACTGCGCGGCAGGGAAGCGCGGCGTCGCAAGCTGCGCGTTCACCGCGTGGAGCAGGTGCGGGTCGACGGTGAAGTTCTCGTCGCGTTTGTGCAGCGTGGGGCCGATCTCCGCGAGCACCGTGAGCAGGCCGCCGATGAGCTGCATGCAGTTGGGGTCGTCGGTGCCCTTCTCGAGCATGCGGCCGACCTTCGAGCGCGCCAGGCGGCGATCGAGGTCCTCCTCGCGGAAGACGGGCGGCTTGCCGGTGCCGAAGAAGTGCTCCTTCTGGGCCAGGGAGTGGCCGCAGACGAGCAGGGCCGTCGAAATGCACAACCAACGCATCGGCCCCGAACTTATCAAGTCGTTCCACATGGCGTGCGACGCATTGGACGGCGTCGCGCCGCCGGCATTCCACTTCAGCGGGCCCTTTCCTCGGCGCGCTCGAGGGTGAGGGCGATGAGCGCGGCGACGAGCTCCAGCGCCGAGGCGAGCAGGAACACCCGGTGCCCACCGAACGCGTCGTACAGCATGCCCGCGACGGGATAGCCCACAAGCCCGCCCAGGCCGAAGCTCACCGAGACGAACAGCGCCTGCCCCGTCGCGCGCAGCTGCGAGGGCACGCGCCTGGCGACGTAGGTGACCGCCGAGGCGAAGAACGCTCCGAAGGTGAAGCCGTGGAGCGACGAGAGCGAGACGATGGCCCAGCCCGAGTCGGCGAGCCCCATGAAGAGCCAGCGCAACGAGCTCATCGCGAACGAGACGGCGAGCAGGTGCCGCGGGGCGATGCGCTGCGAGAGCCTGGGGTGCAGCCAGAACACGGCGATCTCGGCGATTACCCCCAGCCCGGCCGACAGCCCGACCACCCGCGGCGGCAGCTCGAGCGCGCGCACGTGCACGGAGAGCAGCCCGTGGTACGGCGCGCAGGCGATCCAGTGCAGGCACGAGCCGGCGAGCAACAGCGCGAGGTTCGAGTCCCGGAGCAGCCGGGCCCCGGCCAACGGCGACGGCGGAGCGGCCCGCTCCGAGCGCGGCGGCGCGGGCAGCTTCAGGCTCCACAACGCCCAGGCGCCGATCAGCGCCAACGTGGCCCACACCGCCCGGCGGTCGATCTCGTCGACCGAAAGCCCGAAGGCGACGGACGAGACGACGAAGCCCAGCGAGCCGAACATGCGCAGCCGCGCGTAGCTCTGACCCGACGAGGCGCTGTGGTGCAGCGCCAGGCTGTCCATGACGGTGGTGGCGGCCGAGGCGAAGAAGGCGTAGCCGCACAGCGCGGCGAACAGCGCCGCGAAGCCGTCGACCCAGAGAAGGGGAGTGAAGCCCAACGCGGCTCCGAGCCCGATGATCGTCATCACCCGATCGGGCCGGCCGGTGCGGTCGGCGAGGTGGCCCCACAGAGGAGGAGAGAGCAGGGCGAAGGCTGGGCCCACCGCGACGAGCACCTCCACCTGCGTCGCGGACAGCCCCAGCGACTTGAAGTAGGCAGGCAGGAACGGCAGCACCACGCCCACGGTGGCGAAGTAGAGGAAGTACAGCCCGCCGATGGGTCCGGCCGCCGTTCTCACCGCGAAAGGCCGAGCCGGTTGGCCACGTCGGGCAGGTGGAGGCAAAGCAGCTCGGCCAGCCTGGCCCCGTCGAGCAGCTCGAGGTTGGCGCCCCGCTCGAGCAGCCTCGCCTCGTCGGAGAACGCGCCCGGCGTCACCACCACGGCCTTCGCGGCGTCGGTGGCGCGGGCGGTGTCGAGGGCGGCCTGCACCTCGGCGCTCTGCACCGCGCCGGTTTCGGGAATGGGCACGCACCGGGCGTAGACCTTCTGCCCGGTGATGGGCGTCGGGTCGACGAGCACCACGTCGCAGCGGCCCGGCTGCTCCACGGTCGAGACCGCCTCGAAGCCGAGCTCGTTGAACAGCCGGGTGGTCACGCTGGCGAGCTCGGGCAGCGTCAGCCGACCGACGCCGCTGGTTTCGCCGCCCGGGTCGCGAATCGTCTCGGTCGGGCCGCCCCTGGCGAAGAGCGCCAGCGAGACGAGGATGAGCCCGAAGAGGACGAGCGCGACGAGCAGCGTGCCCACGTTCGGCGAACCGTCGACCGAGTTGCGGGCGCCGTCAAGGGGCTCTGGGGCGCTCTGGGGCTCCGCTTCCGTCCGGGCCGGGCACTGCCGGCGCATCGGCCTCTCTCGATGCTCGACTCCGAAGCGTCGAGTTTGTAGGGTCCGCCGCCAAATGGCCGACACGCGGCAAGAGATCAAGATCGTCCCCGTCGACAACGAGGGCGACCTCGCGCAGGCCCTGGCCATCCGCGAGGTGGTCTTCATCGAGGAGCAGCACGTGCCCGAGACCATCGAGCGCGACGCCGAGGACGTGCGCGCCTACCACGTGCTGGCGATGCAGGGTGGCCATGCCATCGGCACCGGCCGCCTGGTGATGCTCAAGAGAGGCCCCGAGGGCGAGGAGGGACAGTGGGCCCAGGTGGGCCGCATGGCCGTTCTGCAGGCCAACCGCAAGTCGGGCGTGGGCAGCATGCTGCTCTCGGCGCTGGAGGAGGAGGCGCGGCGCCGCGGGGTGAGCGGCATCATCCTGCACGCGCAGCTCTCGGCGATGGACTTCTACAAGCGGCACGGTTACGCGCCCGTCGGCGCGGTGTTCGAGGAGGCGGGCATGCCGCACCTCGAGATGAAGAAGAAGCTCTGAGGGAGGGCTCGATGAAGCTGTCCGAGAAGCTGTTGGCGATCGTCTCCGAGCGGCACCTGCTCCAGCACCCGTTCTACCGGGCGTGGACGGAGGGCCGGCTCGACCTCGACGTGCTGCGCCGCTACGCCGGCCAGTACTGGGCCCAGGTGGGCGCGTTCCCCCGGTTCGTCTCGGCGGTGCATTCGCGCTGCCCGGAGATCGACGCCCGCAAGGTGCTGGCCGAGAACCTGGCCGACGAGGAGATTCACGGCGTCGACCACCCCGAGCTGTGGCTGCGCTTCGCCGAGGGGCTGGGCGCCGACCGGAACGAGGTGAAGGCCCAATCGCCGCTGCCCGAGACGCGATCGATGGTCGACGACTTCTTCGCGCTCACCTCGGGCGATTGGCGCGACGGCTTGTGCGCGCTGTTCGCGTACGAGGCACAGGTGCCGGCGGTGTCGAAGTCGAAGATCGAGGGCCTGGTGCGGTTCTACGGCATCCACGACGACCGCACGCTGGCCTTCTTCCGCGCGCACGAGCATTACGACGTCGAGCACTCGCGCAAGGTGGCCGAGCTCGTCGACCGGTACGGCAACCCGAACACCGCCCATGCCGCCACGAAGAAGGCCGCCGACGCGCTCTGGAGATTCCTCGACGGCATCGCGCGCGAAGCGGGCATCGAGTGCCACTGACCGGAGCGCGGAGTGCCGACGCTCCCTTGGGTCACCTGGATCCTCTTCGGCGCCACGCTGTTCGGCGTCGTGGGGATGCTGATCGAGATCTTCTGCCTCTACGCGGTCACGCGTCGGGAGCTGCCCACGCCCAAGGAGTGGCCGAGCTTCTCGATCATCAAGCCGCTGGCCGGGCTCGATGACGAGCTGCTCGAGAACCTGAAGTCGCACCTCGAGATCGACTACCCGGGCGAGTACGAGGTCCTGCTCGGCGTCAAGAGCGAGCAGGACCTCGCCTACCCGGTGGCGCGCGACTTCGCCAGGGCCCACCCCGAGAAGGTCAAGCTCGTCCTGCAGGAGGGCGAGCCGGGGCACAACCCGAAGGTGAACCAGCTCATCACGCTCACGCGGGCGGCGCGGTTCGACTTCATCGCGCTGACCGACTCGAACGTGCGCGTGCGGCCGAACTACCTGCGCGAGCACGCCGCGATGCTCTTGGACCCGAAGGTGGGCATCAGCTCGAACCTCTTCGTGGGCACCGGCGAGAAGCGCCTCGGAGCGCTCTTCGACAACATGACGCTCGTCTCGTTCTGCGCGGCCAACCTCGCGGCCGGCGAGATGGTGCTGAAGATGTCCCAGGTCGTCGGCAAGTCGCTGGTCATTCGCCGCGAGGTGCTGGCCAGGGTCGGCGGCTGGCACGAGGTGAAGGACGTGCTCGCCGAGGACAGCGTGCTGGCGCAGATCCTCGGCAAGATGGGGCTGCGCGCGAGGCTGTGCCCGAGCACGGTGATGAACGTGCAGGTCAACCAGCGGCTCCGGCAGTTCTGGGACCGGCACAGCCGCTGGTCGATGATCCGCTTCCGCGTGCTCATGCCCGGCACGCTGCTCGAGCCGTTGCTCACGCCGATCGTGCCGTCGACGGTGGGCGCCGTTTTCGCCTGGCACGAGCCGCTCGCGTGGGCGTTCGTCGCCTTCTGCGTGCTGTTCGGCATCGCGTTCGTCCAGGTGTGCGCGATCATCTCCCGCGGGTACGGGTTCAAACCGCATCAGCTCTTGCTGGTGCCGCTGCGCGACGTGCTGTTCTTCGCGACGTGGGTGGCGGGAGCCTTCAAGCGGCGAGTGGTCTGGCGCGGCAACCGACTGCTGGTGCTCGCGCGCACCCGGCTGGCCGAGCCCGACGCGTTCGAGCGCGTGCGGAAGATGCAGCGGATGGGACGTTGATTTCGGTCAGTGGCTCCGGCGCGGCGCCGGCGGCGATGCGCGCCTGGGGTCCTCGGGCCAGCTGTGCTTGGGGTACTTGCGCATCAGCTCCTTGCGGAGGGCGGGGTAGTGGCGCTCCCAGAAGCCCGCGAGGTCGGTCGTCACCTGAAGGGCGCGCTGGTTGGGCGCCAACAGGTGGAGCACCAACGGAACGCGGCCGGCGCACACCGACGGGCCCTGGGCCATGCCGAAGAAATCCTGCAGGCGCGACTCGACGTGAGGCGGTTTGCCGCGCTCGTAGCGGACCTCGAGCTGGCGCCCGCTGGGCAGCGACACGCGCTCGGGCGCGTGCGTGCGGAGAAGCCGCTGCTGCTCGGGTGAGAGCCGTGATTCGAGCGCCGCCAAGAGCGCGCCCTCGAGCTCGGAGAGGCTCTGGGCCGAACGGGCGAGCTCTTCGAGCGCGGCGCGGAGCAGCGACTCGTCCGCGGCGGGGAAGCCGGCATCGGGGAAGCTCTTGCCGAGCAGATCGACGCGGGCGAGCCACTGCTCGAGCTCTTCCGGGTCGGCGAAGCGCGAGGGGCCGGCCGCGAGCACCTTGTCGGCGAAGAGCTTCCGGGCTGCGTCCGAGTCCGGCGCTCTGTTGCGCGACTCCTCGAGCACGAGGTTTCCGTACGAGAGCCGGACGATTCGCTCGACGCGGCCCTGGGCGGCGTTCCACTCGAGCTCGTCGCGCTCGGAGAGCTCGTCGGGGCAAAGCTCGAGGAGCCACTCGGGCTCGACCTTGCTGGCGATGCGCACCACGACGCCCTGGCGGGGGCGTTGTTCGGCGTCGACGGCGACCAGAAGCTCGGGCTCTTTGACCACGCTGCTCTCGGCGAGGCTGGCGGTGCCGCCGCCGAAGAGGAGAAGCTCGGGGCTGTTCGGCCGCCTCCGCTTCGCCACCCGGTCGGGATAGCCGGCGAGCACGGCGAGCATCAGCGCGTCCTCGATGGCTTCGGTCGAGGCGGGGCGGGGAGCCGACCTGTCCGCGGCGCGCGTAAGCTGCCGGCGGACCCGGTCGACCGCCTGGGCCGCTCCGGGGTCGACGTCGCGTCCGGAGTCGAGCCGGTCCAGCATCTCGAGCAGGTCGGACGGGCTGGAGACGATGGACCGGGCCGCGGCCGCGTCGGACAGTCGCGTGCGCGCTTCGCGGCGGACGTCGCGCTCGCCGAGCAGCGCGGCGATGGCGGCTCCCTCGGAGGCGACGCCGCGTCGTTCCGCCTCGACGAGGATGCGGCCCTGGCGCGGGTGTACGGGGAAGCGAAGCAGCCTCTTGCCGATGTCGGTGAGGTCGCCCGAACGATCGACCGCTCCGAGCCGGCGGAGCAGGGTGTCGGCGGCCTCGAGCGCGCTCGCGGGCGGCGGTTCGAAGAAGGGGAACGAGGCCACGTCGCGCACGCCCATCGCCCGGAGCGCGAGGACCGTCTCGGTCAAATCCAGCCGGCGGATTTCGGGCGCGTCGTGGTCCGGCCGTTGATCGAAGTCGGCCTTCGTGTACAGCCGCAGGCAATGGCCGGCTCTGGTGCGGCCGGCGCGTCCGGCGCGTTGGGTCGCGGAGGCCTTGCTGATCTTCGCGACGCGCAGCGTGGGCAGACCCGACCAGGGCGAGTGCGAGGCGACGCGGGCGAGCCCCGAGTCGATGACCGCGGCGACGCCCTCGATCGTGACGGAGGTCTCTGCGACGTTGGTGGAGAGGATGACCTTGCGCCTCTTGCCCGGCCGCACCGCGCGGTCCTGCTCTGCGGGCATGAGGTCTCCATGCAGCGCGCACAGCTCGAGCTCATGTCTGGCGGCGAGCTCGGCGCAAAAGTCGCGCGCGCGGCGGATCTCGGCGGCACCGGGGAGGAACACCAGCACGTCGCCGTCGATCTTCGCGGCGAAGAGCCGCTTCAGGCCGCCGAGAACCTGCTGTTCGAGCGGGCGTTCGTCGGGCGCGGGCAAATGGTCGATGGTGACGTCGAACCGCCTGCACTCGGAGCGGAGGATCGGGCAACCCAGAAAGCGCGCGACCGGGTCGGCTTCGAGCGTGGCCGACATGGCGACGAGCTTCAGGTCTGGCCGCCTGGTGCGCTGCAGCTCGCGCAGAACCGCCAGCGCCAGATCGCCGGCCAGGTGCCGCTCGTGGAACTCGTCGAGCACCACGACCGAGACGCCCTCGAGGAGCGGATCGGCCACCAGCCGCCGCGTGAGCACGCCCTCGGTGACGAAGAAAAGGCGGGTGGAAGGGCCGCTCACGTCCTCGAAGCGAACCTGGTAGCCGACGGTCTGGCCCAGGCGTTGACCGAGCTCGTCGGCGACGCGGGCTGCCGCGAGGCGGGTGGCGAGCCGGCGCGGCTGGAGAACGACGATGGCGCCGTCACCGGCGACACCGGCCTCGAGCAGCCCGCGCGGCACGCGGGTCGTCTTGCCCGCGCCCGGGGGCGCCTCCAACACGAGCGACGGGTTCGAGCGCAGCTTTGCGACGATGTCCGGCAGGAGCGGGTCGATCGGGAGCGGGACGTGCGCCATGCCCACCGTCAGCTGCCCGTTACGGGCTCGGACCCGGTCGCGGGCGGCTGGGCCGCGTCGGGCGCGACGATCTCACCGGATTGGTTCGGAGCGCCGTTCGGTGCAGCGCGTTCGCCCGCCGGGACTGCTTCGTCCTCCGCTGCGGTGGAATCCGGGAGCGACGCTCCGGCAGCTCGGGCAGTATCCGGTTCGGTTGCGGGACCGGACGCGACCTTGCGCGCCAGCCCGGTCGAACGGCCATCTGTCGCAGCTTTGCCCGCGGCCATCGCGCCCGATGCGTCGCGTGCGCGCGTCGAAGCACTGGCGCGACGCCCTCGGCGACGCGCGGCGGAAGCCAGCTGCAGCTCGAATGCGGCATCAGACGATCCGGCTGCGAGGGAGGCATCTGGCGCGGCTCCACCCATGGGCTCGACGATGGAACGGTCACCGGCCGCCGTCCCGCCCGCGGCGGTCGCATGCGAGCTGTCGACCGGCTGCGCCGGTGCATTCGTTCGGCGATTGCGGGCGCGCCGCTCCGCCTTGAACGCCGCTCGCCCGTCGACGGGCAGCGCTGATGCACGCGCTCGGCGAACGGTACGGG
>FWPU01008964.1_pt1 | contig 16291 bp, 7 predicted proteins | sample 2228361 | NCBI WGS metagenome assembly FWPU01 (sample SAMEA103939777, study PRJEB20133) | metagenome
AAACGGCCGAAGTCGTAAGCCGCCGCTATAAGCGGTGCCTGCCACTTGGTGAAGTTCGCCATCCCGTTGACGAAATTGGCGCAGATCCTGGGGTCTTGTTCGTACACTTCCCAGACAGTCCTCTTGCCGTGCGCCAGCTCCGTGGTCCGTTTTCCCGTCCTTACGGTTTCGAGAATGAAGCACGCCAGGTACCAGGTTCCCCTTCCCAAGAGCAAGGTCCAGTCGCGCATCGAGAACGCAGCATCGGATCGTAGCGCCTCGGCAGCTCGAGTGAGCCGCCATGTGCCGCGTGGGCCTTCGTAGAAAAACCCGAAGCCGGCCAAAGCACGCAGCACCCGATAGAGGTAGGGTGCATGCGCGCCGGCCAGCCGGGCCAAATCCTCGGTTTTCTTCGGACCGTCGCGGAGCAAATCGGCGATTCCGAGTTCAGCCGCAACGTAGAGGCCGCGTGCCAGCCAGGCCGCCTCGAGGATCGTATAGACGTCCAGGTGGCGGGCGAATACTGGCGGCTCCCACCAGCGACGAAACGGCCACGCCACGCGCCAAAGCCACCGTGCGTAGAGTTTCCGCAACAGCGCCATGCTTGGTCCTCCGAAAATACCGACCGGTGGCAAACGACAGTTCCATTCTATAACTTGTCCCCTCGGGGCCGGGAGCCTTTACGCCACCGTCCGAAACCGCTCTCCCCCCAATCGCCTTTTTATGGGAAAGGGTGCTAACCACAAATGGCTGCGTTTGCACCGAGAGCCAATGAAAGGGAGGGCATAGTTGCGTTCGGCCTGCGGGAACAAGCAGCCCGCTGCCAGGGGCCCATCGCTGGCTAACGCCCCAAGGGAACTGTGCGCCGATCCCACCGGCGTGGCGTGTGGGGCCGTTCCCCTGCGGCCGCACGGGTCAATACACCTGCCAGGGTGCCCGTTTGGGCGTGTCCAAGAGGCGGTTGGCTTCCGCATCGCCGGGGAACTCGCCTTTGACGGGGTCGTACCGCAAAGGCCGCTGGAGCTGGTCCATAATGGCGATCAACAGGCACAGCGACCCCGAGCGGTAGGCCACCTCCTCGTTGCAAATCGTGGGCTTGCGGGTCCGCATGCACTCCAGCCAGTTGCCGTTGTGGTCGTTGTTCCGGGGCCGATCGAGGCGGACATCGCCCGGGCCCAACGGCGTCGGGTCGAATTGCTCGCGAATCTTCGGGCCGCCGAAGATGCGCTTCTGCCCCCGGGTGCCGAAGACGGCCGTATCGGCCGAGTCGCCCGGCGTGCGGGGGCAATGGATTTCCACGCCATCGGCGTAGCGGAGGCGCAGGGGCAGTTCGCCCTCCGGAGGAAGCATTTCCACGGGCCCTTCGGCATCCTTGCCTAAAGCCCACTGGGCCATATCCAGAACGTGCGATCCCCAGTTGCCAATCGACCCCAGGCCGAAATCGCGAAAACCCTGCCAGTGGCCCACGAATCGATAGGGCCGCCACGCGGCCGGTCCCAGCCACAGGTCCCAATCGAACTCGTCGGGGTCGGGCGGGGCATGGCGGGCGGTGTAATCGGGGAAATCCGGGACCGGCGAGGGCCCCACCGTGACCACCGCATGGGTCACCTTGCCAATCCGGCCGCTGCGGACCATTTCGCAATAGTCCCGCAGGTTCCCCTCGTTGGTGCTGCGCCGCTGGGTCCCATGCTGAAAGATGCGACCATAGCGGCGGATGGCAGCGACCATGGCTTGGGCCTCGCCGAGGGTCAGGGCGAACGGTTTTTCGGAAAACACGTCCTTGCCCGCCTTGGCGGCCATGATGCACATGATTGGCCGCCAATGTTCCGGGGCCGAAAGGACCACGCCGTCGATATCCGGCCGGGCCAGCACATCCCGAAAATCTCGGTATGCCCGACACACCCGATAGGCGCCGCCCGATTTGTTGCCCGCGGTGATTTCCTCGATCAAAGCCTGCACCTTTTGGCGCACAGCCCGGCGGACATCGCTGACGGCCAGCGGCTCGACATCCGGCCGGCTGGCGAACTCCCGCACCAGTTGGACTCCCCGGCCGCCAGGCCCGATGAACGCCAGGCCAATCCTCTCGCTGGCGGCCGGCCGACCTGCTTTGCCTAATGCCGAACCCGGCACCACCCAAGGGGCCATCATGCCGGCTGCGGCGGTCTGTAAGAAGCGGCGACGTCTCATAGGCACGCCTCCTCGTTCGCCCCGGAATCCCATGTCTCAACTGGTTCGCACCAGGTCGGCCAAGGAACTCGGGCTCTCTCCCGCAGCTCAATAGCCAGCTACCCGGTAGGCCAGCATATTATCGACGCCAGGCCACGCTTGCGAAAGAGGCACCATCGCCCAGCGGAAAAAAAACGGGGGCAGGACCGTGCCCTCGGTTGGCTGGCGTACCACGCGTCCGCTCCAAGCCCGTGCCATGCGCGGTCCTCGGCTCCCACCATTCTCCTTTCCGAACGGACACCCCAGCGGCGTGGAATGGCGCAGCAGTTTCAGCCCCGCTCGATAGAAGGGGCCAAACCCGCTTTCCCGTCAAAGCCGGCACGGCCGGAATGACCCGAAATGCTCCACGCCCTACGCGAGCAGGCTAATGGCGGAATGCCGACATGAGCCGGCCAGGCAGGTGCTATCATTCCTCCGTGGGTGCGACGAGACGACGCAAGCAGGGTGGTTGCAGCGATGGGATTGGTTGGCCTCCTATTTTCCCGCACATTTTCCCTCCGACGCTGTTTTTGGCTCGTTTCCTTCGCATGGACCCTGGTCGTCGCGGTCCTTTCGGTCCTTTTTCTGCTGGGCAAACGCCACGAGTGCCGGCAGCAAGCCCTCGGCCAGGCCCGCGCCATTTATCGGACCGACATGACCTACCGCCAATGGATTGCCCGGGCAGGCGGCGTGTATGCCGAGACTAACGAGCGGGTTTCCCCAAACCCCTATCTGCGCATACCCAACCGCGATGTGATCCTGCCTGATGGGCGGAAATTGACGCTTTTGAACTCGGCGTATTTGATGCGGCTGATTCACGAGTCGGGCAATAGCGATTCGTCGCATCGCGTGCGGCTTGTCAGCCGCGAACCGGTCAATCCAGACAATGCCCCCGATGCCTGGGAACAGGCCGCTCTTACGGCCTTGCAGCGGGGGAAGGGCGAGGTGGCCGAGTTCCTGGTCCGCCCCGAGCGGACATGGCTGCGCCTTGCCAAGCCCTTGTATATCGAAAAGGCCTGTGTGCGCTGCCATAGCCAGGGGTATCGTGAAGGCGACCTTCGGGGCGCGGTGAGTATTACCTTGCCGGTCCCAACCGTTTGGGAACTCGCCCGGCGCGACTGCATGTTGGTTTTCGGAGGACATGTGCTGTTGTGGGCGATGGGGATGGGGGGGATCGTGCTGGTAGCGGTCCGCCTGAAGCGCCATCTTCAAGAGCGGGAACGGATTGCCGCGGAATTAGACGCAGCGCGCCGGGCGGCGGAATCGGCCAGCCAGGCCAAAAGCGAGTTCCTGGCGCAGATGAGCCACGAAATCCGCACACCTTTGACCGCCATCCTGGGCTACGCGGAATTGGCGCTGGGGTCGCCCCACCTCTTTGCCGACCAGCGCTGCGCTTTGGACACCATCCACCGCAACGGGCAGATGTTGCTGCGGCTGATCAACGATTTGCTGAGCCTTTCGCGGATCGAAGCCGGCCGGCTCGTGCTGGATCCAGTGGACTGCCCTTTGTGGCCGCTCGTGCATCAGACGGTCGAGCTGGTGCGGCCCCGGGCTCAAGAAAAGGGGCTTGCGCTGCGAATCGAGCCGGTTTTTCCCCTCCCGCTGCAAATCCGCACCGACCCCTTGCGCCTGCGGCAGGTCCTGGGCAACCTTTTGGGCAACGCCGTGAAGTTTACCGAACACGGCGAAGTGGCCCTGCGCGTCCAATGGCTGGCCCAATCCGAAGGTCGCGGAACCCTGCGGTTCGCGGTGCGCGACACGGGCATCGGTATGGACGAGGAGCAGCTCGGCCGGTTGTTCCGCCCCTTCTGCCAGACGCCCAGCAGCACCGCACACCGCTTCGGCGGGACGGGACTGGGGCTGGCCATTTCCAAACGTCTGGCCGTGCTCTTGGGGGGCGACATCGCCGTCCAAAGCCAGCCCGGCCAGGGGAGCGTGTTCACCTTCTGGATCGAGACCCAGGCGGCGGGCGAAGCCTGGCTGCATTCGCTCGAAGAAGCGCCCCCGACAGAGGCTCCCCTTTTGGAATCGAAACCGGGAGGGTTCTCGGGCCGGGTCCTCGTGGCCGAAGATGGCCCGGACAACCAGCGGCTTATCCGCGCCTTGTTGGAGCGCGAGGGCTTGGAGGTGCACCTGGCCGAAAATGGCCGTGTCGCCTGCCGCAAAGTCTGGCAGGCCGCCGCCGAAGGGCGGCCTTATGACCTTGTGCTGATGGACATGCAGATGCCGGAGTTGGACGGCCACCAGGCCACGCGCCAGCTTCGCGAAGAGGGGTGGACCGGACCGATTGTGGCCCTGACCGCCGAAGCCATGGACGGCGACCGCGCCCGCTGCCTCCAAGCCGGCTGCGACGACTACCTGAGCAAACCGATTGAGCGTGAAGCCTTCCGAGCCATCCTGGCCCGCTGGCTCCCCGTTCACACCGCGTAAAAACCGCCCAGGAAGGGCTCCCTCGCCAGCGACGGGTCTCCTCCACGCCCATGCCACTCATACTGCCGCACGCCGGCGATGCGCCCTATACCGGCAGCCCCGCGGCATGAAACCCCGCAGCGCCCTCAGCTCGTCTCGAAAAGTCCTCACCTCCGTCCCGTGGCCACTCGCCGACGGAAATCGGCGAAGCGGTGGAAGGTCAGGAAGTTGGCATCATGCGCGTTGTGCGCCCCGCCTTGCCCGTCGTCGTAGGCGGTGCGGATGACCGCGATGATATCGTCCCCGTCGAACTGCCAGTCGGGGTACTGGAAGGCGTGCCGCGCCGGATCGGGATGATGCAGGAGCACATCGCGGATGTCCCAATGGCGGAGGTCGGCCGAGCACACGAGGGCCAGGGTGTTGCGCACGCCGGCGGCCCGCAGGCTGCGGTCTTTACTCGGCACGGAGTTCACCAGCGACCAGTATCGACCGGAAACGCGATCGAACCGAATGGTGAACTTCTTGGCTCCGCCGGGCAGGTCGATGAAATCGGCGGCCGGGTCGAATGCCAGCCGGCGGCCCTCGCCTTCGATCCGCACCAATGCCGCCTTGCCGCCCTGGGGGCAATCGACGCGGAGGATATTGACGAGTTGGCCGGCGGGGTCCACGACGACGTTTCCTTCCAGAAAGCCGTTGAACGTCCCTTCCAGCCATTCGGCGCGACCGGGCAAGGGCTCGCTGCGGGTCCACGAGTCGGCCCGCAGCAGGTCGGCCTTCACCGGTGCCGAGAGGACCATGGCCCGAAACGGCAGGCCCCACCGCCGTGGCTGGGTTGTGTCTTCCACCGCCCGCCAAAGCCGGCCCCGATGCTCCACCACCGGAACCGGGGCGCAGTGGAAGCGCCCTTTGGCCAACAGCCCGCTCGCCTCGTCCCGGGGCTCGGTCCACGTGCGCCCCCCATCGCGCGACCGCCGGATCACAAGGTTGCCGTAGTGCGACCACGTGCCAATCAAGTACAGGTCGCCCCGGTGCACAAACAGCGTGGACCAGAACTGCCCCCGGATGTCGGCCCGGTGCTGCCACGATCGACCCCGATCGGCCGAGATAAACACCCGCGTAACGGCCGCCACATGCTCGCTCGATTTCGGCCCGAACTCATCGTGCGCCGCCACATACTGCCCCTGCGGAAGGATGGCGATGCTGGGCGAGCCGATGTAAATGCCCGATGCCTGGGGCCGATGGTCGATGACCACGCCGGGCACCTGTGCCGGCGGCGCGGCCACCCCAATGCCCCCCGCCCCCGCGACTGCCATCCCCACAAGGCCCAAAGCCCAAAACCGCTTCCCCACGTTACGGCTTTGCATCGCGGCACCGCCTTTAGCATTCGCCGCTGCGGCCGGGTTGCGGGCACGGGTAGATCCCGTCGGGCCCCGCCTTGATCGGCGGCGGGCTGTCGAACGTCAGTCGGTCGATGTCGGCCACGTATTGGAAGTCCGATTTTACCTGCTCCTCCCAGGTGACCAGCTTGCCGGTGTGCACGGCCGTCCGCCCCATAAGGGCTGCAAAATTGGCCTCGGCCGCCCGGCGGGCCTCGTTATGCGGCTTGTCCTGCCGAATCGCGTCCACAAGCACCTGCCACTCCCGGTGGTATGGGCTGGGATCCGGCTCCGCGTACTGCCACACCAGCTCGTCGTCCACCATCCGCTGGCTCTTGTAAATCTTGGGGGCCGGCTGCGAGAGATTGGTCATGATCACCGCCGAACCTTTCGTGCCGTGCGCATAGTCCGAATACGTCTCCCAGCACCCCTGCATGTGCCGCGAAAAGGCGTACAGCTTGGTCCCGTCGGCAAACGTGTACTCGACCGTATAATGGTCGAACAGGTTGCCGCACTCCGGATAGCAGCGGCCGCCCATCCCCTGGGCCGAAACCGGCCAGGCACCCTTGGCCCAGCATGCCACGTCGATGTTGTGGCAATGCCAGTCGACGAAGAACCCGGAACTCAGCCAGTTGAAGCACGGCGCGTGGCGGAGCTGGAACACCAGCTCGTTGGTGCCCGGCCGCAGCTTGGGGGTGTACACCGGCCCGTGCACCCGGTAGATCCGCAGCGACATCACCTCGCCGATCGCCCCGTCGTGGATCCGCCCAATCACCTCCTGCCGGGCTTTGGAGTGCCGCCACATGAACCCCACCCCCACCTTGAGGTTCTTGCGCTCCGACTCCTCCGCCGCCTTGAGCAACCGTCGCGTGGCCGGCGAATCGACGGCAAACGACTTCTCCATGAACACGTTCACCCCCTTCTGCACGGCGTACTCGAAATGCAGGGGGCGGAAGGCAGCGTGCGTGGTCAGCAGGACCACGTCCCCCGGACCCAGGCAATCGATGGCCTTGCGATAGGCGTCGAAGCCGATGAACCGCCGCTCGGGCGGCACATCGACCTTGTCGGCAAACGGGCCGGAAAGGTTCTTCAGGCTGGCCTGCAAGCGGTCCTCGAACAGGTCGGCCATGGCCACTAGCTTCACCGGACCACCCGTGGTGGAAAAGGCGTCGGCGACGGCCCCGGTTCCCCGTCCGCCACAGCCCACCAGGGCCAGCTTGATGGTGTTGTTCTCGGCCGCGTGGACATGGGGGATGGCCACCCCGGCCAGGGCCGAGGCCACCACGCCGCGCGCCGACTGCGCCAAAAACTGCCGGCGTGTATGCTTACGCAACGAACGAGGCGAAGAACTCATCAGGCGTCTCCTCAGCAATTTGGCGTCGCGTACCTTGCACGCAGCGGACTGGCCGAAGCCACACCTCAACCCCTGCCGCGGTGCGGCCTGACCGCACGCCCATCGATCATACCCGATCGGCCCTCGCTGTCGCCAGCGGGCCTGGACAATGTAGGAATCCCCGCCAGCCGCGGCACGCTACCAGCCCCCAAGCAGGGCCTTCAGATCCAGCGTTCGCAGCGGCAGGGCCGAGGCCGGGCTGGCCCCGATCGCCACGTGCAACCGCATGGCCCCAGGCTCGAACACCATGCTTTGAAGCGTCATGGGCCCCTGGTTGACTTCATGGAGTTTCCGCGCCACATCGCACACATCCAATCGCTCGAGTTCCCGGCTCTCCCACAGGGCCAGATAGCGCCACGAAAAGCGTAGCAGCGTGCGCAGCTCGGCCGAACGGAAATGGTTGGTACACACCAGCACGCCCCGTTCCGGCCGCCGCACCGCCAGCGTGCGCGGCGTAACCTCCAGCACCGCCGCGCGCCGACGATCGCACACCGCCAGATTGAAAAGCGTGGTCCGGCGACTGGCGCGCACCAGCCGCTCGGCTTCATCCACCGTGCTGCATTCCTCCAACACCCGCCGTAACAAGAACGCATAGGGCACCCCCCGGCCATCGAACAACGGCGCGCCGTTGCCGGCCAGCAGCACTTCGTGCACCGCCAGCGCCAGCCCCGCCTCGTTCATCCCCGACAAACACCCCGCCATGCCGGGGAATCCCACCGAACAGAACGCCCGCTTGCCCTGGGGCCGGCAGACGATCACCAGGCTGTATTTCTGGAGGAAACCCAAACTGAAAAAGTCGAGGTTCCGCCCGAACAACGGCCCGCCAGTTTTGCTCCGGCCCGCCTCGACCAAGAGGGACGAACACCCCAGGCCGCCGCGGTACACATCGAGCATGGTATTGGCGCCCACCAGCCCATCGCGGTCCAGCCCCGCGGTGCGCGCGAAAGCTTCCAGCTCCGCCAGATGGCCAGGCGGAATGTTCGCCCCCAGGCGCTTGGCGGCGGCCAACACCGTCGGAAACCTCTGTCCCAGCCCCAGCTCGGCCAGCAGCTTGCGCGGATAATCCACCAGTTGCCGCGCTTGGCCCCCCACCAGCGCCGCGCTTTGCCGGCCAATCTCCGCCGGCGAGCCTTCCACGAACAGCACCGGCACTCCTTCCACGAACTTCAGCTCGGCCGGGCCGCACCGCCCCGGACAATATGGGAACGAAACAGCAGGCGCCGCCCCCCGAACCGGCTCCCCCCGCCCAACAAACCCCGCGCCCAGCAACACGCCGGCCACGATCAAGCCGTTGGCTCCAAGCGCCCCCGGCCAGCGCACCACCTTCGACCAGGTCGCAATTCCAGCAAAAATCACGCCCAAATGGCCAACTCCCAAGCCTTCTGGTTCCCGTCGACCCCGGCAGCCTCACGGCGCGTAACCAAGACACCAGCCCGTTGCCGTTGGTCCGGCTGGCAACGGCTGGCCCGGGACGCCCCAGGAACCTTCGTGACCGATAGACCGAGTTTGTTTATAAAATCCCGCGCAATCGGGTCCGTCAGAATAATAGAGCATCGAGTTCGCGGCGGCACGCCCTCCGGCGAGGTGGTACGCCAGCGGGCCGGATTCTCCCTGGCCACTCCCCACGGCCCACCCACCGCCGCGACACGCAATGCCTGTTCCACCACCCCGCCAGCAAGCCACGAGCTTGCCGCTCGCACGCCTTCCGCTGCTCCCCGGCCGCTTGCCAGCAACCCCTAGGCCGCCCCCCCGCCCAAGCCGCCGGCTACACCGCCTCGTTGACCAGCCGGATATCCATAAACCGGCAGAACCGCTGCAAGTCCTTGGTCACATCGCCGTAACAGGTCACGCGGTGCAGGCCGTGGCTCCAGTTGCGCCACAGCGCTTCGGCGCTGCCATCGATCCGCACCGTAATCTTGCTGCGGCAGCCGCGGTCCACGTCGGGGGCATCCACCACATCCCCGGTGAAGTACACCAGCAGGTCCGGGCTGGCCAGCAGCGCCTGGGTCACCTTCTTGCCCACCGGCATAAACACCTGCGGCACCACGCCCTCCTGGCGTTCGAGGATGGTACGAAGTTTGTACCGGGCGGCGGGACCGTCCGGCCCTTCCATCTTGCGCGTCCCCATGCAATGGGCCAGGATGATCGTATTTGTGGACTCGTCCATCGTGGGATCGCTGATGAAGCCGGGCCGGCCCACCAGCCCCTGGAAAAGGATATGCGTCATGGCCGACCGCAGGTCCGACTCGCAGATGCCACCCAACCCCATGCTGTTCAGCCGCGAGAACCCCAGGCACGGATAGGCCGGCAGTTTGCTGGTCTTCTCCCACATCGTGCCGTAGCAATCGACGGTCATTACCGTGGCCTCGGCCTGGTCCAGCATCCGCTCCATGGCCAAAGCGAGCTTGCAGGCCTGGAAGATCTCCGCCGGGGACGGCTCGACCACCGCCACCGCCTCGCGGATCCAACGCTCGGCCTCGGCCTGGGCATCCGCATCGCTGACCGCGTGGTAAGCCTTTTCCACCTCGGCCAGGCCCACCTGGCGGATCTCCGTGCCAAACTTCTTCTGCACCTGCCCCACAAACTCCGCGGGCTGGCGCGTGGTCACGTTCAGCACCCGCGCCTCGCGCAAGTGGTGGATCGCACGGAACGGCCGGATGGCCGCAGCCAACTGCCGCCGGTCGGCAGTAAGCATGCAATCCAGCCGTGCCCCTTCGGGCCGTCGGACCAGGCCCCCAAACGACGCCCATTCGTGTCCCGAATAGGGAATGGCAAACACCACCGTGGGCTTGCCCAACTTCAGCACCGCCTGAAGCACCGGCATGATGCCGATGTTCAGGTGGATGGCCAGGATCCCGTCGACTACCTGAAGTTTGGAGGCGATGGCCTGGATGTGCTCGGGCGCCGTGGCCAACTGGTCGATGAACTCGACATCGGCCAGTTCGGCCTTCAGGGCGTCGAATGCCGCGTGGTACGAAGCCACTTCCGCCTGGAGGTCCAGTTGCGGCTTGGGCCACAGCCCGCGGGGATTGCCCATGAAAATCCGACCCACCTTGACCTTCGAGCGCCGGCACCCGGGGCTGATAAGCTTTGCGGTCCCCGCGCTAGCGGCCATCCCCGGGCGCGCCAAGGCCAGGCCGAATGCAGTCCCCAGCAAGGTCAGTTCCAGAAACTCGCGTCGCTTGATTTCGCTTCGCATGGCAGCCTCCCGGTAAAGAGCCCGAATCGCGTCCTGACTCGGCACCGTCGATTATGCCCCCGCCCCGGCCCTTGCGCCAAGGAACGCCCCCGGTGCGAACCCCCAAACGCCAAACGCCCTGTTTGGCCTGCACCGAACCAAGGAAAACCCACACCGAGTCCCCAAGCACGCCGACATGCCGGACAGAACAACGCCGGGGCGCTACGCTCTTTATGCCCGTGGCCGACGACGCCCACCCGCACTCCTCCGAATGCGGATGGACATCAAGCTCTGCATGCGGGCAGGCGGCCAAACTATGCAGACGCCGCCGGCGGCAACATCTTGTCCGCCGGTAACCGCACAGGGAGACCCGATTCGCTCGAGCTTCCCTGTTTTTAGCTCTCTTTGGCCATGTTGCAGGTCCCTCCGATACGCCTCCAGAGGACGACGGACCTCTTGCCAGGCCGTCAGCAGCCTGCTTGCGCCAGAACGGAATCCTGTCACCCAAAGCGCTCATTCCCATCGAGCCTCCGCCGGGGACGAGAAGGGCTTCTCGTCTCATCCCCCGGGAAACGTGGGGCAAAAAGCCGGCCACGGCAGTTCTATCCCGAAACCCACACGGGAGAGCGGACGGAACTCACTGGCTAGCAGCAACTTGCGGCCGCATAGCTAGGACGGGAAGCCGCCCATTACAGGCAAATCCGAAAGCGGGAGCTTGACAACTGCGAACGACGTGACTATGGGGGTGGCGGCGAGCCTACGGGGTGGCCCGGTAGGGGTCGTCTCGTAAGATGCACCGCGTCGCTGGAGTTGGCTGGTTCTCTTTGGTCTGCCTCGGAAATCGCGGAGGCGGATGGGAAGGGAGGGGAATCATGGCCCGAGCGAGCTGGGGTCTTTCTGGGCCGGGCAAGGTGATTCTTGGGAGCCAACGGCGGTCGGCCGGGCGGTTATGCGGGGGCAGGTGGCGGGCGCGAAGCCAGCTCGGTCGAAAGGTGCCGCTGGAGGAGTTAGAGCCCCGAGTGCTCCTTGCGGGGGAGGGGGACTCTCTTTTTCCGGGTGAGGTGGCGGCAGAGTACGCAGTGGGGGATTGGCCAAGCTCGGTAGCCGGAGGTGACTTCAATGCGGACGGACATTTGGACCTAGCGGTGGCAAACGCCGGATCCAATACGGTCTCGGTGCTGCTCAACTTGGGGGGCATGACCTTCGCGGTGCCCGTTGATTATGCGGTCGGCGATTCGCCCAAATTTGTGACCGCGGCGGATTTCGACGGAGACGGCCATTTGGACCTCGCCGTGGCGAACGCAGGGTCCAACACCGTTTCTGTGTTACTAGGCCGTGGGGACGGGACGTTCGGACCCCGTATTGATAATGCGGCCGGCGTGAGTCTTACGTCTGTGACCACCGGGGATTTTGACGGAGACGGAAAGCTGGACCTGGCCGTGGCAAATGGGGGGGAAGTTAGGGTTTCTGTTTTACTTGGTCGTGGAGACGGGACATTCGCGCCAAGGGTGTATTACCAGGTCGGGCAAGCAAGGTCTGTGACCACGGGCGATTTTGACGGAGACGGCCATTGGGACCTCGCCGTGGCGAACGCAGGGTCCAACACCGTTTCTGTGTTACTAGGCCGTGGGGACCGGACGTTCGTAACGCCAGCGGATTACACAGTGGGGGGATGGACGGCGTCTGTGACCCTCGGCGATTTTGACAGGGACGGCGATTTGGACCTCGCCGTGGCGAATGCCTACTCCAACACGGTTTCTATTCTTCTGGGTCATGGCGATGGGACGTTTGCAGCAGCAGTGGGCTACGGCGTAGGTTCCGATCCCCAGTCCGTGACTGCGGGGGATTTCGACGGGGACGGCGATTTGGACCTGGCCGCGGCGAACTACTCGTCCGATACGGTTTCTGTGTTACTGGGCCGTGGGGACGGCACGTTCGCACCCCGGGTGGATTACGTGGTGGACTCTGGTCCCCGGTCTGTGACCACAGGGGATTTTGACCGCGACGGCGATTTGGACCTAGCTGTGGCGAATTTCTTTTCCGGCACGGTTTCTGTGTTACTGGGCGGCGGGGACGGGACGTTCGCGGCGCGGATGGATTACGGGTTGAGGAAGAGTCCTAAGTGTGTCGCCCAGGGGGACTTTAACGGGGACGGCGATTTGGACCTGGCCGTGGCAAACCACGTCTCAAATACGGTATCTGTGTTACTAGGTCGTGGGGACGGGACGGTCGCCAGGCGGGTGGACTGCGTGGTGGGCTCGGGTCCTTCGTCGGTGACTGCCGGAGATTTCAACAAGGACGGTTATTTGGACCTGGCCGTGGCGAACCAATTGTCCAACACCGTGTCGGTACTGTTGAACTTGTCAACGAAAGACAGGGCGCCACCTGCGGTCGCCGACCGAGGCCCTCTGCCCGGGGCCAACATTGCCCCACCGAGCGTCAACATCGAGGTGACTTTCTCCGAAGCGGTGCAGGGGGTCGATGCCACAGACCTGGTGCTCAGCGGCACGGCAGGCGGGAGCGTAGGCCCGCCAGTGCACCTGGGCGGCAATAAATGGCGATTCCCGGTGAGCGGGCTGGGGCCCGGCTGGCTTCAGGTGACACTGGCCCCGGACCCCAACGACATCGAAGACCTGGCGGGAAACGATCTGGCCCCCCTTAGTTGGGACTACCAGGTAGGAACGAACACGCTCCGAGTCAAGTCTGCAACGCTGAACGGCAACCCCCTGGACGTGGCGGATGCGCATTTGCGGGTCCGCCCTGGCCAAGCTATTACGGGGACGATCATTGTCGATGCCTACAACGCGATGCATCCCAACGCGGTGGCGCCGGTTGCAGCCTCGCCGAATTGGGGAGACCCGCAAACGGCGTATTGGGGTGTCAATCCTTGGGTCCCGCCCGGCCAATCTGAGCAATTCGTAGAGGTGAACGTTACGGCTCCGAGGGCTCCTGGCACATACTATATCTTTGTCGCGATGTCAGGTACGTACACCTACGAGCAGTTGATGTCGGGCACCCATCCCCGCTATGCGGCGGACTGGTCTCGCGGGAATATTCTTGCACGGCTTCCTTCAGGCACTTTCGAACTTGGGATGAGCCAAGGCTGGGTGCCCCACTCCTGGTACACGCCCGAAGGACCCTTGCTTGGGACGCTGGCACTTACAGCGGTGCGCGTGACGGTTGAGCAGCCGGACCCGCTCATCTTGCTGCCTGGTATCCTTGGCTCAATGCCAAAGAGCAGACTGTTCAGCTTTTGGCTTCTTGGAGCCCAGGCAGCCAGGCACCCTGCGAATCTGGAACTCGACCCGATTCGGCGGACGTACGATGACCTCATCGGCTCGCTTGTTGCAGCGGGGTACAACGACGGTTCCCAGCCAGGGATGCGGACGCTATGGGCTGCACCGTACGACTGGCGCCTGCCCGTAGCACCCACAGACGACGTGGCAGACGGGCGTATCCACATTGGCAACCATGATCCCCGAGACACGCACTGGGAATACGGGATAGAGTATTTGGATTATTGGATCGAGCAGGCCAAGGCCGAATGGGTCGATTGGGGCTACGACCCGAACGAATTCTCGGTTGACATCGTGGCACATTCGATGGGGGGCTTGGTGGCGCGAAGCTATATCCAAAGCGACCTGTTTCAGAAAGGCGAGATCGATCAACTCTTAATGCTTGGCACCCCAAACCACGGAGCCGTGGATGCGTACCAATGGCGCGAGTGGATCAATGATTCCCTGGATCTGGCTTTGGACAAGGCTGTGGAATGGGTTGCGGGTGGGCTTTCGGCTCTGGGACCCATTGGGATGCTTGTCGGGACCCTCTTGGTTGCAGGTGCCCAGGCCACGCAGGTCCCCGCTGTTGAGATGTACTCGCCCTCCATAACCGACCTTCTGCCGACGTTCGAGTTCATTTCTACGACCTGGCCTCATAGGGGGCTCCGTGGCATTGACGAGAATCTTCTACTGCGCGACCTGAACGCCGCCTATAACTATGCTGACGCCGAGGTGAACGCGAAGATTCTGTATGGCACTGGCATTGAGACGGACTACGAGCTGTACCATCCCTTGGGTGAGGAGCTTTTCAACGTATGGGCTTTCGACGGTCTCCCGAATGGCGATGGCGACGGGACGGTTTTGGCCTCCAGCGCGCGCCTGACCGGGGTCGCCGACGAATCACTGAGAGGGGTGGAGCACGGAGAGTTGGCTGGGGCTTCCGATCTCGCGCGACGAAAGATCTTCGAGTTCTTGGGCATTCCTTCCCCGCCGGGCAATTCTGGGACCGTGGCGTACAGGTCTCTTACGGATGCCGTTTTCGACAAGATCAAAGCGATCATCGGGATATTCGATCCCGTGGACTTCATCGTGAGGGACCCTCTTGGGCGGCGTGTGGGGCACACGGCTGCTGAGGGAACCCTGAGCGAAATTGCGGACATGTGGTACTCGGGCGATGGTCAGTATGAGTTCCTGGTGGTTCCCAACCCCATCGATGGTGAGTACGAAATCACCTACTACGGCGTGGATCAGGAGTTCTCTGCCAGCATTAGTGTGTTTGAGAGGGGCGGAGCCACGACCAGGAGCCAGACAGGGGTACTCGGCGCCGGCAGCACGGTTCAGGACAGCGTGACTATCGGAACAGACGTGACCGGGCCGACCGTTTTCAACGACCCTCCCTTGCCTCCGACGGTGTTGGGGCCTGTCACAGAGATCCGTTTGCGCTTCAGCGAACTGCTGGATGCTGCCACGGCCGAGGCAGCGACCAATTACACTTTGACAGGACCGAGCGGGGAAGTCAGCCTTGCCTCAGCGACCTATGAGCCAGAGGATCTCTCGGTTATCCTCACCGTAAGCGATGGGCCACTGCCTCGCGGGGAGTATTCCCTCACGGTGAACGGGGTTTCGTCGATCAAGGATCTTGCTGGGAACGTTCTTGACGGGGACGGGGATGGGGTGCCAGGAGGCGATTATGCGTTCTCGTTCCAGGTCGTGAACAACCCACCCACGGACATTGCGTTAAGCAACGACACGGTGGCCGAGGACCGGCCGGCGGGGACGGTGGTGGGGGTCCTTTCGGGCACGGATCCTGACATCGGGGACAGCTCAACGCTGGCGTTCACCCTGGTGCCGGAGTACGGGGACAATGCGCAGTTCACCATTGACCCGGCGACCAAGGAGTTGAGGACGGCGGCGGTGTTCGACTACGAGTCGCGGAGCACGTACAGCATCAAGGTGAGGGCCACGGACAGTGGGAGTCCATCATTGAGCTACGAGGAGGTGTTTAACATCTACGTTACCGACATGATTGAGGACACCGTGCCGTCGGCGGTAACCGTGGACCAGGCCCCGGGGCAGGCGGACCCGACCAATACCTCGCCCATCGTGTTCCGGGTGACGTTTGACGAGCCGATCCAGGTGGCCACATTCACCACGGCCGATCTGACGCTGGGTGGGACGGCCGGGGCCGCCACGGCGGTCATCACGCCGGTCGGCACGGGCAACACCACGTTCGACGTGGCGGTAAGCGGCATGACCCAAAGCGGCACCGTGGTGCTCACCGTGGCCACGGGGGCCGCGCTCGATGCCGCAGGCAACCCCAGCCAAGCCCCCACCTACGTGGACAACACGGTGCAGTACAACAAGCCGCAGCCGGTGCGGCTATTCACCACCGGGGTGTTCACGGCCAACAACACCGGCTTCCACCTGGCCGATGTGAATGCCGATGGGGCCGGCCAGAACTCGTTCATCTACG
>FWPU01008965.1_pt1 | contig 16290 bp, 15 predicted proteins | sample 2228361 | NCBI WGS metagenome assembly FWPU01 (sample SAMEA103939777, study PRJEB20133) | metagenome
CGCACCGCCGCAACGGCGGAGCGTTCCTCAACGCCTGCGCCAGGTCCTCCGCTCCGTCGAGCTCGCAGGCCCGCAGCGCCCGCACCGCCGAGCTGCCCACCGCCCGCGTCGGCTTTTTCGACGTCACGAGCAGCGTGGGCTCGAGGCCGCCGTACACCGAGAGCTTCACGAACAGGAGCGCCAGCTCCTTCGCCCGCGTCGCCTTGGCCTCGGAGACGGCCATCGACTTCGAGCCATCGAGCACCACCTCGACGCGCGGCGACACCTCGTCCTGCCGCACGCGCAGGATGAGCTCTCCGGTGCGGGCCACCGCGTTCCAGTCGATCTGCCGCACGTCGTCGCCGGCCTGGTACGCCCGGAAGTCGTGAATCTCCATCGAGCTGCCCACCGACGACGCGCGCACGTCGCCCACCCGCCCCCGGTGCGGCACGCGCGGGAGCGCCAGGTACGCCGTGCTCGCCGCACGCTCGACGGCCGCCTCGTCCATCGCCCTCACCGCCGGTCCCTCCACGCCAGCACGCATTCCGCCGCCAGCGCCGTCAGGGCCGCCGCCACGCCCAGCGCCAGCAAGAGCTCGTCCTGCGACCGGTGCGCGTACGACGTGGAGCTGCGCACGGCCATCAGGAAGTTGAACAGCCCGGTGAACGAGCTGGAGAGCTGCAGCCACACGCGCGTGGCCTCGTCGCGCGACGCCGCTCCGAGCAGCGCCGGCACGGCACGCCAGGCGAAGTGGGCCAGCGCACGCGTCGGGCCGCGGGTGCCCACGGTGGCGGCGGCCACGGCCATGCAGCACAGCGAGAAGGCCAGCACCGCCGACAAACCGAGGACGGTGAGCAGCGTCGGCAGGTCGATGCCGTTGAGGAAGTAGCTGAAGAGCATGAACGGCGCGACCGCCGAGGCGTAGACGCCGCCCTGCAGAAGCGCGCTGGTCACCTTCCCCCGCAGAATCCGCCGCGCGGAGAGGCCGGTCAGCACCAGCAGCGTCCAGGTGTCGTCCTCGCGCTCGCGCGAGAGCGAGCGGAACGCGCCGAACGGCACGACGAAGAGCTTCACCGCCGAGAGCGCGACGAAGAAGAGGAAGAAGTAGCGCGGGCCGAGATCCACGACGTCGCCCGCCCGATGCTGTGCGAACGCGGCCATCGCCGCGCCGAGGCAGGCCAAGACGAGCAGCGCAAAGCAGAACCAGAACACCTCGGTGCGCAGCCCCTGCCGCACCTCCTTCACCACCAGCGGGTTGACGAAGTCGGAGACCACCATCGCCGGCATCGTCAGGTGGCCTCCGCGTCTTTCGCGGCCAGCGCTCTGTCCGCGGCGAACGCGGCCAGCACCGCCACCGCGCAGAGAAAAGCCAGCCCGCCGTCCTCCATCTTGCCGTCGCCGAAGTTGGCGATGCCCAGCACTGGGCTGAACAGGTTCAGCGCCGGATCGTCCGGCTCTCCCAACGCGATGGCCGACACCAGCGGCGGCACACCCGCGCCCAGCAAGAGCAGCGCGAGGAACATGAGCCGCGTCACCATCGGCGACCTGAGCGCCGGGTACGGCAACAGCCGCGAGAGCGCCACCGGCAGCGAGAGGTACAGCGCGACGTACGCGCCGCCGGAGATGAGCACGCGCATGCCGTCCTCGTCGACGTTGCCGTCGGAGACGGTGGCCAGGGTCAGCCAGAGCAGCGAGGTGACGAGCAGCGATGCCATCACCAGCCGGAAGCCGCGCAGCGCCCCCGGCCGGAGCAGCGAGAACGCGTGCGTCCCCGGGCGGAAGCGGTTGGCCATGCCGTCGGCGTCGGTGGCCACGAAGAGGCCGACCACCGACAGGTGGAGGCAGAACAGCACCTGAGCGCCGATGACGACGTCCTCGTCCCGCTTCTCGTGGAGCCAGACGCCGAAGAGCAGCGCCGCCGTCCCCAACAGTTGCACCAGGAACGCCAGCCGCGGCCCCTTCGCGTAGCTCTCGGTGGGGAGCGACAGCCGCGCCGCCGCCGCCTCGAACAGGAGCAGCCCGTACGAGAGCATCGCCCACAGCGCGGCAGCCAGCCCCATCAAGAAGTCGTCGTCGCGCACCGCCGAGCGCCCCTCGCCGACGATGGCCACCGCGACCGAAAGCCCGAGCCCGGTGGCTCCGACGAGCGCAAAGAGCAACCCGAAGTGCACCACCGCCCGGAGCAGCTTGTGCTCCGCCAACGTCGCCGCGCTCACCGCCACCGCGGTGAGGAACACCTGGTACGCCCAGCCGAGCAAGAGCACCGCGAGGATGGTCGGCAAATCGATGCCGTTCAGGTAGTAGCTGAAGAGCACGAACGGGCCGGCCGCCGAGCCGTAGAGGGCCGCCTGCACCAGGAACGAGACGAGCTTTCCGCGCAGGATGCGCCGCGGCGAAAGGCCGGTGAGCGTGAGCAGCACCCACGTCTCCTCCTCACGCTCCTTCGCCAGCGAGCGGTAGGCGCTGTAGGGGATGACGAAGAACTGCACCACGCCCAGGCAGACGAAGAAGGCGGTGAAGAACTCGGGGCCCGAGGCGTCCTGCCCGCCCCGCGTCATGGCGAACGCGATGAGCGAGATGACCAGGCAGGCGAAGAGCATCAAGGCGAAGCAGACCCAGAAGACCTTGGTCCGCAGCCCCTGGCGGATCTCCTTCACCACGATGGGGTTGAGCCGGTCGGCGCGGCGCTCGAGCCAGGCCTCGAGGCGGCCGGGCGGGCGCTCGTTCACCCGAACGGGCCTCGGCGCGGGCCGGTCGCCGGCGCTCTCGGTTGGTTGGAGGGCCAACGGTTCGCTCATTGCACCCTCCCCCTGGTCACCGTCATGAAGGCGTCCTCGAGGTCCACCTCGCGCCGGGACAGCGAGCACACCGGCAACTCCGCCTGCACCGCGGCGCGGAGGAGCCGGGCCGCCACCTCGTCCTGCCACTTTTGACCGCCGTCCTTCGGCTGCTCGATGCGCAGCCGAATCGAGCCGCCCTCCACCGTCACCGCCGTCACCGAAGGCTGCACCAGGAAGAAGCGCTCGGCTTTCTCGAGCAGCTCGGCCGTCGGCGCGCTGAGCCGCACGACCAGATCCGTCGAGGCCCCACCGGTACGCGCCAGAATCTCCGCCACGGGCCCGGTGGCCAACAGCCTCCCCTGCTCGATGATGGCGCAGGCGTCGCAGATCTCCGACAGCTCGGTGAGGATGTGGCTCGAGATGAGGACGGCCTTGCCCTGATCCGCGAGCGCCCTCAAGAGCTCCCGCAGCTCGATGCGCGCCCGCGGGTCGAGCCCGTCGGCCGGCTCGTCGAGGACGAGCAGCTTGGGGTCGTGGAGCAACGTCCGCCCCAGCGCCACCCGCTGCTTCATGCCCTTGGACAACGACGAGGTCAGCTTGTCCTCGAGCCCGGTGAGCTTGGCGAACTCCATCACCGACTCGACGCGCGACAGCCGCTCCTTGCCCTTGAGCCCGTAGGCGCGGGCGAAGAAGTCGAGGAACTCGAACACCGTCATGTCGTCGTAGGTGCCGTAGCGGTCGGGCATGTACCCGATGAGCGGCCGCGCCTGATCCGGCCGCTCGATGGCGTCCTTGCCGTCGATGAGCACCCGGCCCTTGGTGGGCACGTCCAGCGTGGCCAGGATGCGCATGGTGGTGCTCTTGCCGGCGCCGTTGGGGCCGATGAAGCCGAGGATGACGCCCGCATCCAGCGTGAAGCTGACGTCGTCGACCGCCTTGAGCGAACCGAAGGCTCGGGTCAGCCCGGAGACCTCGAGCAGACTCATCGCTGCACCTCCCCGCGCACCAGGTGCTCGCTGTCGGCCGGAGAGACCCGCACCCCGCCCATGGGCAGCGGGCCCGGCCCGGCGACGTGCGCCAAGAATTCGCCGTCGTCGAGCGCGGCCTTCGCCACCTCGAACGGCCGCCTGCCGAAACGCGAGCCGTGCTCGTTCACCGACAGGTCGGGAATCGGCTCGGCCATCGTCATGGGCACCGCGCGGGCCTCGGAGCCGTCGGGCACGTCGCGCACCGACCAGCTCTGCCCGTCGAGCCGCAGGTGCGCCTTGCGCAGGTGCGTGCCGAGCGCGTTCTGCACGACCCAGCCGTCGCCCTGCCGCTTCGCCGAGAGCCTCGCGCGCGTGGGCTCGACCGCCACGATGCCCCACTCGCGGTAGCTGCGCGAGGGCACGAAGCCGGGGCCGATGCGGGCGCCGTTCGTCCAGTCGATCTCCATACCCTGCGGCTCGGCGCGGCGGTCGGGCGCGAGCAGCGCCACCGCTTTCGGGAAGGATGCCCCGCTGGGAGCGACGTTCGCGTAGTAGGCGGCCACTCCGACGGTGACGGCCCGGTGCCGCTCGGCATCGAGCAGCGTCATGCCCCGGGTCGCCACGTGCACGGTGAAGCCCTCCTTGAAGACGGAGTAGCCGACGATGACGAGACAGGTGACGAGCGCCGTCGCGGGAATGGTGAAGAGCAGCGCCGACGGCCCCTTGCGCCGCGCCACCACCACGCTGCCCGGTCCGATGGCCAGCGTGAAGAGGACGATGATGAAGAGGAAGCGGCCCACCGGCGCCACCGCCTGCGGCAACAGCAATCCGTCTTCGGGTCTGTCGTGACGCATCCACGGGGGCAAATTGCCGCGCGGAGCCACGGCCGCTTCGCCCGACGTCACCGCCTGGTGCAGCAGCGCGCGGCAATTCTCGTCGAGCTCCTCGCACAGATGGACGTGGCCGAACCCGTAGTCGTGTCTGCCCGCCTTCGCGCCGTCGAGGAGCGGCAGCTTGCCGTTCGCTCCGGACGAGCTGGCCAGAAACAGCGAGCCACCGGACGCGGCGTAGGCTTCGACCGCGCGGCGCTGCGCCTCGGAGAGCCGTTCGAGATCCGGCAGCACCACCGCGTCCCACCCGACATAGGCGGCCAGCTCCTCGGGCGCGTGCTCGGGCACCACCGGCACCACGTGCACCGACGGGCTGGCGCTGGGCCCCGTGCCGGCGATGCGCTCGAGCTCCGACGGAGCGCCGAGCAGCAGCACGCCGCGCTGCGGCCGCACCACCTGGCCCGCGTAGATGTACACGCGCCCGCCGTCGGTGATGCCCTCGCCCGTGGCGACGAGCTGTCCATGCGTCTGGTGCGCCGGCACGGGCAGGTACACGGTGCGCCGCTCGCCCGGAGCCAGCTCCACCGACTTCTTCGCCGCCGTGCCCCGACCCACACCCACCGCCTCGAACGACAACTTCACCCGGTGCGGGCGCAAGGCGCGGTTCTGCAGGTACACCGGCACGAGGAAGTAGCCACCCGACGGGGCCAGCGAGTTGTTGTCGGCGGCGACGTCGACCTCGCCGCTGCCCACCGGCGTGCGCTGCGACGTCGGGAAGCCATACGCGAGCTGGGCGTCGGCCAGAGGCGCGGCCAAGAGCGCGCACAGAAACGGCAGCGCGACGGCACCGAACCGGCCGGGCGCAAAGACGAGGCGGCCGCAAGGACGAGCACCCGCGTCGCGCTGCGGGCCCGTCGAAAAGCTCCGACGCGAGGCCGCCCTTCGCCGCGAGAGAATCGGCCGCAGTTGACGCGCGCAAGACGTCATCGCTGCACCTCTCCGAAGACGAAAGCCTCGCCCCCATGGTCCTCGATGGAAAGCCCCTCGATGGGCAGCGCGCTCGACGTGCGCACCACCGCGGCGAAGCTGCCGTCGGCGCGATAGAGCTGCTCGTCCACGCGCGACAACACCGCGCCGCGAATGCGCCGGTCGTACTGCGGCCGCGCGAGCAGAAGCGGCTCGTCGGCCTCCAGCTTCTCCGCCACCGCGGCGGCCCCCTCTTCGAGGCCTCGCACGCGGTACCACTCGCCGTTCCAGCGCAGCTGCGCCACCTCGATGCGGCCGCCGAGCGCGTTGTGCACCTCGAGGCCGCGCTCGGACTCGTGGGCGGAGAGGCGGGCCCGGCTCGGGTGCACCGACACCACCGCCCACTCGCGGTAGGTGCGCGGGGGCAGAAAGCCGGCGCCGAAGCGCGCGCCCGACGTCCAGTCGATGGCCACGTCGCCCATCTCCTCGGACGGAAGCAGGGCCGCGGTGCTGGAGAAGCGCGCTCCCTCCTGCGAGAGGTTGGCGTAGAGCGCCGCCACGCCGACGCTCACCGCCCGGCTGCGCGCGGAGTCGAGCAACGTCACCGCGCGCGCCGAGCCGTGCGTGCCGAAGCCCTCGCCGAGCACCGAGTACAGGACGATCGCCGCCGCCGACAGCCCGGCGGTGAAGGGAATGGTCAGGAGCAGCCAGAAGGCGCTCCGCTTCCGCGCGAGGTACGCGCTGCCCGGGCCGATGACGAGGGCGAAGGCGCCGATGATGACGAGAAAGCGACCCAGCGGAGCCACCGCCTGCGGCAGGAGCAGCTCGTCGGGCCGGCGCGTCCGGGCGTAGCTCGGCATGCCGTGTCCGAACAGAACGCCCGCGAACGGAAACCTGCGCCTGAGCTGCGGGGTGCCGGCCAGCGGCGTGGCCACCTCCGCCGCCAACGACACCTCGGTGCGGATGCCCCGGGCGCACTCGTCGGCATCGTCTCCGCACAGCCGCACCCGACCGAAGCCGTAGGCGTGAAGGCCGGGCTCGGCAGACTCGAGGAGCGGCAGGTGCTCGAGCAGTGCGCGCGAGGGCCGCGTCACCACCAGCGTTCCCCCGGTGGCCGCGTACGCCTCCAGCGCGCGCCGCACCGACTCGGGCAGCTCCTCGAGCGTCACGTCGGCCAGCACCACCGCGGCGAACCCCACGTACGCGGCGAGCTCGTCGGGCAGCTCGTCGGAGAGCAGCGCCTTCACCGTGTAGAGCGGATCGTCGTAGTCGGGCGAGAGCTTCACCCGCCGTTCGAAGGCCGCCTCGTCGCCCACCGACAGCACCACCCCCGCGTTGCCTCCGCCGGAGAAGTAGGGGCTGGCCGTGCCCGAGGCCTCTTTGGCCCGCGCCTCGACCTTCCCCGCGCCGGCCCAGCGCACCGGCACCGGCAGCGTCACCGAGACGGGGCGGCCGCCCGGCTCGAGCTGCACCGAGCGCGTCACCGTCACGCCCCTGGCGCCCGATGGTTGGTATGCCAACGAAAGCTCCACCGGGGCGGCAGTGCCGTTGCGGGCGACGAAGCGCAGCGGCGCATAGCCGCATCTCGGCGCGGGCGAGCCGGTGTCCACCACGACCCGCACCGGGCCGTCGAGCACCGACTCGAGGTCCTTGGGAGCGAACGCGTAGCGGAAGCTGTCGGCCGGCTGCGCGCCCCAGTCGAGCAGGTATTGCGCGTCGGCGTACTCGTCTTCGTCGGCCTTCTCGGGCGTTTCAGTCGCCTCGTCCTCCTCGTCGCCAGCTCCGGCGCACTCGCATTCCTCGGGAGGGTGGGCCAGCGCCGCGTCGGCGAGGGCGAGGGCGACGAGCAGACCGATGGGGCCGATTCGCACTCGCGCCTCCCGACTCACGCGCGGACGATCTCCGGCACCGCCCCGAGCAGATCCGCCACCACGCGGTCGGAGCCGACCTTCTCGAGCGACGCCTCGTACGAGAGCACCAACCGGTGGTTCAGCACCGGGTGCGCCACCTCCGTCACCTCGTCGAAGCCGACGTTGGGCTTGCCGCGCGAGAGGGCCAGGGCGCGCGAGGAGGCGGCCATGGCGAGCGCCGCGCGGGGCGAGGCACCGTACCGCACGAAGCGGCGCACCGACTCGGGAGCAGAGGGCTGGCTCGGGTCCGTCGCCTCGACGAGCCGGCCGATGAACTCGGCCACCGGCTGCGGCAGGTGCACCTGGTCCACCGCGTCGAAGAGCGACTTGAGCCCCGCGCCGTCGAGCACCGGCGCGAGCTGGGGCGGCTGGCCGCGCACGCCCCTGGTGACGATGGAGGCCAGCGTCTTCGCTCGCACCGGCGGCACCTGCACGCGGAACAAAAAGCGGTCGAGCTGCGCCTCGGGCAACGGGTAGGTGCCCTCGAGCTCGATGGGGTTCTGCGTGGCCAGGACGAAGAACGGCTCGGGCAGAACGTGCGTGTGGCCGAGCACGGTGACGCTTCGCTCCTGCATGGCTTCGAGCAGCGCCGCCTGCGTCTTCGGCGAGCTGCGGTTGATTTCGTCGGCGAGCAGAAGGCTCGAGAAGACCGGCCCGGGGCGGAAGACGAGCTCGCGCCGCTCGCCCTCGAGCACGTACGTGCCGGTGATGTCGCCGGGCAAGAGGTCCGGCGTGAACTGGATGCGCTTGAACGGCAGCGAGAGAAGCCGCGCCAGCCCCTTGCACAGCTCGGTCTTGCCGAGCCCGGGCAGCCCCTCGAGCAACACGTGCCCGCGCGCGAGGATGGCCGTCACCACCTGCTCGACGACCGCGTTCTGGTCGAGCAGCACCCGGCCCAAGGCGGCCTTCAGCATCGAGATGGACTCGGCGGCCTTCTGCACGTCGCTGGGCGAAAGCATGGTCATCTCTCGAAGTAGCGGCGGATGAGCTCCTGATTGCGCGGCAGCTGCGGCCCGCTCTTGTGCGACGGCGCCTGCTCTCCCGACGCCACCTGCCCCGTGCCCGTCGCGCGCGACGGCTCGCTCGAGCGTTCGGGGTCGGCCGCCTTGAGGCCCCACAGTTCCTGCGCCTCGCCGCCTTCTCCCTTCGGGAGCGGCGCGAACGCCAGCCGGTCGGGGTTCATCTCCGCCCAATCGCCGAAGGTGAGCTTGCCCTCGCCCGGTCCGCGCGACGGAGCTCCGCTGACGTGCCGGCTCGCATGGCCTTCGCCCTGCGAAAGCTCGCTGCCCTGTCCTTGTCCCTGCCCCTGGGCCTGGCCCTGGCCGCTGCACTGGCCAGCGCTCTGGCCCTGCCCGCCCTGACACGGCCGCTGCCGTTCGCGGCTCGACGGACGCGCCGCCGTCTGCCCGCGCTGCTCGCCGTACGCCTTCGCCAGCTTCTCCTGACGCTCTTTCAACGCTCGCCTCAGCTCGGACACGCGATCTGCCGACACCGAGCTGCCGCTCTGCGAGCTCCGTGCCTGGGCCTCCGAGCCCTGTCCCTGCTTGCCCTCGCCCTTTCCCTCGCCCTGGTCGTCGCCTTCGTTGTCGGAGCCGTCACCTGCGTTACGCAGCGCCTGCTCCAGCGCCGACGCACCGCTCTCGGCCGTTCCATCCGACAGCTCCATCAGCGCGCGCTCCAATTCCTCGCGCTCGCGCTGGGCGGCATCGGCGCTCTCTGCCTGGGCCAGCGCCTTCTCCAACGCCGCCGCTGCCTCCGCCGCCCTGGACAACTCGGACGCGGCCTCGGCCGCCTTCTGCTCCAGGGCCGACTCCACGCCGTCGGCGGCCTCCCAGTCGGCGGCGTCGAAGCGGTGCTCGGCCAGCTCCTCGCGCAACCGCGCCAGCTCTGCCTCGAGTGATTCGTCCAGCGGCTCTTCGTTCGCGAGCGCCTCGGCCTTGGCCTCGATTTGGGCCAGCTTGCTCGCGGCGGCCGCGTTCACCTGGAAGGGCGGCTTCTGCAAGGGCACCATGAGCGATGCAGCGAGAAAGAGCAGCGCCAGCGCGCAGCCGGCGAGCGGCTTTCTGCGCGACACCTCGGGCAGCTTCAGCGCGCGCACCCGCTCGTTGAGCGACAGCTCCCACTCGCCGACGGGCACCTCGAGCCGGGAGAGCAGAAGCCCGCCGGCGCCGGCCATGCGGTCGGCCACCACGGCAGCTTCACGAAAACCGATGCCGCGCCTCCGCGCGCGAAGGGCCCACACCGCGAAGGCTGCAGCGAACGCGACCAGGGCGAACGCCGGCAGGTACGCGCGCACGAAGAAACGGTAGAGCGCAATCGCGGTGACGGCCGCCCACAGGGGCACGACCAGCTCACGCAGCCATCTCTCGCTGTTCAGCCGCCGGCGCACCCGGCCGATGCGGCGCTCGAGCAGCCTTCGTCTCGCTTCGTCACCGGCGGCCATGCGCGACTTCCAGCGTAGCCCACGGCGCCGTCCACTTCCCTACGTCGATGAACCGATGCGGCCCTTTGCGGCGTCCAGAGGTGCCCACCGGGCGGGCGGCGGAGCGCGATTCGTTTGACTTTCGCGTCGGCCGGGCGGATTGATCTGGCCTCTCGGCCGGAAGAACCGCGCAGGAAATTCGAACGCTCCCCATGAACTTCCTCCTCCTGGCGAACGAAGCCGCCGCCGAGCCGCAGGGTTGGCTCACGCGGAAGCTGCTGCAGGTCACCTTGACCTCGGCGGAGTGGGTGCTGTGGCTGCTCGCGATTCTCTCGGTCGTCTCGGTCGCCATCATGCTCGAGCGGCTGGTGTACTTCCTCACCCATCGGCTGCCGAACTCCGAGGACATCGGCTTGAAGCTCTCGCTCGGGCAGTTCGACGAGGTGCGCAAGCTGGTGGCCGACGCGAAGTGTATCGAGGCCTCGGTGGTGAAGGAGGGTCTGGAGGCGGCTCCCAACGGGCCCGACGTGGTGCAGGAGGTCATCAGCCGCGCCATCGCCCGCGAGCGCCCCGCGTACGAGCGCTTCCTCGTGGTGCTGGGAACGTCCGGCAGCTCCGCGCCGTTCGTCGGGCTGTTCGGCACCGTGCTCGGCATCATCAAGGCCTTCCACGACCTGGGCCGCGTCAACCTGAAGGGCAGCCAGGCGATTCAACAGACCGTGATGGTGGGCATTTCCGAGGCCCTGGTGGCCACGGCGGTGGGCCTGGCGGTGGCGATTCCCGCGGTGGTCGCGTACAACCTCTTCGTGCGCTGGCTGAAGAACATGACGGCCAGGACGAATGCGCTCGGGCACGCGCTGGTGGGTCATCTCCGTGCGGCCGAGTCCCGCCAGACGAAGCAGGGCCTGCGCGAGGTGAAGTGATGGCCGGCGGCGTTCAGGAAGACGACGACGAAATCACCGGCATCAACGTCACCCCGCTGGTCGACATCGTGCTGGTGCTGCTCATCATCTTCATGGTGACGGCGAACTTCATCGTCCGCGACTCCATCGAGGTCGACCTGCCCAGGGCGGCCTCGGGCGGCGAGACGGTGCAGGGCCTCATCAACGTGGTGATGGACAAGGAGGCGAAGATCTTCTTCGACGGCGCCGAGGTGAACGAGGAGCAGCTTCGGGCCAAGGTGTCGGAGAAGCTGGCGCAGGACCCCGAGACGCGCGCCGTCATCAGCGCGGATCAGTCGCTGCCCTACGGCAGGGTGATGCACCTCATCGACGTGGTGAAGGGGCAGGGCATCGCGAAGTTCGCGCTGAACATCCAGAAGGACGCGGCGCCGACGCCGGTCACCCCGCCCTGAGGAGCCCATGAGCGTGGCGGTGCACGATCGACCCAGCACGGCGCCCATGCTCGGAGCGGCGCTGGTGCTTTCGTTCGGCGCGCACGTCGTGGCGCTGGTGCTGCTCGAGGCGAGGCCCTACGTGCCGCCGCCGGTCACCAAACCGGCCGAGCTGGTGATGGTCGAGGTCGAGCCGCCCAAGCCGCCGCCTCCTCCGCCGCCGGAGGAGAAGAAGGTCGAGCCGCCCAAGCCCAAGGTGAAGCCGCCCATCAAGGTGGAGGCGCCGGTGAAACCTCCGCCAGAGCCGCCGAAGGAGCAGGCTCCGCCGCCGCCCAACGACGCTCCGCCGCCCGAGCCGTCGGCCAAACCGCCTCCGCTGGTGGTGGGCATCTCGATGTCCTCGACCACCTCGGCGGGAAGCTTCGCCGCGCCGGTGGGCAACACGCTGTACGGCAAGACGGCGGAGAAAGCGATGGCGCCCGAAGAGGTGAAGGCCTATTCGGCGCCCAAGTACGTGCCCATCTACCAGGTCGACGCCGAGCCCACCGTCGCCCACGAGGTGAAGGTGCCCTACCCCGACGAGGCCCGGCGCGCCGGCATCGAGGGCCAGGTGGTGCTCTCGCTGAGAATCGACGAGCAGGGCAACGTCGTCTCGGCCAAGGTCCTCTCCGGCCCGGGCTACGGGCTGAACGAGGCCGCGCTGCAGGCGATTCGCCGCTTCAAGTTCACTCCCGCGGTGAAGGGCGGCACGCCGGTGCAGACCGAGATGAAATACACGTATACGTTCCTGCTCGACTGAGAAAAACCGCCTCTCCTCCCGCGAACGCTCCCGCTCCCGCTCCCTCTCCCGGTGGTTGAGCCGGAAATACTTCCGGTTCGACAGCCGGGAGCGGGAGCGTTCGCGGTAGAGGTTCGCGGGTAGATTGTCTGGACGTCAGGGCGCGGCGCGGGTGACGGCGTTGTTCATGCCGGTGGAGACGAGCTTCGGCTCCTTGCCCTCGAGCCCGCGCTTGTAGCTGACCTTGTTGTTGATGCCGTGCGCCTCGATGCGGCCGGCCGATTCGATGGCCACGCTGTTGCCGGTGCCGTTGACCTCGACCTCTTTGCACTCGCCGGTCACGGTGATCTTGTTCCCCGTGCCGTTCACTTCGACCTCGGTCTGGCCGCCCTTGCACTCGATGGTGCGGGAGACGCCGGTGCCGTCGATTTCAATCTCATTGCCCTGGGCCGATTCCTGGGCCACGCCCGCGGCCTCGACCTCGCCGTGCTTGCCCTTCACCTTGACCGCTCCGCCGCCGACCTCGACCGTGTTGCCTTGACCGTCCTTGACCACCGTGCCGTCGGCGTTGACTTCGACCGTGCCCTTCTTGCCCTTCACCTTCACCTGGGCGAGCGCGAGCGGCGACGAGAGAGCCAGCAGCACTGCCAGCGTACGGGTCATGTGTGCTCCTTTGGCGAGGTTCGTTGCCCGACCGGGCCGGGGCGATCAAACCCGCGACAGCTTTAGCGCGTCTAGCGCGTCGGCTCAACCGGCGTCGGCGAAGAGTTGGGCGATTGCGGCGAGGTACTGCTCCGAGGGGCGCACCAGCTCGAGCCCGAACTCCGACAGCCCGGCGCCGGCGAGCTCGGCAGGAGCGGTCCACACCACCACCGCGGCCACGGGGATCTGCCGGCCGTCCTCGAGCACCAGCGCACCCTCGAGCTCGCTGTTCGGCGCGAGCACCACCACGCTGCGCACCCGCATGCCGGTGGCCGACACGTCGACCACTTCGCCGCGCCAGCCGTCGGGCAAGAGCAGCGTCAGCGACTTGCGGAGCCGGGGAACTTTGCGCTCGGAGCCGATGCCCGAAAGTCTAACGCCGATGCTGCGAAACCCGTAAGACGTAGACCTCAGATGAGCTTCTCGGCGCGGAGGAACTCGACCGTGCGGCGAATGCCTTCCTCCACCGGCGTCTGGCGAAAGCCCAGCTCACGCACCGCCTTGCTCGCATCGACGTGCGCGTCCCACAGCATGAAGCCCAGTTGCCCGGGAGCGACCAGCGGCTCGAACCCGAAGGCACGGGCCAGCGGGGCCATCGCCGCCGCGGTCACCTTCAGCAGCCCGGCCGGTGCCTGCGCCGGCACTCGGCCCGAGCCCGCCGCGCGCACGATGTGCTCGGCCAGCGCGCGGGTGCTCAGGTGCGCATCGGCGATCAGGTACCGCTCGCCCGACCGCCCGCGCGAGAGCGCCAGCAGGTGCGCCTCGACCACGCCGTCGATGTAGGCGACCGACATGCCGCCGGGCGGGAGCATCGGCATCTTTTTGGTGAGCAGCCGGATGAAGAACGAGTTCAGCGCGATGTGCACCGGGCTGGGCCCGTACACCGCGGCCGGGTTGACGAAGACGACGTCGAGGCCGCGTTGCCGCACCGCTTCGGCCTCCCGCTCGGCGTCCTGCTTCGAGCGCTCGTAGGCGCTGTGCTTGGGGTGCGCGTCGATGCGCTCCTCGGTGAGGGTGCCGCCATCGGGCGCGGCGAACACGTCCATCGTCGAGGTGTACACCGCTCGCCGCACCCCGGCCCTTCGCGCAGCCTCCAACACGTTGGCGGTGCCCTGACGGTTGACGCGGTCGAAGATGCCCTCGTCGCGCTGCCACTGCTCGGGCATGCCGGCGGCGTGGAAGAGCACCTCGACGCCCGCGCAGGCCGGCTCGAGCGATGCCGGGTCGGTGACGTCGCCCCGCACCCGTTCCACCGCCGGCGGGAGCAGCTTCGACGCGCGCTCGACGTCGCGCACCAGGGCCCGCACCCGGTGGCCCTCGGCGGCCAGGCGCTTCGCCAGCGCGTTTCCGATGAGGCCGGTGGCTCCGGTGACCAGCACGTTCATGGGGAGGGCTCCATACCTCATCGGCGCAGGGGTTGCCCGCCGGGGCCCGCGTTCGCCGCCGCCGAAGCTCTCGCCGAGGCTGAAAGCAGCCGTCGAGCAGCTCGGTGCCGGCGTCTCAGTCGCCGATGCGCCGCACCTTGGGTACCGAGACGGCCGGGGGCAGAGAGAGGCGCTCCACCTCGGTCCAGCGCCGGTCCCGCTCGAAGAGGTAGCGGTCGAGCTCGAGCGCCAGCTCCTTCCACTCGCGCGCCGCCGACCGCCGTCCACTGCGCCGAGACGTCTTTCCGTCGTTCATGACTGCCTCCGTGCGCCGGTCAAACCGGCGAGGTGTAGTGAATGAAAGAGTCATACGTTGAAGGCTTAGCGAGCCACGACGGCCCCGAGTCATGCGCAGGTGGGGGCAACTCCGCCGGCGAAGCGTTGACAGGGGTACGTGCGGGCTGGCCATCGAGCCGCGAAAACCATGCCCCACCGCGAGGTGGGTTACTTCGGGGTGCCGACGCCGTGGAGGAAGGCGGAAGGCCACACCGGGCGCGCCGCCAGCGCGAGGCGCGACCGGACCCTGCGCGGTCAGAGACCCCACGCACGCACGGAAGCACCTCGCACGGGAACCGGGAGATCCCGCGCCCGTCTGCAGCTGAGGGAGCCGCAGACCGCATCGGGAAGTCCAAGGACGACAGCCGATGATGAACGGTCGCGGGAAGTCGGACAGCCCCGTAGTAGCGCAGAAGTCGCCGAACAACGCCGTGGAACCGGCCGCGGAGGCGATGGAGCGAAGGGGGCTGGCCGAGGGGAACTCGCCCGAGTGCAACGCGCTCCGGACACAGCGCCGGGGTGGCGCGCAAAACGCGCTCGAGCGGGTACGTCAGGCAGCAGTGAGAGACAAGAAGCAGCGGTTCACCGCGCTCCTGCACCACGTCTACGACGCCGAGCGCCTGCGCGCGGCGTACTTCGCCCTGAAGCGTGACGCCGCCGCCGGCATCGACGGCGAGACGTGGCGGCACTACGGCGAGAACCTGGAGGCCAACCTGCAGGACCTCGCCGGACGGCTGAAGCGGGGCGCGTTCCGAGCCAAGCCGGTCAAGAGGGCGTACATCCCGAAGGCGGACGGGCGGCTTCGGCCGCTCGGTGTTCCCGCTCTGGAGGACAAAATCGTCCAGCGCGCCGTCGTTGAGGTTCTGAACGCCATCTACGAGACCGACTTCCTCGGCTTCTCCTACGGGTTCCGGCCGGGGCGCAGCCCGCATCAGGCGCTGGACGCGCTCTCGGTCGGCATCCACCGGACGAAGGTGAACTGGGTGCTCGACGCCGACATCCGGGATTTCTTCGACACCCTCGACCACGGATGGTTGGTGAAGTTCGTCGAGCACCGCATTGCGGACCGGCGCGTCGTGCGGCTCATCCAGAAATGGCTGAACGCCGGCGTGCTGGAGGACGGGAAACGAATGCGCAGCGAGGTGGGGACGGTCCAGGGCGGGAGCATCAGCCCGCTTTTGGCCAACGTCTACCTGCACTACGTGTTCGACCTCTGGGTCCAGCGATGGAGGCGCAAAGAGGCGCGCGGCGACGTGGTGGTCGTGCGCTTCGCGGACGACTTCGTCGTGGGATTCGAGCATCGCGAGGAAGCCGAGCGCTTCCTCATCGAGCTTCGCGAGCGGTTCGCGAAGTTCGGCCTTACGCTGCACCCGGACAAGACGCGCCTCATCCCGTTCGGCCGCAAGGCCGCGAGCGACTGGCGCCACCGGGGTGGCCCGAAGCCCGGCACCTTCAACTTCCTCGGCTTTCTGCACTCGTGCGGCAAGACGCGGAAGGGCTGGTTCACCGTGCTGCGGCAGACGATGCGCCAGCGGTTGCAGGCGAAGCTCCGGGCCCTCAACGAGGAGCTCAAGCGCCGCATGCACCTTCCCGTCCCGGAGCAAGGGGCTTACCTGCGAAGCGTCGTTGCAGGGCACGTGCGGTACTACGGCGTGCCCAACAACGGCGCCAGCATCGGCCTCTTCCGCAAGGTGGCCGGCTGGTTGTGGTGGCGTGCGCTGAAGCGTCGGAGCCAGAAGAAACGGCTCCCGTGGAAGCGGATGAAGCGCTACCTCGACCACTGGCTGCCCCCCGCACGCATCTGCCATCCTTGGCCCTCGCAGCGCCTTGCGTTCATCACCCAAGGCAGGAGCCGGATGCGGTAATGCCGCACGTCCGGATCTGTGGAGGGGGTGATCAGCGATGGTCATTCCTACTCCGAC
>FWPU01008966.1_pt1 | contig 16289 bp, 13 predicted proteins | sample 2228361 | NCBI WGS metagenome assembly FWPU01 (sample SAMEA103939777, study PRJEB20133) | metagenome
ACCGACGTCCACTTGTGGCTGGAAACTGGGCGGCTTTACTGTCGGCTAGGGCGATTCGCTCGGGCAGCAAACTGGTTCGCGCGGGCCAGCGAGGCCCTGGAGCATCCCGACCGTTTTGGCCTCTCAGGCGCCGGGCCCAAGGCTTTGTTGGCCAATGCGGCCGAGACCTACGGCCTGGCGGGCGAGGCGTTCTTGCAGGCTGGCCAACTCGAGAAAGCCAAGCAGGCCTTCGAGCAAGCGCACCGTCTGGCCCCGGAGCCCGGCCGGCTGGCCTGGCAACTGGCCAGGGTGGACGTGCGCTCGGGCAATGCCCGGCAGGCCCTGGCCCGCCTGGAAGAGATGTTCCGGTCTTCCCCAACCGGCGATCCCCTGCCTCCTGAGCCGGTCTGGTCCGAGATGGCGCGGGCCCTGGCCCAGGAATCGGAGGGGGTTCCGCGCTTGGAGAAGTTGTTGTCCGACCGGCCCGAAAACCTCGCCCTGAGGCTCTTCCTGGCCGAGATCTATCGGCAGGTTGGCCGGTTGGATCAGGCCGAATCGCTCTACCGGGCGTGCCTGGCCCGCAAACCCGATCTGCCCGCGTTGGGCCCGCTGGCCGACATCTACCGCAAACGGCAGCAGTACGGCAAGCTGTTGGACGTGTTGGGAGAAGCGGTAAGGCAGCATGGGTCGCTGGAGCCGCTGGGCGAGCCGGCCAAAGCGCTTCTGGACGATCGGGCCGCGGTGCGGGCCGTCGTGGGCGAGGCCCGGAACCGTCTGGCCCATAAAGGCCAGACGCCCAGGTCCGAACAGCTCCTGGCTGCCGGTTTGCTGGCGGCCGAAGCCAGGCAATGGGATGATGCCGAGGTGCTGTTGGATCACGCGGCCGGCGCCAGGCCCCAGCGGGCCGGCGATATCCTGTTGACCTGGGGCTTGGGGCTCATCCTGGATGAACAATATGCCCGAGCGGTGCCGGTATTGCGCCGTGGCACGGACTCCAAGGTGGCGCGGGAACTGGCGCCCGCCTTTTATTTCTACCTGGCGGGGGCCTTGGAGATGACCGGCAAGACGGAGGAGGCCTTAGCCGCGGCCCAGCGGGCGATCGAGTTGGCCCGATCCCGTGACGCTGCCGAGGCCGCCAAGCACCGCGAGTTCCGCCCAGCCTGGGGCGAAACGCCGCGGTTCGAACTCCGTCGCGCGTGGATTCTCTCGCACGCCAAGCGCTATCGCGAGGCGACCCAGGCCTACGAGGAGCTGGTTCGCAAGTACGACGGCGAGCACGGCTGGCGGCCGCTCCGCCTGGTGCTGCGCGACGCCCGGCTGGCGCTCTCGAACCTGGCGGTCCTGCAAGGCGATTTGCCCGCCGCCGAAGAATGGCTGGAACAAGTGCTGGACGAGTTCCCCGACGACGCTTCGGCCTTGAACGATTTGGGTTACCTGTGGGCCGACGCGGGCAAACACCTGGCCCGGGCCGAACGGATGATCCGCCGTGCCCTCCAGCAGGAGCCGGGCAACGCCGCCTTTCGCGACAGCTTGGGGTGGGTGCTTTTTCGCCAGGGGCGGGTCGAGGAGGCCCTCCCGGAGCTGGAGAAGGCGGCTGCCGACGAACCCGATCCCACGGTGCTGGACCATCTGGGCGATGCCTACTGGAAACTGGGCCGCACCCAGGAGGCGCGCTCGGCCTGGCAGCGCGCGGCCAAGGCCCACCGCCAGGCCGGCGAGGCGGCCAAGGCGGCCCCCATCGAAAGGAAACTCCAGGCCCCCAGCCTCCCGGCCGGAGGCTCGACGAATCTCAGGTCCCCAAACGCTGGTTACGTGAGAGCTTCGTATGGCAGGTCATTCGCATTGGGCCGGCATTAAGCACAAGAAAGCCCTGATCGATGCAAAACGCGGCAAGCTGTGGAGCAAGCTGTCTAAGGCGATCATCGTGGCGGCCAAGCTCGGCGGCGGCGACCCGGACCACAATCCCCGCCTCCGCCTGGCCATCGAAGCCGCCAAGGCCGTCAGTATGCCCAAGGAGAACATCCAGCGGGCCATCAAACGGGGCACCGGCGAACTGGCGGGCGAGAACCTGGAAGAGGCGCTCTACGAAGGGTACGGGCCCGGCGGGGTCGCCGTGCTCTGCGATGTGCTGACCGACAATCGCAACCGCACCGCTGCCGAAATCCGCAAGCTGTTCGAAATCTCCGACGGCAAGCTGGGCAGCGCAGGATGCGTGGCCTGGATGTTCGAAAAGAAAGGCCTGTTCCTGGTCGCCGCCGACAAGGCCGACGAAGATCGCCTCATGGAACTCGCCCTGGAAGCCGGCGCCGATGACGTCCGCCGGGTGGGCGACAAATTCGAGGTCACGTGCTCCCCCGATGTCTTCCAGAAGGTCTCCGAGGCGTTGGACGCTGCCGGCATCGTCCCGGACGTCCGCGAGGTCAGCCGCCTGCCCAAGAACATCGTGGACGTGACCGACCCCGACGTGGCCCGCAAAGTCCTCAAACTGATGAATCGCCTGGACGACCACGACGACGTGCAGAACGTCTCCTCGAACTTCAACATTCCCGAGGAGATCATGGCCCAGGTCGGGGCCGAGACGTAGCGCTCGGCCGAGCGGGCCGGGCTGGATCGGCAAGCGCTCCGGCCCGGCGGCGATGGGGGCTGGGTTCGACCCAGGCACCTTGCCCGCTGGCCCGCCCCGCCGCCGCCATGAAGGAGGGCCGCTGGCGATGTGGGCGGCAAGGCGGATGGGGAGAGGGAACCGCGTACGATGGAGGCCGGAAGGCGGGCGGGGGGAAGCAGTCGCGGGACTTGCACCCCGCCGCGCTGGCGGACTACATTGGCCGGCACAGGCGGAGGCCTGCTGTGTTTAAAAGCCGGTCCCCGGGCGGAGGCCCGTCGAGCGGCAAGTGTTGGCGGGCCACCAGGCTCGCCTCCTGTGGAGGTGTCCGGTATGCAGGGCGTGATCAAGAAATTGGTCGCCGACCGGGGATTCGGTTTCATCGCGGCCGATCGCGGCGACGTGTTCTTCCATCATTCCGCGGTGGTCCAGGGCCAGTTCGATGATTTGAAGGAAGGCCAGCGCGTGGAGTACGAGTTGGACGAGACCCGCCGCACCGACCGCGGCCCGAGGGCCTCTTCGGTCAAGCCCCTCTAAACCGCGGCCTGCCCCTGGCAGCGTCCGGGAGCCGGGAACCTAGTGATTCGGCCCATGCAATTGTGGCTCCGCGGCCGGGCATGATCCTGAGCGAGCTGGAACTTTACCTGGTAGAGATCGCCGCTGTCCCGGCAGCTCCGCCTGTCCGCAATCTGGTTGTCCGCCTGGCCACTGCCGACGGCCGGGAGGGGTGGGGCGAAACTTCGATCGATTGGCAGGCGGAGGAGTTGCCGGCTCGCCGCGATGCCCTCTTTCTGGCCCTGGCTGGCCGGAGCGTGTTCGAGATCGAAGAGCTTCTGGGCCTTTCGATCCTGCGGCATGCGCCCTTGCGTGCGGCCGTGGAGATGGCCTGCTGGGACCTGGTGGGGCGCCTGGCGGGCCAGCCCCTGTGTCATCTCTTTGGCGGCAGCTACCGCCGCCGGGTGCCGGTAAGTGTGCGGGTGGCCGGGCCCGCGCCTCGCCGCGTCGCCGAGCTTGCGCGGGAACTGGCCGAGCAGGGGTTCCACGGACAGACCATCGCCTGCACGGGTCGCTTGGAGCAGGACCTGGAGACGCTGACCGCGGTGCGCCAGATGCTCCCTGGACGGACGGAACTCCGCCTGGACGGCGGGGCCGGTTACGACTTCGACACGGCCTGGGAGCTCTGTTTGCGCCTGGAGGGGGAAGGAATCCAGTTCCTGCTGGACCCGCTGAAGTCGCCCGATTTGACGCAAACCGCTTCGCTCCGCCGGCAGACGAGTGTGCCCTTGGCGGCGGGCCGACCCATCCGGGCGCCGGCCGATGTCCTGGCCGTCCTCCGCTGCGGGGCCGTCCCCCACGTGGTCATCGACCTCCGCCAAGTGGGCGGCCTGTCGGCGGCCCGGCGGTGCGCGGCCGTGGCCCAAGCCGGCGGGCTGGGCGCCTCGCTGGCTTGCGGACCCTCGCTGGGAATCGCTCTGGCCGCCATGCTTCAACTCGCCGCGGCCACCCCTGCCTTTTCCGATCGCAACGAGTGTGCCCCCGCCCACCTCCAGGATCATCTCCTCGTGGAACCCCTCCAGATCTTCGAGGGACTGCTTCCCGTCCCGCAAGGCCCCGGACTGGGCATCGAGATCGACCGCGCCAAGCTCGACCGCTACCCCCGCGCCGGCTGACCTGGCATCATCGCTCGGCCAGGTCGGCGGCCAGGAACGCCGGTTCCCCCTGGCCGCCTCTTCTGGGGCGTCCAGCAGGCCCGATCGCCACTTATCCGGTGATATAGCTCTTGAGAAACTGGTTCTCTACCGCCAGGCGTTCGAGCTGGTTCTTGACCAAATCGCCCATCGAGATGATGCCCACCAGCCGGCCTTCCGAAAGGACCGGCAAATGGCGGATGCGGTGCTGGGTCATGACGCCCATGGCTTCTTCGACCGGATCGTTGGGCGAAGCGGTCAGCAGCCGCGTGGTCATGATGTCGGCAACGCGGAAGTCGGTCAGCGGCCCCCGGCCCGAGGCCGAAAACCTCAGGATGTCCCGCTCGGTTATGATACCCAGCAGGCGCTCGCCGTGCGTCAAGTCCCGCTGGCACACCAGCAAGGCCCCGACGTTCCGCCGAACCATCTCCTGCGTCGCCTCTTGCAGGGTAAACTCCGGCGGGATGGTGAAAACCGTGCTGCCTTTGGCCTTCAGAATGTCGAGAAGCGTCATGGTCCCACCCTGCAAGTCGCTCTTCGGAGGGGAAAAAGCTGCCTCATTATAACACCGGGCGCAATCGAAACAACACCGCACAGGGGGCTAATTCCTCCCCGCCTCGCGGCCTTCCCCACCGCGGGACTGCGGCACAGCACTGCCACGGTGGCCACCGTGCACCGCCGGCCAGCTCGGGTGCCGGTTTCCGGCCTGCACCCTGGGGATCACGCGACCGCGTTGTGGCTTTGGCCCCCCCCTTTTTTGGGCCGGGAGATGACCGTGGCGCAGCCTTCAGGCGCCGATGTATTTTGCATACAGGGTCCGGGCCAGCGCCGGATCGCTCGTCCCACCCACTATCGCCCGACCGTCAGGAAACACCGTCAATTCGTACCCATCCACCCTCAGCCGCACCAGGTACGGATTGCGCGTTACCTGCCCCACTTTTTCCAGACGCTGGGCCAGCGCCTCCAGCGACACCGACTGGCCGGCAAAGCTCAACTGGACAGCGTTCCGGCCGCAAAGCACCGCGGTCCGGCTCCCCTCCTTGCCGCTGAGAAACGCGAACTGGCCCCGCTTGCACGTCGGACAATCGACCTGGTCGCGCAACTGGGCCACGTTCACCTGGCGGATGGTCCCGTCCCACAGCTCCACAACGGTCAGGCTCTGCGAAATCGCTTCCACATGGCCGCTGAGCAGCTTGATGGCTTCAAGGGCCTGGAGCGAAGCGATCACACCCACCGTGGGCCCCAGAATGCCCGCCACATCGCAGGTGGGGAGTGTCCCGGGCGGCGGGCACTCCTGGAGCAGGCACCGCAGGCAGGGCGTGCGGCCCGGCACAATGGTCATCGTCTGTCCCTCGGCCCCGAGGCATCCCCCGTACACCCAGGGGAGGGACCGCTTCACCGCCACGTCGTTCAGCAAGAACCGGGTCTCGAAATTGTCGGTGCCATCGACAATCACGTCGATCCCTTCGCACAGGGCCTCGATGTTGGCAGGCCCCACGTCGGCCACGACCGCCTCGATCGTCACCTGGCTGTTGACCCGACGGAGTTTCTCGGCGGCGGCTACCGCCTTAGGTAGCTCGCGGGCCACGTCCTCCTCGTCGAACAACACCTGGCGCTGGAGATTGCTCGTCTCCACCAGATCGCGATCCGCGATCCGCACCAGCCCCACTCCCGCCCGCACCAACCAACTGGCCAGCATGCTGCCCAGCGCGCCGCATCCGCAGACCAGGACCCGGCCGGCCATCAGCCGCCGCTGCCCCTCAAAACCCAGCGGGGCGTAGCGGATCTGCCGGATGTAGCGGGCCATCGCTTCGTCAGGCTGCGGTTCGCTCATCGCCGCACTCCAATAACGGTCAGGCCGGCACCTGCCTGCGCTGGCTGGTCGATCGGCGGAATCTGCCTTCATTTAACGCCGGCGGCGGCCCGGCGGCAACGGTCGCGCAAACGCCGGCAAACCCTCTTGGAAGCGGAAAAAGGGGCGCCAGGTGTCGCGGCCGTGGCCTGCAAAGACGTGGCCGGCGCTGCCAGGCGGGCATGTCCCGTCGCGCCGGTTTTCGGCCATCACGGGCCGTCCAGTGCCACCACCTGCCGGTAGTGCGGCACCAGCACGTTCCAGTTCCATTGGCGGCGGACCTGGTCGGCCAGGGCCAAGGAGGACGACTCCTCGCCATGCACCAGAAACAAGGCATGCGGTGGCCGCCGCAAGGCACCCAGCCAGCGGAGCAGGGCCGGCCGGTCGGCATGGCCCGACAACCCCTGGATCTCCGCCACCTCGGCCCGCACCCGATGCATCCGCCCGTGGATGCGGACCTCGGGATTGCCATCGAGGATCTGCCGGCCCAGCGTCCCCCGCACCTGGAAACCCGTAAACAGCACCATGCATTCCGGCCGACCCACGTTATGCACCAAATGGTGCTTGATCCGTCCGGCGGTACACATGCCCGAGGTGGCCATGATCACCGCCGGCATCTTCGAGTCGTTGATGGCCTTGGACTCCTCCCGCGTGTGCACCAGTCGCAGACTCGGAAACCCCATGGGCTGCCGCCCCTGCTCCACCAGCGCTTGTGTGATCTCGTCGTAGCATTCGCGATGCCGCTCGAACAGGCGGGTCACGGCGATGGCCATGGGACTATCCAGATACACCGGAATCCGGGGAATCCGCTTCTGCTCCAACAGCCGGCTGAGGTGATACATCAACTCCTGGGCCCGCTCGATGGCAAAGGTGGGGATGACCACGTTTCCGCCGCGGCCGACGGTCCGGCCAATGGCAGCCGCCAGTTGCGCTTCCACGTCCTGGCGGGAGGTATGCTCGCGGTCGCCATAGGTCGATTCCATCACCACGTAATCGGCTTCTTCCAGGAGGGTCGGGTCCCGGAGGATGGGCTTGTCCCACTGCCCCAGGTCCCCCGAGAACAGCACGCGACATGCCCCCCCGGCCTGCCGAATCGAGAACTCCACGATCGCCGAACCCAGGATGTGCCCCGCATCGTGGAATACCGCTTCCAGGTTTGGGCCCAGGCGCACCGGCCGGCCATAGGGCACCCCCTCGACCAGCGGCATGACCCGGTCCACATCCTCGGTGGTAAACAGGGGGAGCACCGGGTGCGGGCCGGTGCGGCCCTCCTTGCGGTGCCGCTTCTGCTTGAATGCGGCATCTTCCTCGTGAATATGCGCCGAGTCGCGAAGCACGATCTCCAAAAGCTCCGCCGAGGCCTCGGTGGCGTAGATTGGGCCCCGCAACCCTTGCCGGACCAAGCGCGGCAACAGCCCGCAGTGGTCCACATGCGCATGGGTCAGCACCAGGGCATCGAGCGATTCCAAAAGGACGGGGCTGGGTTCCCAGTTGCGGTCCAGATACGGACGCTCCTGGAACTGGCCGCAGTCGACCAGCACGCGGCACGCACCGGTATCCAGATAATGCCGCGAACCGGTGACCTGGCGGTTGGCCCCAAGGAATTGCAGTCTCACACAACCACCCCGCAAACAGGACGAAACAGCCGGGCAAGCGTCGTCGCCAGGAGGCATCTTCCCGGTTCTTGGCGGGGCGGTCATGGGAAACCGGTTCGCCAGCACCCGGGAAGCCTGTGCCGCAACAGCTCCCCAGCAAGTCTACCACACCGGACAAGGCCGCGGGCTGGTGGCGCCAGGCGCCGGTGCCCGCCGCGGGACACCGAAGGCCCTCGCCGGTGACGCCCGCCGGGCGACTGCGCCCAAGCCCCAGGGTACAATAGCCGGGTCAATGCCCTTCGCACCTGAAAGGACCTCCCATGCTTCGACTTGTTTTGGCGGTGTGGACTGCTTGCGGCACGCTGGGCGCAGTGGCGGCCGAACCCCTGCCGGCAAGACCGGCCAGACCATCCGACCTCATCGCCCCCGGCGCCAAGCTCCAGAAACTGGCCGGCGGCTTCGCTTTTACCGAAGGGCCAGCCGCCGACGCCCAAGGAAATGTCTTCTTCACCGACCAGCCCAACGACCGCATCTTGCGGTGGGGTATCGACGGCAAGCTCGCGACATTTCTACAGCCCTGCGGACGTTCCAACGGCCTGTGTTTTGACGCCCAGGGGAACCTCTGGGCCTGCGCCGATGCCCAGAACCAGCTCTGGCGCATCGACCCGCAAGGCAAGGTCACGGTGGTCGTCCGCGACTATCAGGGCAAGCGGCTCAACGGTCCCAATGACCTCTGGATCGCCCCGGACGGCAGCGTGTACTTTACCGATCCGTTCTACAAGCGGCCCTACTGGAACCGTGGGCCTATGGAGCAGCCCTGCCAGGGCGTGTATCGCCTTGCGCCGGACCACAAGACGCTCCGCCGCGTGGCCGACGACCTCAAGCAACCCAACGGCATCATCGGCACTCCCGACGGAAAAACGCTCTACGTAGCCGACCTGGGCGACCGCAAGACCTATGTGTACCGCATCGAGGCCGACGGCACCCTGGCCCAGCGGCGGTTGTTCTGCGCCATGGGCTCGGACGGAATGACCTTGGACCGACAGGGCAACGTGTACCTGACGGGCAAAGGGGTCACGGTGTTCGACCCCTCGGGCCAGCAGGTTCTGCAGATCGATGTCCCCGAGCGGTGGACGGCCAACGTGTGTTTCGGCGGCAAGGACCGCAGGACGCTGTTCATTACGGCCAGCGAAGGTTTGTACGCCCTTGGCATGGCGGTCGAGGGTGCCGGCAGCCAATAGCCCGCGCCCCGGGCCAGCATGGCCAGCCAGCGGTGGCCCCGGCAGTGGATCCCGATTCAACGGGGCCAGCCGCCGCTCGCCCCGCCCCCATGCCCCAAGACCGTGCGCCGGGGCTTTGGCGGCGGGGCGGCGGGTGCTAGCGATCCCGGAACGTTGAGTTCCTTCCCCGCGCACCTTAAAATCACCTGTTTTTGGACTGGCACCGGAGGTCGCCTCATCGGGGGTGCGTTGCGATGACCAAGCATATCTTCGTCACTGGGGGGGTGTGCAGTTCCCTCGGCAAGGGGCTCACCAGCGCGTCGATCGGCATGTTGCTGGAGAACCGGGGCCTGCGGGTCCGGATGCAAAAGCTCGACCCCTACATCAACGTCGATCCCGGCACGATGAGCCCTTACCAGCACGGCGAGGTGTTCGTGCTGGACGACGGCAGCGAGACCGACCTGGACCTGGGCCATTACGAGCGGTTCACCAACAGCCCCCTGACGCGGGACAGCAACTACACCACCGGCCAGATCTACCTCTCGGTCATTACCAAGGAGCGCCGCGGCGAGTTCCTGGGCCAGACCGTACAGGTCATCCCCCATATCACCAACGAGATCAAGGCCGCCATCGCCAAACTCGAAGGCGACGACGTGGACGTGGTGATTACCGAAATCGGCGGCACCGTGGGCGACATCGAAAGCCTCCCCTTCCTGGAAGCCATCCGCCAGTTCGCTTTGGACATCGGCAAAGAGAACTGCTTGTATATCCATCTGACGCTGGTGCCGTACCTCAAGGCGGCCGGCGAACTGAAGACCAAGCCCACCCAGCATTCGGTGGGGCAGCTCCGGCAGATTGGCATCCAGCCCGACATCCTCATCTGCCGAACCGAAAGATCGCTCTCGCGCGACGAGCGGGCCAAGATCGCCCTGTTCTGCAATGTGCCCGTCGACGCGGTCATCGAGGAGAAGGATAAAGACTTCTCGGTGTACGAAGTGCCGATGAGCCTGGTGGAGCACGGGTTGGACGAGCTGGTGGTGCGCAAGCTGGGGCTCAAGGCGGGCAAGGCCGACCTGTCGCGCTGGCGCGACCTCTTGCACCGCCTGCGCAATCCCGAATACGAGGTGAGCATTGCGGTGGTGGGCAAGTACTGCGAACACCGCGATGCCTACAAGTCGATTTACGAGGCCATCGACCACGGCGGCATCGCCAACCGCGCGCAGGTCCAGATCCAGCGCGTGCACAGCGAGGCGGTGGAGCGCGACGGCCCCGAACGCCTCCTCTCCGGCGTGGACGGGATCCTGGTCCCCGGCGGGTTCGGCGAGCGGGGCATTTCGGGCAAGATCGATGCCATCCGTTTCGCCCGCCAGCGCGGCATCCCTTTCCTGGGCATCTGCCTGGGGATGCAATGCGCGGTGATCGAGTTTGCCCGCAATGTGCTGGGCCTGGCCACGGCCCACTCCAGCGAGTTCGACAAGAATACCGATCACCCCGTCATCTGCCTTTTAGACGAGCAGAAAAAGGTGACCAACCTGGGCGGCACCATGCGCCTGGGGGCCCACCCCGCCCGTTTGATCCCGGGGAGCCGCGCCGCCCAGTGCTACGGCACCACCGAGATCTCCGAGCGGCATCGCCACCGCTACGAGTTCAACAACGCCTACCGCGAGGCGTTCGCCAGAGCGGGAATGCAGGTGACCGGCACCAGCCCCGACGGGTCCTTGGTGGAGATCATGGAGATTCCCGAGCATCCCTGGTTTGTGGCCGTGCAATTCCATCCGGAGTTCAAGTCGCAGCCCACGCGCCCCCACCCCTTGTTTGCGGGCTTCGTGGGGGCGGCGGTCGAGCGCCGGCTGTCGCGGGCCGAGCGGGCCAAAGCCGAGCCGCCCCTCGCCGAACAGCGTGCGGCACCCTGAGGGACCACCGGCCGTGCTGGTCTTCCAGGCCCATCAGGAAAGCGATACGGACCGCTTGGGCCGGGCCCTGGCCCAGGTCCTCCCCGATCGCTGCGTGGTCGGGCTGTGCGGCACCCTGGGGGCGGGCAAGACCCGCCTGGTCCAGGCCCTGGCCGAAGCCTGCGGCATCGACCGCCGCGAGGTCGCAAGCCCCACCTTCGTCCTCATTCAGGAATACCAAGGCGCGCGCACCGTGTACCACTTCGACGCCTACCGGATCCAGAACGAAGATGAGTTCCGCTTTCTGGGCCCCGACGAATACTTCGAAAGCCCCGCCCTGGTCCTCATCGAGTGGGCCGACCGCGTGAGCGCCTGCCTGCCGGCCGAACGCCTGGAAATCGAGATCCAGATTACCGGCGACACATCGCGGCGGTTCGTAATCCGCGCCACAAGTCCCGCGCTTTCCGGCGTGCTTGAGGAACTGGCCAGGCGGCTTGAGGCTTCCCCCCTCTAGCCCCGCCCCGGCGCCGCACGGCTTTTGAGGCACTGCGCGAAAAGACATCTCGCCGTTGCCGGCACGGGGCTTGCAAAAACGCCCGTGCCGGCGGGCAGGTCCTCCTGACCCATTTGTGCCCGAAGCGTGGGGCCGCCGCAACTTTGCACGCAACATCCGCCGCGGCCCAAGACAAACACATCCAGGGCGTTGCGCTGTACAATTGCCGTAGACCTGCCCAAAGGCGCTATCAACTCCGCGAAACCAGGAGTGCAGCCATGTATCTCAGTCGCTTCGGCGTAAAGAACTACAAGTGCCTGGCGGATGTCGAGATTCCGCTGACGCCGTTGCACGCGATTATCGGGCCGAACGACGCGGGCAAGACCAGCTTGCTGGAAGCCATGGCCGCACTCCACGCCAGCTCGTTCTCGCCACATCTGGGACAAGCGTTTGAAGGGCCCTGGAGCGGCCAGGAGTTGGTCTTCGAGGGGCGGCCTTCAGAGCCGTTGGAACTCTGGGGCCGCTGGCAAGATGCCTCCGACAATGGCCACGCGGAGGCCCAATCCATGGCCTACGGCCTTGCTGTGCGCTTTCCCCCCGAGGGGAACGAGTGCCGCCTGGCAAGCGAATGGGCGGAAGCCGAGGGCCGGCGGGCGGATTTGGCGACTCATGCAGATTTGGCGACTAAGCTTAGCCAGTGGCGCCGCGGCCAGATGGTTGGCCAGGCGCCTCACGAGAGCCTGCTGGCACGCCTAGCCGATCTCATTCAGCGAGCGCACCTCTATTGCTTCAATCCCCGTGCGATGGCTTTACCGGCGGTGTTGGACCCGGCCCGCAAGTTCCGCATGGACCGCGACGGTTTTGGCCTCCCCACCCTGCTGCATGACATCCTCACCGCCAAGCCCGAACTTTTCATCCAGATGCGCGAGCGTTTTTGCAAGTTTTTCCCACAGTTTCGCAGCGTTCGGCTGGAGACGGAGCAAGCCATCCGCCGCCGGGCAGAGCACAGCAGCGGATTGAAGTCCGAAGACCTTAGTGTAGGTCATGGCTTGCGCCTGGAAACCACCACAGGGCTCTCCATCCGCGGCCAGCAGGCTTCCGACGGCACGATTCTGGTATTGGCCTATCTGGCCTTGGCCCACCTCCCCCAGCCGCCCCGGTTGTTGTTGATCGAGGAGCCCGAAAACGGCATCTACCCTAAGCGTCTCGAAGAAGTCATCGGCATGCTGCGGCGGATGGTCCAAGAGGCCGAAGTACCCCGTTGCCCCCAAATCGTGTTCACTACCCACTCGCCGTTCGTGGTCAGTTTTTTTGAGCCGGAGGAGGTTACATTCCTTGCGCGTGATGTCCGCCACCCCGAGCGGGGCGTGGTGGCGCGCCCCTTGCGCGAGGTCCCCAAGCTCCGCGAACGGCTCGCCGACGGAGAGTATTATTTGGGCGAACTGTGGTACAACCTCGGTGAAGAGGAGGTCTTTGGTGAACTCTCAGCCGCCGATCGTCATTGAAGTCATTGGCGAGGGAAAAACGGATGTATGCGAAACCACGAATCACGGGTCTCAAGGCGGGCCGTCGCCTCAGCCTCCCGACCGGGGCGTGGTTCCCATTTTGGTGCACACCCTATGCGGCCAGCCCCCGACGATGCGCGTCAAATGCCGGAGATTGGCGTTCCTTCAGAAAAAAGGGTCGTTATCGCAGAAGGTGAGGTTTGGCAGGAGCCAGGCGCGAATCACCGGGTCGCATGCGGTAGTGTTCGTCGTCGATTCCGACGGCAACTGGAAGAGCAAATACAGCGAGCTGGTAAAGGGGCGCGACATGGATTTGGTGCCCCAATTTCCCACTGCCTTGGGTGTCGCCCATCCATGCATCGAAGCCTGGCTGTTGGCCGACGCAGGTGCGATTCAGCGCGCGATGGCGCTGCCCGGTGCACCCACTCTTCCCCCAAAGCCTGAGAATCTCCCGGCTCCGTCGCAAAACTGCGCAGCTAGCCCCAAGAGCGTGCTTGCGCAAGCGGCCAGCAAGCCGGGCCAGCTCAAGGCGCAACAGAAGTGGGACATCGCCAGGGAGATGGACAATATGGAGTTGGTGTGCCAGCGCTGTCCTCAGAGCTTTGCCCCGTTTGCCAAGGAAGTTCGGCAGAACATCCAGCCGTTGTTTGCTTGAGCGAATCGTGGCGTTTTGCAGGCTCGGGCGGTGTTTCATGAGCGGCACGGGGCCGGAAGGAGTGTCACGCGTCATGTTGTTGCAGGCCGCCAGGCAGATTGGTGCCGTCGCCCGTTGGCTATTCGCCACCCCTTTTTGCGGCCCGAATCCGTTTGCCCTTATCTGTGGGCCGAACGCGCGTCACCGGTCGCTTCTTCCCGGTGCCCCGTCCCCTTGCCCCTAGCGCCTGTCCCGGAACATTTTCGCGCTCGGCCACCGTATGGAAGGCCTGCCGGCCGGAGGCGGAGTACGGCGGCCACCGGGCCCAGCGGCACGCGCAAAAACGTGGGACCCTTAAAGGATGAACTTGCTGAGGTCTTCGTCGGCGGCCACGTCTTTGAGCCGCTGGTTGACGTAGGCGGCGTTGATCACGACGCGGCCCATTTTCATGTCCGCCGCCTCGAAGCTCAGTTCCTCCAGCAAGCGTTCCATGATGGTGTACAGGCGGCGGGCGCCGATGTTCTGGGTGGTTTGGTTGACCTGGTAGGCATAGGCCGCCAGGGCCTCGATGGCGTCCGGCTCGAAAACCACCTCCACACCCTCGGTGGCGAGCAAGGCCGCATACTGCTTGGTCAGCGAGTTGGCCGGCTCGGTGAGAATGCGCACGAAATCGTCCTTGGTCAGGGGCTGCAGTTCCACGCGGATGGGGAAGCGGCCCTGGAGTTCGGGCATCAGGTCGCTGGGTTTGGAGCGGTGGAACGCGCCGGCCGCAATGAACAGGATGTGGTCGGTCTTGACCCAGCCGTAGCGCGTGTGCACCGTGGTGCCCTCGACGATGGGGAGCAGGTCGCGCTGGACGCCCTGGCGGGACACATCGGGCCCGTGGAGGGTATCGGCGGCCACGATCTTGTCGATTTCGTCGATGAAAATGATGCCCAGGTTCTCGGCCAGGGCCACGGCTTCGGCATTGACCTTCTCGTCATTGATCAGGGCGTTGGCCTCTTGTTCGAAGAGGACTTTGCGGGCCTCGGCCACGGAGAGGTCGCGGCGCACAGTATGTTTGGGAAGGAATCTTTCGAACATCGAGTGGAGGTCGATGTCCATCTGTTCCAGGCCGGCGGTGAAGACCATGGGGGTTGGTTTTTGCTCGACGGCGACTTCGACGCGGCGGGTTTCGAGTTCGCCGGCACGGAGCATGGCCTGGAACTTGGAGCGGGTGCGGCGGTAGCGTTCGGCGTTGTCGGTATCGGGGCCGGAATCGAAGGTGGCCGGCCGGGGCACCAGGAGGTCCAGCAGGCGTTCTTCGGCGCGGGCGCGGGCCTCTTGCTCGACTTTCTTGCGTTCCCGTTCGCGCACGAGGCTGATGGCGTTCTCCACGAGTTCGCGGACCATGCTTTCGACATCGCGGCCGTAATAGCCGACTTCGGTGTAGCGCGTGGCCTCGACCTTGATGAACGGGGCGCCGGTCAGCCGGGCCAGTCGGCGGGCGATTTCGGTCTTGCCCACGCCGGTGGGGCCGATCATCATGATGTTCTTGGGGGCGACTTCGGCACGAAGGTGTTCGGGGAGGCGCTGGCGGCGCCAGCGGTTGCGGACAGCGATGGCCACGGCCCGCTTAGCCGCCTCCTGCCCCACGATGTGCCGGTCCAGCTCGGCGACGATCTCGCGCGGCGTCAGCTCTGCCACGGAAGTTCCTCCACCATGATCTGGGTGTTGGTGTAGACATCGATCCCGGCGGCGATCTGCAGCGCGGTCCGCACGATTTCCGCAGCCGACAGGTGGGAATGGGCCACCAGGGCCCGGGCGGCCGCCACCGCATAATTCCCGCCAGAGCCGATGCCCAAAATACCGTCAGAAGGCTGGACCACCTCCCCGCTTCCGGTTACCAGCAGGATATGCCGGGCGTCGGCGACGGCCATCATCGCCTCCAAACGCCGGAGGGCACGGTCGGTCCGCCACTCTTTGGCCAGTTCGGTGGCCGCCCGCGGGACATTTTGGGGAAAGTCCTTCAGTTTCGCCTCGAAGCGCTCCAGCAGGGCGAAGGCGTCGGCCGTCGCCCCGGCAAACCCAGTCAGGACACGCCCGTCCAACAGCCGGCGGATCTTGACCGCATCGGCCTTCATGATGGCATTGCCCACCGTGACCTGGCCGTCGCCCCCCATGGCGACGATGCCCTTGTGCCGCACAGTCAGAATGGTTGTCGAATGGACTGCCATGCGACCTCCTTCGAGGTGGTGGCCCAAAGGCGACGCGCCAGGACCCTATCGGCTTGCGCTGCCGGCCGCGCGGCAATTGCGGCCGCTACCAATGAGAATATGTCGGATACCGCATGGGCCGGCTAGACCGCGTTGGCCAAATTCCGCATTGGCGCAACTGGAGAGCGGCGCAGGCTTGTACAAGCAAGCGCTCACCCTCCCCTGCATGCAAGGGGCGTGGCTGAAAACGACCACCCGCCCCTGGAGTGCGGGTTCGGTGGCACGCCCGAAGCACAAGCAAAGGGCATGGGCGGGGCTACGGGCCAAGCCCAGGTCCACCGGGGGTTGACGCCCCCGGCTCCAAACCCGGGTTCACCGGCGGCTGACGCCGCCGGCTCCAAACCCGGGTTCACCGGCGGCTGACGCCTCCGGCTCCAAACCCGGGTTCACCGGCGGCTGACGCCTCGGGCTCCAAGCTGGCGTTCACCGGGGGTTGACGCCCCCGGCTCCAAGCTGGCGTCCACGTCCACCGGGGGTTGACGCCCACGGCTCCAAACCCGGGTTCACCGGCGGCTGACGCCTCCGGCTCCAAGCTGGCGTCCACCGGGGGCTGACCCCCCCCGGGTCTGGATGT
>FWPU01008967.1_pt1 | contig 16275 bp, 14 predicted proteins | sample 2228361 | NCBI WGS metagenome assembly FWPU01 (sample SAMEA103939777, study PRJEB20133) | metagenome
TGCCGCCCGGCGTTGAGAATTGCCGCAATCCGGCACTAGGCTGTTTTCACGGCAAATATCGGGAGGTATCGTGACCATATCCCAGACGGTAACCCGGCATCTACCTTATTTGCGTCGATACGCCCGCGCCTTGACGGGCAGTCAGGCGGCCGGCGACGCCTATGTCGCCGCCACCCTTGAGGCGATCATCGCGGATCGCGCCGCGCTCGAAAAGAAGTTGCTGTCCCGCGCGGCCCTTTTCCAGTTCTTCACCAAGATATGGAACTCGGTGTCGCTCAACGAGATTCCGGAGCCGGCCTCCAAAGGGCTGCCGTTCGAGCGCCGCCTGACCCAGATCACGCCGCTTCCGCGACAGGCCTTCTTGCTGATTGCGCTCGAGGGATTTTCCGAGGCCGAAGCGGCCGAGGTTCTCGAAGTCCCGGTGGTCGAGTTGCGCCGACTGCTGGAGGAATCCGGCCGCGAGCTTGCCGCCGATATCGCCACCGATGTTCTCATCATCGAGGACGAGGCCTTCATTGCCTTCGATTTGGAGGGGCTTGTGGAGAGCCTTGGCCATCGCGTCATCGGTATCGCCCGCACGCATCAGGAGGCGGTTTCCCTGGCGCGCGGGAAGATGCCCGGCCTGATTCTCGCCGACATTCAGCTTGCCGACGGCAGTTCCGGCATCGATGCGGTCAATGATCTGCTCGGCTCCTTCGAAGTGCCGGTCATTTTCATCACCGCCTATCCCGAGCGCTTTCTCACCGGAGAACGGCCGGAGCCGGCGTTTCTGATCGCCAAGCCCTACCAGCCGTCGACGGTGTCGGCGGTTTTGAGTCAGGCGCTGTTTTTCGAACGCAAGGCCGCGCGGCGGGAGCGGCGCGCATCGGCGTAGCGCGCCAAGCGCCAGGGACGCGTGGCCGCGCGGCCAAAGGCCGTTGGTCCGGCCACATGGTTCGCGGCGTGGCCGGCGAGGGGCGGGCCAGCCAATGCTACGGATGATCACTGCGCCCGATCCACGCTTCCGCCGCCATCCACTTGGCGGAAGGCTCATCCGTTGTTGGAATTGTCTCAATCCGAACGGCTCGCCATGAGCATCGAGGCCGGGATGCTTCGGCGGCGCCGTCGTGCGCGAACGAGCGGAAGGACTTTGCAATGGACAAGTTCGTCGACTGGTTCAGGGAGGCCGTGAATTACGCGCCGCCGGAGAACCGCCTTTCATGGCAACAGGATCTTGTCGCGCTCCACGCCGTATCCGATGCCGTCATCGCGGTGAGCTATCTCGCGATCGCGGCCGGCATTCTTTGGGTCTTGCTTCACCGGTTGCATCTGTCGAGGGGGCAGCAGGCGCTTGGCTGGCTGCTCTGCGTTTTCATGCTGCTCTGCGCGGCGATTCATTCCGCCGAGGTTCTGTCGCTGTGGCAGCCGATGTACGGCGTGCAGGGCATGGTGAAGGCCGGCGGCGCACTGGTTTCGGTCGTCACCATCGCCTTCATGTTCCCCATGCTTCCCGACATTGTGAAGCTGCCCTCCGCCCAGCAGGTGATCGATGCCAACGAGCGCCTGCGGCAGGAGCTGGCCGCCCACGGCGAAACCGCGCGGGCGGCCAATTCCATGCGTCTTGATTTTGAAAACCGCATCGGCGAGCTGACGCGCGGCCTCAATCTCATTCGCTCCCGTTTTGAGGCTGCCTTGCGCGGCGCCGACATCTACGTTTTTTCCCAGGACACCGAGCTCCGTTACACCTGGGTGTTCAGCCCGCGCAGCGACGAGAGCGCGACCAAGATGCTCGGCAAGACCGACGACGACATCCTCGCCTCGCCGGAGCACGATACGACCGTCGCCGCCAAACGGCGGGTGCTCAAGACCGGGATTCCCGAGGAATGCGAGGTCACCTACACCATGCCCGAGGGCCGCGCGGTCTACATGATCCGCATCTTCCCCACCTACGGCCCCGATCGCGCGATCAGCGGGATCATGTGCGCGGCGATCAACATCTCGCGCCTGCACTCGCTCGTCACCGAGCAGCGGCTGCGCAGCGAGAAGCTCGAGACCACGCTGCAACGCTACGATACGGCCCTGCGCGGCTCCAACGTGACCGTTTACACCCAGGATCTCGGGCTCCGCTACGTATCGGTAAGTTCGCCGATGTTCGGCCTCGATGTTCATCAGATCATCGGCCGCACCGACGAGGACATCCTGCCGCCGCAAAGCCGCGCCTCCACCATCGCCATCAAGAAGGAGGCGCTGGAGACCGGCCGGCCGAAGGACTGCGAGATCTGCATCCAGGACGGCGCGACCGAACGCTGGTACGACGTGCACATGGAGCCGCTGCGCGAGGTGACCGGCGCCGCCGTCGGCCTGATCTGCGCTTCCGTCGACATCACCGCGCGCAAGGAGGGCGAGGTCCACCTGCGCCTGTTGATGCGTGAACTCACCCATCGCTCGAAGAATCTGCTCGCCGTGATCCAGGCCATGGCGCGGCAGACCGCACGCCGCGCCGAGTCGATCGAGCAGTTTACCGAGCAGTTCGGCGCCCGCTTGCAGGCGCTTGCCACCTCGCATGACCTGTTGATTCAGGAAAGCTGGCATGGCGCCCTGCTGGCCGATCTCGTGCGTTCGCAGCTGGGCCATTATCTTGATCGCGAAACCTCTCAGATCAGCGTGGAAGGCCCGGGCGTGTTTCTGAAGCCCGAAGCGGCGCAGAACATCGGGCTGGCCTTGCATGAGCTTGCCACCAATGCCGTCAAATACGGCGCGTTGTCGGTGCCCTCCGGTCATGTCTCGATCACCTGGCGCTGGGTCTCCGAGACCAACCCCAAGGCGGTGGAGATCGTCTGGCGGGAACGCGGTGGTCCGAAGGTGTCGCCGCCGGAGCAGCGCGGCTTCGGCAGCGTGGTGATCGAGCGCAATCTGGCCAAGACGCTCGAAGCCGACGTGCATCTGGCCTTCGAGTCCGAAGGCATCGAATGCCGCATTGTCATACCGACGAATTTGCTGGTGGTCGGCCGCTGAGAGATTTCAGCGCGACAGCCGCTGCTGCGTCACCCGCCGTCCTCCGCTCGCCACCGTTGCGGCAGACCTTCTTTCAAGTCTTTGAATTGGCGACTGCTTTTGGCGCGGAACCAGCCGAAGCGGCTTCGCGTTGTCTTGGGCGACGTTTGTCGAGCGAGGAAGCGCCATGTCGGATGCCCGCTACTTCATCGTGCAAGACAGCAGTGGATGGCTGATCAAATACAACGACGAGGAATACGGCCCGTATCGCACCGAGGCTGAAGCCAGGCTGTTTGCCATTGACGCTGCGAAAAAGCTTGCCGAACGCGGCGAGAAGGCGGCGGTTTACGTCATGGGCATCAACGGCCGGCTCCGGCGTGAATGGGTTGGCGGCCAAACCGCCGCGCGCGAGTGATCGGCCGGACAAGAAACGGATCCCGCGAGCAAACAGGATCCGGAACCTGAGCGTTGCGTAGCGTGTTTGTGCAGTAGCGGCCATTGTCCCTATGGCTACGCCAGCGCCGGACGGCCCCTGCCTCCCCCCAATCACGCCGTCCGGCGCAACTTTTTTGCCGATCTGGAGCGCCTGCAGGCAGTGCATACGGCAAGGTCATCCCGGACTTTGCGCAGATTTGCCAGCCTGAGGCCGCGCGCCGCCGTTCTGAAAAATATCTGGCAACGCCCCTCGCCGAGACTATGATCGGCGGATCGAGGGGAAACATTGATGGCCGGCACGTCGCCGATGGTGGCCTCTGCCCGCGCGTCCGTACGCGCGCCGCTGCGGCCTATTTCCTTTGCACCGGTCGCCATCGAGCAAAGCGCGGGGCCGGATGGCGCGACGCTCCTGCGGTCGAGAACGCCGCTCGCACCCTTCGAGACCAGTTTGGCGAAGGTGTTTCGCGCCGCCGTTGAAGCCGCGCCCGCGCGCACATTCCTGGCCGAGCGGCGCGCAAGCGCCTGGCACGAAATACGCTACGAGGAGGCCCGGCGCCTCGTCGACCACATTGCAGCGGCCCTCATTGAGCGGGGACTGTCCGCCGATCGACCCGTGATGATTCTCTCCGGCAACTCGATCGATCATGCGCTTCTGATGCTGGCCGGCTTTTGCTCCGGCGTGCCCGTGGCGCCGGTTTCGGTGGCCTACTCGCTGCAAAGCCAGGATTTCGGCAAGCTCAAGCACATCCACCGGCTGCTCACGCCCGGTCTCGTGTACGTCGCCGACACCGCCCCGTTTGCCAAGGCGCTCGCGGCGCTCGACCTGTCCGACAGCGAGCTTGTTGCCGGCGTCAACAACGCCAACCTCGAGCGCGTAACGCCGTTTGCCGAGCTCGCCGCGGCGCGCCCCACGCGCGCGGTGGATGCCGCGATCGAGGCGATCCGACCCGACACCATCGCCAAGTTTCTGTTCACCTCGGGCTCGACCGCCTTCCCCAAGGGGGTGATCAACACCCACCTCATGCTCACCGCAAACCAGCAGCAGATTGCGCAAATCTGGCCGTTTCTGTCCGACCAGCCGCTCGTGCTTGTCGACTGGCTGCCCTGGAATCACACCTTCGGCGCCAACCACAACTTCAACATGGTGTTGCGCAATGCCGGCACGCTCTACATCGACGGCGGCAAGCCGGTGCCGGCGCTCATCGGCGAGACGCTGCGCAACCTCTCCGAGATCAGCCCGACCATCTATTTCAACGTCCCGGCCGGCTACGGCGCGCTGTTGCCTCATTTGGAAAAGGACGAAACCCTCGCCCGCAGCTTTTTCGCCAAGCTGCGCCTGATCTTCTATGCTGGCGCCGCGCTGCCGCAGGACATGTGGGCCCGCCTTGAGGTCGTCGCGGCGCGGGTCACCGGCGAGCGCATCCCGATGACCTCGTCATGGGGCACGACCGAGACGGCGCCGCTGTCCACCGCCTCGCATTTCCTGAGCGATCGCGCGGGCGTCATCGGCGTGCCGGTGCCGGGGATCGAGCTGAAGCTTGTGCCGGCCGGTGACAAGCAGGAAATCCGCGTGCGCGGGCCGAACGTGACGCCCGGCTATTGGAAGAGCCCCGATCTCACTGCGGCCGCATTCGACGCGGACGGCTTTTATCGGCCGGGCGACGCGGTGCGCTTGCTCGATGCCGCCGATCCGGCGAAAGGATTGCTGTTCGACGGGCGGCTTGCCGAGGATTTCAAGCTGCAGACCGGGACCTGGGTCAACGTCGGTTCGCTGCGCCTCGGCCTGCTCGCCGCCTGCTCGCCGGTCGTGCAGGATGCCGTGATCGCCGGTGCGGACCGCGAACACCTCGGCGTCCTTGCCTGGCTCAATCCGGCGGGCTGCCAGACCATCGCCGCAGGGGTGCCGCCCGCCGAGCTTGCGCGCGATGTGCGCGTGCGCGAACACCTCAGGCGCGCGATCGCGGCGTGGAACGCCGATCACCCCGGCATCAGCACGCGGATCGTCCGGGTCTTGCTGCTCAGCGAACCGCCCTCCATTGATGCCAACGAGATCACCGACAAGGGCTACATCAACCAGCGGCTCGTGCTCGAGCGCCGCAAGGCGGACGTGGAGCGGCTGTTCGCCGCCGTACCGGACGCCGACGTGATCGTCATCTAGCCGATCGGTTTGTGATCGTCATCTAGCCGATCGGTTGCATTTTTCCGCCGACCGCTGATCGCCGAGCGGCGGATCGATCACAATCCGCTCGCGCGCCGCTCGTTTGCAACTCATTTGCGCGCGCAAATTTGAGACCCAATGGCCAAGTGCCTTGTAAGGCAGCGAGAATTACGACGCGTCGTTCCCGAACCCGGGTCATCGTCTTTTTGATTGCGATCAAAGTGAAGAAGCCGCGCTGAGACTATGAAGACAAGCCCGGCTGCATAGGGCGTCGCAGGCAAGCGATGATCTTTCCCAACGACGAACACAAGGCGTGGATCGTAGGCGCATCTGCGGCCTGCGGGTTGCTCGGGCTCTATGTTGCCGTACTAACGGCGGTATCGGGGTGGAACTTCGCAATTTCTCAATTTGTCGACTTTTGGCCCTATGTCATGGCGCTCGCTTTCGGTTTTGGCGCGCAAGTCAGCCTCTATGTCCATCTTAAACAATTGAGCGCGCGGCATCATCGTGCGCACTGCGCCGTCGCTGCCACGGGCACCACCTCGACCGCGGCGATGCTCGCCTGCTGCACGCATTATTTGACCAATATGCTGCCGGTGCTCGGCACCGTCGGCCTGGTCAGCGCCGTTGCGCAATACCAGATCGAGCTTTTCTGGCTCGGCTTGATCTTCAACGCTGCCGGCCTTGCCTACGTCGGCTACCAGGTCGTGAGAGCGAGAAGAGCCTTTCTCGGGAGTCACGCATGATGCGACGGCTTTTCCATGTTGTTATCGGAGCGCTTGCTCTGATCGGCCTTCTGGCCGGCCAATGGCCCTTGGCCGCCGATTCAGCACTGCCGGCTCGCACGAACGATACAGCTGCGGTCCGTGTCGTGGTCACGCCGACCGCGGTCGGCGTCAACATGAAGGTGTGGGAATTCAAAGTTGTCATGGATACCCATTCCAAGGCTCTCAATGAGAATCTCATGGACGTGGCGGTGCTCGTGGACGATTCCGGACGGCGCTATGCGCCTATGTCGTGGCAAGGTACTCCACCGGGCGGACATCACCGGGAGGGCATACTCCGGTTCGCCGCGCCTGCAAAAATGCCGCGGCAAATTGAGCTGCAGATTGACCGGATAGGGGGAGCGGGTATCAGGAAATTTCAGTGGCAACTACAATAGGGCGTGGCCCGAAGCATGGTCGCCGGAAGACCTGATTGAGCAGTGGACGCATCGTGTGTCCCGGCGTCAACCGCGAGTTCGATGGATTTGCGACCAATGCGAGCGCCTCGGCCGCAACGGCGTTGGCCAGCCAGGCTTCCGGCCCCTGGAAGCATCGGCAGACTTTTACGGCTGGCTCGCCGACCGTTCCGTCGGCGTCAGCTCGAAGCTGCGCCGCCGTCCCAGACGCAGCACATCGACGGCGATCCGCTTGCCGATGCGGTTGCGGTCGAGCAGCCGCACCAGGTCGTCGATGCCGGTCACCGGCTGGCCGTCGAGCCGGACCACAAGATCGTGCGGCATCAATCCCGCGCTGTCGGCGGGTCCGCCGCGCTCGACCGCCGTGAGCAGGGCGCCGCATTGATTATCGATGTCAGCCGCGATCGCGTGGCGCCGCGGCACTGGCGCGGTCTGCGCCGCCACCCCGATGTAGGCGCGCCGCACCCGCCCGTGCAGAATGATTTCGCTCAGCACGTGGTTGGCGGTGTTGCTCGCCACCGCAAAGCAGATGCCCTGCGCGCCCAGGATGACCGCGGTATTGATGCCGATCACCTCGCCGCGCGAGTTGACCAGCGGCCCGCCGGAATTGCCCGGATTGAGCGCGGCATCGGTTTGGATCACGTCCTCGATCATGCGCCCGGTGGTGGCGCGCAGGCTGCGGCCGAGCGCGGAGATCACGCCCGCGGTGACCGTCGATTCGAAACCCAGCGGGTTGCCGATGGCGATGGCCAGTTGTCCGCGCCGCAACAGCTTGGAATTGCCGAGCGGCGCAAACGCGAGGTGGCGCGGCGCATCGGCGCGCAAGAGCGCAAGGTCGGTGTCGAGATCCATGCCGAGCAGCCGCGCTTCCGTGTTGCGGCCTTCCGTGTCGGTCAGCCGCATCGCACGCGCGCCGTTCACCACGTGGGCATTGGTCAGCACCAGGCCGTCCGGCGAGATGACCACGCCGGAGCCGACGCCGCCGCGCCTTCTGCCATCGCCGTGCCGCGTATCGACGCGCACCACCGCGGGGCCGACCTTCTCCGCCACCGAAGCAACCGCTTCCGAGTAGGCGTCGAGCAGCTCGCGCTCCCCCGCGCGCGGACGCGCCGCCGCCTCCGCCGATGCATTCGACCCCTCGGCGGGATGCGCGGCGAAATCGGAGTCGAGGACATAGGCGAATGAGTTGTCGAGCATGTGATCCTGCGATGACCCTGCGAGCTGCCGCGAGCCGATGACCTGCGAGCGCCCTTCGAGCCGAAGCCCTTGCGAACCGCGGCGACCCGATAACGCTGCGAACCCGCCGCGTCTTGCCGTGACTTCATGTGGTCACGCCAAGACGGAATTGTAAGGAGCGGCAGCCCCGGCTCGACGCTCGTGGCCGAGCGAACTCGGTCACGCCAAGACGGAATTGTAGAGTGGCGGCCTGCGGGTTGCGGCGAGACGACAACGGCAAGGCAGGCGGCAGAGGGCGGCGAATGAGCCGGCAGCGAAGCAATTGGCGCTCCCTAGGGGACTCGAACCCCTGTTTTCGCCGTGAGAGGGCGACGTCCTGGGCCGCTAGACGAAGGGAGCGGGGTCGAAGGTTTTGACATAGCCTTGAACCCGCGACCGGGCAAGGCGCCGCGCGTTCTTACGCGCGTTCTTGATCGCCGCCGCACGCCTCACCGCCTGAGGATGCCGCCGAGCGTGCCGCGCACGATGGCGCGGCCGATCGAGCCGCCGAGCGAGCCGGCCACGGACTTGCCGATGTCGGCCGCGATCTGTCCGGCCACGCGGTTGGCGACCGTGCGCGTCACCTCGCGCGTGATCCGCTGTCCGGTCGAAAGCCGCTCCCCGCGCGGCCGGTTGGTCCCAAAGATCGTGCCGAGCACGTTGCCGAGCTGCCCGAGCACGCCGCCTTGCACCTGCCCGGCTCCGGATGCCGGCGATTCCGCGGCGCTGCGCATGCGCTGCTGCAGCATCTCGTAGGCGGACTCCGAGTCGACCGCGGTGTCGTATTTGCCCTTGAGCGCGCTGCGCGCGATCACCGCGCTGCGCTCCGCCGGTGTCACCGGCCCGATGCGCGCGGCCGGCGGCCGGATCATCGCGCGCTCCACCACCGACGGCACGCCATTGCCTTCCAGGAACGACACCAGGGCTTCGCCCTTGCCCAGCTCGGTGATGACTTGCGTCGTGTTCAGCTTCGGGTTTGGCCGGAACGTCTCGGCTGCCGCTTTCACCGCCTTTTGCTCGCGCGGTGTGAACGCCCTGAGCGCATGCTGCACGCGGTTGCCGAGTTGCGCCAGAACGGTTTCCGGCACGTCGAGAGGGTTTTGCGTCACGAAGTAGACGCCGACGCCTTTGGAGCGGATCAGCCGCACCACCTGCTCGATCTTCTCCAACAGCGCCTTCGGCGCATCGTTGAACAGCAGGTGCGCCTCGTCGAAGAAGAACACGAGCTTCGGCTTCGGCGGATCGCCCACCTCCGGCAGGCGCTCGAACAATTCCGAGAGCAACCACAGCAGGAAGGTGGCGTAGAGCCGCGGATTATCGATCAGCTTGTCCGCGGCGAGGATGTTGATCATGCCGCGGCCGTCGCGGTCGGTGCGCAGGAAGTCGTGCAGATCGAGCGCCGGCTCGCCGAAGAACGAGGCCGCCCCCTGATTCTCCAGCACCAGGAGCTGCCGCTGGATCGTGCCGACCGTCGCCGCGGACACGTTGCCGTACTGCTTTTGCAGTTCGCCGGCATTGTCGGCGACGAAACCGAGCATGGCGCGCAGGTCCTTCAGGTCCAACAGCGCGAGCCCCTGCTCGTCCGCGACCCGAAAGGCGATGTTGAGCACGCCCTCCTGCGTGTCGTTGAGCTGCAGGATGCGCGAGAGCAGGAGCGGCCCCATCTCCGACACCGTGGCCCGAATCGGATGCCCCTGCGCACCGAACACGTCCCAGAACGTCACCGGAAACTCGTCCGGCTGGTAGGCGAGCCCCATGTCCGCGGCGCGTCTGATGAGCGGCTCCTTGGCCTCGCCCGCCGCGGCGATGCCCGAGAGATCGCCCTTCACGTCGGCGGCGAACACCGGCACGCCGGCCCTGGAGAATCCTTCCGACAGCACCTGCAACGTCACCGTCTTGCCGGTTCCGGTGGCCCCGGTGATCAGCCCGTGCCGGTTGCCGAAATGCAGGTCGAGCCCTTCATATTTGCGACTCTTGCCGACAATGATTTTGCCTTCGGTGGCGGGATCGTCTTTCACCGCCTTCGCGGCACCCGCATTGCTCCTTTTCGCCGCTGTGCCGGTCATGCGTCGCGAGGTCGCCATGGCCGCCTCCATACTGCGCGCGAAGGGTAACACCCCCCTCCGAATCCGAACAAGCGCGCCGCCGCCGTTGGGCTCGCTCGTGATAACTTCGGCGCATCGGCGCAGGCCGGCATGAAACGCATATGGCGAACCGAATGAGACAAATTGCGGTTGCGGCGTCCGAAGCCGGCCAGCGACTGGACCGGGTGCTCGCCGCGCACGCCGCCCTCTCGCGTTCGCGGCTGAAAGCCTTGATCCTCGACGGCCACGTGAACATAGGCCGGCAGGCGGTTCGCGATCCGAACTACCGCGTTGCCGCGGGGGACACGATCACCCTTGCATTGCCGCCGGCCGAGCCCGCCAAACCCGCGCCCGAGTCCATTCCGCTCAACGTCGTGTACGAGGACGACGACATCATCGTCATCGACAAGCCCGCCGGCCTCGTGGTGCATCCCGCCGCCGGGCACGGCAGCGGCACGCTGGTCAACGCGCTGATTGCCCATTGCGGCGAGAGCCTGTCCGGCATCGGCGGCGTGAAGCGGCCCGGCATCGTACATCGCCTCGACAAGGACACCTCCGGCCTGATGGTTGTCGCCAAGACCGACCGCGCCCATCAGGCGCTGGCCGAGCAATTTGCCGATCACGGCCGCAAGGGCCCGCTCCGGCGTGGCTACCTCGCGTTTGTCTGGGGCGTGCCCGATCGCCCCAAGGGCACCATCACCGCCCCGATCGGCCGCCACCCGCGCAGCCGCGAGCGCATGGCGGTGCGGGCTGACGGCCGCCCGGCGGTCACCCACTGGCAGGTGCTCGAACGCTACGAGGGGGCCAACCGCGCTCCCGTGGCCAGTCTCCTGGCCTGTCGCCTGGAAACCGGCCGCACCCACCAGATTCGGGTGCATCTGGCGCACGTCGGCCATCCTGTGCTGGGAGATGCGCTCTATGGTCGCGGGTTTCGGACCAAGGAGAGCCTGCTGCCCCAAGGGGCCCGTGCCGCCCTGGCCGCCCTTGGCAGGCAAGCCCTCCATGCATATCTGTTGACGCTGCAGCACCCGGCCAAAGGGGAAATCTGCGAGTTCCGGTCGGAACTTCCAGAGGATTTGGCGTGTTTGCGTAGGCAGCTTTCGGGCGCTCGTGCCGGCAGGGCGGATGGTTAAATTTCTTTAATCTGCAACATGTTGGCAAGCTCGCCGGCACGGCGATCTAACGCGTAAGTGAAAGCCCAAATCTTCCTTTCGCCCCATTTGGTCAGCTATGCTTGCAGCGACGACCAGCCTTCACGGTCGGAACTTGATCCGTGCCGCCGGCTCAAGCGAGCGGCGGCTTCGATCGCCTGCCGAATTCGGGGGCAAACATTGGAGGGCGCTACCATGGCCCAGACCACGGCCTTGCCGATCCTGACCGCCGAGCGCGGTCTCACCCGCTACCTTGAGGAAATCCGGCGGTTCCCGATGCTGGAGCCGCAGGAGGAATACATGCTGGCCAAGCGCTGGCGCGAGCACGGCGACCGCGAGGCCGCCCACAAGCTCGTCACCAGCCATCTGCGCCTCGTGGCCAAGATCGCCATGGGCTATCGCGGCTACGGCCTGCCGATTTCCGAGGTGATCTCGGAGGGCAACGTCGGCCTGATGCAGGCGGTCAAGCGCTTCGAGCCGGACAAGGGGTTCCGCCTTGCCACCTACGCCATGTGGTGGATCAAGGCGGCGATCCAGGAATACATCTTGCGCTCCTGGTCGCTGGTGAAGATGGGCACCACGGCCAATCAGAAGAAGCTGTTCTTCAACCTGCGCAAGGCCAAGAGCAAGATTTCCGCGCTGTCCGAAGGCGATCTGCGGCCCGAGCAGGTGTCGACCATCGCCAAGCGCCTCGGCGTTGCCGAGAGCGACGTGATCGAGATGAACCGGCGCCTGGGCGGCGATGCCTCGCTCAATGCGCCCATCCGCGACGACGGCGAATCCGGCGCGTGGCAGGATTGGCTGGCCGCCGAGAGCGAAGACCAGGAGACCCTGATTGCCGAGCGCGAAGAGCTCGACAACCGCAAGCGCGCGCTCACCGACGCGCTGAGCGTGCTCAACGAGCGCGAGCGGCGTATCTTCGAGGCGCGCCGGCTTTCCGACAACCCGGTGACGCTCGAAGAGCTGGCCGAGGAATTCGGCGTCTCGCGCGAGCGCGTGCGGCAGATCGAGGTGCGCGCCTTCGAGAAGGTGCAGGACGCGGTGAAGAGTCGCGTCGCCGAAATGGAGTCTCCGCCGGCCGCGGCCCACTAGGCCGCGGCCATTGCGGTCGCGACTCACATTTTTCAAGTCAAGCGGCCGACCGGGCTCGGAAAACCGCAGACCGCGCATCTCAAGTTCGACCGCACATCTCAAGTTGTTTTGGTTCGGACGCGTGGCCCCCTGGGCGGTTGGCGCCATCATAGTGTTCGCGCCATCATGCATTAATGTGCGGCCCCCTGGATTTCGCGGCCCGAAGGAAATATTCTTTTGCCATGCTCGTTGAGAGGCTTCGGCGGCTGATTGTTTGGTCTTTGGCCCTGACGCTTGCCGTGGGGCTGGTGACACATTCTGCTCGCGCCGAGTTTGTCGGCAAAGGCAGTGTGATGATCGCCGCCGGCATGGCCGCGGACGTCGCCCCGGACATGGCCAAGTGCGATGGGTGCGCCGGCAACGACAGGGCTTTGATGACGACCGCGTGCGCGGCCTTTTGCGGCAGTCTGGGCGCGAGCGCGATTATCTCTGTTGCCGCGGAGGTCCTTCTCGACACCATGGGGCCCCGCAAAGGCTCCGCGGCGAAGGGTTATCTCTCCCCTCCCGATCCCTATCCTCCCAGATCGACCGTCCTGAGCTGAGACACGCCGCGATTGTCCGCCGGCAAGCGGCGCTGGCTTTCCGCCGTCGCTCAAGGTGGTTCGTCACCCTGATCGCTGGCGTTCCGGTGGGCGTGGCGACGTAGCGGGTCAATTGCATGGAGCCAAGGAGGTATGGCGATGAAACGATCAAGCCGGCGCGGGGTGTTCGTTGCGATAGCGACTGTCGTCATGTTGGGGGTTGGCGGGTTTTACGTCAGCGGCGTGTTCTCGCAAGGCTCCGTCACGATCGCGGGGCTTGCCAAAGACACGCATTTCCACGGCATTGCCGTTGATCCCGCCGATTCTTCGCGCGTCTACCTCGCAACCCATCACGGGCTCTACGTGACGGGAACCGATGGTCGCGCGCGGCGGATTTCCGAGGTCCGCGACTATATGGGGTTTACGGCGCATCCGACCGACGCGGCCATCCTGTTCGCCAGCGGTCATCCGGCCGGCGGCGGTAACCTCGGCTTCATCGTTTCAAGGGACGGCGGCCGCACCTGGACCAAGCTGTCAGACGGCGTTGGCGGTCCGGTCGATTTCCACCAGATGGATGTGAGCAAAGCCGACCCGCGCGTAATCTACGGAGTCTATCGGTCGCTGCAACGCAGCACCGACGGCGGACAAACCTGGCAACTTGTCGGACCGGCGCCTGCGGACATCATCGCCCTCGCCGCATCGAGCATCGATGTAAACACGCTCTACGCTGCGACCCAAGCCGGGCTGCAGAAAAGTACTGACGGCGGGCGAACCTGGAACGCTCTGTCCGATCGGCCAACGACGATGGTGCATGTGACGCGTGATGGCGCCGTCTACGCTTTCATGATCGGGACCGGCCTGGTGCGGGCTTCCGAGAGAGACCTTTCCTGGCAAGTGTTGGGCAAGGGGTTCGGCGGCGAGTATCTTTTGCATTTTGCCGCTGATCCGCGCGATCCGAAGCGCCTCTACGCCGTCACCTACAATTCCCGGACCGGAGCGCAGGGTGTGATTGCGAGTCGCGACGGTGGCGAGAGCTGGACGCAGTTCGGTTCCGAATAAAAGGCTCGACTTCGATCCTGCGAGGCTTACCGATGGGCGACCGGCAAACGTCTGCAGACTTCCAGCGGCTTGCCGAAAAACCGATCTTGGCCGTGAACACAACCCGATCGCGGCGCGGACGAATCGGAATCCGGATCGCGATGTTCCTCTTTCAGCGGACTGCTAGGCCGGCCTGTCGCACCACCGAGCGTGGCCGTCGCTGTCTGCCGCCTCCTGGAACATCAGGCGGGCGGGATGATGGGTGTCATTCGGGTGGCGTAGTTCCGGAGGGCGCAATGACAACGTCTCGAAAGCTGCTGTTCGGTCTCCTCACCATGCTCATCGGTATAAGCGCCAATGCGGCAACCCGTGCGGAGCCGGCGGCCGGCGACCCGGATGCGGGCGCGCGCGATTATCGGGCCTGCGCCGGCTGCCACTCCTTGCAGCCCGGACGCCACCTTTCCGGTCCGAGCCTTGCTGGAATGTGGGGACGCAAGGCGGGCACGATCGAGAGCTTCCCCCGCTATTCCGACGCCCTGAAATCATCTGGGCTGGTATGGGATGAAAAAACGCTCGATCGGTGGCTGGCTGATCCGCGTGCGCTCGTCCCTGACAATTACATGATCTTTCCCGGTGTGCGCGATTCGCAAGCCCGCGCCAACATCATCGCACTCCTCAAGGCGGTATCCGAAGGAAAACTCAGTTCACGGGCGGCCGCGAGTTTGAGGGGCCAGGAACCTGTGTTGGAAAACTTGCGGGCGCTGGGCCCCGATATGCAAGTGGCGTCGATCAGCCACTGCAATGACACCTACCGTGTGACCACGGTTGCCGGCAAGACGACGCCGTTCTGGGAGTTCAATCTCCGCTTCAAGACCGATTCCAGTGACAAGGGGCCGGCGAAAGGCAAGCCGGTGCTCTTGCCCGCCAGCATGGGCGGTGACCGGGCGTTCGTGATCTTCGCAGCTCCAAGCGAGATCAGCTCGTTCATCAAAGAAAAATGCTGAGCCGCGCCAGACCGGACAAAGAGGGGTCTCTGACCATAGGACACCGATTGGAAAAGAACAGTTCCCGGACCCTGATGTCGCGCCGCCCGACGATGCTTGTCATGCTCGCGGCAATCGGCGGTCTCGCCCTTCTCGGGGCGGTGCTGTCCGATCTTGTCCGCAATGGCAATCGGTCGGATTCGCAGACGCTCGCTCTCGGCCGCGCCATCTACAGTAAGCATTGTGCCGGCTGTCATGGCGCGAAGCTGGAGGGGCAACCCAACTGGCAGACGCCCCTGCCATCCGGCCGCCTGCCGGCTCCTCCCCACGATGCATCTGGCCACACCTGGCATCATTCCGATCGCATTCTGTTCGAAATCACGAAACATGGCACCGCCGCCGTGGTTGGGGGCGGCTACGAGAGTGATATGCCTGGCTTCGGCTCTGTCTTGAGCGACCACGAAATTCGAGCCGTTCTGTCCTTCATCAAAAGCACTTGGCCCGCGCCAGAACGGCGTTATCAGGAGGAGATGACGCGGCGCGATACGGCTCAGCGATCCGCCGGCAAGAAGCCGGGCTCGAACCAGAACCACTGAGAGGCTGGCTGCGGAAATCTTCGCCAGCCAGCCGGCATTCGTCGGCTTCAGCGTGTTGACCCGACCGCCGTCCATAGCGGCGATTGGCACTAACCGGACCGCGTCCGCTCTCGTGCCGTTGTCGGAGAGCGGACAACCGATATCGGGTCAGATTCGTGACCGCCGGCAACTCATTGCTTCCATGCGGCGAACGCCTCGGCGAACACCCGCTCGCCGACCGGCCCCTTTTCGATCAACAGAAAGGCGCGCCCGCTCTTGCTGAACACCAACAGCACGTCGAACGCCGGTTGGCTCTTGAGCAGCTTCAAATTGTGCTCCGCGTCGGCTTTGGTGGCCGATAGTCCGACCAGGAAGTAGGTCGGCGTCGATTTCTGCGCGTGGCCCCACAGTGGCGCGCCCTCGTCGTTTTGCCCCGGCTGCTTCATCAGCATGCTGCGGATTTCCGAAATCGCGCCCAAGGGCGAGTTCGGTGCGATCTTGAACTCGATGTCGATGGTGTGCGTTGCCGGCAGCGTTGGATCGGCGTTGCGCCGCAGCAGCCACGTCATGCCGAAGCCGCGGTCCGGAATGTCGACCTCGAGCCGGATCGCCACCTCGGCGGGGCGCCCCGGCGCCGCAGCAATGTGCTCGAGCCGCCAGTTTGCCGTTCCGACAAAATCCCTGCCGTTTGGATTGGCCGGATCGGGCTCCGTCGTGAGCATGGCGCGCTGCGAACTGATGGCCCCGGTTTTTGTGGGGACCGACTCCGGCTGGCCGACGCGATCGGTGATCTTCCGTCGTGTCGGCATGGCGCCTTGCGGCGCCGGCGCG
>FWPU01008968.1_pt1 | contig 16275 bp, 14 predicted proteins | sample 2228361 | NCBI WGS metagenome assembly FWPU01 (sample SAMEA103939777, study PRJEB20133) | metagenome
AACGGCCCGCCCCCTTCGAGGCTGTCCGCTCGCGCGTCCTGCATCGCGTCCTCCGCGAGCGGAGCACGGCGCGTGCCCGGGAGCGCATCGCGGCGCTGCGCGAGCGGTACGTGCCCGGCTCCGCGAGCTCGGCGCCACGGTGAGGCCCGGGCGGGACGACCCGGGTTGCGATCGCTGGCCTCGCCGCGCAGACGTACGGCCATGACCTACGCCATGACACGCCGAGCGCGAAGCCTTCCTGGCCGCGACCCGCGTCGCCGTCGTGAGCATCGACGACCCGGGGCGCGGGCCGCTCACCGTCCCCGTCTGGTACGCCTACGCGCCGGGCGGCGTCGTCCGCATCGTGACCGCGGCGGGCTCGGAGAAGGCGCGGCTCCTGCGCGCGGCCGGCCGCCTGAGCCTCTGCGTCCAGAGCGAGACGCCGCCCTACCGCTACGTGACCGTCGAGGGCCCGGTGACCTTCAGGGCGCCCGACCACGAGCGCGACGTGCGGGCGCTGGCCCGGCGCTACCTCGGCCCCGACATGGGCGAGGCGTACCAGGCGCCGGCCGTCGGGGGCGGTCGACGTGTTGCTCGCGTGAGGCTCCTCGCCGACGTGAACGCCGCGCTCGCAGGCGCCGGCGTGCCGCATGCCCTGATCGGGGCCGCGGCGCTTGCCGCGCACGGCGTCACGCGCGCGACTGCGGACGTGGACGTGCTGACGACCGACGCGCGGGCGCTGGACCCGTTCGTGCTCCGCACTGCGCCGGGGCGCTCCGCGAGGCGATCGCCGCCGCCCGCGACGGCGCGAGCGCTGGCTCCTGGCGACCCGGCAGTGAGCCGCCCCGTCCGGAGCGGGCCGCTACCCGGTGCCGAGGCGCCGCCGGTCACCAGAGCGTCTGCACGATCCCGGCATCGGTGATGTTGGCGTCCTTCGAGACGAGGACGAGACGATGCACCCGCGCTGTCGCGGAGATGATGCGATCGAACTGATCACCGTGTGGTAACGGCAGCGCGGGGGCGGCGAGCGCGATCTCCAGCGTGATCGGCAGGACGGTGACGAACTCGAGCAGGGGTCGCAGCACGGCCCCGGGAGATCCCGAGAAGGTCAGCCGCCGGAGATGGACCAGGAGGCCGATCTCCTGGAGGGTGACATCCGCGATGGCGAGCTGCTCCCACGGCGTGGTGGCGATGGCCCGGGCCGCCCTGGCGCTCAAGCGCTCGTCCTCGACCGCCGCCCACACGAACGCATGCGTGTCGAGGAGATACTTCAGCCGAGGCACGTGATCACAGCGAGGGCTTCCAGCCGCCCCGACCGAGGGTCGGCTTCGTCAGGTCGCCGCGAATCGTGATCCTGCCGCGCGCCGCCCCCAGCAACGACTTGCGCGGTGCCGCGGCGGCGAAGATGTACTCGCCCTCACGATCGAGTATCCGCACGCGTTCCCCGCGTCGCGCCTTCGCCTTGAAGGTCGTGAAGTCGCGCAGGAAGGTCCGCACGTTCGTCGTCATCGCCCGATGGTGTCAGACGAAACGTGATGCGTCAAGCAGCCGGCTCGGGCGGCGGCTACGCCGTGAACGTCGGCCGGTACTCCCCGAACACGCGCCGCATCGCGTCCGAGCGAGTGCGAGTCACCCGTCGTGTCATTTCTCACGATCATGATCCATCTGCTGGACAGTGCCTCGTTTTCGCGCCTGCGGTTACGCCGCGCGCTGTTGAGCGACGGGTTTTCGCGGCTGGAAGAGGTGGCCACGGAGGAATTTCGCAAGGACGGGGTCGGCGGGCCCATTCCCGAGAAATTCCGGGAGGCTCGTGCGGAGCGCGTGCGCGACGACGAGTTCTGACGGCGGGCGCTCGGGGTCCATCGTGCGCAGCCAGCTGCGGAAGAGCTGCCAGACGGTCCCACCGCAGGTGAGCGCGAGGTACTGCAGCAGGCCCTGGGCGATGCAGCCGAGCTGCACGTAGCGGTGGTAGGCGGCGAGCTTGCGACGCACCTGCTGGCGGTACCGCTCGGAGCGGCGGTGCATGTATTGATTGCCGCTGACCCGCCGCAGCGGCGTCATCGCCATCATCCAGAAGTGGTAGGCGGAGCTGCCGAGGACGCGGACGGCCTGGCGGAAGCCGAGCTCGATCTTGAACCGGTAGCCGTAGAGGACGATCCCGTCGAGCGGGTCCAAGGTGAGGTCGGTGGCGAGCAGGATGAGGTGGCCATAGGTGGGGTGCTGGACGAGGACGAACCGGACGAGGCGGCCGACAGGCCGCCAGAGGAGCTCGACGCAGCGATAGGCGAGCGTGACGTGGGTCTCGCCGTAGACCGGGCTCGGCACGGGCGTGAACGCGGCGGCGTCGGCGAAGAGGTCGCGTAACCGGACGCGACGGCCGTAGAGGCGCGGGCGGCCGAGGCGCGGCTGGGCCGGCCGGGCCGCGGGTTCGTAGGCGACGGCGTTGGTGCGGGTGCGGGTGACCGAGGTGGTGCCCGTCGGCGAGGAGCGGGAGGATCACCTTGCGGCTCGCGTAGTAGGCGTCGGCGACCAGCAGGACCACGCCCTCGAACACCGCCGCCAGGGAGAGAAACAGGAGGACGAGGCGGTCGAGCTGGGTCCGCCGGTCGCGATTGGACCACACGACGCCTTCGCAGATCCGCGCCACGAGCGGCACGGCCGCCGCATGGCCCGCCGCGGTACGGCTGAGGAGCGACACGCACTGGAAGCTGTGGCCGAAGATGAAGGTGGGCTTGGAGTGGTTCGTCGACTCCTGGTGCAGCTTCTTCACCGCCGGCATCTTCCGGCCCTCCTGCGGGGCCTTGAGGCCGTCGGCGAGACAGACGCGGGCGCCCCCGACCGTGCAGGCCGGGAAGGCGTCCCGGCACCAGCGCGTCCAGAGCACGGTGAGCTGGTCGAGGCGGAGGGCCGGACTGTGCAGCACGTGGAGCAGGCGGCGGTACGCGGCTGGCGCCAGACCCAGCACCCGCACGAAGCTCGTGACACCGGCCAGATCGCTGCGAATGCTGAGCCCAGCGAGCACCAGGACCATCCAGGCATAGGTGCGCCAGCGGATGCACGCCGGACGCAGGTGGGCGACCGCCCCAAACCACTCCCTCCACAACCGCATCCGCTCCCTCCTCGCCGCGAGACCACATCATTATCATGATATGGTCTCCCATGTGCTATCGAAGGTGGCGATGAAGGCGCGGATGCGGGTGCTGGAGGCTCAGATCAAGGCGATCAAGCGCGAACTCGCCACGCTCGGCGACCTGCGCCCCGGCAGCCTCTCGCGCCAGTACAACGTCTGTGCCTCAGCGGGCTGCCGCTGTCGGGCTACCCCGCCCCAGAAGCACGGGCCGTACTACCACCTGAGCTACACCCGCCACGGCCAGGGGGGGCACCCGGCTCATCCGGCCGGCGGACATTCCGACGGTACGGGCCGCGGTGGCGAACTATGCCCGCCTCAAGCGCCTCGTCGATCGCTGGATCGACCTCGCCACCGAACGCTCGGACCTCACGCTGCAGCTCCGCGCCGCGGCCGACCCGTCCGCGAAGCGGCGATGATAACGTCCGAGAACGTGGCACTGTCCAGCTAGTCTGAGGGAACGACCCGAAATCCCGCCTGGCGGAAGTGATCGTCGGTGGTCAGAGCGTCGCGCAGCCGCCGTTCCCGCATGACGACGAAGCTCGTGCAATCGGTGAACGAGAAGTCCTTGTCACGCCAGCGAAAGAACCAGTGGCGCGCCTTTTCGGCGCGTGCCGGATCGATCCACTCCCAGGCAATCCGGGTGCTCCCCTCGACTTGCCCCCACCAGCGCTCCGCCGCATCGAGGCCGAGCCGCACCCGGATCAGCGTGAGGGTCTCATCGAGGATGAAGTCCGTCGTCACGAACCGGCCCCCGTCGCGCAGCCATCGGTCGCGGAAGGCTTTCGTGCGCGCGTGGTCCGGATCGCTCGCGTCCGCCAGCGCCATCCACCCGCCGGTGTCGACGAAGACGGGTTTCAGCCTCGTGCCCCGTAGAGAATTCGATCGTGATCGGCGGCAGCGAGACCGTCGCTCGAGCGGCCGACCGCGTCGGCTCCGAACAGCGGGTCCTCCTCGACGGGCATGTCCGTCTCGCCCGAATGCTCGTCGACCGGCATGACCTGGAACGCGGGGCGGCTGCGGTAAAGTACCACGAAGCGCTCACCCCGACGGACGCGCCGCACGATCTCGGGAAGCGAGGCACGGAGCTGCTTGGCATTGATCGTCCGGGGCATGTTGAACTCAAGTTAACCCGATGTGCCTCCCTGGCGCAAGCCAGCGAAACGCCTGCCTGCGCCCAGCGACGGATTGCCCGCGCCCGCCCGTTGAAGCGGGTGGGCCGCTGGTGACCCCCATCGAGGAAGAGGAGGTTCGCAGCATGAGGATTGGCCAATGGGTCCTGATCGCGACGGCGCTCGTCGTGGGCCCCGTGCTCGCCCACGAGAGGCCGGGCCGGGAGGAGATCAAAGCCGAGCGCGCCGCGCTGTTCGCCGAGGCGGACGCCGACGGGGACGTTGCGCTCACGCTCGAGGAGTTCAAGTCGTTCAAGCAGCTGGTCCACCGGCGAATGGCGGAGCGGCACTTCGACGCGATCGATGCGAACGACGACGGCGCGGTGAGCCTGGAGGAGTTGCAGGCGTTCCGGCCCCGCCGACACCGCGGCTGCTTCGGCCGGGACCCCGGCGGCCCCGAGGAGCCCGCGTCGTGACGGACGGGCCGTTTGCCGCGGGCGCTTCCTGACGGATAGCCTCGCACCCGCCGCGCGGCCGGCGCGGCGGGTGCCGGCCGGCTCGACGGAAGAGCCGTGGTGGAGGAGTCCGACGGGCCGCTCATGCTCAGGGTCGGTGCGGGTGATCGCGAGGCCTTTCGCCAATTGATCGAGCGCCACCTCGGCCGCATCGTCGCCCTGGCCGGTCGCACGCTCGGCGATCGGACGGGTGCCGAGGACGTCGCGCAGGAGACGTTCCTCAGGTTGTGGACGCACGCGCCCCGCTGGAAACCTGCCGCCCGCCTCACGACCTGGCTCCATCGCGTCGCAGTGAACCTCCGTCTCGACCGGCTCGATCGCCGCCGCGAGTCGGCGCTCGACGAGGTTCCCGAGCCGCGCGACCCGGCGCCTCTGCCACTCGAACGCGTGCAGCAGCAGGACGTCGGCCGATACGTGAACGCGTCCCTCGCCGCGCTCCCGACGTCGCAACGCATCGCCATCATCCTCTGCCACTATCACGGAATGCGAAACGCGGAGGCCGCCGCCGTGATGGGCGTGAGCGTCGAGGCGCTGGAGTCGCTGCTCGCGCGCGCTCGGCGGATGCTGCGGAGCTGGCTGCGCGGGCTCCTGCCGGACCTCCGTATACGCGGGGGCTCCGGAAGGGAGTGGGCTCCGGAGGGGAGTGGCGCGCCGGGGGACGCCGGAGCGGGAGGGTCTGATAAGAGCCGGTTCCGTCAACTCGGGGCTTTATGGGGACTATGCCCATGCCCCCGGGCGGCGTGGCTGCGGCTGTCGCAGCGCCCGCGGTGTCACCACGCGGGGGCGAGTTGCCGCGGGACGCTCCTCGTACTTGATCCACCCGCCGAGCATGCGCCCCACTTCGTCGGCCACCCGCGCGAGTTGCTCGTACCCGCCATTCGAGAGATAGCCGAGCTGCTTGCTCAACCGCAACGTGATGCGCAACGCATCCAGCCGCCCACTGGCCTCGCCCAACGCTTGCCGCTTGTCGTCGCGGCGATTCGCCACCGTGAGCACCACCAACATCTGCAGCGCGTCCTCCAGAATCACCCGCCCGAGCAGACCCCGCTCCACACGCGGGAAGCGGTTCACATGCTCGTACAACCGGGCACACAAGTCATAGGAGCGTTGCACGATCGGAATGAGATCCTTCGTCATCCATCACCCCCTTCTTGCCTGTGCCTGCCCGAGGCTGCGGCGAGGCATTTCCCTGCGGGGCATAGGAACCACTAGGGCCAGTTTACATAAGGGGCATAGGAACCACTAGGGCCAGTTTACATAAGCGCCGCTATCAGACGTTCGCCCCCGCCCCCTCTCCCGAGCTTCCTCCGGAGCCTCAAATAGCTAACGCCAGCGCATGGATCAGGCTCGACTTCCCCGCACTGTTCGCGCCGAAGACCAGCGTGATAGGCCGGAGCGGGATCCGCTGCGAGGCGGCGAAGGCCTTGAAGTTCGCGAGGCGCAACGCCGTCAGCGTCATTGCAAGTACTCCTCGCGTGCCTTCTGCAACGATGCCCAATCTTCTTTGAGCTCGTCAAGGGAGGGCCGAATACCAAGCGTGAGGAGCGGCTGGGAGTGCGACGCGATCACTCGGCAGCATTTCTCGAACACCGCCTGAATGGCCTTCGCCGCGGCAGGCAGTCGTTCGGCGCGAATCTGATCGAGAACAGTCATGCGGACATTCGGTCGGTACCGTTCCGTCACCCCCCGCAGAATGTCCTTCTCGACCACCACCTCGCAGGCCCCCCGCAAGTCTTCATAGCCCTTCTCGATCAGCGCCTGGCGGGACTCACCCGAAGCCTTCTGCGCTTCGTCGACGAGCCTCTGGATCCGCTTCTTCCGGTCGCTGAAGGTATCGGTGCGCGGATGCGACCCCTTCGCCACTGCGCCGATCCGGCCGTCTTCCGCGGTTACGTCGTAGAAAGCGCACTCGTTCGGCGCGTGCTCGAACCGCGCGAGCAGTTCAGCCGCGAACCAGATGTCATGCGTGAACACGATCACCTGGCGCTCACGCGACAGCTCAACGAGCCGGTCGACCACATGCTGGAGCCGCTTGTGGTCCAGGCTCGTTACCGGATCGTCCATGATGATCGGCGACTTGTCCGGCTTGAGCGACGCCTCAGCGAGGAAATCAGCCAGAGCTATGACCTTCTGCTCTCCCTCGGACAGGATCTCGCCAAGGCCGTGCTCTGGAGTCAGCAGCTTCCGCCGACGAGCCTCGCCCTCCCTGCCGGGAAAGTCCAGCGAGACACGTGGGGCACGCAACGCCTGGCATTCCTCCTGAAAGCGTCGCTCAAAGTCTCGGTTCAGCACCTCCTCGCTGGCCCGCTTCGAGGTCTCGGTGAGACTCCTTTTGATGCCCTGGAACGGCCGTAGGTAGGAGCCGGCACGATCTGCCCAGCGAGCCGCCTTCACGTGATCACGAATCGCCGGCATCAGGTCTCGCAGCGTGAGGCGCGCCTCGAGCTCCCGCAAGCGCGCCTGCTCCTCAGCCAGCGCCCGTGCGCGCTTTTCGCCTTGCTTGCGGAGATCGGCCGCAGTCGTCCCGGCGGCCTCGACGGCCGTCTGCAGGGTCGCCGGGGCGCCGTCAAGACCCAGCGGCATGGCGGGGCAATCCTCTTCCTCAACCAGCGCCGCCTGGACAACCCGCGCGTGCCCGACCACTTCCTGCGCCGCCGCAAGCGCCGGCGGCGGTCGGGTGGGATCCTCCAACGCTTGCACGAGGCTCTCGACGTCGCGCTTGAGCTCGTCGAGGCGAAGATCGCGAGCCGGCGCGGCGAGTGTCCGCAAGCGCTCGCTGGCCTCCTCCACCGCCTGACGCAGAGCGGCGTTGCAATAGTCCCGGTACTTCCGAATCAAGGCGACCCCGGCATCCCCCAGGGGCTGCCGGCAATAGACACACGGCTGTCCATGCGCTGGGTAGGGATCGCCGCCGATCTCCCGGATGTAGCCCTCAGCCGCCTCCACTAACGCCTTCCATGCACCGCCGAGAATTCCTGGGACGTCTTCAGCCGACAGCGCCTCCCGCGTGGCTCGCTCGTGATCGGCGCGCGCTGTCCGCAACGCCGCGACAGCGTCTCTGTAAGCTTCGCGGTCGAATCCAACGACGATTCGGGCGACTTCCAGCACTCGACCGAGTATGGCGTGCTCCCGCTGGGCTCGCTCGATCTGCGCCCGTACCGAACCAGAGCGAAGGGCATCGACCTTCTGGCGGAGTCCAGGGAGCCCCGTCTCCTCTTCCTTTGAGACCTGCGCGAGGGTCTCGAGCTCAGCGAGGTCGGTTGAGGCCCCCAGTCCTTCGATCTTCGGGTAGAGGCGACTCTCGCGCGGCAACCGGTTCACGAACGGGTTTGCCCGCGGCTGGCGCGTGACCTTGGCCTCCTGAAGCCTCGCCTGTACGCGCTCGATGCCGTCCGCGACGAGAGGGAATAGCGACAGATCCGCCGGCGTGTACGAGTAGCTCAAATCTTCAGCGAGGTGCACGGCGGCAGTCCGAGCGTCGAAGACATCGATCCGCGTCAGGGGTTCCACCCCCTGCTCGCCCTGCCACTCGATCGGGCGCTCCTCCTCGCCCACCAGAACCCTGATCCTGGCCCGCGGCCTACCTCCAAATTCACCCGTATGGATGTTGGGCAGCACCGGCTCGGCGGTGCGTACCGCCGCGGCGCGCTTGAGGATTCGGACGTAGCCCGTCTTGCCGCTCGCGTTCTCGCCGAAGCAGATCGTGAGCCGAGGGTGAAACTCGATCTCCTGGTTCGAAGCGAGGGCGTTCACGTTCGCGATGTGCTGCAGGGACGCGAGCCGGACCGTTGTTCCGGCGGGCGTCGACGCCGCAGCTGGAGACAGCGCCGGAACGTTGACCGGATCTCCCTCCGCGAGTCCCTTCTCGCGAAGAAGAAGCTCGTGGAGAGCGGTGACCCGCTCATCCGACAGCCGCCGTCGCGTCCCGATCACCTCTGCTACCAGCTTGCGGACCCAATGGTCCTGCCCGTTCGCCCATTCGATCAGGAGCGAGAGGCCGGAGTCCGGGACAGCCTGAGCGGGCTCGGCACTCATGGAGCTGCCTCCGCCGCGCGGGCAAGTGCTTTCGCCTGCTCCTCCGTCTCCTGGAGCACCTCCTTCATGTGCCCCTGCCGCCAGGACTCAGTAAGCTCTCCGGAGAAGGCAACTCGAAGAAGCGTCTGGAATATCCTCTCTAAGGCATCCCGTGCGGCCGCGCGCCGTGCCTTCCCCGATCGGTAGTTGTCGTACGCCGCACCGAAGACGCTCTGAAGGTGCTTCGGGAAGGGGACGACGGGCATCTGCCCAAGGGCCTCCCTGGAGACGGTGGATTGATTCACCCAGCGTTTCGCGACGCCAGGAAAGTAGCGGGCCCGCCACAGGGAGTGCAAGAAAGTGGCAAGGTATGCAGGAGTCAGATCGGGCTCTTCGATCCGGAGTCGGATGAGATGATTGCTAAAGGAGTAGGCTCTGGAGGGATCCAAGTCAAAGACGCATGCCTTCCCGACCTTGTCGTCGCTGTTCGTGCTCATGAACAACACGTCGCCAGGGCGCAACCGGTAACGCTCGGTGTCGAAGTCCCGCGGCACCTTCCGCAGGAGCGTAAGGTCCAACTCCCCCGAATCCGCGATGTTGTTCATCCGAAGGTGAGGCAACCCATCCTCAACGTCCTTCTTGCCGCAGGCGAATCCGTTCTGCAGATCGACTCGAAAGGCTGATAGTGGCTTGGCTCGCGGATCTTTGACGAGCGAAAGTGGATCCCCGAACATCTTGACGAAGAGCGCCGGCAGGATCCGGTCGGCCTTGGCGTCGGCTTCGGCGCGAAGGCGGCGCAGGCGGTCGGCCTGGTCCAGGATCTCGACGATGCGGCGCTGTTCGGAGAGGGGGGGGAGCGGAACCGTCTGAGCCATATAGAGCGTGGTGTTGAGGTTGCGCAGGCCACTCGTCGTGCTTTGAATCCGATCGAGGTCGGCCCGAGCGGGAGCCGAGTTAAGGTAGTAGAAGAGGAACTTCGGTACGACTATCGCTGGATCAGCCCGCAACCTCCAGGTGAAGTTGGAGAACAGATATGTTCCCTGGAGATTGTCCACGAACGCGTTCTTCCCGAGAAGCTGTTGGCTCCCGGATGATGTTGTGACGAGAATATCGCCCTGTTGGAGTTCGTATTTCCGCGCCGTTCTTTCTGTGACAGAGCGGATCGCAGGATTGGCGAGGACGAGCTTCCCATCATGAATGTTGGTGGAGCGCAGTACGGGGTACGTGGGGTGGGAGCTGTTGGGCTCTGCTCCCCAGGTTCCACTCCCGGCTTCGCGAAGGACTCGCCGAAGCGGAACCCGCGGCCACTCCACCGCACCCCCTGCACCTTGCCGCCGACTCATCGCTTTCCTCCTCGCGTCGCGCGGGCCTCCAGGCGGCGCCTCGCTTCGGCGATCTCCGCCGCCAGGAGCTTTTCGTCGGGCAGGGCCGTGCGGTACTCGGCGGCCAGCACCTTGTTCGGCAGGTTATCCAGGGCGTAGCGGGCGAGCACTTCGTTCTTCTGCGCGCAGAGGATCAGGCCCACCGGCGGGTTCTCGCCGGCGCGCGTCCAGTGTGCGGCGGCGTAGCTCAGGTAGACGTGCATCTGCCCGGCGTCGGCGTGGGTGAAGCGGCCGAGCTTGAGATCAATGAGCACCAGGCAGCGCAGGCGGCGATGGAAAAAGACCAGGTCCACACGGTACCACTCGTCGCCGATCCGCAGGCGCCTCTGGCGGCCGACGAAGCAGAAGTCGCCGCCCAGCTCCAGCAAGAACGTCTCCAGGCGGCGGACCAGGGCCTCCTCGAGCTCGCTCTCGGAGTACTCGTCCTTCAGATCCAGGAACTCGAGAATGTAGGGATCCTTGACCTCTTCCTCGACCGAGAGGGCGTCGCCGGCCACTGGGCGGCTGCCCTTGGCGAGCATGGCCGCCTTCTCCCGCGAAAGCGCCGTGCGCTCATAGAACTGGCTCTGGATCTGCCGGTCGAGCTGACGCACGGACCAGCCGCCCCGCAGCGCCTCGCGCTCGTAGAATTCGCGGGCCTGCTCGTTCTTGACCGCCAGAAGGCGCACGTAGGCGGACCAGGGCAGCGGGAAATGGTTTACCGGATGAGCGGTCAAGGAAATTGCAGACACCGTCTGCAATGTCTCCGTTGCGGTGGATTCCACGGCGTCCAGGTCGCGCCCCGATTTCGCAGACGCTGTCTGCAATTTCTCGGGAGGATAGGCGAGGTAGAAGGCGCGCATCTGGAAGAGGTTGCGCCAGCCGAAGCCGCGCCCGAATCGAGCGGTAAGGTCACCTGCCAGGCGTTTGAGCAGCTTCTCGCCGTACTCCGCGCGCTCCCTTCCCCCCTGCTCGTACTCCACGATCCGCCGGCCGATCTCCCAGTAGGTGGCGGTCATGAGCGCGTTCACCGCCCGGGCCGATGCGCGCCGGGCGTCCTCGAGCAGCGCGCCAATGCCGCCGACGAGGTCGCCGTAGCCGGCGCTCTCACTTATAAGGTCGCCGCCCCCTCGTCTCGCAGGCACCGCTGGCCCCTTTCGAGCCGGCTTCCTCACGACTCGATCTCCTTGAGGAGCTTCTCGAGCCCGCCGGTGATCTCCCGCTCGATCGCCAGCACTTCGCGGATGCGCCTGGCAGGATCCTCGTCGGGCACCGCCTCGGCAACGCGGGGCTTGTAGCGCGAGGCGGCGAGGTTCCAGTCGCCTTCCGCGATCAGGTCGAACGGCGCCCACCAGCAGCGTGGCTCCTCGCTGCCGGGTGGCAGGACGGCGCCCGCCTCCACGCCCGGCGGCTTCTCGAAGCGGGCAGCCTTGTACTCCGCCCAGGCAGCGAGCAGGCCGGGAATGTCGTTCTCTTCCGGTGTCTCCGGTCGCCCGCCGCCCTGGATCCTGTCGGGGTCGTAGCCGTCGTTTCGGACTTCGTAAAACCAGATGCGGCGCGTGGCAGGCTCGCTCTCGGCGACCTCGCTCGCCGGCCGCCGGAAGACGAGGACCGAGGTCTTGACGCCGGCGTAGGGCTTGAAGACACCCGCTGGAAGCGAGACGACCGCAAGCAGCTCGAACTCGCGGAGGAGCTTCTCGCGCAGGTCCTTGTGGGCGCCTGTCGAGCCGAAGAGGGCACCTTCGGGCACGACGACAGCGCAGCGCCCGCCGGGAGCCAGCGCCCGCATCATGAGCGCCAGGAAGAGCAGCTCGCTCTTCTTGGACTTGGTCGGCAGGTCGGAGCGAATGGACTCCTTCGGGATCTGCCCGGCGAAGGGCGGATTCGAGAGGATCACGCGGTAGCGACGGTGGAGATCCTCCTCGCTGAGCCCGCCCATCTCCGACAGCACGTTCGCCCGCTTCAAGCGGGCACCGCCGATCCCGTGGAGCACCAGGTTCATCATCGAAATGCGCATCATCTGCCGTGAGACGTCGGTGCCGTAGATGGACGCCTCCAGGCGCCCCCAGTCTGGGATCCTCTCGCCCGGCCCCTTGCGATAGGTCTGGAGGGTCGGGATCGCCTGTTTCGCCTCGTCCAGGGTCTGACCGCGCTTGTCGAGCCAGTCCTCGCCGTAGATCGGCACCTCCTGCGGCTTCTCGCTGTAGCGGGCGAGGATGTAGTCCACGGCGTCGATCAGGAAGCCCGCCGTGCCGCACGCGGGGTCGTAGATCGTGTCGCCCAGGTCGGGATCCACCATCTGCACCATGAAGGCGCGGATCTGGCGCGGGGTGCGGAACTGGCCGTTCAAGGCGGACTGGCCGAGGTGGGTGAGCAGATACTCGAAGATGTCGCCCTTGACGTCGGGGCCGAGCTTGCGGAAGTCGATCCCGTCCAGCTCGTCGACCACCTGCTTCAGGACGTTCGGGTCCACGATCTCCAGGACGGCGTCGCGGAAGTACTCCGCCACCTGGGGCTCGTCCTTGACGAGCGAGGCCATGTAGGGGAAGACCTCGTCGCGCACGAAGTCGCGGAGGTCGTTCCCGCTCTTGAAGCGCCACTTGGACCAGCGGAAGCGCTCGGCCTGGCCCGGGAACAGGCGTGCGCCGTTGCCCGCGCCGAGCCGGCCGCGGAGCTCACGGGAGGCCTCTTCCTCGTCGAGGAGCTTGAGGTAGATCAAGTAGGAGATCTGCTCTATGTAGGTGACCGGATTCGTGACGCCCCCGGCCCAGAGGATGTCGGTGATCCGGTCGAGCTTGCGCCGCAGGCCCTGGTCCATCCCGCTCCCCCGCTAACTCGCCCGCCGGGCGGGCTCGAAGACGCTGGCGTTGAGGTCCGCGACGATCGCGCGCAGCCCATCCTCGCCGAAGAGCTCGATCCCCTTGCCGGCGGCGTCGAGAATCGACAGCGGCGGCTCGAAGAGGTCGTCGAGGCGCACCCGTCCAGTCGCGATCCCGCGGTTCTTGAGCAGGCAGAGGTACTCGGCCTGCTGCGGCGTCAGGGTGCGCGAGACGAGCCATGCGCGGAAGCTCTCTTCGAGCGTCTCTTCGCGGCTCTTGAGGCGGAGCTTGCCCAGGGCCGCGCGGATGAAGTCGATCAAGTTGCCCCCGGGATTGCGGTAGGCGCGGCGCAGGTTCTCCTCGTTGAAGTAGTGCTCGGGGCGGTTGAGCCGGCGGGCGAGCTGCTCCTCCTCGTCGGCGTCCAGGGGCTCGTCATCGCGCACCTTGCGCAGGAGCGGATCGTCGGCGGCGCGGCTCCGGATCGCCTCTTCCCAGCGGGTCACGTATTCTCTCTTGTCGATGCGCTCGCCCTCCGGGCCCACCTCGATGTACGTCACCGCCTCGAGCCACTCGTCCTCGAGGCCGAGCTCGACGAGGTCGCGCGAGGGCCTGGGAAGGGCGGTCGGGCCACCCGGGGCACGCCCCCCACCCGTGCCGGTGAAGACGTCCGTGTCGCTGTCGTTGAAGTACTGGTGGTTCCGGAAGAAGTCGTAGATGACGAAGCGGCGCTTCCCGATGTGCGGCGCTGTCCGCGTGCCGCGGCCGCGCATCTGCTGGTAGAGGATGGGGCTCCGCACCCGACGGCAGAGCACCAGGTGCAGGACCTCGCGGCAGTCGAACCCCGTGTCGAGCATGCCCACGCTCACTGCCACCATGGGATACGTCTCGGTCTTGAACTTCCTGATCAGCGTGTCCGGATCGGCGACATCGGAGGTGATGACCTCGGCGTAGCGGCCCTTGAGCTCGGGGTGCCGCTCGTTGAGGTACCGCGCCAGCCGGGCCGCGTGGTGCTTGGTGATCGCGAACACGATCGCCTTCCCCGGGCCGGGCTCCTGGCCCGGAGCGAGGTCGCGATAGTTCTCCCAGGCGAGCCGGTCGAACTCCTCCATCATCAGACGGTTCGTCGGCTCGTTGGTCCAGCGGCGCTCGAACTCCACTGGATCGTAGTGCTCCTCGTCCACGTCGGCGCCCTCCGCCAGGATCTCGGTGATCCCGGTCGCGAAGCGGTAGGGCACCAGGTACTCGTCGCGGAAGGCGTCCTGGATCGCATAGGCGAAGTCGGGCTTGCCCGGCTCGCACTGGTAGAACTCGTAGGTGTTGCGCTCGATGAAGTTGGCGGGCGTCGCCGTGAGGCCGATGTGGATCGCATCGAAGCGAGTGAGCGCCGCCTGCCAGGCCCCGTAGATCGAGCGATGGCACTCGTCGGCGATCACGATGTCGAAGTAGCCGGCCGTGTACTCGTCCACGCGGCCGATCATGGTCTGCAGGAGGGCCACGGTGATCTGCTGCTCCTGCCGGGTCATGCCCGGCCGGAGCCAGTAGCTCGAGTAGCCGGGCAGGAGGTCCTGGATCGCCTCCAGCGCCTGCTTGGCGAGCTGGTCGCGGTCCACCAGGAACAGCACGCGCTCCGCCCACCCGGCCTGGAACAGCCGCTTGAGATACAGGCAGATGAGATCCGTTTTGCCCGTCCCGGTCGGGAGCTCGATCAGGAAGCGGCGCTTGCCGAGCTCGAGGGCGTGGTCGAGCGCCCGCATCGCCTCGGCCTGGTAGCGGCGCACGGTGCGGGTCTCGCCCTGACGGATGTAGTGCTCCGGGATCGCGACCGTCGCCAGCGGCCTGCGGGTCTGCCGCATCTCGACCATGCGCTCGAGATCACGGCGGGAGAAGAAGCTCGCGATGGGTCGGGCATCGTCGTTCTGGTAATCCCAGAAGTACGTGAGCTCCCCGTTGGTGAGGAAGATGAAGGGCGCCCCGAGGGCCTTCGCATAGGGGAGCGCCTGCTGCTTGGCCACGTAGGGATTGATCGCGTTCTTCTTGGCCTCGATCACCGCCAGCGGCCGGCCGCGCTGGTCGTAGAGCACGTAGTCGGCGCGGCCCGCGGGCGCCGCGCCGTCGGCCGGCTCCAGGACGCAGACGAATTCGCCGATGACGCGCAGGTCCCCTTCGCTGCCCGGATGGAAGATGAGCGGCCGGTAGGCCGGGTCGGGGTTCAGGGGCTCGAGGCGGATCTCGCGATGCGTCCAGGTGCCGTCCGCCGCGATGTCCTTCACGCTCCGGTAGCGCTTGACCGAGAACTCGCCGCCGAGCGCGGGGTCCGTCGAGCCGCGATGCCAGACGAGGACGAGCTTTCCCTCACGGCTGCCGCCGCGATCCACGCGAAAGAGGCAATGCGATCCGTCCGGGATCGTGGGCTCCATGGAGTGCCCGCTCACCCGCGCCACGAAGTGGTCGCGGGTCAGGCGGACGTGCTCGGGCACGGGGACCCACCCGAGTTCATCCCCCGCCATGCCGATGGGGCGATCGGGACCGAAGCCACCAGCGGCCGCGCGGAGGTCGTACACGGGGGCGTGCGTCTCGTAGGCACGGGCCTGGTTGCGCGGCAAGAGCCCCGGGGCGCCGCTCACGGTCACAGCCGAGACCTCGGTGCGAACGGCCGACTTGTCGAGCGGATCCCACCCCGCCTGCCGGAGCAGGTCGTCGATCGCGATGCGAGCATCGGCCTCGCTTTCACGGGGCGTCACTGGAGCGGCCTCCGGCATGGTCGGCAGACCACGGGCAAGAAGCGCGCCATCATGCCTTCACCCCGTACCGCGGGGCATAGGAACCACTAGGGCCAGTTTACATAGGGCATAGGAACCACTAGGGCCAGTTTACATAAGGGGGGCATAGGAACCACTAGGGCCAGTTTACATAGGGCATAGGAACCACTAGGGCCAGTTTACATAAGGGGGGCATAGGAACCACTAGGGCCAGTTTACATAAGGGGCATAGGAACCACTAGGGCCAGTTTACATAAGCGCCGGCTGCAGGGCCACCGCGGCTCCGACCGCATCCGCAGCGCCGGGAAAGATGGCCATGATTCCGTCGCCGGTGTTTTTCACCACGGTGCCGCGGTGCTCTGCCACGACGTCGCCAAGCAGCCGGTCACACGTCCGCCGCAGGGCTTCGGCGGCGTCCTCGCCAAGCTCCGCACGCATCGCCGTCGAGCCGACGAGATCGGTGAACAGGACCGTCGCCGTGGAGGAGGCCCCAGCTGTGAGCTGGAAGTGCTCTGACCTGATCTGACAATGTGCTACACGGTCCTCGGTGTCCTTGCCCGCGAGAGCGGGGGAAGCGAAGGAGGAGCTG
>FWPU01008472.1_pt1 | contig 16274 bp, 10 predicted proteins | sample 2228361 | NCBI WGS metagenome assembly FWPU01 (sample SAMEA103939777, study PRJEB20133) | metagenome
CTCCATGATCTCGCGGGCCGCTAGAAAGCTAAACGTCTGATCAGTGCCTCCGATCTCGACATCCGCTTGAACGGCAATCGAGTCATACGCCTGAGCTAACGGGTAGAGAAATTCTAAAATGGTGATGGGTTTGCCCTCGCGGAAGCGCCTTGAAAAATCGTCGCGCTCCAGCATGCGGGCCACGGTGTATTTAGAAGCCAGCTCGATCAGCTTTTCAAAGTTCATCGTGGCCAGCCATTCGGAGTTGTAGCGGAACTCCGTGCGCTTGGGATCTAAAATCTTGAACGCTTGTTCTTTGTAGCGCGCCATGTTGTGTTCGACTTCTTCTTTCGAGAGCAGTCGGCGTGGGGCAGTTCTGTCCGTCGGGTCGCCTATACGCCCGGTGAAATCCCCAACGATCACCACAGCAATGTGGCCCAAATCTTGAAACTCGCGGAGTTCACGCAGTGGGATCGCATTGCCGATGTGCAGCCGAGGCGATGAGGGGTCAACCCCCCACTTCACTCTGAGCGGCCTGCCCATACTCAATTTCTTTAAAAGCTCTTCTTCAGGGATGATCTCAGCGGCTCGGCGCTTCAGCCTTTCCAGCTGCGCTTGCGGGTCGAGCTTCACGTGCGTCTGCCTCCGCTTCAGTTTGGTTCTCATCTTGCTCTCCTTGGGACTTACGTGCGCGCCTGCCTCACAATCGCGACGACCTTGTCGCCGGGATCTAAGTCTATTAATTTCACGCCCTTGGCATAGCGACTGACGATGCGCACGTCTGCGGCTGCGATACGAATCGTCATGCCGTTAAGCGTTGTAATCATGATCTCATCGTCATCTTTGACCTTTTCGACGGCCATGACGTTACCCGTCTTCTCGTCCACTTTGATGGCCAAGACTCCCTTGCCGCCGCGCCCCTTTCGCGGAAACTCTATTATCGGGGTGCGCTTGCCGAAGCCGTTCTCCGTCACGAATAGTAATTTATCTTCGGGATCGCCAGGCTCCAGCGCCACGATGCCCACAACGCGATCGTCTTTATTCAGTCTCATGCCGATGACGCCCTTGCTGGGCCGCCCCGAAGAGCGGGCCTTCTCCTCCGCGAAGCGCACCGCTTGCCCCTGACCACTCACCAGAAGAAGATCACTCCTGCCCGATGAGACGACGACGCCCGCGATAGAATCCCCAGGCTCGGCGTTGAGCGCGTTAATCCCGCCGGTGTGGGCGTTCTCGAACTCTTTGAACGGGTTTCGGTTCACGATGCCAAAAGCTGTGGCCATGACACAAAATCGCTCGCCATCGGGAGCTAATTTAAGAGGGAGCATGGCGCAGATCTCTTCATCCATGCCCAGTGCTATTAAACTTCTCAAGTTCTCGCCTTTGGAGGCACGGCGCGCCGAGGGCAGCTGATAGGCCTTGACTTTGTACGCCTTGTTCGCATTGGAGAAGATTAAAAGATCATCGCGGGCGTTGGCGATGAAGATCGCCTTTAAGCGATCGCCCTCGCGAAGCTGCATGCCGATGACACCCTTGCCGCCCCGATTCTGCCTTCGATAGGCCTTTTCAGGGGGAGCGTTGACGTAACCCTTCGCCGTGACGCTGACTAGCAAATCCATATCGGGAATGAGCGACAGCTCATCGAGATCAAGCTCCTGCCCACCGTCAGCCAGAATCAGCGTGCGTCTGGAGTCGTTGTACTTCTGCTTGAGCTCCAAAAGCTCTGCTTTTATAATCCCATCAAGCTTCTGAGGGCTCGCCAATATTTCTTTATACTCTTTGATCTGCTGCTTCTTCTCTTTATATTCTTTCGCGATGTTTTCGCGCTCAAGGGCGGTGAACTGGCGCAGGCGCATCTTTAAAATCGCTTCCGCTTGCGCCTCAGAGAGCTCATACTTCTTCTGCAGCAGCTTGCCAGCTTCTTGGGCGTCTTTGGTCTTGCTGATGATCTCGACGATCTGACTTCGCTGCTCGAGGGCCTTCTGAAGCCCCTCTAAGATATGGGCGCGCTGCTGGGCCGCATTGAGTCTGAATTGCGTTCGCCGTCTGACGACCTCGCGTCGAAAGTCTATAAACTGTTGTAGAAGCTCGATGAGCCCCAATTTTCTGGGGTTGTTGCCCACAATCACTAAAAAGTTGGCCCCAAACGTCCACTCCAGCGGCGTGTATTTATAGAGCTTGCTCACGACAAGTTGGGGATTCGCCGTGCGCTTGAGCTCAATGACAATTCGAAGCCCCTCCCGATCTGATTCATCTCTTAAGTCAGAGATCTCGTCGAGTTCGCCGCTCCTGACTTTATGGGCGATGGCTTCGAGAATAGTCGACTTTCTCACTTGATACGGGATCTCTGTTACAATGATGCGATCGTCTTCGATGGCTAATTTCGCACGTACGCGTATTTTGCCCTCGCCGGTGCGATAGGCTTGTTCGATGCCCTCTTTGCCCACGATGATGCCGCCCGTGGGCAAGTCGGGCCCCTTGATGATTTTGAAGAGCTTCTCAAGCGAGACGTCGGGGTGCTCAATGAGATGGACCGTGGCGTCGATGAGCTCGCCAAGATTGTGGGGCGGGATCTGAGTGGTCATGCCCACGGAGATGCCCCAAGAGCCGTTGAGCAGTAAATTGGGCAGCTTCGCGGGCAGCACCGTCGGCTCTTTTAACGAGTCGTCGAAGTTGGGCGCGAAATCGACCGTATCTTCTTCTATCTCGTCTAAGAAGCGCTCGCTGATCTCAGATAGGCGCGCCTCCGTGTAGCGCATGGCTGCAGGTTCGTCGCCGTCGATGGAATTGTGAACGAATACGCCAGCAGCTAGCGCAAAGTTATGAGTTTCATCTACGCTCAGGTCATACACGTCGGCGTACCCGGCCGGTTCGACTGAAACAACTCTATGATTCAGCTGGCCGGTATGAGCTCGGCAAGCCTCTCGCAGTGCTTCACAATCTCCGCCGAAGAAGCGCTCTAAGCCGTGCTCAAAGCGAATAATCGTATTGATGCCGGTAGCACGCCGCTCACGATCATAGCCTTCAGGCGTGATCTTGCCGTCATGCTCTAGGGCGAGTTTAGCGATGGTCAAGAAGCTGGATCGAGCCGCTCTCCAACCATTTGCTGAAAGATGGTATTTCAGCTTATGGCGATACTCAGGATCGCGCCAACGCTCGGCACTGAGTCGGGACATATGCGCTTGATAAGCGGGATCGCTCCATTGTGCCTTGGCCGATTTGCTCATCTTAGCGCGGTAGTTCGGCTCAGCCCAGCGCCGTTTAAGATGCTCCAAAATGCGCTGCCGGTGGCTGGGGTCTGCCCATAGGCGAAGCGAAATTCCCCGCTCAGCCCAACGTAGCCGCACAATATTTCTCGGATCGTTGTTCAGTCTGTTAAAATCCAGATGGTGCCGGACTCGACCGGAGCTGCGCGCATAAACACCCGTTTGGATGTTGTATGCATCTGCCAAGTGATGCGTGAACTCCCAAGTGTTATCGAGGGGTTGATAAACTTGTTCATAGCCGTGCAGATGCTTGTCAGAACCCTCATACACGCGCCGATACAAGGGCATGAGCGAATCACCGGGGCGCAGGTCCTTAGCCCGGCAATAAGTGCCGTCCCGGAGCATAAAGCGATGATCCGGCGTACAACGAATTTCTGTGCCGTTATCTAAAGCCACTGTGACAATCTCGGCGTGGCGCTTAGTGAGGTGAGGAGCCCGAATTGGGGCGACTCGAATTCGCCCATCACGGCCCACCGCATATGTGAAGTAGCTATGACCTTGCTCGTAATCTTCCACCAGCTCTTCGAAAGACTTTGTGGTCCCATCGACAAGCTGAACCCGAGTATCGCCTGTAAAGCAGCCGAAGTTCCCCTGACCGTCGATGAGTGGATATCTAAACGAGAACTCTTGGGCCATGTTCACTAAGGTGTCGTAGATGGCCTGGTCGCCGTGGGGGTGGTAGCGCCCCATACAATCACCCACAATGCGAGCGGATTTTCTTTGAGGCCGATTAGAGAGAAGCCCCAGTTGATACATCGTGTATAGAATGCGCCTTTGCACGGGCTTGAGGCCGTCTCTGACATCGGGGATGGCACGCCCCCGAATCACGCTCATGGCGTAATTAATATAAGACTCGCGCATCTCGTCTTCGATGAAGGCTTGTTCAATGCGTTGCATGGCTCACCTCCAAAACAGTTAACACGTTTGCAAGTTCACAGGTTGGCAAGTTTGCAAACAGGACTGCATATTACAAACGCTATGATAACACTTTTAGGAGGAAAATGCAAGGCGGGTTATTGTCCCCGAAGCCAACAGAATCACATCTTCTCCTCTTTAACGGCCGGGACGGTGAAGGGATCGACCGCGTCCCGCAAGGCATCCCCCAAGAAGTTGAAGATGAGTACCGTCACGATAATGAACCCTCCGGGGATGAGATACCAGGGGTAATTTTGCAGCACGTCCAACAGCTTATTCTGGGCGTCATTGAGGAGCAGGCCCCAGCTCATCATCGGCTCCCGAATGCCGTAGCCCAAAAAGCTCAGAGTGCTCTCTAAAATGATCACATTCGGGATAGTGAGAGTGGCCGTGACGACCAAGTAGCTCATGGTGTTGGGCAGAATATGTTTTAAGATGACCCTCATATCGCCGGCGCCCAGGGCCCTAGCGGCCGCGATGAAGTCCTCTTCGCGCAGAGCTAAAAATTGCCCCCGAATCACCCGTGCCAGAGGAGGCCAGCTGACAAAGGCGATCATGAGTGCGATAGCCCAAAATCTCACGATGGGCTCGATCCGGAAGGCGCCCAGCACCCCCGACAAAGCTAATAGAAGCGCCAGGCGCGGCAGGCCCATGATCACTTCAATCACTCTTTGAACGAGGGTGTCGGTCTTGCCGCCGTAGTACCCCGATAGCCCCCCAAGAGGGATGCCTGCTATAAAGCTGACCAAAATGACGATCAGGCCGATGGCTAGGCTGATTCTTCCGCCTGCGAGCGTGCGGGAGAAGAGGTCTCGACCCATGCCGTCGGAGCCGAAAAGAAACAACACGCCGGGCTTCTCCACCCCGAAGAGATGAAGATTCGTCTTAAAGAGCCCCCAGAAATAATATTCATCGCCGCGCACAAAGAGCTTAAGAGGGTATTTTCGGGTGCGATCCTCTTCGTAGCGCTCTTTGAAGATCCCCTCGCGCGGTCGGGCCGGGATGTAATTCAGCCCATAAACGAAGGGCCTGATGGAAAAACCCTCCTCGCTGAAGAAGTGGATTCTCGTGGGCGGCGCGTTCTTGTAGGAGCGCTCCCGGTCTTGGTAGGAGAACCTCTGGAAGGCAGTGGGGTTATAGGGGCTGATGAATTCGGCGAAAAGCAAAATGGCGAACAGAAAGGCCGTAAAGATCGCCGCGGCCATGCCCACTTTATGTCGCTTGAAGCGCTGCCAGATCAAGCGCCACTGCGAGAGGGGCACGAATTCTTCTTCTGTTCCTTTGGATTTCCGTTTAGCCATAGACCTTAGTGCACAAGTATAAAAGTGTGCAAGTGAGCAAGTGCGAAAAGATTCTTGTATACTTGTACACTTGCATACTTGCACACTAAGATTTCACTCATAGCGAATTCTCGGATCTGCCCACGCTAATAAAATATCCGCCAAAAGATTTCCCAGCATCAGCACCGCGCCGAAGAAGAGCAAGGCGCCCATGATCGTGTATTGATCTTGTTGTTCGAGGGCTTGATAGAAGGTGCGCTCCACAATGGGCCAGTTCAAGACGGCCACGGCAACGAGTGTGCCCTCGAACATGCTGGGGATCCAAAAACCCAATATGCTAATCAGGGGGTTGATAGCATTTCTCAGCGCGTGCTTCCAGGTGACTATGCGCTCTCTGAGCCCCTTGGCCCGCGCCGTCTGAATATAGGGCTCTCCCAGAATATCTAACAAATTCCCGCGCATATATCTGATGAGCATGGCTAGATTGCCCGTGCCGATGACTAAGACCGCGGGCCACAGATACCACAAAAACGTCAAAATCTTGCACTTGTCCCAAGGGGCATTGTAGTAGTAAAGATGGATGACCTCCGCGCTGACGCCAAGCATCCTTCCGCAGACCTCGAGTTTCCCCACAACCCCAGTGAAGACTAAAACCCAAAGCAATAAAAGTGCGAAGAAGAAGTTGGGGATGGCCATCCCCACGAAGCCCAAAAACGTGAAGGTGTGATCGGCGATGGTATATCGATGAGTGGCGGAGTAGACGCCTATGGGAACGGCTACCAGCCAGGCGAAGATCGTTGTTGTGATGATCAGCAGCAAGCTATAGAAGAGGCGGTTCTGAGCGAAGAGCATCCAGAGTGCCGATTGCTTCTCGTAGAGCATCGTCTCACCGAAATCCCCCCGGCTGATGATGCCCCAGAGCCATCGAGCATAGAGCACGAAGAAGTTTCCGCGCACGTGTTCGTCGCGCAGCTTCTCGCATTCTTCACGGGTGCGCCCGGTGAGCTCGCAGCCGCTGAAGGGATCTCCAGGCTGGATGCGGATGATGAGGAAGATAAAAAATGAGATCAGAAGCAGCGTGGGGAGCATATAAAGCAACCGCCGGATGATGTAGCCCGTCATGCTTTCTTCATAATTATAGCATAATTATAGCCAACTCAAGTCCCGCGGACAAAAGTCGATTCTATGTTAAGGAAGAGAGGGTGCAGGCCGCCAAAGCCTGCACCCTCTATAAGTTGTTTGTGTTAGGGCTCCTTTCGTCTTACTCAACGGTGACTCGGCGATCGATGCGATTGGCGGTGGCGGCCGCGGCTCCCGGCCTCAGATCGATTCTGAATATGATCGACTGGGTGAAGACTCCGGGCCCTGCAGCCCCCAGCGGCACCTCCTGGATGTTGGCGATGCGGTCGATGCGCACGGCCCCCAATGCCACGCCCGTCGTCCTGTAGATCAGCGGGACGTTCCCGGATGTTAAGAAGAGGAATTCATTGGCCTGCGCGATGATTGAGGCATTGTCTAAGGTGACCAGGAACAGCTCCGCCAGCTCATCCACCCGCTTCTGATAGGGCTCGCGGTCGTCGGGGAGCTTGGGGTCGTTCTTCACGGTGCAGTCGCTGTACTTCCAGAAGTGCAGATCCCCGCAGGAGTCCATCACTCCAGGGCCGCGCCAGTCGGCGGTGATCCCCACCTGCACTGCATCCCAGGGCCCTGCCGGCGAGAGAATTCTATTAACGAGCGTGACGAAGTCCACGAACACGGAGTTGACCTTCACGCCGATCTTGGCGGCATCGGCGGCAAAGATTGTCTGAGACTGCTCCCGGATGGTGTTGCCCGCGTTGGTGATCAGCTCGAACTCTATCTTGCCTGCCGTGTCCGTCTTGTTGGCCACATCGTCTCCGGCCGGAGTTGTATCGAGTTTGCCGTTGGGGCCGGGGTTGATCATTGGGCCCAGCCCGATGGCCTTGTCTTCAACGAGCACGTCATCGCCCGCGGGCTTGGAATCCAATTTATTGTCTCTGCCAGGCAGGACAAAGCCCCAGCCGGCGGGGATGACGCGGATGCCGTCAGCTCCGGGCTTGAGCCCCAGCGCATCTAGGCGTGCCGCAGCCTTGGCGAGGCTGAACTCCAACTCCTTGACGATCTTCGTATCGAAGTCTGGCCGGAACTGGATGTCTCCGAAGCCTCCACCGATCCCCGGCACGAACCTGGGCCCGGCTAAGCCTTGCTGTACTTCATCAGCTATGCGCACCCGGTCCCAGAGGTTGCTCATGGCCCTTCGGAACTCGGGGTGGCGGAAGACCGCGCGAAGAGCGCGCTTGGCGGGGTCCCTCTCTTTGGTGAAGTCCTCCGTGAGCCCCACATCTTGATTGAAGCCGATGAAGTCGGCCCCGGGGCCCGGAACGGCCTCCCCGCCGATGAAGAGCCTCGTCACCGCGCCCACGCGGGACTCGATGGCCGCCAAGTCCACCGCCCGCGGGTTGAGCACATCGAGCTCACCACTGGTGTACTTCAGCGCCATCACGCCCAGATCCGGCACAATGGAGTAGTCCATGCCATCCAGGTAGGGCAACTGATTCCCCAGCTCGTCGATCCTCCAGAAGTTGGGGTTTCTCTGGAAGCGGGCGCCGACGTTCAGGGTAGCCGGTACACCCACCGGGGTAAAGGGCCCCAGGCCTGAGAGTTGGCTCAATGGGGCTCCCACACCGGCAAAGGCGCGGAATTTGTCGGGATCGACCGTGCCGTCGGGCTTGAGCACCCCGGCCGCTTCGAGCTCATGCCTGGGAGGAGTGCAGCAGACCTCATCGTCGGAGAAGGGGTCTAGCGCAAAGGCGAAGGGCCTCGGCCAGGTCACCTTCATCGAGCGCGGGCCTACCTTCTCGACGGTGGGGCAGTCCTTGCCCCGGCCGCCCAGGCAGTAGAACTCTTGGCTGCGCGTGATCCTTCGCGCGGCCAGCGTGGGATCGAGGAAGATCTTCGTAAAGCTGAAGAGCACGTCGTCTATGGTGAAGGGCGGCCCATCACAAGAGGCGGGAACCCCCTTGGCGTCCTTCTTCACTTTATCGAATTCGCACCACCTCAGGCCCTCGCGCAGGGTGATGGTCACGGAGCGTTGATCTTCCGAAAGCTCGAATGACTCGGCCAGACCGGGCTCGGCTCCCGAGGGGCCGCCTTCGATCAGGGCCGCGGCCCAGCGGTTGGTGATGATGCTGGAGCTGGTCTCCCGGATCAGGACGGGGTTGAAGGTCCTGGGGTTGGCAAACGAGGCGTATCGCAGAGTGCCGCCCTTGGGGGCTCGGCCCAGCCGCTTGAACTCCGACTCTAACTTTTTGCTGTCCTCGGGGACCCCCGTCAGAGTGCTCATCTGCTCGAAGGCCACGACCTTAGGGCGGTTGGCAAAGCCGAACTTGCCGCAGACGACTGCCGCGCCCACGACGCTGTCTGCAGCTACTCCAAGATCGGCCCCCGCCTTGTCCTTCACCGCATCGAACGCGAACGCATCCCCGATGAATTCCCAAACGATCTCCGCACCCTTGTCTCTCTCTTTTACTTTGACCGTCACGCGCTGGCCGAACTTGACAGCCGTGGTCAAGTCCTTGCCCGCGGCTATTTCTCCAATCTTCTTGGCCTCGATGAGCACTTCTAAGGTGGCTGGCCCTTTATTAACGATTTTGATCTGCTTGGTGCCCTCGATGGTGACTAAGATGTCTTGGCGGCCACCGGCCCCTAGCAGGGCATCGCCCCCGCCGATTCTGGCCGTGCCGATTCGAACTTTATCGAAGCCCACGCGGGTTTGCCCCGCGGCTAGACAAGTTACTACAACCTTGAGCACATCGCCCGTGAGCTGCCCCTTGCCGGCGGGCAAACTCGCTCTAAACGTCGCGCTGCTGCCATCAGGAGCGATCTTAAGATCGTCAAGCTTCCAAGGGAAGACAGCGGGGGCCTCACCGGGTTTCTTCCCAGTGAAATCGAGGAAGTTTAAGCCCGTGATGCTCTTGATCTTAACGACCTTGGGGTCGGCCACTAGCAACTTGCCCTTGGGGCCTAACTGTAATAAGTTAAGCCCATTGGGGTCGAAGCCGTCGACTCTAACTAGAAGCTCAACGTCCCTGCCGGGCTCCGCTGCATTGGTCGGCGCGATGATCGTGATCTGCGCGAAGCTCGGCCCACTAAGCGCTGCTACGAGCGCCAACACCAAAAACCAGACAAATTTACGCATCTCGAACCTCCATTCTTGATTATAGATTTATGGGCTCACTAGCCCCCAAATGCCGAGTGTTCCCACCCCCCTTCTTTTCTTCCCTGTCATTCGAGTAATCCTCCCGTTTATCCAAGGGTAATTCTACCATCACAGCCCCTCTGCTGTCAAGAGCAAATCCGTCAAGCTATTTATATTATAGCACAAAAAATTCCGATTCTGACGGTTTTCACGCCTTGATTTTAATGGCCAAGAAAAGGCCAACAGATCGAGAAAAACGGCTCTTCGGCACTTTGGCCCCTTGCGTCAGCGAAGCGGAGGGCTCATTTCGGGCATATCAGCTTTCCCTCTTTGAGTTGGGCACGCTGCCCCGTTTCAAGGAAGCACTTGAGTATGTCAAGCTGTGTCTTGGCCACTTTGATCAGATCCGTGCCGGGGAAGTCCAGGGTGCTCGAGCCACTGAGCCTGGCCGGCCGTAAGCGCGCCACAAACGTTCCTTCGCGGAACTGCAAGACCGGGTTGCGGCTGACGGGGTCCTCCACGAGCCGGGCTTCGTCCGCACCCTTGCTTTCCACACACTTGTCCTCACTCCACTTTCCCAACACTAACTCTTTACAGAGCAGCTCACTTAGGCCCTGAAAGTCGGGTTTTTCGGCATTCCCCTCGACATTGAAGGCGATTGGCTGGGCATAGAATTCCTCGGCTTGCACCTGCCGCTCGAACCAGTAAAGGATGGCAAAAAGCAATAGATCCGTGTCGTCCGCGAACTGGAAGATGGCCGCCGCGGTGATGGACCCCGACGGCTCGACGGGCAGTGGCTCCGGCGGCGCCTTCGGCCGCCAATCTTGCTTCTCTAAGGCGGCCCGCACCTCTTCAAGGGTGACCACCAGTTGCTTCAGGGTCTTGCGATCCGGCGGCGGTACGACCGCGGCGTCAATAAGCTGCGCTCCCACCGCCCCGACCAGAAGCCCAATTACAACAGCCAGCACCACTAAGCTCACTACTCGCCTCATATTCAATCACCGTTGCTATTTTAACGCAACCCCCTCAAAAAGTCAAACTCCAAGGCCAACTTTTTGGCTTGACAGGCTCGCTCTTTTCTGCTATAATAGCCTCACAAACAAAAGAAAGGGGTGGTCGTATTGGGGAATTGGGTTGGCCGATTTAGACGAGTGAGCATGCTCAAAAGAAGGAGGTTTTAAGCATGAGGAGCTTTAAGTTTATAACTTTGTTTTTGGCCGTTAGTCTGATTAGCTTCTTCAATCAGCTAACGATGGCCCAGATCGGAGCCCCCATGGGCACCGATGAACTGGCCACGATCGCGTGTAACGAAGATGTTGTGGGGCTGAAGCTGACGGGTACCAGCCCCCCATCCGATCCCGTGTTGAGGAATCTCGCTACCCAGCCGGAAGCCCGCCTCGCGGCGGCGAACGTCTTGGCCGACCGTGTGCGGGCGTTCATGGCAAGCGCAGAGACCAGGCGCTTGCGCGCCTCTTTGGAGGCTATTGCGGCCGGTGGCCGCACGCCCGAATGCCGCAGAATCGTCGAGTCGTCCATCGAGTTTTCTTACTTCGATGATCCTCTCCTTGGCCTCTACGGCGCCTATGCGGGCTGGAGGCCGGGCAGCAAGGGCTTGAAGAAGGGCGATACACATAAGCAAGGGCTTGAAGAAGGGCGATACACATACCGTCTCAGTGCCCAGCGATCCCGCTGGGGTTGGATTTGTGTTTGTCTGGTGCGTGGGTGTTCCCGCGGCTGGGGCCCTCGACTTTGAGGTGGGCGGCGTCAAGGGGAGCATAAAATGTGCGAAACGCAGGGTTAGTTCGGCTGGTGCACCTGTCAAGGCCGGCCAGACGCTGACCCTGAGAGGTGCCGATGGCGATTTCACGGCCATCTGGCTCTTCGCCGAGGGAGGGAGATTCGCCAGTGCTCCTTCAGGCCGCGAGGTCTCGCCGGGGATCGGGATTCCTCCAAGCCCCGGCCCCGCGGGCATGGGAGCCGTGCTGGGCGCTGCTAAGCAGTTCGAACACCGCAAGGCCTTAACTCTGGCGCTCTCTGAGATCGTCCGGGCCGTGCTCCTCGGCCAGCGACTCGATGTCTTGCAAAAGCAGCTCGAAGAGTGTGTGACGGTCGGCAAGGATATCCCGACGCCATTTAGGGTCTCGATCCCGTGTGACGCGCCCGGCCGCGCGGCTATCGCCGAAGAGGATCTGGCGGGCTTCTACGCGATTCACGCGGGCAACAAGCTGGTCTTCGGCAAGCCTGACCCCGATAAGCCCTTCCAGCAAGACGCAGAAGAGGTCTGCCAAGCGCTTCTGAACCAAGCGATAAATGGCAAGACCTCGGAGCTTCGCTGGGCCGCCTCTCTAGCTTTCATGGGCCCGGTGCGCTTGCGCCGAGAAGGCATCCTCGAATTTCTCATGCTCTGCCCGGAGAAGAAGCTCTTAGCGGGCGATGAGAAAAATGAGTGGCTCCAAGGCGACAGGCGCAAATTCATTGATCCCGGCGCCCGGCTCCCCTTCGCCTTCATGGGAGAAAGCGCGGAGCTCAGGGCAGCCGGGGCGGCCACTTTGGCCAGACCATTGGCTGACCTGAAGCTCACCGAGCTTTTGCGTAAGCTGGATGGCTTAGTGGACCCCCAGCTTCTAGCCGAGTTCTTGCAGTCAACGACAGGGGTAGGAGTCAGCCCCGAAACGGAGCCTTTTATCACAGAGAGCGCCCTCAAACTCATGGCGATGAGCGGGCTCTGTCCGCAGCGGACGCCAGCCGATCCGAAGGCCCCTTGTGGGGTTCGAGAGGCCGCCGGCTGGGCTCTGGGGCTCAAGTGGGAGGAATGGCTCAGGACAGGGATAAGTTCCCGCCATTCTAACCTCCTTGTCTCTCCTCAGGTTGAGGCCAGTGCCGGCTGCTCAAGCCCGCTGTATGGGCCTTACTGCTTTGCTCTAGCGCACAATGCTCCCGGCAGCACCTTCAACTGGCCGGAGCTCGCCTCTGCGACCGTCCCGGTGATAGCCAGGCACTTCGCCGGTCGGGACACCATCCTTAACCTCTTTAGGATGCTTACGCCTATCGGCTTCGAAGCGATCTTCGCCTTCGATTTAGGCAAGGCGCCCTAAAGAACAGTTGGCAAGTTAGAGGAGGGAGAAGGACAAGAGCTGAAAAGCCTAGAGGCCCGCCGGTAGCAGTGCCGGTGGGCCTTGTCTTTTACCCTGGGCCAGCTCCGCTGCATTCCCTGGACTCACAAGGCGGGGGCTGGCCAGACCCGATCGAAGGCTCAGAGGGTTTCAGCACGATCACAAGAAGAAAGACAAGCGCCCCAACGGCGGCCAGCAGTGCCAGCCTGAAGGCCCAGCGAAGGGCTCGGCGCGGTTTTTCAGCAGCCTCTAGTTGTGCGGGCTCGGCCGCACGCCATTCTGAGAGCTTCTGAGAGCAGGGCTCACACGTCAGCAGATGGGCCGACACCTCCGTACGCTGCCAATCATTTAATTCCCCTTGCATGAGCCGCTCTACCATTTGCGGGTCATCTAGTCGCCATTGATTGCTCAGTCGGCCCGCTAGATAATCCTGCAGAACCTCATCCGAAGGATGATTTACATATTCGATGGGCTTCAACTCAGGGAACAGCTCTTTGAAGAACTGGGCTAATTCCCGCTCGTCGCGCCGGAAGCGCTTAAAGAAATTTAATAAGCCGTTATGCATAGCGCTTAGATTATAGCATAAAAATTTCAGATTCTGACGGTTTGGGCTTGTCAAACGAGATCTGTCAGCGGATGTGCATAACGAGTTAGCGGATGGCGGCAGGACTGCAGTCTCAAATCATCCGTTAATCCGCTCTCTATCCGCTGACAGATGCTTTTTCAGCCCCCTCGGCCCTTAACGGAGTAGGGGTCTACGGCATCTCGTAAGGCGTCGCCCAAGAAGTTAAACGCCAGCACGGCCACAATAATAAAAACGCCCGGAATCAGCAGCCAGGGGTTGAATTTTAAGATGGGGATGCTGTTGGCCTGGCTGAGCATCAATCCCCAGCTGGGCGTCGGTTCCTTAATGCCCAACCCTAAAAAGCTCAGGGCCGCCTCGCCCAAGATCGCCCCCGGAATCGCGAGCGTCGCCGAGACGATCAGATAGCTCATCGTGTTGGGCAGCAGGTGCTTGAAAATGATTCTGAGATCGCCTGCCCCCATCGCTTTGGCGGCCAGCGCGAACTCCAGCTCCCGCAAAGATAAGAATTGGCCGCGCAGCACCCGCGCCAGTCCCCCCCAGCCCAAGATCGACAAAACTAATACAATAGCGAAGAAATCGAAGGGCGACGGCCAAGCCCTGAAGATGGCCGCCAGCGCGATCAAAAGCGGCAGCCCCGGAAAAGACTGCAATACTTCAATCACCCGCTGAATAAAGATATCTAGGCCACCACCGTAGTAACCCGAGATGCCGCCGAAGAAGATCCCCAGCACAAAAGCGATGATAAGCGAAAGCGGTCCGATGGCCAGAGAGATGCGGGTGCCAATGAGTATACGACTAAAGAGATCCCGGCCCGACTCGTCCGTCCCGAAGAGGAAGAGCTGCCCCGGACGGTTAGGGGGCTGACCCGTGCCGAAGAGATGCAGATCCGTCTTAAAAAGCCCTAAGAATCTATACTCATCGCCGCGCACCAGGAGCTTGATGAAGTATTTCTGGGTGCGGTCTTCGATATAAATGCGGCGGTTGGTGAGCGGGTCGCGGGTGCGCTTGAGCCCGTACACAAATGGCCGCGACACCCGACCATGCTCGTCAACAAAGTGCAGCCTCGTGGGCGGGGCCAGGGCGAAATCCCGCTGCTGGGTGGCATAATAATACGGCCCCAGAAAGTCAGCAAAGATGGCCAGAAAAGTCAGAATTAAGATGATGACCCCACCCAAGGCCCCGATTCGATGTCTTTTGAATCTTCGCCAGATCAGCTGCCATTGCGAGAGGGGCTTGAACTCTTTTCCATTTTCGCTTTTAGTCATAGCGGATTCTGGGGTCGACCCAGGCCAGCATAATATCAGCTAAGAGATTTGCCAGCTGAAGCAAAAAAGCTAAAAGCATCAAAAAAGTCATTACGACATACTCGTCCTTCTGCAGAAGCGAGTTGTAGAGCTGGAGCTCAACGCTTGGGATGTTGAGCACGATCACGGTGATGAGCGCCCCGCTGAAGAGGCCGGGCAGGCTCAAGCCGAAGATGCTGATCAGCGGGTTAACGGCGTTGCGCAAGGCGTGTTTGTAGATTACAATGCGCTCGGCCAGCCCCTTGGAGCGCGCCGTCTGGACATAAGGGGCTCCCAAGATGTCGAGCACGTTGCCGCGGGTAAGCCGAATCAGCCCGGCCATGCTGCCGGTCCCCAGCACCACCACCGCCACCCAGACATGCTGCAGATAGTCTAAAAATTTGGCCCAGCTCCAAGGCGCACTAATATACTGACTGGAGAAGAGCCCGCCCACAGACGAAGCCCCAAAGTAGACGGCTAGAATATACATGAGCAGCAGGGCGAGAAAGAAGTTGGGAGTGGCCAAGCCCAAGAAACCCAAAAATGTTAAAGTGTGATCGCCTAGGGAGTACTGGCGCAAGGCTGAATAAATGCCCATGGGGATGCTCAGAAGCCAAGCGAAAAGAAAAGTCGGGATCGTCACCAGAAGAGTGGCAGGCAATCGCTCCCAAAAGAGCTTTAACACGGGCCGCTCGCCGCTCTCCGGATGAATCGAGCGTACTTCGTAGGGATTGGTGATCATGGTCCACAGCCACCGCAGGTAGCGCTCATAGATGGGGCGATCTATCCCTAACTGCTGGGCCATGCGGTTGAGGGTCTCTTGATTGATGCGCGGGTTCAGACGATACTCCGACAGAATATCGCCGGGCTGCAGCTGAATCACCAAAAAAGAGACGATGGAGATCATCAGCAGCGTCGGGATCATATAAAGCGTCCGACGAACGATGTAGCTGAGCATACTTCATCTTTACATGTTTCTCACGTTGCCACGTTATCACGTTTATCTCGTGCTAACGTCTTTTATTTTCTGCGCTCCTCATCCTTCCACCACAGAATGTCACTGAAGGCCAGTGTGCCGCCGTTGGGGTTGAAGCTGGCGTTGCCCAGCCCTTGCTTATGAGCAAACAAAAACACTTGATTGACAAAGTAGATCAGCGGCAGATTCTCCGTGACGAGGCGTTGAAACTCGACGTAGTAGCGCTTGGCTTCTTCGAAGTCAAACGTAGTCGCCCCCAGATCCACCAACTCATCCACCCGCTTCTCCCACTCTGGGGGTTCTGTTTCAGACGACCAGCGCCAGAAATGGAGCCCCCCGTCGGTCTTCCAGACGTTGGGGGCATGTGGATCGACATCGCCCGTCAGCCCAATGATGATCGCCTCGTATTGGGCGCCGGTGAGGTTACTCACTAACGTATTGAAGTCCATGGGTTTGAAGTTCACTTCGATGCCCAGCTTCTTGAGATCGTCTTTGAGCATGGCCCCGATCTTCTCGCGCTGGGTGTTACCGGCGTTGGTGTTGAGCTCGAAGACCAGCTCACGGTCTTTTTCAGTCGGCAGGCCGCTGGTGTCCACCCCTTGCGCCTTCAAGAACTCATCAGTAATGTTGCGCAGCCCATCGCCATCCGTATCTTTCAGCCCC
>FWPU01006572.1_pt1 | contig 16273 bp, 11 predicted proteins | sample 2228361 | NCBI WGS metagenome assembly FWPU01 (sample SAMEA103939777, study PRJEB20133) | metagenome
TCGCAGAGGAGTGGGGCCTGTTCGGGCAGTTCCGCCAGGTAGCGCACACGGAGGAGGAGAATCGTCGTGACGCGGGCGACGCTTTTCGTCCGCACGACCCCACATCGAGCGGCGGTGCTCTTCTCGGTGCGGGTGAGGGCCTCTTCCATCAGATAACGGGCCAACGCGGCCACAAAACGGTGATTCCGCCCGAGGAATGCGGCTCCTTCCGGGGTGGGGGAATCGAAACTGATCGACCACACCTTTTGTTTTGTGGTGGGGAGGGCAAAACGGATGACCTCCGGCACGCCCGCCAGGGCTTGGGGATCGACCACGACTTGAAAGACTCCCGGGCGTTTGTCGTTGGAGATGCGGATGCCCAATCGTTGACAGGCGGCGAGGACGAACTCACGGACGGCGTGGGGATCACCGAGGACATTGTCGGCGGCCTCCAGTTCGCGTTGGACCTCATCGACCTTGATGGCCCGCTGGGCGAAGCGTGTCCGCTTGGTTTTCTCCCGTTCGGCATTTCGGTCCCACCGCTTATGGAAGTCCCTGACCGTTGACTGGGCCTCCCCGAAATCGAACTCCAACTGCGGGGAGTGCGGCTTTCTCTCCGGTCGAAGAAACAAGGCATGGAGCAGTGCCTGCATGACGGTTTCGTCTTCCTCCGGCACCGGGACGTACGTCCCCAAGACGCGATGAATCTCGCGGGCTTTGTCGAGGAGCACTTTGATGACCACGCCGTCGACCGGGCTTTCGGGGCTGTAATATCGAATTGCCTGAACCTTCCTTTTGGGTTGGCCGTAGCGATCGACCCGGCCCTCGCGTTGATCGAGGCGATTGGGATTCCAAGGAAGATCGTAGTGGATGACGGCGTCGAAGGCGTGCTGGAGATTGATCCCCTCACTCAAGCAATCGGTGGCTACCAGCACGCGACAGGGTTCGGCGGCCAGCTCCTCGATCTTGGCCCGGCGTTCTTCGTCGCCCAACACCCCCGTGATGGATCCTACACGAATCTCCGGAAAGTCGTTCCGCAGGGCTTCCTCAAGCCCCTTAGCGACGTAGTCGGCCGTTGCGATGTAGCGGCACCACACAATGGGGTGGAATCCCGAGCGGAGCAAATCTTTAACGAGCTTGCAGCATTCAACCAGTTTGGTGTCGGCCTTGGAGTTATGAAGAGTTTCGGCCAGTTCGCCCAAGCGACGCAGTGACCGGCGTTCGGTATCGGACAAGGTCTCCGCGGCGGCCTCAACGGGAGGAATGGGGTGATCGTCATAGGTTTGGTCGTGACCGGACTCAAAGATGAAAGGAGAGAAATCCGGTTCCTCTTCATCCGTGTGCTGCACTTTCTCCCGAGCCCCTAGCGTAGTTAAGGCTGCTGCGGGGCTGGACATCACACAGCGGAGAAGCCCCAAGGCCCCCCAATACCGCCTTTTCTGCCGCCAGCGGTCCAATTTTTCGCCCGAACGGACAATTCCCGAGCAAAACTCATACACCTCGTCAAAGAACTTGCGGTATTCCGGAGAGAGGCGGTAGGTTCTGTCCTCGGTGACGCGCTCGGGGAAAAGGACTTGTCCCACTTGCTCGGCCCAGTCGGTGACGATGTCCCTGCGTGTCCTTTGCACAAAATGGAGGGCCAACTCCGCCCGTTGCTGCTCGGAAAGCGAGGAGGTGTCCCACTTCTCAAATTTGGGATTCAACAACGAAAGGAGGCAACGAAAGGCCGCGTCAATCCCACTGTGCGGCGTTGCCGTAAGCAGGATGAGGTGTCTATCTTCTTTTTTTGCGATCTCGCGGACAAGCTCATGCCGTTGATGACGGCCGGCGAACTCGGGCGAGGCCGCCACCGCACCGTGGGCCTCATCCACGATGACCAGCTCCGGGCAATCCTGCAGGAACGAATGCTTGTTGCGATCACTTTTCAAGAAGTCGATACTTGCGACTTGGATGGGATAGTAGCGATAGATGGTTTGGGTGAACGGCTTGCCGCGTTCAAGTTGGCTGACGGTGCCGGAACGGATCACGACGGCATCGAGATGGAATTTTTCGGCCAACTCCTTTTGCCACTGATCGCAAAGGTAAGGGGGGCAAAGCACGCATAGGCGTTTGACCTCGCCTCGATCCAGAAGTTCCCGAGCAATGAGCAGGGCTTCGATCGTCTTCCCCACACCCACATCGTCGGCAATGAGAATGCGGACCGGATCCAATCGCAAGGCCATGAGGAGCGGGACCAATTGGTAGGCTCGGGGACGAATGGAGATGCGACCTAACGAGCGGAGCGGGGTGGCGCCTTCTCGTAAGGTCAACCGTGCGGCCTGCCAAAGGAGGTGGGCCGCCGTGGCGTCGGCGACATGGTCGGGTGTCGGCGAGGGGAATGTAGCAGGCTCGAGGCGCTCCTCCGAAAATCGCAAGAAGGCGATATTGGCTAGCCGCTTGTGCACGGCCACCACGTCCTCGGTTGATCCCGTCAACGGTCGCAGCAGATAAATCGCCGAATCATCGCTGGGCAGCAGTACCCAATCCCGCCTGCGAAAACGGACAAGACACCCCGGCTTCATTTCTCGACCCTTTGTTGACACTGCGAACCCTTAGCCAAACCCGGTATGGACCATTGTGGCATCCAACCCGACAACGTTAAAAGAGCCATTGCGGCCCATGGGGTGGGAATCACTTATCGGGCGTTGAGCTGAACGAATTCAACGAAAGAATCTCGAGGTGGAGTCCGAGGATTGCCTGACCGGCTTCCTAAAGGGGGTTTTCGGTAACATCATCCACACGCGGAAAAATGAAAGAATTGTCCCCTTGTAAAGAAGATCATGCCGGTGAGCGTTTGCCGCAATTGTTGCCCAACCGAACGCCGGGCATGATGAGGGGAAATCGCCGAGCCCGGCCCGTTTCACGAGGCGACCGCATGGTCGCGACCGACCTCGACACGCAGAGCAACGTGGAGAGCAAGGCCCTGGAACAAGTGCGGCAGCACGACGAAACGTTCCTCGCGGCTCCCGAACGGGGTCGTTCCCGCCGGCCGCCGCCGACGGCCGAAAATGAGCGTGACCCGGCTCACGGCAAGGTCGCGCTTTTCGCTCCCGACCCCCGTGGGCGCTCTGCGGCCCGTTTCGTAGTCCCGGCTCCAGGCCGGAGACGTCCCATTCCCGTCGAAGCGTGCGAGGAGGCAATGTGATGTTTGACGCAAATCTCAACCGGCGAGAATTCGTACACGGAACGGCGGCCGCAGCCGCCGCGGTTGCGGCGGGTTCGGCCGGTGTGGCGGCCGCACCCGACGCCGGCGATCCCACCAAGACCCGCAGCTACAACCCGAACATGGAGTATCGTCGGCTGGGACGGACGAACCTTTGGATTTCGGCCGTCAGCATGGGCGGGCATTGGAAGCGGATTCCCTACGACTTCGGGACGGAGGAGTTCAAGAAGAACCGTCGGGAGGTCCTTTTCGCCGCACTCGACCACGGGATCAACTACATCGACGCCTGTTGGGACCACGAGGTCATCGCCTACGGCGAGGCGATCCGGGGACGCCGCGAGGATATCTATTTCGGTTATTCCTTCGGCGGGCACGAGAGCCGCTTTCCCGACTGGGGCGGGTCCCTGGACAAGATGAAGGAAAGCCTCGACATGGGGCTGAAGGCCGGCGGCCTGGAATACGTCGATCTCTGGCGGATCACGATGCACGAACAGACCAGCCGCCGCAACATGCCCGAGGAAATCGAAATCGCCATGGAAGCCCTCGATTGGGCGAAGAAGACGGGTCGAGCACGCTTCACGGGCGTTTCCAGCCACGATCGCAACTGGATCGCCGAGGCCGTCGCCCGGTACCCGCAATTGGAGGTGATCGTCACGCCTTATACGGCGGGCAGCAAGCGCGCACCCCAGGGAAGCATGTTCGACGCCTTCCAGAAATACGACGTGGGCTTCATCGGGATCAAGCCTTTCGCCGGCGGCGCGGTGTTCAAGTCTCGCGGCCAACCTGATTCCGCGACGAAGGAAGAGGATGACCGCCGGGCGCGGCTCGTGTTGCGCTACGTCCTCAGTTGCCCGCAATTGACCGCCGCTATTCCCGGCCTCATCACCTTGGATCAGGTCAAGAATGCCGCCGCGTCGGTCGTGGAGCGGAGGGAACAGGATCTCGCCGAGCACGAGCAGACCGAGCTGGAACAAATCTCCGGCGAGATGTGGGACAACCTGCCGAAGGATTACCAATGGCTCCGCCAATGGCAATGGGTGTAAAGACCCTGCCCGGCTGAGAGGGATTCCCCTCACGGAAAGCCTTGCTTTCCGGCTTCGTGGCCGCAGTGATGGGCCGCCGTCGCGCCGATCGGCGTTCCGATCGAAAATCCTTCCGCGAGTCGGCGCATCCGGTGTGCGGAAGATCTCCGTACCATGCTCGAAATCTTGGGGAGTATCGTCACCATGCGGGAACCGAAGTTTTTCTTCGTTTCGGCCCTGATCGCACTGACGTTGGCCGTGCTGGGGTTGTCCGTCCGCGCGTGGACATCGGGCGCGGCGGAACCGAAGGAGTCGTCCGACGCCGGGTCGGGCAGCGTCGTGCAAAATGCGCCGGTCGCCGAGGCTCCGCAAGCCGAGAAACCCGACAAGCCGTTGCCTCCGTCAACGGTGCAACCGGCGGAAGACGCCTCTCCCGCAGTGCAGGCCGGCCCCACCGAGCCGACCGAGGACTCCGGCGGCGGGGATATGATCCTGGTCCAAAATCCCAGGTACAATCGTGACCGGCCTCTGCTCTTCGATTCCGGGGAGGAAAGCGACAATTCCTCGTGCATGGTCTGCCACATCGACTTCGAGGAGGAGCTGATCGCACGGGTCCATCTTGAAGCCGGAATCACCTGCATGGCCTGCCACGGCGACTCCTTGAGTCACCGCAGCGACGAGTTCAACATCACACGGCCGGATGTGATTTGGGGAAGGGCTGAAATCGAACCGTTCTGTCGGCAGTGCCACCTGCAACACCAACACCCCGACAAGGTCGAAGCCTACCGCAAAGAACATCTCAGCCGACGGCGTGAGAACGGGCGCTACGTGTCGGTCGATTCTCCTTGTACGGACTGCCACGGCAAGCACGCCATCACCACGGGCGAAGGCAATTTCAAATAGGCGGCATGCGGCGGGGGCGACCTCACGGTCGGTCGCGCAAAGCGTCCAAGGCCCGAGCGGCCGGCCCCGCAAATATTCTCCACAAATTCGACGAAAAAGACGGATAGCCCTCATGAAAAAGTTGTTCACGGCGTGCATTGCGGGGGCGCTCGCCCTGGCGTGCGGGCCGGTGACGGTCGAATGCGTGCTTGCGCGCGAGGTGCCGACGCCGCCCGACTTGACGCAGGAAGGCGTCATCGAAACGATCGATCGCGAGTTGACCTACAATCTGGGACCCACCGGGCTGCGGGGTTGGATCTACACGAAAGCGGCCGGCTTTCTGGACGGCGCGCAGGGACGCACGACGGCCGCGGCGCGAGCCGTCGGGGGAATTGGCGGCGGTGCGAGCCACGGGTAACACGAGCGCCGGCGTCCGGCGTCAACCTGGGGCGAAAGCGGCGGGCCGGAGCCCGGCACCATTCTAAGCGGCGCGCTCTTTCTCGGCCGATGGGGCCGATTTGTCCAGCAGGATGTCGGCCCGAGGGGTGACCTTTTCGAAGTTGGCGGGCAGGTCGGGATCGGCATTTTTGACCGCCCAGTTGATGCCGGCGGTGACGAAGGCCGCGAAGAACGGGCTGGTCCACACGTCTTCGGTGTGTCCCAAGGAGGTGAAAAAGACGTTGCCCTTGCCTTGCCGCCTCGCCCAAGTGGAGGGGAAGGGCGGCCGGCGGTAGCAATCGCCCCGAAGAAACTGCGTCTCTTGCACCAGGATGACGTGCATGTCGTGGTTGAAGTTCTTCATGCAGTACCATTCGTCGAAGAAGGCGATGCCCTCGGCCAGCCCCAGCGAGGCGATGGGAGGCAGGCGGTGCGACGTGATCGTCAGCGAGGCCTCCTGCTGCGGTCCGTGAGCGATGAATTCGCCGCCCAGCATCCGCAGGAAGGGATCGAGCTTTTCGGGAGGAACGTTGACGTAGGCCTCGCCCGGCGTTCGCCAGCAGGCGCACGTGGAGTGGAAACCGAGAAACCCCTTGCCGTCCTCGACGGCGGCCAGCAGCCGTGCCTTGCCCTCGGGCGTCATGGGCGGTTCGCCGGCATCGTTCGGCTGCGTCAGGTCATTGTTGCAGTAGAAGGCGAAGGCGTCGTATTGAGAAAGGTCCTGGTCGAAGACGCGACCGTCCTTGGTGCAGACGACTTCCACGCCCATCTCTTCCCCGATCTCCACCAAGCGCCGCTCGCCGAAGCTCAGTTCCTCGCCTTCCTTGCGCCGAACGATGTCGTGATAATAGCCGACGTTGCGCGTGAAGAAGAGCACCTTCTTCTTGCGCTCTTCTTCGGCATGGAGCGGGGGCATGCGTCCCGCCGCCAAGGTCAAGAACGAACCGGAAACGAGCTTGAGAACATCCCGTCGTTGCATGTTCGAGCCTCCCGAAAAAACCTGGTGAGCATCACGAGGGAGCTACGCCGTCACCGCCGCGGGGCGGGCCTCGCGATGGCGCGGTCGCCGTCATCGCAAGCGTGCCGTCGCAAGCGGGAACAACTCGGGCGCGAACGCCCTACGGTTTTCATGCGTCCGCATCGGGTCGCCGTTCTCCGCCCGCGTCTGTTTCCAAGCACGTGCGCGTTTCGCAGTATCGCTCCCGCCGCCGACGCGGTCCGGCGTCGGATGGGCGGCGCGGGTGCTGCACCGGGCACCATTTCACGCCTGCCAGGCGCGTTCTCGATTTCCGATCTTGGCGAACGTCTCCTTGAACATGGCGACGTTCTCAGCGATCTGGAAGTCGAACATGCCCACGATCACGAAGTCGGCGCCGTTGCGGAGGACGTACGGGAAGGCCACGCGGGGGTGCAAGGCTCCCGCGGCCAATACCTTGAAGGCGAACCACGGCTTGTTGACGCTCTTGAAGAAATCGGAGGTTTCCGTGGGATTGATGCACCACATGTTGTCGAAGTACGAACCCGGCTCGCCGTTGCGGGGCAGATACCAGCACCACTCCTGCCGTTTATCTTCCGGCGAGGCCGACCAATATTGATCGGTGTGGAAGGTCTTGACGTAGAACTGCGCGCCGACGTTCTCCTTCTCGCAAGCCTTGGGGGTTTCGAGGGAGTGGCTGCCGATGCCGGCCGGTACGCCCGCCTCTTGAATCAGCTCCATGCACTTGGCTAGGACATCGACGCGGCCGGCCATGGTCAGTCGGTCGGTCATCTCGCCGTGGGTGTACAGCAGGGTGGCACCGCGGTCGAGGAGGTGCGCGATCTCATTGCGGACCTTGCCTTCGTCCGGTTCGGGGTGGATGCAGACCAGCGACTGCATCTTGCCGCCTCGCTCCTTGTTGTAGCGATACACCAAGTCCATGCAGGCGGGATCGTTTTGGATGGTGTTGATGCCGTGCTGCTCGGCCAGGGCCAGGGTCTCGAAGACCTTTTCGTCGGTGTTGTAGGCCTTGAACAGCCGGGAGACGTACATCAGGTCGCGGCTGTGCGCCCAACCGCCGATGAGGTTGCCGCCGATCATGAGCCGACTGACGCGGACGTCGCCCACCTGCCCGTAGGGCATCGACGCGGGATCGGCCGGCGTCTGCGGCTGATCGGCCTTTCCGTCTTGCACGGCCGCCAGCAGGATCCGCTCCTCCAGTCCCATCACGGCACCGGAGGCCAAGGCCCCGGCCGCGGCCGTACCCAAGAACCGCCTACGATCCGCTCGTTCAGCCATGCGCGCACTCCTTGATTTGTGGAAGGCAAGGGAACCGTTCTGAACCCTACGGCAACGTCCTCCTCGGCCGACCACGGCGGGAGGAGCGGGCCGAAAATCGCCCCCGTCACCCGCGCCGCATTATATATCGGCATGACGGAATCCACAATCAGATTTTTCGACCCAGGGCGCGGCGGGGCGGGATCGAGCCGGAAGGCGCCGCGGGCGACGTCAACCCGCGCCTCGGCCCTCCGGGAGAAAACCGCGGAATCCCTCGCGGAGATAATGGCGGAGCTGGCGGCGGCTGAGGAACAGGTACACCGATACCCCGATCAGCACTTCGACCGGCAGCAAGATCCAGGGCGAGGCGGGCCACAGCCGGGTCCCTGCCGTGTGCACGACCAGCACGGCGCAGGCCATTCCCAGCGTGGACGGCAGGACCTCGGCGACGGGCAGGAGCACCGAGACCCACTCCAGGCCGGCCGTCCGCAAGGCCCAGCTCAAGTACGGCGGAAACAGAAAGATACAGAACATCACGACATAGATCGCGGCGAAGAGAAATGCGGCCTGGGGATGGCCTTGAACCGCGGCGATGGCGGCGGCGAAGACGACGGCGGAGACGGCGGCCGTGGCGAAGCTGCCCAGCGCCATGCGGTCCGCCCGACCCACCGACGAGAAGACGCCGCCCAATACGTTGAAGCAGGCTTGGAAAGGGATCATGAAGGCGAAGACGCGGAGGATCGGCCCGGCCGACGCCCATTGCTCGCCGCCCAACACCAGCATCGTCTCCGGAGCGACGACGGCCAAGCCGACGCCGCAAGGCAACATCAACCAGGCCAGAAAGCGGAGAAACGCCGCGAACCAACGGCGGTATTCGTCCGGGCGAAAACGGCTGCGGGAGAGCGTGGGCAGCATCACCGTAATCAACGGGGCGGCCACCAAACCCACCGGCTTCTGCGCCAGATTGAAGGCTTGGCTATAGACGGCCAAGGCCGCCGGCCCCAGCCACGCGCCGATCAAAACCTTGTCCAAGTTGGCAAGGACGAAAAAGAACAGATTGCTGAGTGCATAGTGGCCTCCGAAGAAAAGCAAGCCGCGGCTGCCCGTATTGCGTAAGACCCAACGGGGCCGCCACGGCATGACCCACCACGCCAGGATCGAGGTCAGGAGCAGCTCGGCATACTGCTGCACGACCAAGGCCCACACCCCCCAGCCGGCCAAGGCGGCGGCCGTTGCCGCGATGCCGGAGACCGCTTGCGCGATCAGGCGAATGACCGATAACGTCCCCAAACGCAAGTGCCGTTGCAAAAGGGCTTGGTGTTGTGCTCCCAGGGTGGTTGCAGGCATCGTGCCGGCGAGCGCGATCGTCAGCCCGAACAACTCCGGTTCGTCGTACAGCCGCACCATCAGCGGGGCGGCGGCCGCCACCGTTAAGGCGCCCAGCACGCCCAGCATCTGATTGACCCAGAACAGGGCGGAAATCTGGTGGTCGTCCAAACGCCGCTGTTGGATCGCGGCGACGTCCAAACCCGAATGAATGAGGATGCGGACCAGCACCAAGAGCGGTGCCGCCATGCCCATCCAGCCGTACGGGACCAGCCCCAATCGCCGCAAGAGCACGCCGAGAAAGATCAGCGAGAGGAACTGCGAGGCGAGTTGGGTGAGGACGACGGCCGCGCCGCCGCGTCGTACGGCCTGCCGGATGGCATCGCTGGAAAGCTCGGGCTGCAATGCCGTCCTCCCGCCGTCTCCGTTCGCCTGGAATCCGGTTCCCGGTGGTCCTGCCGTTCCGCCTCTCACGCGATTTCCCAAACCACGGCGAGACCCTGCCGCCGCAAGGCTTGGACTACCTGCTCGACGGGCCGTTCGTCGCTGACGGGGAACTGCTCACCGCCGACCGCCGTCCGTCCCGCCGCGCGGTCGCCGTAGCCCCCCGGCGCCGTGCTGCTTCCCGCCGATAGCTGCGTGACGCACACGCCGGCCAAGAACTCCCGCAGCGCCCCCGTCTCCCGCGTGGAAAGGACCAACTCGACATCCGGCAGCGCATGGCGCAGCCCGCAATACAGCCGAATGAACGTCTCGTCATCCACGGGATAGGGAACGGGGAAACCGTCCGGCGGACGATGCAGCCGGGGCAAACTGACGGCCAACGTACAGCGGGGAAACCGCCGCCGCAAGTAGAGGGCGTGCCGGACGAGGGCGCGGGCGTCCTCGGCGGCCGGCGCCAGTCCCAGCAGGATGCCCAGCCCCAGCCTACGGATGCCGCCCTCGGCCGCGCGCTCCAGGGCCTCCAACCGCCAATCGAAGTGCGTCTTCGGCCCGCCCGGATGGAGCACGGCGTAACGACGGAAATCGTAGGTCTCTTGATAGAGGGTGACGCCGAGCACGCCTGCCGCCGCCAATCGGGCATAACCCGCGGTCGATTGCGCGGCGATCTCCACCGCCCATTGCCCGGCGAATCGTCGCCGCAACGCCTCCACGACGGACGCGTAGTAATCGACGCCGGTCAACCGCGGGTAGTCGCCCGCCACCAACAGAATATGCCTTATCCCCTGTGCGGTGAGATGCTCGGCCTCCTCCACGGCTTGCCGGGGCGACAAGTGGATCCGCGGCATGGGGTTATCGAACTTGAAGTGGCAATACACACAACGGTTGACGCAATGGCTGGAGAGATACAAGGGAGCATAGAGCAGGATGCGATGCCGCGCCCCCTTGCCCGCCGCGTCGCCCGATACCGGGGCGAAATGCGCCTCCGTCAAGCGCCGCGCCGACTCCGTCAACACCTTCCGAGGCAGCGCCGGGTCCAAACTCCGCTCCAGGCGTTCGACGGCATCGCGGGCGAAGTCGGGATTCCACAACAGGCGCCGGGCGCGGCGTCCGTCCGGCGTCCGGCGGCCTACCAGCGCGGCGTAGATGCGATCCAGCTCATCCGCCGCCCGCAGGTCTTCCTCTCCCAAGGCTGCCGCGCGTTCATTCAGGAGTTGATAGCGGAGCCGTTCCAACCGATCGGCCGCGTCTTCCGGTCGCGACGGCGTCGGCGCTGCCGCCCCGCCGCCCTTCTCGCCCAAGGAAATAGGCCGTGCGGTCGAACCGTCGGCGACCGACGACTCCAGCCGGCTGCGGACCTCGCCCAAAAGCTCCAAGTGGCGCGCGGCATGAGCGTCGTACCGGCGGAGGTACGATTCCAGAAACGTCCAAGAGAAGGCGGGGGAATCGGTCAGGGAAAGTGACATCTTTCGGCGTTCGACCGACCGCAAGGAGATCGGTCGGAAAGGCAAGCGTTCGCGGCATGAGGTATTCGACTGCGATACTCCATTTTACACGATGTACGGCGATTCGGAGATGCCGTGCCGCTGCGTTCACCTCGGGCTTACGCCCGAGGCTCATCCGATCATGCCCGACACTCGTGCGATCACCTCGAAACCGCATGCCGCGGCCGCGCCGGATGCCGCCCTCGTCGCCGCTTGCGGCGTTCCGTCGGGCGCGTTACCCTCATGGGGCACAAGAGGTCGGTCCATCGTATGGCCGGCCGCGGCAACGTGCTTGCGAGGGCGAGCGCGCCGTCCGATCAAGCCCCTCCAGGAGTTGGGAGACCCGTCCGTGAATCGAAAAGAACGCGATCCAATCGCCCGCCGCACGTTCCTCCAAGCGGCGGGTACGGCGGCGGGGGCCGCCGTCGCGGCGCCCCAGTTGATTTCGCCCCGCGCTCTGGCGTCCCAAGGCAAGCCCGGGGCCAATGAACGGGTCCGTGTGGCGCACATCGGCGTGGGCGGACGCGGTGCGTCGTTGTACCGCGAAATGGGCGGCCTGCGTCAGAAGGGGCTGTGCGAGCATGTGGCGGTCTGCGATGTGGACGATCGGCGGCTGGAGGCGGCCTCCAAGCTGGTCGGACCGCAGGCCGACGTCTATCGCGATTACCGCTACATTTTGGAGCGCAAGGACGTGGACGCCGTGGTCATCGGCACGCCCGACCACTGGCACGCCGTGCAGTTCGTCCACGCCGCCGAGTGCGGCAAGCACATCTACTGCGAAAAGCCGGCCTGCTGCACCATCGAGGAAGGCAAGGCCATGGTCGAGGCCGCCCGCAAGAATAAGATCGCCGGCCAGATCGGGTCGCAAGGGCGCTCGCAACCGGAGGCCTACCTGGCGCATCGCTATCTGGTGAACGGGAACATCGGGCGAATCAGCCGCGTCGATTGCTGGCACTATCCCAGCCCGGTGGACAAGAGCCATACCCCCGACGGCGACCCGCCGCCCGAGCTGGACTGGGACCTCTGGCTGGGGCCGCTGCGTTGGCGACCGTACAACGCCAAGTATCTCCACGGGGTGTTCCGCTGGCTGTTGGAATCCGGGGGAGGGCAGATCCGCGACCGCGGGGCACACGTGATGAGCTGCGCGATGTGGTGGATGGGGGCCGACGGCACGGGTCCGGTCACCGTCGAGGCCGTGGGCACGCCTCCCGAAGAAGGCCTCTGGGACTCCTGCGTGGAAATGCAGGTCACCTACACCTTCAAGGATCCCGATTGGGTGCTGACGTGGAATCAGCCGGGCGAGCCGGTCCCGCCGGAAGAGCGGACGGGCGAGGAACCCGGCGGCAAGATCACCCGGCCGGGCTACGGCGCCGTGTATCGCGGCGATCGCGGTACCTTTCACCATTGGGGTGGAGACGGCGGCACGTGGATCGAAAAGAAGGCCCGCGAATGGGTCCCCCCGCCCGGCGCCCGGGATGTGTACCAGAGTCCCGGCCACTTCGAGGATTGGTTCGAGGGCATCTTCACCGGCAAGAAGACGATCATGAACGTGGAGGCCGGGGTCGGCGTCGCCAATCTCTGCATCCTCGGCAATTTGGCCTACATGCTGGGTCGCAAATTGCACTGGGACCAGGCCAAGCAGGAGATCGTGGGCGACGAGGAGGCCCGGCGCTTGATGACTCGGCCTCAACGTCACCCCTACCATCTCTGATCCCGCTCTGATCTCGATCGAGGACGCATGAGACCCTGAAGCTCCAACCGCGATAGGAACCTTGCCGTGGAAGAATTGACCGTCGAAACCCTGTTGAAAGCCCTGCAATCGTCCGATCCCTTTGTCCGGCGCGATGCATGGTCGGCCGCGGGAGCGGTGGGCCCGACCGCCCTGCCCGCTTTGGCCCGGCTTGCCGCCGAGGGCGAACTCGAGATCGCCCGAGCCGCCAATCGCGCCATGTGGCAAATCGTCCGTTACGCCGGCGCTCCCGGCCGCGAAATGGTGCGCAGCGCCACCGTCACCGCGCTGGGAGAATTGTTCTCGGGGCTTCCCACCCAGCTCGCCCGGGACGTCCTCTGGATGCTCTCCGAAATCACTCAGGATTGGGAGATCGACCAGGCCATCGGCACCGCGCTGCTGATGCATCCCGATCTGGGCGAAGACGCGCGGATGTGCCTCGAGCGGATCGGCGGCGAGAACGCCCTGGCCGTGCTTCAGGCGGGCTACGCCCGTGCGGAAGGCGACTTTCAAGCCGCCATCGCCTGCTCGCTCCGCCGCTTGGGCCAAGACGTTCCGCAACCGCCGTGCCCCAAGCTCCAGCCGCGGAAGACCACGTCGGTCAAGCCGGTGGGACGCTGAACCGGGTTGCGGCCGGGGGGAGCGCGGCGCGCTCCCGCGCGAGCCGCACCTTTGGATGGCTCGCCCATAGCGCTTAGTGCCGCGGAACGGGGCACCCTTGCGCGCAAGCGGCGCCGCGTGGTCGCTCAAGATACCGCCCTCGCAAGGACGGCATCCCGCCCTCGGCTCCAACCATCCTCTCGCGGCACGCTACAATGCAGGATACGGAAGGAGCGCGTGCCATGCAGACGAAGGTGGAGCGAGTGTCCCCGACGGCGGCGGCCGTCACGGTGTTTTTCGGTTGCGTCCTGATCGCCGGGACGTGCGCGGCCGGGCAGATCACGGCGGAGGCCTTTCCCGGTCGGCCGTTCGGTGTGGGACGGCTGACGGTCCCGGCCGTCCCCGGCATGATGCCGGAACCGCTCGGCGCGGACGGCATCCTCGTGGAGGAAGCTTCCGGCCGCGTGTATTATCCGGCCATCGAGACGCCTTCGCCGGTGGGCGGGTTCTTCGCCGACTTGGTCAACGCCGTGCCCCGTGTGACGATCTACTTCTTGTTCACCGGCGATGAACCGCTGGAGATTACCGTCGCCGGCCGGCAGCGGCTTCGCCTGGCGGTCGCGCCGCAACCCGACCCGCGCGGCTACAACCGCCTACTTCGGGCATGGTGGAAGCAATACACCGCGGCGGGCGGTCTGCTGGAACCGAAGTCGGATTACCCTCCCTTGGCCGCCGACTATTTGAGGCTGATGCTGGCGCAACGCTTCGGCCTGCCCTCGCCGCGATTGGGCGGCAAGTCTTGGGAGGAGTGGTTCCGGACGCAGTTGGGGCTGGCGCTCAGCACGGAGCCGCTGCGGACGGCGATGATGCAAAGCCGCTTCGCCTCGCCCGATGCCTTCGCCGGGCCGGCCGTGGAACCGCTTCCGGCGGCCTGGCCGGATGAGGCCCCGCCCCTCGCTCCGACCGACGAATCAATCGCCATTGAACCCCTGGCACGACACGTCCCGGCCGAGTCCTTCTATTGCCGCTTCGGCGGCTTCAACAATTTTCTGTGGCTGCAAGACACCCTGCAAAAATGGGGCGGCGATTTCCAAAACCTGGTCGCGCTCCGCTCGCTGAACTACGAAATTCGCCGCCGCATGGAGCAGCAGCTTGTGATGCGGCAATCGGCCTTGGCGCGGCTCTTGGGCGAGACCGTCGTGGCCGACGTGGCCATCGTGGGCTTCGACCTGTATTTTCACGAGGGGGCGTCCTTCGGTCTGCTGTTCCAGGCCCGCAACAGCACGCTCTTCGCCACGGACATCTTGCAGCAGCGAAGGGAGCGGCTGCAACAAGGCGACGTGACGGAAGAGACGGTGACCGTGGCCGGAAAGCAGGTCTCGTACCTGCATTCGAGCGACGGCACGGTCCGCTCGTACTATGCAGCCGACGGCGATTTTCACCTCATCACCAGCTCTCGTGCCCTGGCGGAACGGTTCTTGGAGGCCGGACAAGGCGTTCGCTCCCTGGCCGACGACCCCGAGTTCCGCCACGCGCGGAGTCTGTTCCCCGTCTCGCGCCAAGACACCGCCTTCGTGTACGTTTCGCGCGGTTTTCTCCGCAAACTGACCGGGCCGGAATACCGCATCGAGACGCAGCGCCGCGTGCAGGCCTTGGCGGATATGGACCTCTTGGAGCTGGCCTTGCTGGCCGCCGCGGGGGAAGGCGTGGATGCCCGCGAACCTGCCGACTTGATTCGCGCCGGATTTCTTCCGCCTTCCTTCGGCCCGCGGAGCGACGGCAGCCGGGCCGTCCTGGAAAACGGCAGCGTGGTCGATTCTCTGCGGGGACGTCGGGGCGCCTTCATCCCCATCGCCGATCTGCCCGTCACGGCGGTCAGCCGCTACGAGACCGACATGTACCGGCGGTTTCTCGATCATTACGCCTCGCAATGGCGGCGGCTGGACCCCATTACGGCGGCCGTCCGGCGCGAAAGCCTGGGCAAGAACCGGGATCGCATCGTCATCGACGCCCGGGTCACCCCCCTGGCGAAAGAAAACTACGATCGCCTGATGCAGTCGCTCGGGCCTGCCGACCGGCTGCGACACGCCGCCATACCGGGCAACATCGGGCAGTTCGAGGTGATCCTCAACCGCGGGCGGCTGTTCGGGGGGCTGGCCGACATCGTTCCTCCCATCGAGGTCCGCGACGGACGCATCGTCCCGACCGGCCGGCTCCGCGACGTCATGATCGGCTACATCGGCCAGACGGGCGAGCCGGGAATGCTGGGCACGCTCAATCGCACGTTCAGTTCCCGACCCGACGCGTACGGGTTCAGCCGCGGCCTGTTGGGGCTTTGGCGGCGGGAAATGGGAGAGATGTCGGTCTACTCGTTCCAGTACGAGGTGCTGGCGGCGGTCACCCCGCAATTGCGCTGGGAGGAGACGGACCGCGAGGCCCAAATCCGCATCAGCCTGGGGGACCTATCCACCGCCCAAATCACGCCGCTGCTCAATAGCTACGTGTATTGGCGTACCAAGCAGACGTCGCTGGGAAACCTGCGGTTGCTGCGCGACTTCCAGCAGCAATTGCACATCCCCGTAGAGGATTGCAAGGCCGCCGCGGAACTGTTGCTGGACGTCAAACTCCAGTGCCCGCTCCAGGGCGAGTACGTGCTGCAAACCGACGAGGGCGGGACGCCGCGGTGGACCTCCACGGCGTTCGCGCCGGAGTCGGAGCGGCGATTCTTGGCCGCCGCACCCCCGCCCGGATTCCTCACGCCGCCCTTGAATTGGCTCCGCGGCCTGGAGGTCGAAGCACGCGTCGCACCGGAAGGCGTGACGGCCCACGTCGAGGTCTTGATGGAATCACCGGCCGAGGCGACCGCCGCGCCGCTCCCGGATCGCCCTTCTCCATAGCCCCGGCCGGCGTCCCAGC
>FWPU01008969.1_pt1 | contig 16273 bp, 17 predicted proteins | sample 2228361 | NCBI WGS metagenome assembly FWPU01 (sample SAMEA103939777, study PRJEB20133) | metagenome
TGCCTTGCCGCGTTCGATAACATTCATGGCTTGATGCCTCCTAAATAAAGTGTACCCTCTATATCATGCTTGCTCGACCCATGTTTGTTAGTAGGCGTACTTCGACAAACTTACCAACAAGATTTGGAACCGAGGCCATTTTTGTGATTGTTTCCCTGGCAGTCCCCGAGGGGGTCGCTATGGCACTGTTAGGGCGGCAGTATAACAGCAGTCATGATAAATCCCAAAGAACCGTTAAATCAGGATAAAATAGGAAGTAGAGGATTGCCTTGCACCGTGTTGGCGCTTCCCTGTCTCATCTACTATATACCTGGCGGCGCTTGCTCGAAAGCGCTCTTTGTGCTAGACTTTGAGTATTCCAAGGGATGACTTATGGCCGAAAAGATATTGATCATCGATGACGACCTGGATACCTTGCGTTTGGTAGGGTTGATGTTGCAGCGCCAGGGGTATCAGATCATGGCTGCTACGAATGGCCAGCAAGGTTTGGCTAAGGCCTTCGAAGAAAAGCCGGATTTGATTTTGTTGGACATCATGATGCCCGAAATGGATGGGTATGAGGTGGCGCGCCGCTTGCGCGATAATCCTCTGACGGTGCATACCCCAATTTTGATGTTCACCGCCAAGACGCAGTTGGATGATAAAGTGGCCGGCTTCGAGGTGGGCGCGGACGATTATCTTACCAAGCCCACCCATCCTTCGGAATTGCAGGCGCATGTCAAGGCGTTGCTGGCGCGCTCGGCCCGCCCGGCTGAGAAGATCGAGACAGTGCGACATGAACATCACGGCCATGTCATTGGTTTGTTGTCTGCTCGCGGTGGTTTGGGAGTCTCGTCGCTGGCGGCTAACTTGGCGGCTGGCTTGTTCCAAAAGACCCAGTCCGATGTTATTCTGGCTGAGTTGACGCCCGGACAGGGTAGCCTCGGCCTGGACTTAGGCGCTGAGGCGCAGGAAGGGCTAGCAACCCTCTTGGCGCTCCCACCGGCAGAAATTACGCGCGATAAAGTTGCAGAGCAATTGGTCCCTCATACGGTAGGTTTCAAGATGTTGTTGGCTTCTCACCACCCGCGCGATTTTCATTTGATTGGGCAAGTGAGTCAATATGAGAATCTGGTGGCCCGTCTTTCGACACTGGGACGCTTCGTTGTTTTGGATTTGGGCATGGGCCTGCCGCCGTCTGTACAGCGCATTTTGCCCCTCATTCACGAGATTATTGTGGTGGTCGAAGGGGTTCCCAATACGATTGCGCACACGCGCGCGCTGATCAATGATTTGGCCGAATTGGGGGCAGATAAGAGCAATATTCTGGCTGTCCTCAACAATCGCGTCCGTTCAGAGAACCAGATGCCGTGGGGAGAGGTACAACAACAATTAGGACATTCCCTTTCAGCGACTTTGACCCCGGCGCCAGAATTGTTTGCTCAGGCAGTACGCATGAAAACGCCCGCTTTGCTCTGCCAGCCAGACAGTTTGACGGCCCAGCAGATTGGGAAACTGACCGATTTGCTGCTCGAGCGAGAGGCGCGTCAGCAATGAGTTCTATTTCCGGTCAAACCTCCGCGAATGTAGACTATGCCGTTGAGTTGCTGCGTGCAGCCAGGCGAGCGGTGGTTCTGACCGGGGCAGGGATTTCCACCCCGTCGGGTATTCCTGACTTCCGTTCCGAAGGTACAGGTTTGTGGTCCAGGGATGAGCCGTTGGAAGTGGCTTCCCTGTTCACTTTTCGCACCGCCCCAGAAAAATTCTTTCAATGGTTTCGTCCGCTGGCGCGACAGATTTTCGGCGCTCGACCCAATGCAGCCCATATTGCTCTGGCTGAATTGGAAGAGGCAGGGCGCATTCGAACCATCCTGACCCAAAACATCGATGCCCTGCATCAAAAAGCCGGCTCGAAGAACGTCATCGAGTTGCATGGTACGTTGCGCACGCTTTCCTGTGCGCAGTGTTTTCAACAGGTGGAATCGCACCGTTATTTGAAACCTTTTGTCGAGCAAGGACAATTGCCTCGTTGCCCGCAATGCCGTGGTTTGTTGAAACCAGATGTCATCCTGTTTGGCGAGCAACTTCCTCAACAGGCCTGGTTCGAGGCACAGCGTGCTTGCCGTCAATGTGACTTGATGATTGTGGCCGGGTCCTCCCTGGAGGTCTTGCCGGTGGCCGGCTTACCCATGCAGGCCTTAGACCGCGGCGCTCACCTCATCATCATCAACAATACGCCTACCTACCTGAATGTGCGGGCAGATTTCGTTTTCATGGACGATGTGGCTGCCATTCTTCCCCTGATTGCGGAGAGAACACTCCATGGCTGAGATCAAAACCGAACGTTTGGATAGTTACGTGCGCTTGATCGATATTGCGCGCGACCTCGCCTCGACCCTGGACCTGGATGTGCTGTTGGACCGAATCGTGCAGGCGGCTGCCGACATTACGGCTGCCGCGGCGGCTTCCATTTTGTTGTACGACAACACTTCACGGCAACTTTATTTCCAGGTGGCCACCAACATCGACGAGCCAACTATGCGCGGCTTGGTTGTGCCTCTAGAAGGAAGTATTGCGGGTTGGATAGTCACTCATCGCCGGCCGGTACGCATCGACAATGCACACGAAGACCCACGTCACTTCGCCAACATCGAGAAGACCACTGGCTTTTTGACTCAATCTTTGTTGGGCATTCCCTTGATTACCAAAAACAAGGTCGTAGGGGTATTGGAGGTGTTGAATAAGCGAGAGGGGAAATTTTCGAGCAGCGATGAGAACCTGTTGTCGGTTTTAGGAGCCCAAGCGGCTGTTGCCATAGAGAATGCTCGCTTGTTTCAACAATCGGACTTGATTTCTGAGTTCGTCCATGAATTGCGCACGCCGCTGGCTTCCCTGAGTACTGCCACTTATTTGCTCTTACGGCCGGAGATGTCGCGTGAGCAACAGGAACAGATTGTCAACAATATTCACAATGAAACGCTGCGCTTGAATGCCCTGGCCTCTTCGTTCCTTGACCTGGCGCGGTTGGAATCGGGCCGCGTACAATTCCGCAAGTCGGCCTTCAATATCGTGGACTTGCTCTATGAATGCCGTGATGTGATGGCCTCTAAGGCCGAGGAAGAGCATGTCCAGATCCTTGTCGAGGAGCCCGAAGGCCCCACGCTGTTAGAGGCTGATCGCGATAAGATCAAGCAGGTTGTTCTGAATCTGCTCAGCAACGCCATCAAATACAATCGTCCGAACGGCTCGGTCATTATGAAAACCGAGGCGAGTGAGAGCAATTTGCGCCTTTCGGTACAAGATACTGGCGTAGGCATTCCCGAGGATGCGCTGGTGCATGTCTTCGAGAAGTTCTACCGCGTGCGTGAGCATGAGGCTCGCGCTACCGGCACCGGTTTGGGATTATCCATTTGCAAGCAGATTGTACAGGGGCATGGCGGCGTTATCGAGATCAAGAGCAAGTTGGGGGTTGGAACGAATATCATCATTGACTTGCCGCGCACCAGCAAGGCCTTGCCTCTAAGAAAACGCAGTGCCTGAGAAGAGGAAAGCACGTCATTCGTGGGGTGGCCATCGGTAACTACCTATCCTCACCCTAACCCTCTACCACTTCGTACCCATTCTGGGCAAATGGCACACGTCCCAAAGGGAGAGGGGAATAGCGCTGTTTGCAACAATCCCTCTCCCGGCGGTAGGGGAACAACGCCGTTTTCAAGACATCTCCCCCCTCTCCCCCTGGGAGTCCCCTACGGGGATGATAAGGGGCCGGGGGTGAGGGAAAAGCGAGATTTCCAGCCTGTTCCAGCGGGATAAATCCCTGCCTCAGTGCATGGAAGTCGAATGAATTCGACTCTGCCTCTAGCCCGAAGGCTGACAGGTTGAGCCTGTCGAAACCCGCCGGGTCGAGTTTATCGAGACCCCTGTCGAGACCCAGCCGAAACGGCTTCCAGGCGCTGAGCAGGCGGCTTTAGCCCCGCGAATCGGGAAGGCTGAGCAGTTGCTCCGTTTATTCGTAACTGCTTACCCTGTCGAACAGGATGGGAAGGATATAAAGGATGGCCGTTCAACGAAAGACAAAAAAATCCTTTCATCCTTGAAATCCTGTCTCGCGCTCCTTCCAACAGGCTCGATTTCGACCCAATGGCTGCCTGGTAAGCAATCGCGTTTATTCCTTCTTGGTCTTCGACAATTTGATCGTGACATCGGTGGGCAGGGCCAGTTTGGCTTCGACTTCTACTGCCTTGAGAATTCCCACCGGCACAGGACAGGCTGCATGGGTGCAATATTTATGCCCGGCGGCATGAATCTTGGGCATAGCGCGCCGGAAAGATAATTCCTGGTAGGGGTCTACCTCGGTCAATTCTTCGGCCAATTTGCGAATAGCGGCGCACTCACTGGTGATGCTCAGTTTGCAGACTTTTCCCTCCATGGTCGCTTCGACGAGGGTGTTGAAGCCGCAATTTCCTGCAAAGATTTCTGCGTTTGCCATACTCGATACTCCTAAAGGGGATGGACGCTTGTGCCTCGAATGGCGACAATTTTATCAGATTTGCTGCTTGGCTGGGCGACGATGAAAGGCTCGTCTTCCTTTGTTGTATAATCACTAGAATAAACACCTTGCTCTTCAACTTTACCTTCGCGAGTATGTCGTTGAAATGAAAACTTTTTCCATCGTTGTCCCTGTTTATTTCAATGAGCTCAACCTGCCAGATACGATTCCCCAGCTCTTGGCGTTATCCGAACGCTTGCCCGGCTATCGGTTGGAACTGGTCTTCGTGGAAGATGGCTCTCAAGATCAATCGCTGAACATCCTGCTCGAATACCAGCGTCAGTTTCCCCAGCAAATCAAGGTGGTCAAATTGACGCGCAATTTTGGCACTATGGCTGCCTTGCAGGCTGGCTTGACAGTGGCTAGCGGCGACTGTGTGGGCGTCATTGCCGCAGATTTGCAAGACCCTCCAGAACTGTTCTTGGATATGATGCGTCATTGGGAACAAGGTACGAAAGTCATCTTTGCTGTTCGCGCCGATCGAGAAGAACCTTGGCTACAAAAATCATTCTCCAATCTATACTATGCTCTGGTTGCTCGCTTTGCTGTGCCGGGCTACCCACCTGGCGGCTTCGACTTTTTCTTGGCTGACCGCCAGGTAGTAGAGGAAGTCAACAAGATTCACGAGAAAAATACCAACATCATGACATTGATCTTTTGGTTGGGCTATCAGGCGGTTTTCATCCCCTATGTGCGGCGAAAGCGTACCAAAGGCAAATCGCGTTGGACCTTGGCCAAAAAGGTCAAACTCTTTGTGGATACCTTTGTCTCGTTTTCTTATTTCCCTATTCGGTTGTTTTCCCTTGTTGGCATTGTCTATGCGCTGCTCTCGTTTGCTTATGGCTTGTTTATCTTTATCTCCTGGCTAAGTTTTGGCATCGAAGTCCAGGGTTGGGTGCCGATGATGCTGGTTTTGACCTTTACGGCCGGCTTGCAAATGACCCTGTTGGGCATCTTGGGGGAATATTTGTGGCGGACGCTCGATGAGGCCAGAGGTCGCCCATTGTACGTCATCGACACCGTTTACGATTCTTCCACTCATGCTCAAGGGAAGCGCGGAGGATGAACATGCCTTATCGAAAGCATCCGGCTGCCATCGTGGAGAGCGAAAATATCGGCGAGGGAACCCGTATTTGGGCTTTCGTCCACGTCTTGCCAGGCGCCCGTATCGGCTCTGATTGCAACCTGTGTGACCATGTCTTCATCGAGAACGATGTCGTCGTCGGGGACCGGGTGACGATCAAGTCTGGCGTGCAACTATGGGATGGAGTCCGAATCGAGGACGATGTCTTCATCGGCCCCAATGTTACGTTTACCAATGATCGCTTCCCGCGCAGCAAGCAATATCCCGCATCGTTTGCTCGGACCACTATCCAAAAAGGCGCCTCCCTTGGCGCCAATGCGACCATACTGCCTGGCCTGACAATTGGACAAAATGCTATGGTGGGAGCGGGCGCAGTGGTTACCAAAGATGTCCCGCCTAACGCTGTGGTCGTAGGTAACCCTGCTCGCATTGTCAATTATGTGACTGCCGATGGAAATCTGTCTCGATCGCACGGACAGGCCTCTCAAACGCCAGCCCAAAACCTATCAGTGCCGCAGGTAAAGTTATATGAACTGCCCGATATTTCGGACCTGCGCGGCAGTCTCACCTTTGCCGAATACCCCGGCGACCTACCCTTTCAGCCGCGCCGTTTCTTCTTGATTTCCAACGTTCCGGGCAAAGATGTGCGCGGCGAACATGCCCACAAAGAATTACATCAATTCCTGGTCTGCACACATGGCAGTTGCTCCATCGTAGTTGACAATGGCCAGCAACGCTGCGAAATCTTGCTGGACAAGCCCACTCTGGGTTTACACGTTCCTCCCATGATCTGGGCTACCGAATATAAATTTACCAGCGATGCCGTTTTACTCGTCCTGGCCTCTGATATTTACAAGGCGGACGACTATATCCGGGATTACAGCGAGTACCTGCGTTTGGTCTCGAAATCGCTACCTTGAAGGAATGCTATGACGCCTGCCTCCATCCCATTTTTGGACATGAAAGCCCAGTATACCGAGCTCAAAAGCGAGTTCGACCAGGCCTACCAGCGCGTGATGGATTCGGGTTGGTATATCCTGGGCGGCGAGGTGGAAGCCTTCGAGCAGGAATTTGCCGCTTATATAGGCGTAAAGCATTGCATTGGCGTCGGCAATGGCCTGGAAGCATTGCAACTCATCCTGATGGGATATGGCATCGGTCCGGGTGACGAAGTCATCGTCCCGGCTAACACCTACATTGCCTCCTGGTTGGCAGTCTCCTACGTTGGCGCAACCCCGGTCCCGGTCGAGCCGAAGCCGGCCACATACAACATAAACCCTGACCGCATTCCCCAAGTCATCACTCCGCGCACCAAAGCCATCATGCCGGTACATCTCTATGGCCAGCCGGTCGAAATGGGACAAATCTGGGATATTGCACAACAGCATCACCTGAAAATCATCGAAGACGCCGCCCAAACGCACGGAGGCTGGTACCGCAACCGCATGGCCGGCAACCTCGGCTCGGCGGCGGCTTTCAGTTTCTATCCCACCAAGAACCTGGGCGCCTTTGGCGACGCCGGCGCGGTAGTCACCAACGATGACGAACTGGCCGACAAAGTGCGCGTCTTGCGCAATTACGGCTCGCGGCAGAAATACCACAACGAAGTGCGCGGACACAACTCCCGTCTCGACCCATTGCAGGCCGCCTTCTTGCGCGTCAAATTGAAACACCTGGACGAATGGAACGAGCGCCGTCGCCGCATCGCTCAGCGTTACCTGAACGATCTGCGCCTCGTTCCACGCCTCGGCCTGCCCGCTGTTCCCCCGGACGTGATCCCGGTCTGGCACGTTTTCGCCCTCACCCACCCCGAGCGGAATCGTTTGCAAGAACACCTGGCCGCAAACGGCATAGGGACGTTGATCCACTATCCTATTCCCCCTCACCTCTCACCCGCTTATGCCGACATGGGCCTTTGCCCTGGCGCTTTCCCCATCACAGAGAAATTGGCCAACACCATCCTGAGTATCCCCATCGGCCCACATGTGAGCCTTGAACAGGCTGGCGTTGTCGTAGAAAAAATATGTGAATTCATTGACGGATGACGATGAAAAGAACGGGCCTTGGTTTTATTGTACTTGGAACGATTGTTACCTTTGTCACCATCATAGCCGATTCGATGTTCCAGGCTGGCAAGAAAGGTATTGGGGCTTTTCAGTTCTTTGGAATCGAGGTGGGCATTTTCCTCCTCCTTATTGGCATTGGCCTGTTTACGAGTACCTATAAAGGGGATTCGATTTGGGGGCGTTTTCCCGCCCTGACAGATAAGATTATCGCCTGGCCGAATATCGCCTGGGCGATTATTACCTTTCTAATTCTATATATCCCGTTTTTCCTGTTCCCCTTGCTTTTTACCAAAACTCAGATTCATTATTTGACGAAATATATTCCTGATGCTTACATCTCTCATATAGGATTCGATATCGAGGCCATCGTCTCACGCATTAAGACCTGGCTGACTACTGGACAATCCCCTTACGCCGATGGTTTCATTGCCTACCCACCCCTGGCAATGGCACTCTTTACGCCATTGGTCATCATCGGTTACCCGGCTTATTTCAAACTGATGACAGGCTTGACTGTGGCGGCTTATATGTTGGCTGCATTGGTCATTCCATTGCTGCTCATCCCAAAACGAAATCATGCCCTTGTATTTCTTTTGTTCATTACCGGCCTCTTCTCATATGGCTTGCAGTTCGAGCAAGAGCGAGGACAGTTCAATCTGCTGGCATTTACATTGAGCCTGTTGGCAATTTATCTATATCACTATCATCATCCTTTTCGCTATTTTGCCTACTTGCTTTTCACGTTGTCCGTACAACTCAAAGTTTATCCAATCATGTTTGTTGTCATGTTCGTTGAAGACTGGAGAGATTGGAAAAACAATCTTAGGCGTTTAGGGGGATTAATCGCTTTGAATTTCTCTCTCCTATTCATCTTGGGTTATTCGTTCTTTCAGGATTTCTTCAGGGTTGTTACGGCATATCAGTTTGCCTATCAAAGTTCGCGCTACGAGAACCTTTCCATCAAGGCCTTTGCCTATTACCTTTCCACGAACTTGTTGGGCTTCGATGCAATGTCGAAAGTGTCAGCATTGTTCGAGTTTTTTTTCGTGACATTGGTTGGACTGTCATTTCTTGCTGTTGTTTTTGTGGCCTGGAAGAAGCAAATAAGTGGTCTAAACCCTGTTCTGTTCTTGATTTGCACCCTGGCAGCGTTGGTCATCCCCTCTGTAAGCAATGATTACAAATTGTCTATCCTAACTGTACCCATGCTGTTGTTTTTATGCCAAGAGACCGAGATACATGGAAAAAGCAACCAAATCATCCGTATTTTCCTGATTGTGCTGATATGCCTGGCCTATTGGAGTACGCTCTACCCCGCCACTGTAAAGCCAGATTTCCTGGATAGAAACTTCCTTGCATTGTTTTTGATTTTATTGTCTGCCACAGCCCTGAATTTCCTGCCTTCTGATACAGATAAGAATTCTCAGGCCTAGACCCCTCACAAGGCGCTCGCTTATGAACAGTTTTGTTGCTACCTTCCTCACCTTTGCTATTGCGCTGGCCTTCCTGCGCCTGATGGACTATTTTGCCCATCAAGGCTGGATCGAATCCCGTTTGAGCCGCAAACTGATCCACATTGGCACGGGGCCAATCTTTGTGCTGTGCTGGCTATTCTATCCGGACGTGCCAGAAGCGCGCTGGCTGGCGGCACTGGTTCCCTTTTCGATTACCGTCCAATTTGCGCTGGTGGGACTTGGCATGATGAAAGACGAGGCCTCTGTCCGCGCCATGTCGCGCACCGGCGACCGCCGCGAAATCCTGCGCGGACCGCTCTATTACGGCGTCATGTTCGTCTTGCTGACCCTCATCTTCTGGAAGGATTCGCCGGTCGGCATGACCGCCCTGATGATCATGTGCGGCGGGGACGGCATCGCAGACCTGGTTGGCCGGCGTTTCAATTCCAGCAAATTGCCGCACAGCCCCCAAAAGACCATTGCCGGGTCGCTGGGCGTCTTCATCGGCGGCTGGCTGCTCTCGGCCTTCGTCCTTGCCATCTATGCTGGGGTAGGGGTATTCGGCAAACCCTTCACGGCCTATGTCTTACCGCTGACCATCATCTCGCTTGCTAGCGCAGTGGTGGAATCGCTGCCGCAGCGGGATGTGGACAATATCACCGTCACCACCGTTGCTGCGCTTTTGGGGTATTTCTTGTTTTAGCAAATTCCGCCGCAACAACCAACCAATTTGTTGTATAATCGCGCTTCAGGATGACCTGCATGGCAGCCAGAAAGAAACCCATTCATTTTGTCCTCGAAGAACTCGGCATTTGCCAGGAATCTGCCGGGTTCTGGGATTTTCATGACACGACCGAAACATCGAACTTCCGAAGTTTTCCAGGCTTCGGAAGTTTTTTCGAGTCTACCTTTCGACCAATGCGCCGGTCACGTATTTGTGCAACACGCTGGCGATGAGCGTCTGATAGGGAATGCCCTCCCGCAAGGCGCGCTTTTGTAATTCGAGCAAGTCCTTCTCGGAGATGCGGATGTTGACGCGCTTGTCCTTGCGGAAGGCGGCGCGAGCGTAGGCCTGATAACGGGCCGCCTGTTCTTTGACATCTTTGACCGACTGCCATTCCTCGTTTTCGTAAGAGGCCAGCAGTTCGAGTTCATCCGGTTGGAATTTCAGCTCGCTCATGACGCACTTCCTTTCAGGTACTTACGGGTCGCCTTGCGGCTCGGAATGATGGTCTTCAAGAAGATTTCTCGCTCGGTTTCGACGAATGGGACCAAATAGACATACTCATCTACTTGCACGACGAATATCTTTTGCCCTTCGTACTTTTCCTGATTGGGATGCTCCAGCACATCCAGCAGGAAACCCATCTCGATATACAGGAGGATTTCCTCGAAGGAAATTTGCCTCTCGGCTTTCAGCAGGGCATTCTTTTCCTCGTTCCACAGAAAGATTTTCACGCTTCAATTATAGCCGTTTGTGTGCCTTTTGGCAACAACCCGCTTCTTCTATTTCGCCCCTCTGACCTTTGACTTCCGACTTCCGACCAAAAGACTACCCAACTATCTGACCATCCCCCTCCCCGACTTTCGACTTCCGACTTCCGACCAAAAGACTACCCGACTATCAGACTACCAAAAGGAGACTCCCATGACCATCAACAAACACACCATGACCCACCTGCCGCTCGGCGACCACAAGACCGCCCCCTGGTACGGCAAGGACATTCTCTCGGTCAAGCAGTTCAGCCGCGAAGACCTGGAGTACATCTTCGGCGTGGCCCACGAAATGCACGACATGGTGGATCACATCGGCACGTTCGACCTGCTGAAGGGCAAAATCCTTGCCAACCTGTTCTACGAACCCTCCACCCGCACCTCGTCCTCGTTCACCGCGGCGATGGAACGGCTGGGCGGCTCGGTCATCCCCATCAACGAAGTGCGCTACTCGTCGGTGGCCAAGGGCGAGTCGCTGCCCGACACCGTCCGCACCCTGGAATGCTACGCGGATGTCATCGTGCTGCGCCACCCGGAGGTCGGCTCGGCGGCCATCGCGGCCAAAGCCGCCAGCAAGCCGGTCATCAACGCCGGCGACGGCATCGGCGAACACCCCACCCAGGCCCTGCTGGACGCCTTCACCATCCGCGAAGAAATCGGCCACATTGACGGCCTGACCGTCACCCTGCTCGGCGACCTGAAGCACGGGCGCACCGTCCACTCGCTGGCGCGGCTCCTGTCGCTCTACAAGGTCAAAATCAACTACGTCTCGCCCGACATCCTGCGCATGCCGCCCGAACTGATTGACGAACTCGCCGCCCGCAAGGTGGAACAGGCCGAATACACCACCCTCGACGCCTGCCTGCCGGAGACCGACGTCCTGTACGTCACCCGCGTCCAGAAAGAGCGGTTTACCGACGAAGCCGCCTACGAGGCCGTCAAGGGCGCTTACGTCATCAACGCCGAGGTGATGAAAGCCGCCAAACAGCGCATGATCGTCATGCATCCCCTGCCGCGCGTCGGCGAGATAGACCCGGCCTTCGACGACGACCCCCGCGCCGCCTACTTCCGCCAGATGGAGTACGGCCTCTACACCCGCATGGCGCTGCTGGCGATGGTGCTGGGGAAGGCGTAGTCAAGTGAAGGGAAACAGGTGGCAGGTACACAGGTACACAGGTACACAAGTACACAGGTACCTGTATACCTGTGTACCTCATACCTGTGTACCTACTCGACTCACCCATGGAAACCTTCTTCTCCTTCCTCGCCAAACGCGTGGACGATTGTTCCTCGCTCCTGTGCGTCGGTCTCGACCCGCACCCGTCCGATTTGCTCGTCCCCACCGCCGAAGCGGCGCGGGACTTCTGCCTGTGTCTCGTCGAAGCGACCGCCTCCTACGCCGCGGCCTTCAAGCCAAATATCGCCTTCTTTGAGGTCTTCGGTGCCGAGGGCTGGACGGCGCTCAAGGAGGTGATTGACGCCGTCCACGCCCAATCGGCCCGTCTTGGCTCGAAAATCCCCGTCATCCTGGACGCCAAGCGCGGCGACATCGCCTCCACCGCCGAAGCCTACGCCCGCGCCGCCTTCGAGACCCTCGGCGCCGATGCCATCACGGTCAACCCCTATCTTGGCCGCGACGCAGTCGAACCCTTCCTGCGCGACCCGCTCAAGGGCGTCTTCCTGCTTTGCAAGACCAGCAATCCGGGCGCGAGCGATTTGCAAGACTTGACCGTAGACGGTAGACCGTTGACCGAAGAAACACCGTCCACCGTCCACGGTCCACGGTCTGTGCCTTTGTACGAATATGTCGCCCGCCTGGCCCAGGAGTGGAACACCGCCGACAACCTCGGTCTGGTCGTCGGGGCGACCTACTCGGAGGCGCTGGCCCGCGTCCGCGCCGCCGCGCCCGATTTGTGGTTGCTCGTCCCGGGCGTCGGCGCCCAGGGCGGCGACCTGGAAGCCGCGCTCCGGTCTGGCTTGCGGGCCGACGGCAAAGGGCTGCTCATCAACGTCTCGCGGGCCATTTCCCGTTCCGAGAACCCGAGACTGGCGGCGGCAAATTTGCGGGACGAGATGTTACAGGCTAGTTCATCAACGGTTACTGGAAAACGCCCGGTCTCACCCGGTAACCATGATCCATTGACCAATCTGGCAGATGATCTTCTCGCCGCCGGCTGCATCAAATTTGGCGAGTTCACCCTCAAATCGGGGCTGAAGTCGCCCATTTACATTGACCTGCGCCAGATCATCTCCCATCCCAAACTGCTGGAGGACATCGCCGCCGCCTATCTGCCCCTCCTGCGCACCCTCTCCTTCGTCCGCCTGGCCGCGCTGCCCTACGCTGCCATTCCCATTGCCACCGCCATCAGCATGGCCGGCAATTACCCGATGATCTACCCGCGCAAGGAGGTCAAGGACTACGGCACGAAGGCCGAGATCGAGGGCGAATATCATGCCGGCGAGACGGCAGTCGTGATTGACGACCTGGCCACCACTGGCGGCTCGAAGTTCGAGGCCATCGAAAAACTGACCGGCGCCGGGCTGGTGGTGCGCGATGTGGTGGTCTTGATTGACCGCCAATCCGGGGCGAAGGAGGCGCTGGCGCAGGCCGGTTTCCGCCTGCACGCCGTGCTGACCATCACCCAGTTGCTGGATTACTGGGAGCAGACCGGCCGGGTGGGGCGCGAAAAGATCGCCCAGACGCGCGCCTTTCTGCGCCAGAGTGGAAAAGCATGAAAATCGGGAATCGAGATCCGAATTTTCATGCTTTTTCGAACAACTGTTCGGACGGCACCCCCTATGGGGTAACTGCCGTCCGAACGAGAAATTTTCATGCTTTTGTGGCGCAAATCTCTGATTTGCGCAGGCAGATTGTATTTCTTTCGCCCGCAACGTTCTGGCGGCAGTTCGGCTGTCGCCAGAACGGAGGAGATTTGAGCGGACAGACCGCATTTCTTTCTTTCGACCCCTCCTGATGTACCGCCGCTTCTTCCGTCCCCTGCTCTTTCGCCTCGACCCGGAGGCCGCCCACGCGCTGACGCTCTCCGCGCTACGCGCTGCGCCATACATTCCCTTCGCCCTGCCGCTTCTCACCGCCTTCTTCGCCGCGCCACCCAAACCGGTCACCGTCTTCGGCCTGACCTTCAAGAACCCGGCCGGATTGGCCGCCGGATACGACAAGGACGGCGTCGCTGTGCGCGGACTGGCCGCCCTGGGCTTCGGCCACATCGAGGTCGGCACGGTGACGCCGCGCCCGCAGCCGGGCAACCCGAAGCCGCGCCTCTTCCGCCTGGTGGAGGATGAAGCCGTCATCAACCGCATGGGATTTCCGGGAAAAGGATCGTCCTACGTCGAACGGCAACTATCGTCCACGGTCCACGCTCTATCGTCCACGGTCTACGGTCTACGGTCCACGGTTCTCGGTCTGAACCTCGGCAAGAACAAGGCCACCCCGCTCGAATCCGCCGCCGAGGACTACCTGAGCCTGATGCGCACCTTTGCCCCGCTGGCCGACTACCTGGCCATCAACGTCTCCTCGCCCAACACGGTGGGACTGCGCCGCCTTCAGGGACGCGACATGCTGGAAAGTCTGCTCGGCGCGATCGCTGGTGAACGTCGAACCTCGAGCGTCAAACGTCCGATATTGGTGAAACTCGCCCCCGACTTGAGCGACGAGGAACTCGACGACGCGCTGGGCGTGATCCTCGATACCGGCATGGACGGCGTCATCGCCACCAACACCACCCTGGGGCGCGAGGGGCTGCGGTCAACGCGTCGGGGAGAGAGCGGCGGCTTGAGCGGACGCCCGCTCACGGTCCGCAGCGAGGCGGTGCTGGCGCGGGTGCTGAAGCGGCTGGAGGGCCGTCTGCCGGTCGTCAGCGTGGGCGGAATCATGTCCCCCGAAGACGCCAAACGCCGCCTCGACATGGGGGCGGCGCTGGTGCAGGTCTATACCGGGCTGATCTATGCCGGGCCGGGATTGGTCAAGAACATTGTCGAAAGGCTGTAGGGTGTGGTAATTGTCCAGCAAATGAGCATTTTCTTCCCCTGAACTTATGGTAAAATCAAGTTGCTCGGAGGGATGGCCGAGTGGCTTAAGGCGCCTGTCTTGAAAACAGGTATGGAGCAATCCATCGTGGGTTCGAATCCCTCTCCCTCCGCCTTTCCACCCGAGCATGGATGACCTGGGGAGGTGCCAGAGAGGCTGATTGGGCTCGCCTGCTAAGTGAGTGTCGGGGTTAAACTCGACCGCGGGTTCGAATCCCGCCCTCCCCGCCAAAGGCGTAGAGCAAGTCGGAAGACTTGCTCTACGCTATTAGGGGGTAACTGCCTACCCTCTCCAACCAGTCGGATTAGGATACACAGGCTCGCCTTTCCACCGAGACAAAGAGCATCCTTCCATCCTTTGCATCCTGTTGAATATTCTTTTCACCAGGCTCAATACCATGCAAAGCGCTATCTGGTAGGTAGTTACATTAGGGGAGTGTTCTTCAAGAAATAGGCTCTATGCCTTCGTTCAATGTTGGAGGCTGCTGGCTTTGCACACTGGTTGCTCTGCCATCGGCCTTTCCTTTTTGGTAGGCCAGGTAAGTGATGATTGCCAGGATACCTATCGGCAGAAGCAGGCGTAAGAGGCCGCCAAAGAGCATGAAAGGCAAGAATGGCGCAAAGCCGTTGATGTTCCATGGCCCTATGCCAGGTCTCATGCGCATGGGATGGCGATCGAAGTTATCGCGCGGCGATGGCCAGGAGTCTGCGTCGAAACGGGATGTCATGGGGTGGCCATAAAAGGCAGCCTCTCTGCCCCACTGGTAGGTGAAATAACCCAGGGCAATGAAAAACACCACTATCAGCAGGCCTCCGAGAATCCATTTCCAAATTTTTTTCATGGTATTACTCCTACAAATGCTCTAAGATTTGTTGGTTCATCGGATATCGATGTTCGTCAATCGAGTAGGCGCTGACCCCAAAGCGGGGAAAGAGGGCAGAGGCAATTGTTTGGAAGCATTCTTAGCCTCTTGCTCCATCTCCTCAGCGTCCTTTCGAGGCGGCGGCAACCGTTATGCTTGTAATCATACTCTTGCCGTAACGGCCTACCCTCACCCTGACCCTCTACCACTTCGTACCCATTCTGGGCATAATGGCACACGTCCCAAAGGGAGAGGGGAACAGCGCCGTTTTCAAGACATCTCCCCCTCTCCCTATGGGAGTCCCCTATGGGGATGATAAGGGGCCGGGGCGTTGCGCTGAGCGTTCGCCTGAGCGCTCACGCCGAAGGCTGCCGGGTCGAGTTGCCGGGTCGAGTTCATCGAGACCCGCCGGTCGAGTTCATCGAGACCCTGTCGAAACCCAGTCGAAGCGTGAGGGCAGGTAGGTAGTTACCTCTTGCCACCCTATCATAGCAGGGGATTGTAAAAATGATGTGAAGATTTGTTAAAGAATATATTTGTGTGGGCGAGGCGTACCGAAGGACTCACAACGCAGAGTAGGGCCTTAGTCCGTTTGCGAGTGGGACGCAGTGCAAGAATAGTATTGCTCGGTAACTGCCTACGTGTAGTGCAACTCTTTTGCACCTTTACAAATTATTATAACAATGGCTAAAATAGAGGCTGGAGGAAGTTATGCCAGCCGCAAAAAAACTTGTTTT